>Ga0164294_10000681_pt1 | contig 32328 bp, 22 predicted proteins | sample GEODES005metaG_FD_111479 | JGI IMG/M metagenome (GOLD analysis project Ga0164294, IMG submission 111479) | Oligotrophic lake water microbial communities from Sparkling Lake, Wisconsin, USA - GEODES005 metaG | ecosystem: Environmental > Aquatic > Freshwater > Lake | place: USA: Sparkling Lake...
CCAGGGCCAGACCCAGGCGGGCGGAGGGCGCTGCGGCCAGGGCCGGAGCCGCCTCCGGCGCGGCGGGGGCCTCGGGTTCGGCCGGCTCCTCCGCGGGGATCGCGACCTCCTCGGCCTCGATCGGCGCGGCGTCTTCCACTGCGGCCGGGGACTCCAGCGTCGCAGGCGCCGCCGCCATCTCCAAGGGTGCTTCTTCCACAACATCGGCCGCCACGCTCTCCGCGGGGACCTCCGCCTCGACCTCAACCGGTGCTGGGGCCTCGATCGCGAGCTCCGGTTCTACCACCGCGGGCGCGACCGGCTCCAGCGGGGGCTCCGGCTCCACGACCTCGGCCACCACCGGCGGCTCTGCCTCGGTCACTTCGGGCACTTCGGGCGCTTCAGGCTCGACAGGCGCCTCGACGACGGCCGGCGCAGGGGCCTCGATCGGCGGCTCGACGACGACCGGCGCCGGGACCTCGATCGGCGGCGCGGCGACGGGCGGCGGCACCAACAGGGCGGGGGGCGAACGAAGGGGGCCCGCGGCCGGCTTCGCCGCGACCGGCGGACGGCTCGCCTCCATCTCGGCGCGGCCCGGCAGGGCTTCGAGGCGCCGCTCCGCGAGGTAGCGACCGACATCCTGGCCGAGCAGGTTCTCCAGGTCGGAGAGGCGCAGGCAGCCCTTGACCGAGCTGGGGCCGAGGTCGTTGTGGCACTCCACCACGGTGATGCGACCGCTGGCACCGGCGGCGATGTCGATCAGCGGCGCCAGGAAGACATCGGACTGGATTCGGCCGCTGGCCTGGCTGATCGAGGTGCGCCCGGCGACCAGCTTGAGCTCGGCCCGATCGGCGCGGATGCGCACCGCGTCGCCGCGCACCTCGTCTACGCGGCTGTCGCCGTGCAGCTCGATGGTCTCGCCCGACTCGATCACGCGGGCGTCGACCGGCCCGTGCAGCTCGATGTCGCCGCCGGCCCGCAGCGCTCCGGCCTGCACCTTGCCCTGCACCTCGATGCGGCCGCTGGGCGCGTCCACCCGATCGGCGCGCAGCTCGCCCATGACGATCAGATCGCCGCCATCGGTCTCCAGGGCGCCGCTGATCTGGGCCGAGCCGAGGATGTGGGCGCCGCCGGCCCCCAACTGAACGTCGGCGGCGCGAAGGTCGCCCCCCACCCGCAGGGCGGTGGCGGCGATCTGCTGGCTGCTGAGGCCGCCGGAGACCTCCACCGAGCGGGCGCGGAGGTGGGTGGCGTCGAGGTTGCCATGCACCTCCACCCGGCCCTCGGGGGCCTCGATCTGGGCGATCTCGGCGTCGACATGCAGGATGACGTTGCCCCGCCGAGAGAGGATCCGCCGCACCGGGCTGCCCAGCGTGCCGTGAAGAACGACGTCCTGGTCGTGCTCGATGGAGAGTCCGCCGTCCAACGGGGTCACAGTGAGCCCGGCAGGCACGATGAAGGCGTCAGCGCGATGGCTCATGTCGAGGCGCTCATTCCCGGGCCGACCGGGACGAAGAGAGGGTCAAGTCGGCCCCCTTATTGAGAATGTGGGTGCGCGCAACGCGGTGGGGGCCCTGACCACGCCGCGATCAGCGGCGGTAGACCGCGTCTACCAGCCATTCGGCATGGTGCTGCGGGGTGGTCCAGGCGCGCGGAGATCGCGGTTGGAGCGCCACACCCATGAGACGCCGCAGCCCGTCGGCGAGGTCAGCGGCGTCTCCATTCCGTACGATCGTGGCCTCTGGGTCCAGCTCCACACCCCCCCCATCAACCGAAAGGAGCGTGTGAAGGCCGGCCGCAGTCGCCTCGCGCACCACCAGCGGGCTGTTCTCGGCCCACCGAGAGGGCAGGGCCAGGGCGTCATGGTCGCCCAAGGCCTCGCGCACCGCCGCCGGTGAGAGGGCGCCCCGCCACCGCAGGGCCGCGCAGCCGGCAAGGCGCCGGCGCAGGCGGGCGCTCCAGTCGGGCTGCCCCTCGACTCCGCAGTCCGGGCCGATCAGATCGAGGGTGGCCTGCCCCGGCGGAAGCGCGGCCACCGCGTCGGCGAGGAGGTCGACCCCCTTGGCGGGGTGGAGGCTCCCAACAAAGACCAGGCGGATCGGGCCGGCCGGGCGGATCGCCGGCCGCGGCCGCACGGGCCCGAGCAAGGGGAGGGGGCAGGGCCGCGGCGCGCCGAGCCCCAAGGCCTCCACCCGCCGCCCGAGGTGCACGGAGGGGGAGAGCAGCGTGGCGCCGTCGAGGCTCTGGGCGAGGAGCGCGCCGCGTTCGGCCAGGAGGGCCTCGTCTCGGGCGTCGACCTCGGCGTGGGCCGCGAGGCCACGCATCCCCCAGGCGCGAAGGGGCGCCGGAAGCCGCGACGCGAAGGGCGGCGCCAAGGGGGGGGCCCTGAGGCGGGGGGCGAGGCACCGGGCGCAGGCGACGGGGGAGGGGCCGGCGCAGGGCTTCAGGTCGGCGTCGAGAAGCTGGCCTCGGGCGCAGGGCAGGGCGTAGTCATGCAAGGTGATGACGCGGCGCAGGCCGAGCTCGGCCGCCACCCGCAGGGGGTCAAAGCCCAGGCCATCGGTGTGGTGAACATGCAGCAGATCGGGGCGCCATCGGCGAAAGAAGGCGCGCAGCGCGCCTTGTCGAAGGGGGTCCGACCAGGTTTGATGAAGGCCACCCCCGGCGCGGCGGGGTGGACAGAAGCCCTCCACCCCCGGCGGCAGCGGCCCAGGCTCGGGCGCGATCACCGCGACGGCGTGTCCCGCTTCGACGAGGGCCCTCGCCAGGGACTCCACATAGAGCCCCACCCCTCCCATCGAGGCGAGGGGCGCTCCGTGAACGGTCAGCGCCACCCGCAGCGGTCTGCGGCTTGGGGCCACCACCATTCAGGTGACCGGATGATCAAAGCGCGGCCGGGGCCCCGCCTCGCGGGCGGCCGGGCCGGCTTGCAGCGGCCCCACCTGCACGCCCGGCATGCGGGTGATGCGCGCCACCAGCCAGTCCTTGAGGCGCGGCGCCAGGAAGCGACGCACCGGCGGCACCAGGACGAGCAGGCCGACCACGTCGGTCATCACGCCGGGGGTGATCAACAGCAGCGAGCCGGTCAGCACCAGCAGGCCCTCCACAACGCGCACCGCGGGCGGCAGCCCCTGGCGCAGGTCGGCCTTGAGCTGGGCGAGCAGCGCGAGGCCCTCCCGCTTGGCGAGGTAGGCGCCGAGGAAGCCGGTGAGCAGCACCATCCAGATGGTGTGCTCGGCGCTGGTGGCCTCGGAGAGCTGGATGAGCAGGTAAAGCTCGACCATCGGAACGACGGTCATCAGGAAGAAGAGCAGGGCCTTTGTCACGACCGGTCCGGGGCGGGGGTGGACAGCAGGAGCTTTGCTTCCTGCCACAAAGAGTCAAGGGCCGCAGCCTCCAGGTCTTCGAGTCGCTGACCGCGGCCAGCCGCCAGGGCGCCCACCACGGCGTAGCGCGCGGCGAAGCGCTGGTTGGCCTCGGCCAGCGCCACCGCGGGATGGACGCCCAGGTGCCGGCCGAGTGTGGCCAGGGCCATCAAGACATCGCCATACTCGTGGCGGATGGCCGCCGCCTCGCCGCTGTCGATGGCCTGCCGCAGCTCGCCCAACTCCTCTTCGACCTTGGCCACCACGCCTGTCCAGTCCGGCCAGTCAAAGCCCACGGCGGCCGCCTCGGCCCCTTGTTGGTGGGCCTGGTCCAGCGGTTCGGGCCGTGGTGGCGTTGCGTACACAGCGGGACGTCTCCCCTCGCGGATCATGCAGTCGCTATGCTACCATGGGGTGTCCGGCGGTGGATGAGGCCTGCGCGCCTCCCCAGTCGTCCCCCGCCCACGGAGTGGTGAACATGTCCAGACTCCTCACCTTGTCCCTCGGCCTTGGCTCTCTCGCCCTCCTCGGGTGCAATGACTACGAGCTGCACGACATCAAGGGCGTGGTTGAGCCGCTGACCCTGGAGGTCACCAGCCCCACCTACGGTCAGTTCATGGGCGAAGAACAGATCCTGGTGATGGGGCGGGTGAGCCCGGTCTCCGCCCAACTGGAGATCGAGGGCGAGCCGGTGGCCATCGGCGCCGAGGGTGTGTTCACCGTGGCCCTGCCGGTCGACCACGCCTACCGGATCATCGAGATCGAGGCGCGCACCGACAAGCAGACCGCCGAAGAGCGCATCCCGGTCTTCAAGGGTCAAGACCCGCGCCTCACCTTCCCCAATGCGCTCACCGCCCGCGTGATGCCCGAGGGCCTCGCCAAGCTCGGCGACAAGATCGGCGAGCTGGTCGACGGGCTCGGCCTCTTCGACACCATCCTCACGAGCCTGCCCACCTACGAGTCGGACTGGATCACCCTCGTTCCCGACCGGGTTGAGGTCGACCCCACGATCGTGACGCTGCAGCCCGCGATCGGCGCGCTCGACGCCTCCTTCTCGATCAACAACCTCGCCATCGTCTACGCCATCAACCTGCTTGGCTACGAAGACGAGATCAGCGTCGGCTTCGCCAGCGTCACCCTCGATGCCTTGCTGGTCCCCGACCTCTCCGACGACGGCATGCTCACCATCGAGCTGACCGAGGCCAGCCTCGATCTCTCGGAGCCCGACGTCGAGCTGGGCCCCCTGCCCGGCTGGGTCATCGACTGGGTGCTGGGCTTCGTGGCCGACTGGATCATCGACCCCCTCGCCGGCCTGCTGCTCGACACCCTCCTCGCCGACCTCGGCGTGATCGAGCTGGGCGGCCCCATCGCCATCGAGACCGACCTGCTCGGCACCGCGCTGGCGGTCAACCTCACCGACTTCTACAGCGACCTCGACGGCCTCGGCCTCGGCCTCGACCTCATCATCGGCGATCCCGCCTCGGCGGTGGTCTCGGCCATTCCGGCGCCGACCCTGGCCACCCCCTACGCCGCAGAGGGCGACATCGCGGTGGGCCTGCACGAGGGCCTCTTCCAGATCCTCGTCGGCGATGCGCTGCTGGGCTTCCTCGACCAGGGCCTGGGCGACTACGGCGCCTTCATCGGCCCCTTCCTCGACGGCGCGCTGCGGCAGCTCCCCGGCGGCTCCGAGGCGCCGGCTGGCACCGACTGGTGCCTGGGCCTCGAGGCCAACAACCTCTACGCCGCCCGCATCCAGGAGGGCGGCCCCGATGGCCCCCTCGCCGTCGTCTACCTGCCCGACTTCGTGCTCGACATCGGCAAGGGCGGCAGCTGTGAGTCCTGGCTCACGGTCTCCCTGGCGATGGAGCTCGGCCTCGGCCTCAACGGCACCGAATTGGACCTGTCGGCGGCGGTGCCGGAGGGCAAGGTGCTCTACTACGGGGCCAGCTCCTACAACGAGGAGACCGATGAGGCCGCCGTCGTCACCGCCATGGGCAGCCTGATGTCGACCGTGCTCGGCCTGGTCGGCGGGCTGATCCCCCTGGACCTCTCCAGCCTGCTGGGCGGCCTCTCCTCGGACCCCACCAACCCGATCTCCGGCCTCTTGGCCGACCTCGCGCCGACCGTGGTGGGCACCGCCCCCCTCGAGAACGCCGACGGCACCTGGACCGAAGGCCTCTACTCCCTGTCGATGGACCTCTGGGCCGACTGATCGGCGGCCCTCCAGAGCGCCAACGTAAAGCCAACCGAAGAAGGGGCGAGGGCCGCGCGGCTCCCGCCCCTCTCTCGTTGGGCCCGGCCGGCTCAGCCCTTGAGGGCCGAGACCAGCTTCTGCATCGAGTCCTTGGCGTCGCCGAACAACATGCGGGTGTTGTCCAGGTAGAAGAGCGGGTTGTCGATGCCCGCGTAGCCAGCGCCGCGGCCGCGCTTGAGCACGACGGTGTGGGTCGCCTTCCACACCTGGATGACCGGCATGCCGTAGATCGGGCTGGCGGCGTCGGTCTCGGCGCCGGGGTTGACGATGTCATTGGCGCCGATGACCAGCACGAGGTCGGTCCGCGGGCAGTCGCTGTTGATCTCGTCCATCTCCAGCACGATGTCGTAGGGCACGCTGGCTTCGGCGAGGAGCACGTTCATGTGCCCGGGCAGGCGGCCGGCCACCGGGTGGATGGCGTAGCGGACGTTGACCCCCTTGCCGCGCAGGATCTTGGAGAAGTCGTGCACGAGGTGCTGGGCCCGGCCCACCGCCATGCCGTAGCCCGGCACGATGATGATCTCCCGGGCCTTCGCCGCGGCCTGGGCGACGTCATCGATGTTCCACTCCTTCTGCTCGCCGGTGATCACCGCGGCCTGGGCCGGGGCCGCGCCGCTGTCGGCGCCGAAGCCGCCAAAGACCACGCTCAGGATCGAGCGGTTCATCGCCCGGCACATGATGATCGACAGGATCGCGCCCGAAGAGCCCACCAGCGCGCCGGTGACGATGAGCAGGTCGTTGGCCAGCATGAAGCCAGCCGCCGCCGCCGCCCAGCCCGAGTAGCTGTTGAGCAGCGAGACCACGACGGGCATGTCGGCCCCACCGATGGCCATGACGAGGTGCACGCCGAGGATGCAGGCCAGCACGGTCATCCCGACGAGCAGGCCGTTGGCCGTGGCCAGGTCGCCGCCCTGGGTGGCCACGATGAAGGGCACGGCCATGCCCAGGATCGACAGCGCCACCACGGCGTTGAGCGCGTGGCGACCGGGCAGCAGCAGGGGCCGGCCGGAGAGCGAGCCCTTGAGCTTGGCCCAGGCGATGATCGAGCCCGTGAAGGTGATGGCGCCGATGGCCACCCCCAGCCAGATCTCGACGAGGTGCACCACCTGGGCGCCCCCGGTGAGGGCCTCGTGGGGGGCGAGGGCGCTGGAGATGCCCACCAGCACGGCGGCGAGGCCGACGAAGCTGTGCAGCACCGCCACCAGCTCGGGCATGGCGGTCATCGCCACCCGGCTGGCCAGCACCGCGCCGATGCCGCTGCCGACCAGCACGCTGGCCAGCATCAGGGTGAAGGACTCCACGCTTGGGTTCAGCGCGGTGGCGCCGATGGCCAGCACCATGCCGGCGAGGCCGTAGAGGTTGCCGCGCCGGGCCGAGGTCTGCGAGGAGAGGCCGCCCAGGCTCTGGATGAAGAGGATGGCGGCGCCCAGGTAGGCGGTCGTGAGCAGGTTGGTGCCCATGGGCTACTCCCCTTCCTTGCGGAACATCTGCAGCATGCGGTGGGTGACGAGGAAGCCCCCCGCGATGTTGATCGAGGCGACGAGGATGGCGATGGCGCCGAGGATCGCGGCCACATTGACCTTCTCGGTGCCCGACTGGATCATGCCGCCGACGATGATGATGCCGGAGATGGCGTTGGTGACGCTCATCAGCGGGGTGTGCAGGGCCGGGGTCACGCTCCAGACCACCTGCCAGCCCACAAAGCAGGCCAGCAAAAAGACCGTCAGGTGCTGGATGAAGTCGGTGGGCGCGTTCAAGCCGATGGCGGCGAGCAGCGCTGCGGCGATCAGCGTGGCGACGTTGCGGGCGGTGGCGCCCATCTCCTGGCCGCCGCCGTGCCCGCCGTGGCCGGCCTTTCCGGCGCTCTTGGCGGGGGCGGCCTTGGGGGCCTCGACCAGCGCGGCCTTGGGGGCCTCCACCTTCGCGGCCGCAGGCGCCACCGGGCGAACCGGCTCAGGCGCCGGCCACATCAGGGCGCCCTTCTCCAGCACCAGAGCGCCGCGCACGGCCTCATCCTCGTGATCGACGCGGAAGTTGGTGGCGCCGCCCATGTCGGAGAGCAGGTGGCTGATGTTGGTGCCGAAGAGCTGGCTGGCCGTGGTGGCGAGGCGGCTGGTCAGATCGGTGAAGCCGAGGATGGTGACCCCGCTTTTCACCACAGCCTCGCCCGGCACGGTGTAGTCGCAGTTGCCGCCCTGCTCGGCGGCGAGGTCCACCACCACCGAGCCCGGCCGCATGCTGTCGACCATCTCGGCGGTGATGAGGATGGGGGCGCGCTTGCCGGGGATCAGCGCCGTGGTGATGATGATGTCGACCTCTTTGGCCTGCTCGGCGAAGAGCTTCATCTCGGCAGCGATGAACGCGTCGCTCATCGTGCTGGCGTAGCCACCCTTGGTCTCGGCCCCCTCGGCCATCGGGAAGTCGAGGAGGAGGAAGCTGGCGCCCAGGCTCTCGCACTGCTCTTTGCAGGCCGGCCGCACGTCGAAGGCCCGCACCTCGGCGCCGAGGCCCTTGGCGGCGGCGATGGCGGCGAGGCCGGCCACGCCCGCGCCGATCACCAGCACCCGCGCCGGCCGGGTCTTGCCCGCCGCGGTGATGAGGCCGCCAAAGAAGCTGCCGAAGCTGTTGGCCGCTTCGATCACGGCCCGGTAGCCGGCGATGTTGGCCATGCTGGAGAGCACGTCCATCTTCTGGGCGCGGCTGATGCGCGGGATCTGGTCGAGGGCGATGACCGTGGCGCCGCGGGCGGCGATCTGCTGCACCAGCTCTTGGTTCTGGGCGGGCATGATCAAGCTGACGAGCACCTTGCCGGCGCTGAGGTGCTGCACCTCTTCGGGCAGGGGCGGCCGGATCTTGGTGATCAAATCCGCCTGCGACCACAGCGCCCAGGCTTCGTCCACCAGGGTGGCGCCGGCAGCGGCGTAGGCGGCGTCGGGAAAGTTCGCCTCGGCGCCCGCGCCGGCCTCGACCAGCACGGTGAAGCCCATCTTCTGGAGCCGGGTGACGGTGTCGGGCGTGGCGGCCACCCTTCGTTCACCCGGGAAACGCTCCCGTGGAATGCCTACCTTCATCAGGACCTCTCGTCCGTCGCCGGACTGTGGCAGGGGGTCGGGAGGCCCGCAGGGATCGGCGCCCGGCCCAACATCGGGGGCGCAGTTATCCCGCCGCCGCCTGCACAGACAGGGCGCCCGCGTGCGACAAAGAGGCGGCGGTGCTTAGGCCAGCTCTCTGCCCAAGCGGCCGGCGATCCAGTCGATGGCCACGGCGTCGTAGCGGGCGCTGTCGCCCTCGGCCGGCAGGCTCCAGATCGCCTCGGCCATGCGCAGCAGCACGGGCGGATCGGGGGCCTCGCCGGGCATCGGCGGTCCGATCGGCGAGGTGCTCGACTGGCCGCCGATCATCACCTCCTGCAAGGGCAGGCCCCCCGCCGGGCGAGCGGCGAAGACCTGCAAGCCCGCTGCGCGCAGGAGGCTTGGGAAGGCGGCCTCTTTGCGCGCGGCGCCCGCCAGCACGGCGATCAGCGTGAGATCGCTGTCATCGGGGCCGGGCCGGCTCGCTTCGAGCAGGTTGAAGATCGCCGCCCAGCACTGGGCCGGGTCGGCGAGCCAGTCCACCGTGGCGTCGCCCAGCACCCAAACGCGCAGGCCCCGGGCCGGGCCGCTCGCTTCGAGCTGCCCGGCCACGGCGGCGAAGACATCGAGCTCCACCACCGAGGCGCGGGGCGCGTGCCGCAGGTCGATCACATGAGACCCAGACGGCAGGCGCGCCACCAGCGCGGTCGGTGGGGCGCGGCTCATGCCTCTTCGCGCTCGAACACAGCCGCGGCGCCCATGCCGCCGCCGATGCACATGCTGACCACGCCGTAGCGGGCGCTCCGGCGCTTCATCTCGTGCAGCAGGGTGGCGGTGAGCTTGGCGCCGGTGCAGCCGAGCGGGTGCCCCAGGGCGATGGCGCCGCCGTTGGGGTTGACCTTGTCGACGTCGATGCCGAGCTCGCGCACGCAATAGACCGCCTGGCTGGCGAAGGCCTCGTTGATCTCGAAGACGTCGATGTCACCGAGGGAGAGGCCGGCCTTGGCGAGGGCGGCGGGGATGGCCTTGGCCGGGCCGATGCCCATCACCTCGGGCTCCACGCCGACCACCGCGTAGCTGCGCACCACGCCGAGGATGGGCAGACCGAGGCTCTCAGCCTTGGCCCGCGACATCACCAGCGTGGCGGCGGCGCCGTCGCTGACCTGGCTGGAGTTGCCAGCGGTGGTGGTGCCGGTGGTGGAGAAGGCGGCCTTGAGCTTGGAGAGGCCCTCAGCGGTGGTGTCGGCGCGCACGCCATCGTCGGCGGTGACCACCACGTCAACCCACTTGCCATCCTTGAAGGTGCGGGTGGCGACGGGCACGGTCTCCTCGACGAAGCGCCCTTCGGCCAGGGCCGCGGCGGCCTTGACGTGGGAGCGGGCGGCGAAGGCGTCCTGCTCGGCGCGGGTGACGCCGAAGCGGCTGGCCACCTTCTCCGAGGTGATGCCCATCGGGGTGTACACCTCGGGGTTGTTGGCCATCAGCGTGGGGTTGGGGCTCGGCCGGTCGCCGCCCATCGGGATCTGCGACATGCTCTCCACGCCGCCGGTGATGGCGGCGTCGGTCCAGCCGGCGTTGATCGCCGCCGCCGCCTGACCCAGGGACTGCAGGCCCGAGGAGCAGAAGCGGTTGATCGTCATGGCGGGCACGGTGTAGGGCACGCCGGCCGCCAGCGCGGCGGTGCGCGCCATGTTCATGCCCTGCTCGCCCTCGGGCATCGCGGTGCCGATGATGACATCGTCGACCTCGGCCGGGTTGAAGGAGGGGACCTTGGCGAGCAGGCCCTGGATGGCCAGGGTGAGAAGGTCGTCGGGACGGGTGTCCTTGAGCGCGCCGCGCTTGGCCTTGGTGACCGGGGTGCGGACCGCGGCGACGACCACCGCGTCACGGGGGTTCTTCGAAGACATGGGGACCTCGTTGCCGGTTCAGTTGCGGAGGGGCTTGCCCTTCTCGAGCATGTGCATGATGCGGGCCTGGGTGGCCTCGGTGCCGCAGAGGGAGAGGAAGGCCTCGCGCTCCAGCTCCAGCACGCGCTCTTCGTTGAGCCAGGTGCCGGCCGGCACGTCGCCGCCGGTCATGACCCAGGCGAGCTTCTTCGACACCACCAGGTCGTGCGGGGTGGCATAGCCGCCTTCGCGCATCTGGTAGAGGAAGAGCTCGATGGCGGCGCGACCCTGGGCGCCGGGCAGCTTGAAGCGCCGCTTGTGGGGGGGCACGAAGCCGCCCTCGGCGAGGCCCAGCGCCGCCTTCTTGGCGCTCTGAATCAGGGCGTCGGGGTCGAGGGTCAGGGTGTCGGTGGGGCGCAGGTAGCCATAGGCCCGGGCCTGCTCGGCCGAGGTGGCGACCGCGGCCAACGCGATGTTCTTGAAGGCCTGCTGCACGAAGGCGTTGCTGTCGTACTCGGTGCCCTCGGGGATGTCGCCAAGGTATCGGCTGAGCATCTCCTTGCAGCCGCCGCCGGCCGGGATGAGGCCCACGCCCACCTCGACGAGGCCCATGTACAGCTCGCCCGCCGCGCGGGTGTGCGAGCACTGCATGGCGATCTCGGCGCCGCCGCCCAGCGTGAGGCCCCAGGGGGCCACCACCACCGGCTTGCGGCTGTACTTGGCGCGCTGCAGCACGCCCTGGAGGCGGGCGATCATCGCGCCGAGCTGCTCCCACTCGCCGGACATCGCCGCCGCGCCCACCATCATCAGGTTGGCGCCCGCGCAGAAGGCCACGCCGCCCTGGTTGCCGACCACCAGCGCTTCGAAGCTGCCGGCGTCGAGCTTGTCGAGGGCTTCTTCGTAGAGCGAGATGATGCCGTCGTCGATGGCGTTCATCTTGCTGTGGAAGGAGAGGCAGATCACCCCGTCGCCGATGTCGAGCAGGTCGGCCGAGTCATTGCTGGCCACCACCCGGTTGCCGTTGGCCTTGACATCGCTGAGCAGCAGCCAGTCTTCACTGACCGGCACCGGCTTGGCGCTGGCGCTCTGGGGGTCCCAGTAGGTCATCTGGCCGGCGGCGTCGCGGGCGTAGAAGCTGGCGCGGCCGGCGTCGAGCATCGCGCGCACCCAGGCGGGGATCTCGCGGCCCTCGGCCTCCATGCGGGCGACCGACTCGGCGACGCCGATGGCGTCCCAGCCTTCGAAGGGGCCCAGGTCCCAGCCGAAGCCCCACTTCATGCCGCGATCGATGTTGACGATGTCGTCGGCGATCTCGGGGATGCGGTTGGCCGAGTAGATGAGGGTGTCGGCGGTGCAGCGCCAACCGATCTGGGCGGCCTTGTCGTCGCCGCCGAGGATGATGCGGGTGCTGGCGCCGGGGTCATCGGCGTAGTTGCGCGCGGCGCCGAGGCTGGCGAAGCGCACCTTGGCGGCCGGGGCGTAGGCGCCGGTCTGGACGTTGCGGGCCAGGATAGTCTTGCCGCCGTCGCCCTTCTGCTTCTGGTAGAAGCCCTTGCCGGTCTTGTCGCCCAGGGCGCCCTCGGCGACCATCGCCTTGAGCCAGGGGGGGCTCACGAACCAGTCGCGGCGCTCATCCTCGGGGCAGCCGTCGTAGACGTTGGCGAGCACGTGGTCGAGGGTGTCGAGGCCGACGAGGTCAGCGGTGCGGAAGACCGCCGACTTGGGGCGGCCCATCGGCTTGCCGAAGATGGCGTCGACCTCTTCAACCGTCATGCCCAGCTCTTGCATGTGGTGGAAGACGCTGACGATGCCGAAGGTGCCGATGCGGTTGGCGATGAAGTTGGGGGTGTCCTTGGCGTAGACGATGCCCTTGCCGAGCTTGCGCTCGCCAAAGCGGGCCAGGGCCGCCGTCACCGCGGGCAGGGTCTCGGGACCGCTCACCAGCTCCAGCAGCCGCATGTAGCGGACTGGGTTGAAGAAGTGGGTGATCAGGAAGTGCTGGCGCATCTCGGCGGGCATGGTGGCCGCCATGTCGACCAGCTTGAGCCCCGAGGTGTTGCTCGCCACGATGCTGCCGGGGCGGCGGTGGGTGGAGACCCACTCGTAGACCTTGGTCTTGATGTCGAGGCGCTCGACCACGACCTCGATGATGAGGTCGCAAGAGGCGAGCAGCGCGCCGTCGTCTTCGTAGTTGGCGGGCTTGATCAGCGCCGACAGCTCATTCTTGAAGAAGGCGGCCGGCTTGAGCTTGCTCGCGTTGGCGATGCCGTCGATGGCCAGCTTGGACCGCGGCTCGTTGGCGCCGAGGTTGCGCGGCACGATGTCAAAGAGGATCGACGGGACACCGGCGTTGGCGAGGTGGGCGGCGATGCCTTGGCCCATCACGCCTGCGCCGAGCACCGCAACGGTGCGAATCGGGTACGACATCCGTGGCTCCCTGAGGGTGGCTGAATGAATGCTCATTCAGGTTAATCAGCCGGGGAGCCCTGTCCAGGCAGAAAGACCGCGCCTTTGTGTCAGGTCAGGCGCTGGCCTTGAAGAGGGTGACGGCGGGCGGATCTCCCCCCGTTTGCGCGAGGCCTGGGTCGGTGGCCTGCTGGGCCGGCACGCCGCCGGGCAGGCGACGCAGGCGGCGGGCCACCCGGGCGGCGATCCGCGCGCCGCTCTCTCCCGGGAGGTCGGCCAGGGCCCGCAGACCCACCGCGTAGAGGGGGGCGCTGGCCGGCCCTGGAGCTATCGGCTCCTCGATGAGCCGCATCCGCTCAGCGTCATCGAGGTCCAGGGCGCCGGCGACGAAGCACCGCTCGGCCGCGCTGGCCAAGGAGGCGGCGGCGACGCGAAGGGCGGCGCGGTCGGTCTCCTGGCCACAATAGGCGAGGCCGGCGGTGGCCAGGGTGAGGGGGCGGGCGAGGCCGCGCTGGCGGGCCAGGGTCTGGAGGGCGGCCCAGCGCTCGGGGGCCTCCGCGGGCCGCAGGAGCTGCGCCATGGCGGCGCCGATCGGTGCGTAGCGGCAGTAGGTCGACCCGTCGCCGGCGCTCAGCGCGAGGCGCAGCGCGGCGTCGAGCTCGTCGAGGGCGGCGGCGTGCTGGCCCTGGTCCCAGCGCCGCAGGGCGAGGCGGGCCAGCACCCGGGCGCGCCCCCGCGTCGAGGCTGTGCCCAGCAGGCTGCTTTGGGCCTGGGCCGCGAGCTTGCCGCCGAGGCGGCGCAGGCCGAGGGCGTCGAGCAGGCCCGTGAGGATGGCGAAGAGCTGCGCCCGCTCGTCGACGTGCAGGGGATCGCGCACCACCCGGCTGAGGGCCTCGACAGTGAGCAGCAGGGCGGCGAGGCTGGGCCCGACCAGCTCCAGGCTGCGATCGACGATCTGCCGCAGGAGCTGGGCCTCAAGGGCGCGCTGGGCCTGGGCGGCCGAGGGGCTGGGGATGGGGCCGATCTGACGCAGCCCCATGCGGAGGAGGGCCAGCGGCAGGGAGAGGGCCGCGTGGAAGGCGGTGGGGATCGCTGGCAGGCCGAGCAGTTGGGCGGCGGTCTGCAGGGCGCCGAGGGCCTCGGCGGGGCGGCCGAGGCGGGTGAGCAGCTCGGCGCTGCGGCGGAGCCACTCGGCCTGATCGGCGCGGGGGGTCTGCGGCGAGTCGGCGGCGAGGCGCAAGGCGGCGCGCAGGAAGCCGAGGCACTCGGCGTCGGCCTCGCTGCGCTCGGCCTGGTTGGCGGCGACGACGTACCAGGCGATGGCGTCGCGGGTGAGGCCGGCGATCTCGAAGTGGCCGGCGATGACGCTGGGGGCGACGGGGTCCTGGCGCAGGGTGTGGGTGGCCAGCCACTGGCCGAGCTCCTTGTGCAGGTCCGCCCGCTTGCGCGCGGGCATCATCGCGTAGGCGGCCTCGCGCACCAGCACATGGTTGAAGCGGTAGCGCTCGGGCTCCACGCTGTGGGTGCGGGTGACGACGTCGAGCTGGACGAGGCGCTCGAGGTTCCGCCGCACGCCGCGGCCGCGCATGGCCGGCGGGTGGACGGCGTCGACCAGGGCGAGGCTGAATTCCGGGCCCACCACGCTGGCGATCTTCATGGTGAGCTGCTCGCCGGGGGCGAGGCGGTCGAAGCGGCTGGCGATGAGGCCGTGCAGCGTCTCGGGGAAGGTCTGGGCTTCGAGGGGCCGGCGCAGCTCGCAGCGGCCATCGACCACGGCGATGACCTCGCCATCCCAGAGGTGCCAGAGGATCTCCTCGATGAAGAAGGGGTTGCCTTCGCTGCGCTGGAAGATGAGGTCGGCCACCGCGGCGGGCAGGTCGCCCACGCCGAGGCGCACCCGGGCCAGATCGCAGGCCTCCTCGGGCGAAAAGGGGCGCAGGTGGCAGATGGACCCGGCGCCCAGGTCTTGCAGGCGGCTCCAGGCCTCCTCGCTGAGGTCGGGGCGGGGCCGGCTGGTGCAGAAGACGAGGTAGGGGCTGCCGACGGCGTCGCGGGCGAGGCGGCAGACCACCTGAAGCGACAGCGAGTCGATCCAGTGGGCGTCTTCGACCAGGAAGAGTTGGGGGCCCTCGGTCTGGGCGACGCGGGTGGCGAGGCCGGCGAGGGCGCCGATGGTGGCCTCGGCGCGGGCCCGGCCGGTGAGGGCGCGGGTGGCGGCGCTCTCGACGATCGGCAGGCCGAGGATCTCGGCGAAGAGGGGGGCCTGCTCGGCGAGGAGGTCGTCGGCGCCGAGCCGGCTGCGCAGGGCCTCCTCCAGGGTGGCCAGGGAGCGCTGGGGGCCGAGCACCTCGGCGAGCCAGGGGGTCCAGGCGTGAAAGGGGCTCAGGCGGGCGATCGGATCGCCCGCGATCAGCGTGGGGTGGATCTGCGCCGCCCGGGCGACCGCTGCCATGTGGCGCGCGAGGTGGGTCTTGCCGAGGCCGGGGGCGCCGAGGATCACCAGGGCCGCGCCGGGGCCGCCCTGGGCCAGGGTGGAGACGGCGCCCTCCATCAGGGCCAGCTCCTCGCCGCGGCCGAGGACCACCGCCGGATCGCCCAGCGTGGCCGGGCGCTCGGAGAGGGGGCGGGCGACGCGCACGGCGCCGGCCTTGCCCTTGAGCTGGATGGGCTCGAGCTCCTCAAAGTTCACCCGGCCGCTGGCGGCGGCGCGGGTGGCGGCGTCGCAGAGGATGTTGGCCCCAGCCGCGCTCATCAGGCGGGCTGCTGTGTTGACCACATCGCCCAGCAGGCTGTACTCGCGGCGCTGCTCGCCGCCGACGGCCCCGCAGAAGGCGACGCCGGTGGCCACGCCGATGGCGCAGCGGGCGCCCAGGGCGGCCAGGGCCTCGTGAATGGCCATCGCGGCGAGGGTGGCGCGGGCCGGGTCGGTCTCATGGGAGGAGGGCGGCAGGCCGAAGGCGGCCAGGGCGAAGACCCCCTTCTCGTCGGCGACCAGCTTGTTGAGCGAGCCGTCGAAGGTGGCGAGGCAGATCTGCACTTCGCGTACGAGGGCGTCCATGCGCTGGAGGGAGACCGGCCGGGCCAGCTCGGGAAGGCTGATGAAGAGCACCGAGACGCGGCGGATCTCCGCCATCCAGCCGTCGGCGGCCTCCACGGCCCGGCTGTGCACGGCGGCGGGCAGGTAGGCCTGGGTGGCGAGGCGGGAGGCCTCGATCGGCGCCGGCGGGGCGGCGGCGATCGCGGCGGCGCTGAGCAGCTCGCCGTCGTCTTCGTTGAGCTCGATGCCGGGCAGGGCGCGGGCCTCGGCGATCAGGCCCTCGTCGCAGCAGGCGGCGCCGGGGCGGGCCTTGCTGGCGGCCTGGGCGGCCTTGGCCGGCGCGCTGCCCACCACGAGGAGCTGGCGGCGGCCCAGCGTGCCGCCGAGGTGGGCGACGCGGATGTCGCCGCTGGCGAGGCCGATCTTGACCGGGAGGCGCACGCCGCCGGCGGCGGAGAGGCTCTGCTCGATGCGCCGGATGGCGGTGGCCGTGGCCATCAGCCGGCGCAGGGTGAGGCGGCGATCCTGACCGGGGGGCGTGGGCCAGATGGCCAAAAGGGCGTCACCGGCGAAGGCCACCACGTCGCCCTGGTGCTCGGCGACGGCGCCGACGAGGCGGCCCATCGAGGCGTTGAGCGCGTGGGCGAGTTGCTCGGCGCCGAGGGAGCGGCCCTGCTGGCGCACCAGCTCTTCGGTGTAGCGGGTGAAGCCGGTGAGATCGGCGAAGAGGGCGAAGCCGGTCGTCTCCAGCTCGGCGGGGACCTGCGCGGGCGCGCCCTCGCCGGCCAGTCCATGGAGGATCAGGCGGGGCACGAAGGCGGCGATGGCGGAGGGAGGCGAGGTCATGTCAGCCCAGGGGTTCCCGCAGGGCTACGGATCGACCGGTCGGCCCCTACAGTCCCCGCAGGGGCTCGTTGCCACGATGAGCGCGGCTGCTTGGGCACTCTTGGGGCATTTGGGTCTGCGGCGGCCGGCTTTCGGCGTGGAGCGGTCGCCATCGCGGCGGGCGCCTGTCCGGCGCGGGGCCGCCATGGTACGGACAGGGATCGGTACCCAGGAGTGGATCGTGTCCCGTGACCCGCGTTCCGGCGCCTCTCAGCCGCCTGAGTCCAATTCGCTGGTCAACACCAGCGGGTCGCCCGAGGTCTTCGGGAAGTACCACCTGCTCGAGAAGATCGCGACGGGCGGCATGGCCGAGGTCTGGCGCAGCCGCGCCTATGGCATGGCCGGCTTCGAGAAGATCCTGGTCATCAAGAAGGTGCTGGCCAACCTCGCCGAAGACGATGAGTTTATCCGTCTGTTCATCGACGAGGCGCGCATCGCGGTTCACCTGCTCCATGTGAACATCGTTCAGGTCTTTGATCTCGGCCAGGAGCAGGGCCAGTACTACATGGCCATGGAGTATGTCCACGGTCTCGACCTGAGTCGTCTGCTCACGCGGGCCCGCAACCTCGGGGCCTTCCCCATCCCGCTGGCGCTCTTCATTTGCGGCGAGGTGCTCAAGGCCTTGCACTTCGCCCATGATCGCACCGGTGAAGATGGCAAGCCGCTGCGCATCGTCCACTGCGACATCTCGCCCCAGAACATCCTCATCTCCTACGCCGGCGAGGTCAAGCTCACCGACTTCGGCATCAGCCGGGCCGCCTTTCAGGCCGACGCGCTGCACAAGGTCGTGCGCGGCAAGTATGCCTACATGAGCCCCGAGCAGGTCGAGGGCCGCGAGCTCGACCGGCGCACGGATCTGTTCAGTCTCGCCATCGTGCTCTATGAGACCCTCACCGGTCGCCGCCTGTTCAAGGCGAAGACGCGCGAACAGACCCTCGATCGGGTGCGCCGCGCCGAGGTGCCCTCGCCGCGCACCTACCGCCCGGAGATGAGCGAGGATCTCGAAGCCTTCCTGCTCAAGTCCCTGGCCCGCAAGCCCGAGGACCGCTTTCGCGACGCCGCCGAGATGCTGGAGGCGATCACCAGCCTGATGGTGCGCGAGGGCCACCGCTCCACCAACAACGACCTCGCCGCCCACCTGAAGGCGGTGATCGACGCGGGCTCCGCGGTGCGGGAAGACGGAGCCCCGGCGCCCGAAGGGGCCGCCCGCCGCCCGGCGCGCACGATCCCGCCCTCGGCCCTGGTGGTGGTGGCCGCCGAGGCATCGCCGCCGCCGCGCTCCCTGGCCTCGCCGCGTACCTCGCTGGAGTCGCTCACCATCGAGTGGTGCACCCTGGTGAGCGACGCCGGGGCGGAGGTCTGGGAGAAGGGCGATGGCAGCCTGCTCGCCGTGTGGGTGGCCCGCGCCGGGCTTCGGGCCAGCATCGTAAAGGCCGTGGGTGCGGCCGACGCGCTGCAGCGCTCCGCCCTGGCCGCTGGCTACCGCCTCAGCGCCGGCATCGCGCCGGGGGTGGCCCGCGTGGCCCAGGAGACCCGCCGCCCAGCCGAAGGTTGGGAGCTGGCCGGGCCCTTCTACCTCGCGCGCTGGATGATGAACCTCTCCGCTCACCGCGGCCGGGTGCTGCTCACCGAGGTCGGCGCCAAGCAGGCCGGCGTGAAGACCACCCTGTTGGGGCGGATCCCGATTCAGGGCAACCGGTACATCCACCTGCACGAGCTCGGCTAACGAAGGGCGGCGCGCAGCTCGGGCGTGGAGGAGGGTGAGGCCCGCAGGACCTCAAAGGAGCCCGCGCTGCGCGGGCCACGCATCTCCACGCAGAGCTGCCGCGCCACGATGCGAACGGCGGCCTCACTGGGGCGAAGGCGCTCCTCGATGGCCTCCAGGATGTCGCCAGCCAGCCGCTCCTGGAGCTGGGGGCGGTGGGCGCAGGCGGCGACGGTGGCCGAGAGCCAGCCGAGCCCCACGAGGTGGCCGCGCGGCCGAAAGGCGAGGGTGACGGTGCCAAAGAAGGGCAGCAGGTGGTGCGCGCAGACCGAGTGGAAGGGCAGGTCGCGCAGCACGATCAGCTCGTTGTGGCCGAGGGCCGGGAGGGGATCGGTGTCGGGCAGGGGCCGCGGCGCGAAGGTGGAGAGCAGTTCGGCCACGCGCTCGGGGCTGTGCGCCATCTCGGGATCGCCTTCCAAGCCCAGCAGGGCGAAGGCCTGGCGGAGGTGGTCGGCGGCGGCGCGGAGCGCCTGGGGGCTGGCGGGGGTGGCGGTCGAGTGCATCGAAACGGACTAACCAGGGGGCGAGGAGGCGAAGGGTATATGCGTTGCCACGGCTACGAGCCGCTCCACCAGAGCGCCGATCAGGACGAGGTTCTCAGCGCCTCACTTCGCATCGCGCGCGCAGCACCCAGCGGGTCGGTGGCGGTGCTCGACCTCGACGGCACCCTCTTCGACACCCGGCCGCGTCAGGTGCAGATCCTGCGGGAGTGGGGCAGCCTGATGGGGGTGTCGGCGGTCTACCGGGTGCAGGAGGGCCACTTCATCGACTGGAGCCTGCCCGACACCCTGCTCCGGGCCGGGCTCTCGGCCGAGGAGGTGGAGGCCCATCACAAGCCCCTGCGCGCCCACTGGGAGACCCGCTTCTTCGCCGACAGCTATGTGCAGTACGACTGCGCCATGCCGGGGGCGGCCGCCTTTGTCTGGGCTCTGTACAAGGCCGGGCTCGGGGTGGTCTACCTCACCGGCCGCCACGAGGACATGCGGCCAGGTACCGAGGCGATGCTGCTGCGGTGCGGCTTTCCGCTGAGGCGGCCCAAAACGGTGCTGCTCACCAAGCCGGCGATGGGCATCGACGACACGACCTTCAAGAGCGAGGCGATGCGGGAGGTCCGCGAGGTGGGCCGGCCGGTCCTCTTCTACGACAACGAACCTTCCAACGTGAATCTCTTCGCCGAAGCGGAGCCGGGCGCCCAGGTGGTCTTCGTCGAGACCGACCACTCGCCGCGCCCGGTGCGCGTGCACCCCGAGCTCCCCCGCGTTCGCGGCTTTTTGTGGAGCGCCGGCGCGGGGCAGGGCCGTTGAACCCTCCCGACGCGCCCACCTCCGCGCTAAGGCGGCCCGATGCTTGAAAGCGTGCCCCTGTGGCTGCTCACCCTCTTTCTCAGCGTGCTGGGCTACGAGCTGCTGCGCTTCGTGGTGGTGCGGCGCATCAAGTCCCGCCTGCACGAAGGAGCGGTGCGCTTTGTGCGGCGCCATCGCGTTCACCTCGAGTCCGCGCGGTTCATCGACCGCGTCTGGCTGCGCGAGGCCTTGCTGCAGGATCCGGAGATCGATCAGGCGGTGGCCAAGGCCGCCGAGCAGGAGGGCACGCCCCAACTGGTCCTGCGCGATCGCATTGAGATCTGGGTCAACGAGATCACGCCGGCCTTCTCGCTCACCGCCTACTACCGGCTCGGCGCCTTCGTCGCGCGGGCGGCGGTCCGCTTCTGCTACGAACTGGTCTTCGACAAGAAGGCCTACGAAAAGGCGATGGCGACGGTGCCGGCCGACGCGGTGGTGGTCTTCGTCATCAACCACCGCTCCAACGCCGACTACATCCTCCTCGCCCATGGCCTGATCCGCCACATCGCGCTGTCGTACGCGGTGGGCGAGTGGGCGCGGGTGTGGCCCCTCGACCTGCTCTTTCGCGCCTTCGGCAGCTACTTCGTGCGGCGCGGCGAGAAAGACCGCCTCTACCACAAGGTGCTGGAGCGCTACGTTCAGCTCCTGGTCGGCAACGGCGGCGTGACCGGCTTCTTCATCGAGGGCAAGCTCAGCCGCGATGGGCGCCTGGGCGCCGCCAAGGCCGGCCTGCTCGACGCCATCATCGGCGTGCGCCGCACCCACCCCAACAAGCCCATCTGGTTTGTGCCGATCGGCCTCAACCTCGACCGCGTTTTTGAAGACCGCACCCTGCTGGCCGAAGATCGCGGACGCGGCGCCCCTCGCCTGCTCGACAAGCTGCGCACCGCCGGGGCGGTGGTCGCGAAGCTGCCTGCGGTGCTGGGCGCCAACCTCGTGCGGGTGGCGACGCGCTCGCACCGAAAGTTCGGCAACGCCGCTATCGCCGTGGGCCAGCCGGTGGCGCTGAGCGAGCTCGTCACCGGCGGCGAGCTGGCCACGCTGCCCTTCGAGGAGCGCTGGCCGGTGGTCAAGCAGCTCGCGGGGGTGCTGCTGGATCGCGTCGGGGCCGCCGTTCCGGCCACGCCGGTGCCGGTCTTTTGCTACGCGCTGCTGCTGGCCGAAGAGCCCACCGAGCGCGCCGTTCCCCGCGCCGTCCGCACCGTGCTGGCCGCCTTGCGGGTGCTGAAGGTGCCGGTGCTCTTTGGCGCCGCCTTTGAGCAGGGCGCCGTGGGCAACGACGCCATGCCCGGCCTCGACGAAGAGATCGAGGCGGTGGCCGAGGCCGAGATGGTGGTGATGTTGGGCGCCGAGCTGCTCGGGCGGCGCAACCTCGTGCGGCGCCGCGGCGGCTGGTTTCAGTGGGCGCCGGCCGATGAAGCGGTGCTGCGCTACTACGCCGCCTCCCTGGCCCATCACCTCGAGGGCACCCCCTACGCCCTGCCGGCGCCGGGCGCCCAAGCGAGCAAGGCGCCCAGCGGCGAGCCGGCGACCTAAAGCACGAAGTGCAGGCTCACCTGGGTGAGGGCCGCGGCGCCCAGGGTGTAGGCCGAGACCGCAAAGATGCGCTGGCGGGTGTAGGCGGAGTCCAGATCGTCGAGGTTGCCGGCCTCCTGCATGGAGGCGTCCTGGCCGTTGGCCAGCCAGGCGGCGCCGCCCGCGAGCAGGCCGGTGCCCACGCCCGTGACCACCAGCACGGGGAAGGGCTTGCGCTCCGTGGCGCGCTGGGCCGCCACCTCTTGGAGGGAGCCCGTGGCCACGGTCACCGTCTCGCCGGGCTGCACCAGGATCAGGCGGGCGAAGAAGGCGTCATCGCGCTTGTCGAGCACCTGAACGAGGTGGTAGCCGGCCAGGGTTGGGGCGGGCAGGGTCACATCGGCGCCATCGATCTGGGGGCGGAAGCCCTCGGGCAGCGCCGGATCGACCAGCACCTGACCGGGCGCGCTCACCGGCGCATCCTGGGCTGCAAGGTACTCCTGCTTGAGTTGGGGCCCCAGGTTGTCCACCCAGGTGTCGGGGCTCACCCGCCGGGCCGCCCGAAACGACATCGCCGCCTGATCCTTGGAGCCGCTCATCGACAGCCAGCCGCCTTGGAGCACCAGCAGGCGCGACAAGGCCGCAGGCTGAACCGCGCCGCCGCAGGACCAGGCCGTCTCTACCTCCTGGATGGCGGGCTTCACCTGGTCAAAGGAGGCGTCCATCACCAGACCCTCGACCTTCCCGATCGCGATGCTCGGATCCGGGCAGGCCGCCGCGACGGAGCCCGAGAAGAGCCCTCCCAGGAAAAGAAGGCCGATGCCTACGCTATTGCTGATTGGAGATGACATTGGTGTCGGCCTTCCAGGAGTAGTGAGGGGGGGTGCTGGCGGTGACCTGAATGGTCTTGGAGGCGGAGAGCTCGCCGGAGACAAAGCGCAGGTTGTGCTCGCCGACCGGCACCTTGACGGTGCGCGGCGTGACGCCCAGCGAGCGACCGTCCAGGTAGACCTCGGCGCCGAGGGGCTTGGAGGTGAACTTGAGGTTGACCTGCTCAGTGGCGGGCGCTTCGGCTGCGGCGGCAGGCGGCGGATCGGCGTTGCGAGGGGCGGGTTCGGAGCGGGCAGGAGGCGGCGCTTCGGCGGGCGCCGCGGCGACGGTTGTGGTGGATGCGGAGCTGGTGGGGACGATCCGCGTGTTCTCCGGCTCTGTATCCGAACCATCAGGGGGGGGCTTGCCCGTGCTGGTGTTTTTTTGCTTCGACCCCGAAGCGTCGGCGATCACCGCCGGTGTCGCGACCGGCGGCTCTGTGGCGCTTGGAGCGGCGGCCACCACCTCGACGGGCGCCTCCGCAGGGGGCGCGGCCTCCGCGGTGGGGGCCATTTCGAGCGCGGGCTCGGGTGCTTTCTGGCTCACCCAGGCGAAGGTGCCGACAGCGCCGATGCCGAGGGTGAAGAGGAAGCCGAGCGCGATGCCGATCGGTAGCAGGGCGCTGCGTTGGGCCGGGCGTGGCGTCTCGACCGGGGTGACCGGCACCGCCGGAGGTGCGGAGGCGGGAGAGGGGCGGCTGGCCGGGCTGATGGTGCGGGGGCTGGCCGTGCGACCCGCAGCCGGCGTGATCGTCGGCCCAGAGACCGGCGGGGGCGGCGGCAGGGTGGACTGCGCTTTGGGCACGGCGGCGCGCACCGTCTCGGCCTCGAGCACGGCGCGGGTTTGATCGGAGGGGATCGGCCGCGATCCGCTCCAGGGCGAGGACACGGGCGGGGGCTCTGGCGCGGTCGGGACCGCGAAGCCGGCCGGCGTGAGCGGCGCGCCGGGGGGCAGTTGGGTGCCCGAGCCGGTGGGGCTGACGGTCTCATGCGACACGCTGATCGCGTCGAGCACGGGATCGTTGCGGAAGCGCTCTTTGCGCTGCTCCACGCAGGCCGGCACGAGGCGGGCGGCGAGGCGGTTGAGGCCCTCGCCGGGCAGATCGTCGATGAGGCCGATGGCGCGCTCGTAGACCTGATCTGCCGAGAAGCGATCTTCGGGCGCGAAGGCCAGCATGCCGCGCAGCAGTTCGGCCAGCTCGGCGCCCGCGGCGGGGGGCAGATCGGGGGTGATCAGCTCGTCGAGCACGGCGCCGACGTGCTCCTTGAACTTTTCGGGGGAGAGCGGCGCCCGGCCCAACTGCTGGCCGGCCATCAGCTCGGCCAGGGTGACGCCCAGGGCGTAGATGTCGACGGCGTGGCTGATCTGGGCGTAGAGCCACTGCTCCGGGGCCATGTAGCGGGCGGTGCCGAACTGTACGGACTCGGTCTTGCCCTCGCGATCGAAGTCGCCGCGGGCGATGCCGAAGTCGAGGACCTTGACTCCACCGTGGCGGGAGATGAGCAGGTTGGCGGGCTTGATGTCGCGGTGGATGACGCGCAAAGGCTGGCCGCTGCGCCCGGCCGGCGCCGAGAACGCGGTGTGCAGCGCGCTCGCCGTGGCGGCCACCACCTGCAAGGCGGCTCGGGGCGAGAAGCGACCCCGCTTGACCAACTCGGAGGCGTCGGCGCCGTCGACGAACTCCATCATCACCGCCGGCCGGTTGTGGACGGTGGTGAGGTCGAAGACCTTGACGATGTTGTCGTGGTTGAGGCGGCTGAGCAGCCGCGCCTCGTCGCGCTGGCGGCCGGCGATGTCGTTGTGGCCGCTCATCTCGGCGGAGAGCACCTTGACGGCGAGCCGCTGGACGAGGCCCTCGCTGGTCTCCACTTCGGCGAGGTACACCGCGCCGAAGCCGCCGCGGCCGAGCGTCTCGATGAAGCGGATGGTGCGATCACGGCGCCCGCCGCCCGCGGGCTCGCCAGGACGCCCGGGTCCGCGATCGGTCCGCAGCTCTGGGGTCTGGCTCATGATCTCCCTCCTTCGAACGAGGTTTGGCTAACGTGTGCAGGGGGTCGGGGGCTGGCCGGGACAAAGGCTCATCGCGCCGCTCCTTCGCCCGACCCGAGGGGCTCGATCAGCGTGTCGAGAGGCAGTTCCTTGGGCAGCGACCGCGACCGGGCGAGGCGCCAGCGATCGGGATTTGGGTGGGCCTTTGGCGCTGGGGCGCGTGGATCGAACCACCAAACCAGGGCGCAGCCCAGATCGATCGGCGCGCCCAGATGCCGCCCCAGGCCGCTGCGGTAGCGGTTGAGCACACCCTCGGTGGCCCAGGGGCTCGGCTCGACGTCGACGGTGATGGCGCTGATGCCGTCGCGCTGCAGGCCCAGGATGGCCGCGGGGCCGGGGTCGGCGGGCTGCTCCCCCGCCTCCCAAGCGCGCAGGTAGCGCATTCCCGGCGAGGCCTCCATCCAGGCGGTCCAGGCGGCCGGCGGGGTGGCGCCCGGCGGCAGGAGGATGGCGTTGACCAGCGGCCGGCCGTGCTGGCGCTGGTGGAGGCCCACCCCCGAGGCCCGCAGGCCGCGGCCGGCGAAGGGCAGCTCGATCAGCGCTCCGGTGGCGCCCTTCAAGGCACCCCAGCAGAGCTGACCCGACAGATCGGTGCTGCGCAGGGGGAAGTTCGCGCTGCGCAGGCCCATCTCGACAAAGACGGCGACGGCGAAGAGGCCCGCCCGCGGCGCCCGGGCGGCCAGCAGCACGAGGCCCAGCGGCACCAGCAGCCCCCAGCGCTCGGGCCAGGTCAGGCGGGCGAAGAGGGGATGCAGGCCGCGCAGCCAGCCAAAGGGCAGGGTCAGGGCGCCGCCGTCCACGAGGAACAAGCCCTCTCCCTGGCGCAGGTAGGGCCCGAGGATCTGCACCCCGCCGAGCAGAACGAGGCTGGCCGCGCCAAGCTGGAGCCGCCGCGGCGCGCCCCGGACGCCCAGCAGCGCCGCCACCACCAGGGCCAGCGAGACCTGGTTGCTGAGGTCGGCCGGGGTCGGCCGCCAGGGCCAGTTCAGCGTCGCGCCGTGGGTGGCCGTGAAGACGTCGGCGTCGGCAATGGCGGCGTAGCTCTCGTGGGCCTCGCGGGGTGGCGGGGCGCTGACCCCGCGGGTCAGGGGCCGGTCTCCCCAGTGAAGCAGTTGGGGCAGCAGGAAGGGCCCGCAGACCAAGGCGCCGACCAGGGCCATCGCGCCGAGGCGCCGGAGGCCCAGGCGCAGCCAGAGGGGCAGGGCGCCGAGCACGAAGAAGAGGCCGAAGTACCAGTAGGCCAGCGAGAGCAGGCTCACGAAGGCGCCGGCCCGCCGGCTTTGGCCGAGGCCTGGATCGTCGGCGGCCCGCAGCAGGGCGAGCAGGGCGAGGGGCGCAAAGCAGAAGAGCACCTGCGGCGCGTGGTGCAGGTTGGCCTCGCGCAGCAGGGGCTCGCTCATCAAGAGGCCCACCCCCGCGACGAAGCCGCCGCCGAGCCCGCCCAGGGCCTCGCCCAGGCGGTGACCGGCGAGGCCCAGCGCCACCAGGGCCCCCAGCCACCACAAGTTGTCGTCATAGGGGAAGGGGAGGAGCAGGCTCGGCAGCACACCCAGGGCGTGATCGAGCAGGTTGGGCGCAAAGTGCAGCAGCGGGAGCCCCGCCGGGTAGTAGACGCCGGTGCTTTGGGGCCAGTCCCAGGGGCGAAGCAGCAGCTCGCCGAGGAGGCCGCGCAGCAGGGCCGTGTCGTGGGCGTCCACCGTCGGGTAGCCCACCATCGCGCGCCCCGGCGCGAGGCTCGTGGGCCCCAGGATGACCAGCGCCAGGACCAGGTAGGCGAGGCCGATCAGCGCGGGGCGGCGAGCGGCGGCGAGGCGAGGGGACACGAGGGCTCCGTCGAGGGCAGGCGGACCCGTTGCATGGATCGTGCCAACGAAGATGGCTGTTTTACGAACGGGTGGGGGGTGGAGCCCCTGACAGCCGTCGACGGAGCGTCATCAGCCCGATCAGGCCGACGAGGGCCTGCCCGGGCGAGTTCTCGTCGAGTGGCAGGGTCTGACAGCCAGCCGCGCCGTCGGTGAAGCCCCCATCGGCCGCCGTCGCGGGCCCCGCACCGTCGAAGAGCGCGCCGCCGGCGTTCAGCGGGTCGATGGCGTCGGTGATCCAGCGCTGATCGACGTCGATGCGGGCCGAGCGCCCGTGGCCGCCGGCGCAGGCATAGCCACCCGGCCGATCGGCGAAGACGAGGGAGGCCACGGCGACGAGGTAGAGCTGGCCGTCTTCTTCGACGAGTCCCGGCCCGCCGGAGTCGCCGCTGCACAGGTTGTGGCCCTGGGCGGCGTCGAAGGTGTAGACGAAGAGCTCGGAGAGCCCCTCCACCGGCAGGGTGACGCTGCGGCGGACGCCGCTGTCGCGGCGCAGGTCGCCGGTGGTCCCCCAACCGACGAAGGTGAGCGCCGGGCTTTGGCGCACCGCCGTCTCGGCGTCGCCCGCGAAGAGCGGCAGCGGCTCCACCGCGACCTCGTCGATGAGCTCGATCAGCGCGAGGTCATGCTCCAGGGTGTCCTCGTTCCACTGGGGGTGGGCCCGGCCCTCGCCGAGTCGCCCGAGGAGCAGCCCCTCGGGCTCCGACAGCCGCTCGCCGAAGGCCACACCCACCGCGAGGCCCTGGTCGCGGGCCTCCGCCAGCACCGGCAGGCAGTGCCCGGCGGTGAGGAGCAGGTCGTCGGCCACGAGGCTGGCGGTGCAGAAGGAGACCCGGCTGCCGTCGACCTCGGCGTAGAGGGCGCCCACGGAGGCCGGCGCGTCGGCGGGGCGACCGCCGACCAGGGGCGGCGGCGCCTGGGCCAGGGCGGCGGCGAAGAGGGCGGGGAGCAAGAGCATGGGCTGTGTGGCCCATCTTACGCGGCGCGGGGCGCGGCGTTTTGGGTCCGCGCCCCGAACTTTCTGGGGGGCAGACCTTGAAAGGTTCCACGGCCTGTTGCTATGATCTCCAAACAACTTGAGGACGCGCTCGCCATGCCCATCCCCTCGCAGCCGCTCGCCCGCGCGCCCTGGATGATTGCACCATGAGCGGGGGCCGCACCCCTCGCCACAAGAACGAGGGAGATGCGGCTGAATCGAGGTCTTGCCAGGTCAAGACGGGGGCTGAGGCTACATCGAGTGTTCCCCGTCTTCGGGCCCGCCTGCAGCTCCTGGTGCTGCTGCTCGTCGGCAGCCTCGCGGTGGGCTTCACCTGGTCGGCCAGCCAGCCCGAGCGCCTCGCCGAGAACGCCTTTGCCCAGGCCCTCGACCGTCGCCTGCGTCCGGCCGGCGCGGCCGAGATCGAGCCGGTGGGGCTCGCAGGTGTGCGCGAGCGGGCGGCCGACATCGCCCTCCTCGCCGCGGCCCGTCAAGGGGGCTCTTCGGCCGAGGTGCGCGAGAACCTGCATCTTCTCTATGTTCGCGGGCCCTCCTCTCCCCTTGGAGAGGCTGCGCTGACCGGGCTCGTGGCCTTGGCGCGGGAGCGCTGGCCCAAGGGCAGCCGCGGCGAGTTCCTGGCGGCGATCGCGCCGGCGGCGGTGCGGTCGGCCCAGCAGTTCCACATCCCGCCGAGCGTCTCGCTGGGACAGGCGGCCCTGGAGAGCGCCTGGGGCCGCTCCAAGCTCAGCCGCGAGCACAACAACCTCTTTGGCATCAAGGGCGGCGGCGCCAAAAACAGCGTGCGCTACTTCCCCAACAACGGAAACACGCGCAAGCGCACCAGCTACCGCACCTATGGCAGTTGGGAGGCCAGCGTGGCGCACCACGCCGAGCTCCTCGGCACCCACCGCGCCTATGCCAAGGCCCGCCCCTTGTGGACAGAGTGGGAGGCCTACCTCGCGGCGGTGGCGCCCAAGTATGCCTCCAACCGTCGCTACGCCAAGGAGGTGGCCTGGTTCATCGAGCGCTACGATCTGGACCAGTGGGACGCGATGGTCGTCGAGGCGAGCGGCGCCGACGCGGTCGCCGACGCCGCGATGCCTTCTGACGAGTAAACAGAGCGCGATCTGCACCAAAAGGTCGATCGGGGCGTTGCCGAAGCCGGAACAGGGATTTTGCAGCGACGTCGGTGGTTGCCCCGGCGGGCTGGCTACGATGCGGACGGCGCGTCGCTTCAGGTCTCTTTGATCTGGACGATAAAGAGCAAGACCGCAGGATGGCGCTGATGTCGACGATTTCCTCCGAATTTCCGCCTGCTCGCCCTTCGCGGCGCTGGTGGCAGCGCCTGTTGGCCTGGTGGCGTCCGCGTCCACGGCGACCCCGCGCGCTCCCGCCGCGCGTCGCCCCGCCGACGGTGGCGGCGCCGGCGCGCACGCGCATCCTCACGCCCTGGGAGGGCCTGGTCTGCGCGCCTTCGGCCGCGCCGGACCGCGTTCGGACGGTGCTTTTGGGCAGCCTGATGGACCGCCTCGATCAGGTCGAGCACCCCGGGGAGCGCGTGCTGATCGAGGGCCTCGTGCGGGCGCTTGGCGACAGCGTGCTGGACTTCCCGCTCTTCCCCGACGTCACCCTTCAGCTCGACCGCCTCCTGCGCACCGGCGACCCCTCGGTGACCGAGGTGGCCAGCCTGATCCGCCGGGAGCCCGATCTGGTGCGGCGCGTGTGGCTGGCCGGCGGCGGCGCGGCCTTCGCCCGCAAGGCGGCCAGCCTCGACCACGCCATCGCCCGGGTCGGCTTCGACGCGCTGTGGAGGCTGGTGATGGCCGCTTCGATGGAGTCGACGGTCTTCAAGGTGCGCGGCATGCAGCGGGCCGTCGATCGGGCGCGGGCCCAGTCCATCGCCGCCGCCGAGCTCTCGGCGTGGATCAGCGCCGAGCAGCGCGGCGACGTCTACCTCGCCGGGCTGCTGCACCCGGTCGGGCGCTTGCTGCTCTACCGGACGGCGAGCCCGGCGGGCTACCGGGGCCCCCTGGCGCCGACCGGCGTGGTGGAGCGCCTGGGTCGGGAGTGGGGGCCCTCCCTCGGGCTGCTCGTGGCCCAGGCCTGGGGCCTGTCGGCGGGGGTGGCCTCGGCCATCGGCTTCTACCCCAACCCCGACGCCGCCCCGACCGAGCACCGCGAGCTGGCCCAGATCAACCGCGCCGCCGTGGTGGGGGTGCTGGTGGCCCAGGAGGCGCTGGACGGCCGCGACTGCGGCGGCGCCGAGGCGGTCGCGGCGGCCGGCCTCTCCTTTGTCGACCCGGAGCGGCTCTTCAGCGCGGCCTGTGAGCACCTGCGCGGCGGCACGCCGGGCGCCTTGCTGCAACAGGCGGCCCGGGCGGCCTCCTGAGGCCTGCGTTCAGGTGGGCTCGGTGCTGGGCAGGTCTTCGGGGGGCGACTCCTGGCTCGACAGCTCGGCCAGGGTCTGTCGGGCCTGGTTGAGGGCGAGGTCAGGGTCAAAGCCGAGCTCGGCGATGTCGGCGCGGGCGAGGGCGTTGTGCGGGTGGGTGGCGTCGCCCAGCATCACCATGTGCGCGGCGATGTGGCCGGCCGCCACGGCGGCGGCGGTGGCGCGGCTGTCGGCCGGGGCGGAGAGCGGGTCGTGGTGGTAGCCCACCGCCGCGGCGACGAGATCGTCGAGCTTCCAGGACTCGATGACCAGCAGGCCGAAGGCGGTGTGGGTGCGGCGGATGACCTCCAGCACTGTCGCTTCGCTGGGGCGCTGGATCGCCGACCGACCGCCTGCGGTTCGCAGCACGATGAGGTGACCCACGTCGTGCAGGAGGGCGGCCATGTAGACCGAGCCGCGCCGCTCGCCCGAGAGCAGGGCGGCGACCTCGGCGGAGATGAGCCCGTGGGTGCGGGCGGCGTCGGCCTGGGCTTGAAAGCCCTCCACCCGAAAGACCGTGTCGTTGAGACAGACGCTCATGCCGATCTGCCAGAGCGTGTCGAGACCGACGCGGGCGACGGCGTGGTGCAGGCTGCGCGGCGGCGAATTGTACATGGCGCTGCGGGCGCAGGTCCAGACCCGGCGGATGAGGCCGGGGTCGCGCTCCACCACGCGGGCGATCTGCACCAGATCGGTGTCGGGCTGGCGCAGGAGGGTGTCGAGCTCGCGGGCGATGTCGGGGAAAGGCGGCAGGTCGAGCTGCCGACGGTCCACCCGCTGGATGAGGCGCTCGATCAGCCGCAGGTCGCCGTCGCGGGTGTCGCTGCGCTTGGCCCGCACCTCGCGGATGAGCGTGTCGAGCTCGGCGACGAGGTGGTTGTGCACCGACTCGGGGTCGAGGGAGCGCAGGCGGTCGCCCTCGCGCCAGGGCGGCGGACCGACGGGCACCAGGGTCACCGGTGCGATGACCTCATTCGGGGGCAGCGTGGCCGTCGGCGCCAGCGTGGGGCGGTCGACGGGGGGCGCTGCGACCGGGGGCTCTGTGCCGGGCGAGGGGGTCGCGTCGGTCGGCGCCGCGGGAGGCGCGGACGCCTCGCTCTTGTCCAGACCCAGCAGCCGCATCAACCATCGGAACATTGGCGACCATGGAGGGAGGGTAGGGGGCTCCCTTCACCGTCGCCTTTATTGTCTCCCGGCCCGTTGTCCAGGGGCAGCCCGTCGAACTCAAGTGCGAGGCGCTTCAAGTTGGGGATCAGGCCTTCTGTTGACCATGACGGGGCGGGCTCCGCTCGAACTCAGCCACCGCCGCCTCGATGGCGAGGCCGGAGGACGATGTGTCGCAGGGTCGCCATGGTCAGATGTCCAGCTCATCGACGTCGGCCATCCAGCGCTGGATCTCCTGGTAGCGGGTGCCGGCGTCCTTGCCCATCAGATCACTGACCACCTGTTCGGTGTTCATATGCTCACCGTCGGGGATGGTGACCCGCAGCAGGCGGCGCTTCTTGGGGTCGAGGGTGGTCTCGTAGAGGGTCTTCGGCATCATCTCGCCCAGCCCCTTGAAGCGGCTGATCTCCGGCTTCATCCGCGCCGGGATGCGCTTGACGATGCGGTCGCGCTCGGCGTCGGAAGAGGCCCAGTAGGTCTGTTTGCCCGCGTCGATGCGGAACAGGGGGGGGCGGGCCAGGAAGATGTGACCCTTGTCGATGAGCGGGCGCAGGTGCCGGTAGAAGAAGGTCATCAGCAGGGTGGCGATGTGGTGGCCGTCGCTGTCGGCGTCCATCAGCAGGATGATGCGGCTGTAGCGCAGGCGGCTCACGTCAAAGTCGGCGCCGATGCCACAGCCCAGCGCGCTCACCACGTCGGACAGCTCGTTGTTCTCCAGCACCTTCTTGAGGCTGGCCGACTCGGTGTTGAGCACCTTGCCGCGCAGGGGCAGGATGGCCTGAAAGGCGCGGTCGCGCCCCTGCTTGGCCGAGCCGCCGGCGCTGTCGCCCTCGACGATGAAGAGCTCACACTCCGCCGCCTCGGAAGAAGAGCAGTCGGCCAGCTTTCCCGGCAGGTTGAGGCGCCGGTTGACCGGGCTCTTGCGCCGCACCTGCTCGGAGGCGTCGCGGCTGGCCACCCGGGCCTTGGCGGCCATCACAATGCGCGTCAGCACTGCGTCGGCGCAGGAGCGGTTGTCGTTGAGCCACCGCTCCACGGCGAGGCGAACGATGGCGTCGACGGCGGGGCGCACCTCGGGGTTGTTGAGGCGCTCTTTGGTTTGCCCTTGGAAGTGCGGCTGGGCGATGAAGATCGACAGCGCCGCCACGAGCCCTTCGCGGATGTCCTCAGCCGTGAGCTTGGTGCCCTTGGGCACGCTGCCCTCGTGGGTGTCGATGTAGTTGCGGATGGCCTTGCCCAGCGCGTCTTTGAGGCCCTGCTCGTGGGTGCCGCCCTCGGCGGTGGGGATGCCGTTTACATAGGTGAGGATCTTCTCGCGCGGGGCGTCGGTCCAGCCCAGGGCGTCCGGTCGTTTCCGGCCAACTGAGCATCTTGCCATCCAGCACCCGCACCGCCAGCCAGGCGAAGGCTTCGGCCTCCAGCGCGTCACCGTTCCAGCCGACGCTTTCAACCGGATCGCAGGCCACGCCACAG
>Ga0164294_10000684_pt1 | contig 32277 bp, 52 predicted proteins | sample GEODES005metaG_FD_111479 | JGI IMG/M metagenome (GOLD analysis project Ga0164294, IMG submission 111479) | Oligotrophic lake water microbial communities from Sparkling Lake, Wisconsin, USA - GEODES005 metaG | ecosystem: Environmental > Aquatic > Freshwater > Lake | place: USA: Sparkling Lake...
ATCCTGCACAAAAAAGTCTTCCAAGCTGTTCAACTTGGCTTGCCTTATAGATATTAGTGCCCCCAAAATTGAGAAATGCACCAGGAGTAGTGGCGCTAGGAATATCGCTAGGGCCCGATATAACATGAACTTCATGTCCTGCCTTTCGTAAGAGAATAGGTACATGAGTCTTCCATTGACCCGTGTACCTTGTTTCTACCGCTTCTAGATCAACGAGAAAAATTGTCATTGCGTTGACGATAGTTGTTGCCACTGCGATTATACTCACCTCGTGGCTTACGTGGGCGTGTACTATAATAATAGTTATTCCAGATTTGACTATCTCTGTTGTAGAGATTGGCCTCATTAAAATCACACAGTTCAAAGCGACAAAAGTCTTTAAACTTTTCTAGATCATCAAAAATCTTAACGATATCTGGACGATTTTCGAAATAGTTAACGTCGCGATAATTCTTAGCCATTTTAGTTTTTCCTATTAATACTTAATAAATGAACCATTTTCTCCGTCTTCGGAGACCTCAATCCAAATCTCACGATTGGGATATTTTTTGCTAATGACGTCATACAAATCTCCTGACATCATCTCACAACTCTTAAAATCTAAACTTAGTGTAGCATCTTTATAAAGATTTAGCAACCATCGTTTAAACTGAATAAACTCAATATCGCGATCATCGTGTGTAACACTAATCCAAACTTTAAAGTGAAAGATATGACGATGAGGATAACCTAAAAAACTCACATCATATTCGTCACCTGTAGCAAGTGCTTTATCTGTGAGAGCGGCCGGATACTTGTGCATACCTTCTTTCTGGAAGGTAACCCAGATCATCTTGTTAGGTCGATGGTCTTGACGGATAATCATACTGATAACAATCCTTTAGCAAATGATTGAATTTCTTCCCTAGTCATATGGAAATTATAGGTACTGACAGAATCTACATCGCCTTTATCGTTAAGGCATTCTTGAATAACATCAACAGCCATTAATCCTTTAGGACTTACAGCTTCCCAAGATTCTACACGCACTCTAAATGCAGCATCTTCTTTAACTGTAAACTTTTTTACTTTTAAACTTTCTTGTTTCATCTCAAACTCTCCATAGTGATAATTTTTGCCAACTCTTCTCCAAGCTCTTTGTCGTCTGTGACCACATGCAGACTGTGTTTATGGTCGTCCTTTTGACGATCGTACTTAGTGGTTTCAATAATAGTTCCACCACTGGCACTATAAACATTCAATCTAAATCCCTGTGACTGAATGTTTGGACCGTCACTATCGACGCTGATAACATTACCATAATCGTGTTCGTCAGTATCATCCATTAGCCATTTGCGAATTCTTTGTTTAAATGTTAATTTCATAGGAGCTTCTTCTTCTGTTGTATATCGCACAGGACGAACCATTGAAGAGGATTTTGTCATCGACCTCTGTAAGCGATGGATGGACCTTGCGGTTGAGGCATATTGCCCAATATTACTCATTTGATAATCTCATCTTTACCATATTGATCCCAACTAGTAAACTTATTTCTATCTAGTAGGTCGTGGAGGTTATGGCACCACACTCCGGGATTAGTTGCTTTAAAATCTTTGTCGTCTATCTTTATTGTAGCATTATATCCCAGTTGTTGTAAATAGGGCAGTTTAACCGAAATCTGCGGAATAAACTGACGCTTCTCTACAAGTCCGCTTTCTAACAGACCTTCTACCTGTGCTACATCTAGATCCAATGTACACCAAAATTCATCGTCTGCATCTAAACAAACATAAATCATATCTTCCCATAGACGCCACGATTCGGCATCATTGACAGCTAGCTTAGGAAAACTTTGATTAGCACCAAAATAAATGTGTTGACATTTATGTTCGCGAGCAAGTTCCATGATTACATAAGCATCATTCACACCCGTTACAAACAATGTCTTCATTCCGTATGCAGGAGTTTTTTCAATCTCTATACCAGTAAAGAAAGTGATATCGTCAGTGATACCTGATTCGTAATTTCTTTTCATTCTGCCAACCTTTCTTTTCTTTCTGCTTCGTGAGCATCACATAGTGTGCGAATCCACCCACCGTCTCGGCGCTTGCCAGGAGCACCGCAAGTTTCACAACTAGCATCAGCCCACGACTCTGCCATACGAACCATTCCACTGATTTCATCGTCACCGCCATCGTAGTAGAATCGCAAGCCACCAAACTTTTCTTTGATCTGTGCCACTGTGACCTGCGGAACAGGACAGCCTTGTTTTTCTTTCCAATCAATGTGATGTTGTATGTTGGAACACAACTTTTCAAGAATAGGATACCATCCTACACCTACAGCAAAGCCGCCATAATTGCCGGCAAACATCTTTGGAAAACGTTCTTCCAACTGTTTAGCAAAGGCATCATACTTTGCATATTCGTCACTCATTACCAAGTACTCACGTCAGTATTATCAACTTTAACTTCCTTGCCTAACAATTCGAACTGAACTGTTGTAGTAGGCCCAATTCCATTAGAGTGATCCTCAACAATTTCAAATTGAGAGATCTCTGGAAAACGCTGGGCAATATCTGCTAAGGTTTTAATTTGAGTCTGTGTTAGTGTATATTTTTTCATCGTTCGTCATCAAAGTCGACAGTTTCGTGATCGTGTTCCCATTGTTTACGTCTTAGTATAGCAAGTTCGTCTCTTAAAAGCAACCTCTGTTTCTTCAATTCTTGCATTTTAATATCTTCAAACAGCCCATTCTTTTCCAAAGTATCGATTTTTTGGTCTAATACTCTATGAGATTCTTCTAAATGTTTAATTCTGTTTTCGTACATAGTTACTCCTTATTGATATCTTCCTCTAACGAACGTAAATTATCGTCGTCTTGTTGATCAAACAACGGCAACCCGTCTGGACCAATTCTTACAGGCGCTAAATCTTCAATAGTGTATAAAGAGTTAAACACGTTGTCTGCAGGACCTCCCTGTAGTCTAGCACCTTCTAGACTCTTTAAGAATAATTGTGCAGAGTCAATCATATCAAATGCTTCTGCTTTATTCTTAGTGTTGAATAATTCTTCAATGAATGTAGAAAAATATAATATTTTGTTTGGAACCCAATCGCTATATTCTTTTTCTTTTTTACCCTCAACACCTTTTATTCTCCAGTCTGGTTTGAACCGTTCACATTCAATGTCCATTAATTGCTGAGCACGTTGTACAGCAACAATATGACATTCAACATTGTGTCCCATCATTAGTGCGTAACTAAAACTATCCCACGATGTTTTGTTTGGAATTTTACCCAGCTTGTTAAGTCTTGGAACTGTGTGATAGTGTTCTGTGTTTAAATGATTAAACTTAACATTTCCAAGTTCTGCATCTGTCTTACGAACACCGTAGTCATAATATGCAATGTCGCCCATTGTTAGTCGACTTGCAAACTCGCTTTCAAACGGAAAAGGAATGTCGTGTCGTCCTGACAGACCTTTGTTATCGGGAGCCTTATCCATAATAACACTCCAACGCTTGTTGGTATGCTGTGCGTTTGTGTACACCAGTCCGTGAGCAGTAGCAATAAACGGGCTTGCACAGTCGAAGCTGATTGTAAGATTGGGATTAATGTGTTTACGAATCTGCCTTTGAATCAGCGTCAAGTAGCAACTCCAATCTAATTGTGCAGTACCCAAGAAGTGAATCCAGTCTTTGCCATCTAGCATACCTTCTTCACGCATTGTCATTAGGCGTTTTAGTGTAATAGGCATCTTACACATATTAGCACCACCGAATGCCCAACCTTCTGCTTCCTTACCAGCATACTTGCCTTTAGGATCACTAAACTCTACAACACCTCGATACCATTTTTCAGCAGTATCCCAGTCACCACCTTGTAATACATTAAGCCATTTAGTCTGACCTAAACGATTCTGCAAGAAGTAATCATTGTTAAAGCGAGTCTTGTCTAGACAGTCTTCAAAGGTTTTTAAACCAGTCTTTGGACTATGAATATGATCACAGGCCCATGTAGGAACATCTAACATCATTGACCAATCAGCAGTTAACTCTAACCATTCAAGAATCTTTTTGCGAGTTTTATTAGCTTCGGCACCTTCGAAGTTTAACCAATCAAACTTAAGAACACCTTTACCAATCTGATAACCACCGGAGTCGCCTAAGATCATTGTATTAGGCCTATCACGTTGCTGAATCATAGACTCTTGATCCATTGACTTTTCTAAATCAAGTTGTGCGTGACCTGCAGAATACAACGCATACTTATAGGTAAAATAGCCTTGTTCTGGATTTAAAAAGTTCATACCTTCAATGCCGCGATCAAATCCTGCAGGAATTCGTTCTTTAGAAACAAATTCTTCTAGGCGTTGTTTAGCAATGTATGTAGAATAAAAAGAACTAATAGCTGGCAAATACACAGCATAGTCTTTTTGTAAAGGGGTTAGGTTAACCGGTGCTTTCATATTAGGCCGCTTGTGCTGGAATGATATATTTGTAAGTAGCAAGTCCGCTATCTAAAGTAATCTGAATGGCACCTTCATTACTCAACGACATCTTGGTGTTGTTAACATCTGCAATCTTAAGGATGCTCAAGATCGGCATAACAGGCCAAGTCCAACCGCGATCCAATTTACCAGTTACACCCATTGCAAAAATAAATTCACCACCGTGTGTACTGGCATCACCGAATATGAATTTTAATTTATCACCATCAGTTTTTGCCAAGAATGTTGGATGTTCGTTGTTAGCACCTGCTTGAAAGTTGAAACGTTGTACAGAACTAACTGTTGGTTCAATTTCTACATCCCACTTAACACCACGAAATTTGACAGTCTTCATTTTTTCGTTGATAATTTCTGTATTCATGAAACGATAGTCGTTCTTGAAGTCGCCGTCTTTGTTTTCAAAGTGTAAGCCTGTTGGAATTGTTTCGCCATTACGATCAGCAGTAGTAATACTAATCTTAGCATTTTCTTTGTACTCAGCACCGTCTAACAAATATTTCAATTTGTTTAGTTGCGGCATACCAAATACACCCATCATATCCGGGTATGGTGCAGTAGTTTCAGCTTCCATAATCACTGAACGGTCATCGGCCATTGAATTGATTACAGTTTTATTTTGATCACCAGTGACTTTAACTGTGGTCAAGAAGCCTAGGTTCTGTGTGTGTGACACAATATCTTGTAAAATATCTTTCATTGAAAGTTCTCCTGTATATTAAGATTATATTTAGATCTAGAGTAAAAAGCAACCGCAATTTACTCAAAGTCAAACAATTTTGCGAATGTATTATCACTGCGAGTTGAACTGATGTCCCATTCCAAGACGCCAATCAAATTTTCTAACTTTTCATCGATAACTGCATTTTCCATTTCAGCATCGTTGAAAGGCAAATCCTTAAACCATTGAGGTAGTCTAAGTTCATCTACCGGGTAGGCTACTGAGGTATACCCCATAGGATTATCTTTGACCTTACAGACAATTACTTTGGCACCGTCTGTAATAGCCATTGAATATTTGTCATCCATCATACGTTTTAGTGTATTCCAATTGAGACTAGCTCGAACGTGTCCCGGCATATTGGCCTTACCTGCTTTCTTTTCTTTGTCGCGATATTCACTAATGTTGTTAGCACGTTTTGGACTACCCTTCTCCCATCCTGGGCGAGTCTTGAACTCGGTGCGAAAATTAGTAATATATTCTAACACTTCTTCTTTTCCCGCGCCATTAAGTACTTTGGTAAGTACTTCGCTGAGAAAATCTTGAATTACAACAGGGGTATCGGATCTTTTTAAATCAAGTCCCATTGCTTTGATTTTGCCAGGAGCACCCCCAGTGTCTGCTCTTTTTCCTTCTTTGTCATAATAAAGGACTGCATATCGCTTCTTGGTAATAAACAATCCTTTGGAAGCAACAATCTCGCGACCTGCTTTGATGACTTCTCCCCTACTTTTTGGGCAGTGAAATGCATCTTGCATAAACTTTGGGAAGGTTCCATTAACAGTTTCTCCTATAGTATCGTAAAGTTCAACAACTGATTCCTTACTCCAAGGAATAGCCCCTTTCTCAATGTCCTTCTTCAACGTAGCATACGCTGAGAAGTAACAAGAGTCTGTGTCACCGTAGATGATCGCTTTGCCAATATGATCATTATCTCCGGTAATAATTTCATTTACTTTACCTGCCATATGACGAGCAATGGCACGACCTGTTAGTGTAGTTGATTGTCCAATACGGTTGTCAAAGAATCTGCAACCAGGATTAAGAATAGCACCATACAAACTGTTCAAATTAATCTTTTTGACTAACTGACGTTTGTCCCAGTATTCTTCTTCAATCTTATTACCGGCTGCAATACAATCTTTTAGTTTGGCCTGCATTTCTTTACGTTCAGCATACCAACGTTTTAACAAGCCGGGAATGATACCTTCTTTCTCATAGGTAAAGATTGTGCCGTTAGCACTAAGCATCCAAGGCTGATTGCTTTCAAAGATTAGATCATAGGCCTGAGCAGCACTAAGTGTATCTACTCCGCCATCTTCCCAGTCGATAGTAATTTCTCGCCCAACATTTCGTTCTAATACCGCGGCATATTCCAATGAACCAAATATACCTTCCCAAGCGGATGCAAATGATTTACCATTGGCAATTTCAGCAGCAATATAATCTTTAGTGCCATCTTGACGCAACTGACCAACAATAGTTTCTGGACCCATATTCAATGCACGAATTGCTGACGGATATAGTGAGTTAATGTCCAGCGAGCCGATCCATTCGTGAATGCCTTTTTTGGGATAGGCCACATAAGCACCAGCGGCTTGATTACTAAATCCTTCTTCTCGACTTATTCTATTAGGAACAATCATTCCACGCTTGTGAGCTTCGTTGATAATGGCCTGTTCCGTAACTGCTACAGCACCCATTGTAGTCTGTAGTAGCACAGTACATTCATGTGCCAGTGTGTTGGCAAGAGCCAGAAACTTTAATTTCTTGTCCAACTTTTCTAACAGCATACAGTCTTGTCTGTTATATTCAATAAATCTGCGGAAGTCATTGTTGTATAATTGGTCCAACGTGCCTTCGTAGACAGTCTTATTCTCGCCTATTTCCATTTCTCCAATAGCATCTAGTCGATACGTGTGTCGTTCTTCGTATGTGTACTTGCGATATAGTTCAAGACTGTCTAAGTGTACACGACCTATTAGGTCATATGTGACAGCAGTTTTGCCGTACTTTTCGTATTCACGCTTCTTGGGGAATTGATTCCATAGACAAAAACGTCTTGTATCTTCTTTGCTTAGAACTTTAGTAACACGATTAACAGTATATGGAATATCAAAGCCTTCTGAGTTCCAACCACTTAATACATCTGCATCTTGGATTAAATCCAAGAACATGTCTAACATATCTGCTTCATTATCAAACAAATACGTGTTAGGAAATTCTTCAACTTGCTTTTTAGCCTCTTCCATACTTAGGGTCTTAGGAGGAATTGCTAGGCAGACCATTGTCTGCATCCACTGTAGGTAGACAGCAATTGCAGTGATTGGCATAAATGCATCTTCTGGTGATGCATAGCCACGTTCTGGATCAAAGTCTACCTCAATATCGAACCATGCTACATTTAGTTTAGGTGCATCAACATTTAAATAGTTGTCTTCTAGACAACGGTAAATGGGATTAATATCACTTTCAAACAGTTTTTTGTTTGAATGAATTGCAAGCTCTTTTCGATGTTCTTTAACGTTTTTTGAACTTACTCGTGAAAGAGGTTGTCCAAAAATACTTGTGAATTTACCCTTGGCATCTGGGTAATAAAATATATGACGGGCAGGATATTCTTTATAATGTCGTTCGCCTTTATCATTGCGCTCAACAACATTGATCATATCCTGCTCTCTATTATAGAAAGCGTCTACGTAACTCAAATTTTTCTCCTATGTCTTTTGTGGCAGACAAATACCGAATGTGCGGTTTATGGCCCAGCTTACCATCTATTGTATATTTAATTAATTATCATTCTAACGAGGCCAACAGTATCAATTGCGGTTAGCAAACAATAGTTAGCCAGCATACCAAAAGATTTCCTAGTCCAAGCAGCCCAACCGTACATAGCACAACCAAGAATCCAAATGGGATACAGAGCAAGAAGCGGCGGAGTGGGGACTGTGACTGCCATAGTAATACTGCAACCAATACTAATAGCCCAAGCAAGCAACTCAACAGAAAAGCGAACTCTGTTAGACTTAAAGTCATCCTTTATCCACTGTATTGTTGGTGCAAATATTGTGTCAATCATTCCGGTAGACGTTTAGTAACACCGAGAATCATTTCGATATCATTCCATTCTTGTTCGTGATCTTTCCAATTATCTTTGTGTGCAATCTTAATTGCCTTGTTGATAATGCTGGGTTTAATTTGTAATTCTTCTGCAACTGCTTTAACAGTTTCTTTAAGACCCTCTGATAGATCTTCAATTTCGCGAATCACATTAGAACCTTCATTGATAAGACGTTCCAGTTTGGCTTTTTCTTCGGGTCCATACATTCTTGTAGACATAATTCTCTCCTATAGAACTATTATATAGTCAAAGAAAAAGCCGGTCAACTAATTGCCGGCTTTTAGATACTAATTGGAAGTATTATCTACGTTGCTCACTGAGTACATCGTACATTTCAAATGTACCGCCCATGCGCTCATAGACCATACCAGCATAAACGTCAGCCTTCATGCCTTCTCCGATTTTTGTTCTAGCAACACGTTGAGCCCAAGCCCATAATTGATTGTCGACTGGATCAATCTGTTGTTGTCCGCCACTTTCAACAACCAATGCCATCATTTCTTTGAATGATAAATTTGTTTCTACACTTTCTTTTACTGCTTGCTTTTTGCCTTTTGGCATCATCTTGCCTTCAGTCTTCTTGGCAATAGCTTTCTGTAGACCAGGAGGAAGTTTTTTCTGCTTGTCTGAAAGACCTTTTTTATCTGTGGGCTTGTTATCACCTTTGTCGCCAGCAGCTTTTTTCATTGGTTCTTTTTTGTCACCGTCTTTGTCAAGATCTAAGAAGTCTGGCTTAGCCCCTTCTTCCATTTTCTTTTTCTTATCGGCTTTCTTTTTGTCAGCCTCTTCTTTCTTGGCTTCGACCATTTTCATGAACTTGCTTTTGAATTCTGGCTCAACGCTTTCTACTTTCTTGCCATCTTTAACACGAGTCACCGAACCCTTGCCGTATTTTTTTTCATAGTCCTTGCTGTCTTTGTCATGGGCTTTATCTGCTGCCTTATCTGCTGCCTTATCTGCTGCACTTTGTGATTTAGCTTGACTCTTAGGTTCAGTGTGTGGCTCATCGCTGAAGCGATTGGGATTCTCTTTGTGTTTAGTTACACCTTTTGTTGAACGATCAATAGTCCCACCAGTAGACGATTTTTCTTCTTTAACATCTTCTTCTTTCTTTTTCTTGGCTTCAGCAACATAGGTTGTTTGGCCAGCTAGTACACGAAGTTGTGCATCTTCGTTGAGTTGCACAGCTTTGTCTAATACAGGTGCTGCAGGAGTTGTCGGTGGTGCTTCCATTCCGTCAAGTTTGCTTAGTATTGCTTTAAAGTCCATTTTAGTTTCCTTGATTTTTTCTGTTCAGCCACTGTTCTTTGAGGCTTTGTTTAACTTCGTTTTGTAGAGATTCTTCAAAGTCTCTAGGTCCCGATTCAATTTGACTAGCTGCCATTTTTTCATATTCCATATAATGATATACAGAACTAATATAATCAGCAGCTTTGGTAATTTTTGATTGTACCCAACCATCTAATTCATCGTTTTCTCCGATCAGCTTAAACAATTTGGCAGAATACTGATTCAGCTTGTAAAGCTCAGCTCTAGCCATTTTGGCTTCGTGATCGTCAACTGGTTGTTTTTCTAGGTCCATATTATATTTATCTTCTTATAATAGATTCACCGGAAGCCTTAGACTTCTTTTTAGTGGTTTTATTCTGTTTAAAACTGCCGCCAAACAGTGTGCCTACAGTAGGGCCGGAACCCCCTTTGATCAAAGTGGCTCCCATGCCGGCACTTGTAGCACCTGCTGTAGCTGTTTCTAAAAGTTCTTTGATTTTCATACTCTTATTTATTTTTCTTGGCGCGACCCGCTTTCATGTTAGCTAGCCAGTGTGCTAGTTGCCCTTTACGACCGCCCTGTTTAGCAGTCTTACGCAAGCTGCTTACACTAGCTTTGGTATTAATACCGTGACGTTTACTGTCGCCTTTATCTTGTGGATTACGGCCATCGGCAAAGTTTTCGTGCTCAATGCTTTCCCCACCACCGCCACCATCTCCAAACCCACCATCTCCACTGTAGCCAGCATAGTATCCGTAGCCACCGTAAGGTCCGGGACCGTAAGCAGCCCAGCGAGGTTTACGCTTGCGTTTTTTTCTTTCAACTATGAATTCTGCAGCTCTCATTCGTGAAATTGATGATCGTCTTGGTAATTATCTGATACACTAAAACTTGAGCCACATCCGCAGGTTGTTTCTGCATTGGGATTTGTTATCACAAACTGACTGCCTGATAGGTCTTCTTTGTAATCGATGCTGGCTCCCTGCAAGTACTGCATGCTCATGGCATCAATCAATACTATGAAATTGCCTACAGAAATTTCAAAGTCATCGGCATTTTGTTCTTCATCAAGAGTAAATCCGTAACTCATCCCACTGCAACCGCCACCTTGAACAAATGTACGAAGTTTGATATTTGAATTGTTTTCTTCACTAAGAATATCCGTAATTTTGAATTGAGCATTTTCTGTAATTGTAATCATATTGGTTTTTCTCCGGTTAGGTACGGTAAACTAAACCACAATTGAAACCATTCTGGCGTGCCTGGTTTAATATTGTGTTTTTTCATCAGCTCACCTTTTTCATTGCCTGTAATACTTATATTGCTGCCATCGTAGAGTTGATAGCCTTTGAATTCATTAATGCCTGCTAATTTTTTAATCTGCTCCAACTCGTCCATATTACATTCCGCCACCCACTAGGTCTCCTGGTCTAGCTGGCTTGTTTTTCTTAGCATTATCATTTCGCCATTGCCCTGCAGGTCCTTCTTTATGTCCTACCTTAGCGCCAGCAAACATTGAGCCTTCGCCTACCTTGCTGTCCATTTGCTTTAATAAGTCTTGTGCTTTTTCTACACTGATCATAAATATTCCGGTTCTATCCGGATTTGCAGCTTTTTGTAGATACTCTTTATTGTATCCTGATTTAGAATTGCTGGGTTCCGGAGTAACTTTTTGTTGTTTACCGTTGGCTCTAGCTTGTAGTTCTGCTCGAGCATCGTCAACACTAACCTTTGGCTTTGGCTGTTCTCCGTTAGCTACCTTTTGTAGATACTGAGTATCATAATAGCTTAAATCCGCCGCCTGTGCATTACCTGCACCTAATGCCATTGCTCCAGCAAGACCTAGACCTGCAAGTTTAGAACGAAATCCTTCTTCTACATCCATATTTTTATTCTTATGCTTAACATCGCCCTGCTTCTCGGCCTTCTTTTTATCTTTGTGTTGGCCAGCTTTGCCAGCTAGCGAAGCGTTTTTAGCCACAAAGTTTCGAGGCTTTGATTCTTTTTTAAGCTCTATAATAAATTCTTTTGCTCTCATGATTACCCCTTCATTGCTCGTTTTAGTTTCCACTGTTCTACAGAATTCCATTCTCGATCAGTGAGTGGGATGCCTCTACGATGTTTATCTAATAAAAGTTTAACCCAAGCATCGTCGTCATCTCTTTTATTGCTAATGACTCTTGAATCTTTAGCAGGATCCCATACTTTCTTTTTTGGTGTTGGTTCAGTTTTAAGAAAACTAAACATACCTTCGTCTGCAATTTTTTCTCCAAGCCAAGGTTCAAGTCCTTGTCTAACCGCAGAAAATACTTCATCAGCATCACTGCTTAATCCTGCTGGCAATCCTGTTTTAAATGATTCAAAGTCGTTCACAATAGCAGCAGCTCGCATTTTACTTGCACTCATGCCTTCTGCACCTTCTGCATCGGGATCTCTAGCACCGCTTGATACAATCTTGATTGACTTGAGATTGTAATCAATACCGTTCTGTTTATTGAACAATTCTGTAAATGCCGGCACACGATCTGAGCCGCATACAAAGATAACATTCTCAAAGCCTTGCGTTTCTAAATTTTGAAGAATTCCAATAGCAGTGCCTACAGAAGTGTCCCCAATATCGATATTGGGAAATGCCTGCTGTATGAACCCCAGCTTGATATCAAATGGCAATGGATTTTCCAACCTTGTTTTGTTCTTGCCTGTTGGTTTATGAGTCTGCGACACGAACAAGTAATGAGCATCGGCTTTCTGTTTCAAGACAGCATCAACTACCTTTTGATGGCCAATCGTGGGAGGATTCATCCTGCCGAATGCAACGGCTGCTGTCTTTCCCGCCTGCTCAAAAAGTTCTAGAAGCTTCATTGATCGTAGTCGCCTTTTTCCATATGCTTTTCTTGTTCAGTGGCTATCATCTTGGCCAACTCTATGAGTTTTTCTTTGGGGAATTTGTCTTCAGAGCTTTCAATTTCAAACTTTTCACAGTATGCTTCTTTACAAGATTCCAAGGGCCGCATATAAATTTTGTAGGCATCGGGATGGCCTCTATACTCTTTATGGCGATTCACAGCTGGGAAAAAGTAATTTTTTAACACAGCATCATCGTTATCTATAAAGAATTTCAAGTCATTGGTCCAGTCTACATCATCTTGTTCTGAAGTAGGTGCCCCTATGGCACTAAACATTTCTCTTAATAACATTACCAGCTCCTGCAACTCCAGTAACGGGCTTTGTGGCGCGGTCCTGGATTGGCACAATTGTGTCTAGCACGGAAACTTTTTCTACGTGCTGGATTTGATTTCTTAATACGCATTTTTTTATCGCCGAAGTTTACTTTGACCACATTGCCCTGCGGATTTTTCACATATACTTTAGATTTCTTTACATCACCAGCCATCTTCTTGCCCAACTGAACTTCTCGGCCTTGATACTTGGCTTCGTCTACATTACCTTCCGCTACACCTTTGTGTTCACCTGTTTTGGGATTTTCGTGATCACCAACTTTAACACCTTTTTTATAAACTTTCTTTCCTGTGCTTGGACTAATATAGTAATCGCCTTTGGCATCGTATCCGATACTTTTTATTTTGTATTTTGCACCACTGTTGCCTTCTGCCACACCTTGCTCACCGGCATCTAATCCTTTGCCGTATAATGTTACGGCTTTACCGCCTACACCATATGGAGGATTCATTACAATACCTTGTTTGCCGTGTTCGACACCGATAGCATACCAGTCAATATTAGCTGCTCCGCCGGCCTTTTGCGCTTCACGCTTCCAGAATGATAAGGAATCCATACCTTCCGCCACACTTTCGTTCTTAGCTTTACCCTTGTGTGCTTTACTTAATCTATCTTTGAGAGCACCTAATTCTTCTTGACTTGCACCGTCACGAGCTGCTTGTGCGGCTTTAGTCATGTATTCTTTACCGTGTTTTTTAACTCCGGTATAGTATTGAAGACCACTTTCTTCTACTTCATCTTCTTTGATCTTTTCGCAATCGTTGACACGCTTGCCTGCGTTCTTGCCTGTGCCGGGTTGTGTGCCAGTTTTTCTATAACCTTTCCAGCAGCTCTTAGGTCCAGCAACACCTTCTACAAGTTCACCTTCAAAAAATCGTACACCTTCGTTAGTCAGTATTTCTAAGGCAGTATCATCTAGTTCAACGACAATACCGTCTTCTAAAACTTCTACTATGTGAGTAGAAATTTCAAAATCAGGACTAAAACTGATACCAAATTCATCTCCAATTTCTGGTGTATTGGATTCTTCTAAATTTTCTAATGCAGATAATTTGTCTAAAAGGTCTCTCATAGTATTCCCCGAGGTAATACTATATTTATCGCTTTGCAAATTTTAGTAATTATAACGAACTTGCGTTATTGTGCCTTCGATTAGTCTATAACCTAGACGAATCCAAACAAAATTACCGGTAAAGTTACGTATTTCATTGGTTGCAAGTGGAGTACTGTCTAGTGATTCTAGGTTTTCTGCTGAATTGTCATAGATGACATCGACCCAATCATTGTCTCCGGGGTAAAGTTCTAGAGAACCTTGTAGTTTAACTGATCCTTTGAAATTGTTAAATTCAAACATCACGGTATGCAGTCCGCCATTCTTTCGATGATAGCCCGCTCCTTTGAATTTATCAGTGAATACATAAGAAATTCCCGAAGTACCATCCCAGGTTTCGGTGCTAGTTGACGATAATAAAATAATGCTTTCAGTGGCCATCTAGTATTTATCGACTACTATGCATTCATATACCTTACCTAGCACCTGTGAATCCCGCATTTTCAACATCAGCAACGTGTTTGCATCCTCAACATACATATATCTTCGGTCCCAATACCAATCAGTAGTTAAAAACCAAATTTTTACAGAATTAGAAATTAAAATTTTATCATCCTGGGTATCTAACCAATTTATATATCTAATTTTAGAATCCTTATCTCCTTTAAGTTTGTGTGGAAGAAGATAAACTTTGTACCTGTATTTGCTATGAGGTAATTTTTTTGTTAGAATAAAATCAGTATTTTCCAGCAGTTCTAAATTATTTCCTGTGGGTGCGTATCTATTTACAATAATGGATTCAAACCTTAATGATATTGTGTCAAATATATCTACATTGTTTGCATACAGATCAATAGTATTAGCTTCAATGCGTTTGGCAAAGTCTTGCTGATTTAAACCTAATAAAAATGTAGTAAGCTCTAAAAAAGATATTTTATTTTTTAGAGCTTTGTGATGCGAAGAAAAAACACTCTTAGTATATGTTGTCGGACTTTTAAGAAAATTAATGGTTTCATTGTATCCAAGTAGTCTATACAAAGACACACCTGGGCAAAACAGTGTGATTTTGTACAACCACTTGTTGTAAAATTTTTTCTTGGTAAGTTTAGGTTTCTGCATTTGATGTGTCAGCCAATGCAATCAAAGCAAGTTTTATTGCTTTCTTTTCAGCTTTGGTCAAGGGTTTTTGAATTTCTTCGACTACAAAATTCAAGTCATCATCGACAACATTGATCTTGACCAAGCCGCCTTCTTTTAAATCACCAAACAACACTCTACGACTCAATGGCGACTTGATCTTGTTGTCGATTAATCTTGCTAAAGGTCTAGCACCCATCTTTTTATCATAGCCCTTGGCAGCCAACCACTTTGTTGTTTCTGCATTTACACTAATTTCAATACCCTTGTCTTTTAACTGATTGTTTAGTTCCCCAACAAATTTCTTTACAATCTGTACAACAACTTCTTGACTGAGCTTGGTAAATTTAATCACAGCATCTAGACGATTACGGAACTCCGGAGCAAAGAATTTTTTAATTGCCTTGTCATCTTCTCCGTCCTTTGATAAATCTCCGAATCCAATGGTATTGTTTTCATTGTCTCTTGCCCCGAGATTGCTGGTCATAACAAGTATACAATTACGACCATCTGCTTGTTTGCCGTTTGATCCTGTGACAAATCCATTGTCCATAAACTGCAATAGTATATTACTGACATCTGGATGTGCTTTTTCAATTTCGTCTAGCAACAGCACACAATTTGGTGTTTCCTGTAACTTGGTTATGAGTTGTCCAGCATTGTCTTCATAACCGACATATCCAGGAGGAGCGCCGATCAATCTAGCCACCGAATGCTTTTCTTGATATTCACTCATGTCAAATCTTACCAAAGGCATTGACATTTTTTCACTAAGCTGTCTGGCAGTTTCAGTTTTGCCGCAGCCGGTTGGTCCAAGAAACAAGAAACTGCCAATAGGTTTATTAGGAGTCTTCATTCCTGCTTGTGCTACAAATATCTTATCCAATAGATTATCCACAGCTTCGTCTTGCCCAAATACAGCAGATTTCATACCGTTTTCTAGATCTGCAAGATTTTTGCTTTCTTTCTGTGCCACATTCTCCAACGGCATATTAATCATTTTGCTGAGTTCATAGGTAACCTGTTCTACATCAACAATTTGATCAACGCCTTCTTCAATGACAGTATCTTTGATTTTATATCTTGCAGCAGCACAATCTAAAATGTCAATGGCCTTGTCCGGTAACTTTTTATCATTCATGTATTTCATTGATAGCTTCACAGCTTGATCAATAGCAGCATCTGTGATTTTAACATTGTGATGTTGCTCATAGTACTTGCGAATACCTTTGATAATTTTTACACTGAGTTCCGGAGTAGGTTCATCAACAGTTACACGTTGGAATCTGCGCATTAAAGCACGATCCTTTTCAAAGTGCTTGCGATATTCTTCCCAAGTAGTTGATGCAATTAATTTAATAACACCTTTGGTTAATATAGGCTTAAGCATATTAGACATATCGTTGCTGGATTGACTAGATGCACCGGCACCTTGCATCATGTGAGCTTCGTCAATAAACAAGATTATCTTGCCTTTTTTTTCTAGTGCAGTTAATACTGCTTTAAGACGTTCTTCAAAATCACCGCGATACTTGCTTCCGGCAAGCAATGCTGAGATATCAAGAGTGTAAACACTGTGATCTTGAATAAACTTGGGAACTTTCTTTTCAAAGATCTTGCGGGCTAGTCCTTCGGCAATAGCAGTCTTGCCAACTCCGGGATCACCTACCATCAGCACATTGCATTTGTTGCGTCGAGCAAGTATTAATTGTATTTTTTCTAATTCTTCATCTCTGCCAATAACTGGATCTATTTTGCGTTGTTTGGCGTGCAAACTTAAATTTGTACAGAATTTATTTAATATTTTTTCTACTTGATTTACATTCACTACTTGATGTTCACTTTCTTCTTCTTCTTGAATTATGTTTTCGTGAATATATTTCACAAATTTTTCTTTGTGTATTCCGCCTTTATTAAAGAAATAAAAGGCAAAACTATTTTTTTCACTTAGTATACTTGCAATAACATCAAATATTTCTATCTTTTGTCGACCACTGAACAAGACTTGACTGAAACAACGATTGAGAACTCTTTCTACAGAATGAGTTTTTTTTGGTTTTTCGACAGCTGCATTTTTAATATCTTCAAGATTATTTTTGAGATAATGCTCTAGATTGGTTTTAATAAAATTAGCATCGGCGCCGTATTGTTCTATGAGTTTGAATGTTGGTTCGTCATTCATCATACCAAATGCTAGATGTTCGATAGTGATATATTCGTGTGTTAGATGTTTAGCAACTCCTACAGAAAATTCAAAGATATTTTGTAGACTTTGACTTGGTTCGATCATTTATTATTTCCTTAAATCAACAACTTATTTTAACAAATTATAAATCTATTGTCAAATAAATTTCAATTTTGTTTGTTCAACAGCATTTTTTTGTTCAGAGTTTAAATTCTTTGGAATTTCTATCTGTACTTTAATCAATAAATTTCCTCTAATCTTGGTTCGTATATTAGGTAAGCCTTCTCCCCGGCAACTTAATACAGTGTCTGGTTGTGTACCTGCTGGAATACCTATTGTTAATGTTTTTTTATCAATGGTCTCTATAGTTATTTCGGATCCTAGTATAGCATCCCAGGGAGAAATAAATTTCTTTATCATCAACATGTCGCCCTGTCTTTGAAACACAGAATGTTGTTTGACCAATATGTTGACAATTAAATCGCCTGGCGGCAAATCTTTTAAGGTATGTTCTCCCATGCCTCTATATCGTATCTGTTGTCCGTTTTCTATACCTGGCGGCACTTCAATATTTACTAGCCGTTTACTGCCATTGGGTATGCCTATCTCTGCATCTATTACTTTGCCCTTGAGTATGTCTTCGAGAGAAACTTCGATGTTTACATTCAATGTTTTATTTTTTCTTATTGGCCTGCCCCCAAATCCAAAATTACCAAAGACATCTTCAAAGTTACCTGTATTGAAATGAAATTCAAACGGACTTCCTTGCCTATAACTAGTATGTTGAGCATTGGGATCTACTCCCATATCGATCATTTGTTTCTTTTGAGGATCACTGAGTGTTTCGTAGGCCTCAGTGACTTCTTTGAATTTCTTTTCATCACCGCCGCGATCGGGATGGTGTTTCATAGCCATTTTTCTGTATGCAGATTTAATCTCTGCCTCAGAAGCGTTTTTTGATATACCGAGTGTAGTGTAATAGTCCATGTTTTTAAATTAAAAATGAAATAGGGTCGCACGCGACCCTATTATTTAAGCAAGATTTTAAACTTACACAATTTTTATCAGTGCAGAAACTCCATACACCAACATGGTTTTAAATTGTATATCGTCTGCTTCAGATTCTAACACATCGGTTCGAATTAAATCTTGCAGCAGCTCGTTATATTCTGATTGGCTGATCTGTCCAGCTTGAAATGCTTCTGTTATCTGTAGAGCATATTGAGCTCTCTGCGCCATCGGACCTTGCCCTTGTGCAAGTTGGTGTAATTCTTGACTCATCAGAATCTCCCTATAACAGTTTTAGCCACTGCGGAGCTTTGTGTAATTAAAATCTTCTTCTTTATATCGCAATAGATTTCTGTACCTTGTTTTTCTAGACTACGTTTATAAAAGTCGTCTACTGTAGATTCCATAGGCTTAACAAGTGTTAGCACATCTTTGGTTCCTTTGCTATCACTATATAAAATAAACCATTGTATATTATCTTTAATAACTTTAACCTGTGGTGCATGAGGTTCTTTGCAATTTAATTTTTCAACACTTTGCCTAATATCGATCACGCTTCTACTTTGATTGTCGTCCCAGAAACTGGGTATTTGATCTTTAATATTTTGAAAAGAAAAGGTTGTACACCCTTGTAGAAGTGCAATCAAACCCACTAATAGTAGTTTTTTCATTTTTTCTTAACATCTTCGGGCTTGGTGCCTTCGTGTTTCTTGTGTATTTTTACTTCCTTACACTCTTGCTTTGGCTTTTTAGTCTTGGGATCAATAACAGGTTTACCGTCTTTGCCCTGTAAGTCAACACAGATTTTTTTAGTTTCTGGAGCCTTTTCTTGAGCAGCTGCCGGAGCCATAGCAAATGTTGAGACTAATAATAATGCTAATAAATTTTTCATAATGGTTCCTTTAAATTTGTGGTTGTTCTGGTTGCATTGGTGCAGGCTTGCCACCAAATCCTGTAACTACTGGTGGTGCTGAAACTGGAGTTGTCCCCCAACTCGGTGCTGAATTAAACCCGCCACTCGCTGGCGCTCCAAATCCTGAACTGCTACCAAAGCTGCTTGGTGCTGGTGAACCAAAACCACTGGAGTTGCCGAAGCCTCCTGATTGAGTTTGGCCAAATGTTGTTGTGACGCTTTGAGCCACGGGCTGTAATCCGCCATTGTTTGCTCCTCCTAGTTTTTCCTGTGTGCGACCAAATGCCGCAATACCTAAAACTGCACCCATTGCAATGTGGAATAGACCAGCACCTTGCAGTGTTAATGGATTCCATTGTGTGATTGGAGAATGAGTGAATGTTTGCAATAGACTCCATAGGATGGGAAATATAACCATGTCCATAGTACAGACTAGCATATACATCCAACCCATCATTGGACGCCATTTTGAATTCATCCAATCTTCTTTCTTTTGCTCGCTTACGCTTTTAACTTCGCTCATTTTCCGCTCCTATTTGTTTATTACTTCTTGGCAATCATTGTTTGAATTTTTTCCTGAATTGCTTTAGCCCAGAAAGGCTATGGAAAATTCCAGCCTATAAATGCTCCTACTGCCACCCATAATAAAATATCTAACATTTCGGTCTCCTTAGAACCAAAGGTATAAACCGTTTAGGCTTAATATAATTCCTACTCCTGCTACTGCAAAGCTACCCCAGAACATGGCCATACTAACTGCAAGAATACTTGCTGATAGCACAACAATGGCTAGTTGATAGGCTGTACTAGCATAACCAATCCATGGGCTGGACTTTTTAGCTTCTTCGCGAACAGCTTCCATTTCTCTTGCTTTAACAGCAAGTTCTTTTTTATCTTCATCCATGCGATCTTTTTCAGCTTGGAATTCTGCACGTAGTTTTGGATCAGTTGCGGTCTTTGCGGCAATTTCATATGTAACGCCACGACCTGCTTTAGCCTGATACTGTGCCCATGTGTTATTAGCACCTAGTGTATTATTAAGAACTGTTGAACTTAATTTACCACCATACCATGCGTTGACTGCTAGGAAAAGTGCAAATACGGAAATAACCATACCAGCTTTGTCTTTGATTTTCGCTTCACGCTCTGAACGTGATCCAACTGGCGGCTTTGGCGCATCTGGATCTTTTGGCGTTTTTGTTACTAATTTTAATACTGAATCGACTAATGACATCTTTCGCTCCTACTTAATATATTAGTATTTAATCAAAATCCAAATAAGTTTTGTTTAGGTTTTATTAAAAACTTCTCTGCAATAGAAGCACCCTTTGCTCGTATGTGGGGATCGGGACTATTTAACATATCGTTAATTAATGCAGCTTTAGCCATCTGTTCCATAGTTTTATCCCTTGATATAGATTTTTCAACATCGGGATTAGACATAACGGCACATCCTGATAGCAATACCGCTATAATTCCTACTGCAATTTTCATTTTACACTCTCGTAAATGCGTTTTTGTTCGAGGTACCAGTCGTTCCAACCGTCAACTTTGGCTGCACACTCGTAGTACATGCCGTAGTTTTGTACAACTACCTTAAGCATTTCAGTGATTGCAACCTTGTCGCCTTCAATTTTTTTAAGACTTTCGCATCGTTCAACTAATGCTGTAGGAACATTGGGGAATTTTTGAATAACCGGAACAGGTGTAGAACAAGCAGTCAGTACTAGAGTAAGACTTAAAATAATATATTTCATTTCTTAGGACCCTCTGCTGCCTTGTTTATGTCAGCGGCTTGGTTGTGTATATCGATAATTTCTTTAGGCACAGGACATTGTTCAATGTACTTGATAATTTCTTCTTTCTTTACAACTTCTCTATCAAGATATTGTGTAATATACTCAGTCTTACCTTTGATCACTTTAGTTTTTTCAACTACTTTCTGTTCTATGACAGTGTTTGTTTCTTGTGACTTCTGTTCGGCGGCTGCAACTCTTGCTTCGGCCTCAGCAACCTTTGCCCGCCAAGCCATTTCTACATCATAACCACCACGCAGCCATACACCTAGCACCAACAACACAATGCCTACAGGTTGCAGTATTTTTACATAGTTGCCATAGAATGGAATCCATTTACCTAACCATCCAGCAAGCACACCTGTAATACCAGCAATAATAATAAGCCAATATATCCAGTTTAGCATTGCATCGGGTATTAGATTAATCATCCATACTATTTGAGACATTAGTGTGCTCCGAAGATATGCAGGGCGTGTTCGTAGTGCTTGATACGATCTTCTAGGCCGATAGTTCCGCCGTTAATTCTTTTTGTTAGTGTTAGAATGTCACCTTTGTCAGCCCATTGGTTAAGTTTATTTTGTTCCCAGAAGAAGCAGGCCGATTGAACAGCACCTTCAAATGTCTGTAGATATTCGCTGGCTTCTTCTACAGGGATATCTAATGAGCCTGCAAAGAATGTGTAATTGTTCTTACCAGTCAACTGAATAAGACCACGACCACAGTAACGGAAACCGTCTCCGCTGGCTTCGTCGCCGTTGCCCATACGGTTAGCATACACTCGGTTGGCAATCATTTCTCCCTTGCCTGCATACTGAGCAGCAATGGCATCATCGGGAAAATACTTGGGAAACACTCTACGTAGGCTTGCTGCCTTGTAGTTTAGATTTTCTTTTAGGAAAACAAAGCCACCGCTTTCGTGAGCGCATTGTGCTAGGAAAGCTGCTACACGCTGTGGTGTTGTGATTTCATACTCAGGAAGTATTTCAAAAATTGCTTCAAACCATTGATCCACATAGGGATTCTTTGGAATCATTTCTTTAAGTTGTTGTTTGGTAAAATCAAATGTAAAGCTCATTGTTCAATCCTTTGTAATAGCATTGCTTGACCATTGTTGTCAAACATAAATTTGTCGCCTACCTTGTTAATATTGTAGTCTCCTAGTATTTTAGTTAGCCAAAATATTTCACTAGTAGAAGCATCATCCATTATAATGGTTTCCGCCACTCCTTCTAGGATAGAATCAGTAGCAGCTTCTTTTACCATACGCAGTTTAATCTGTTTGTTGAAAGGTTTATGAATTGTGATAACATCGCCATCCAATGTTAGATCGTCCATTAGGGTTTTGCTGAAGAAACGTTTAATACCTTCCGTTCGTAATTTATTTAGATTACGATCGTATTCATTAGGAGTAGGAGGAATAATTCGAGTCAATGATTCCTGAGTCATATCAAATTCATCAGTCATCTTGTGATATTTAAATTTCCAATTATCGATTCCCGTAAGTTTCTTAACTCCGTAGGTAATTTCTTCAATTTGCTTAGAAATTTGAGGAGTACGATTTAATTCAACAAATACAAAATATTCACCTTTAGAGTTTTCTCCAGAGCTAACATCAGAATCCAGCACAAACTCAAATCCTTTTTCTATAAATTCCATAACATCTTTGGCAGGATTTCGATCTTTGACTTTGAAAGTAATTACGCAAACATCTCGGTCCTCTCCCATTTTAGATCGATGACTATCGATCTCGAATAGTGGATAGACCATTTCTTGTAGATCTAACGATCTCAACCCTTCGTTAAGCTGCTGGTTGTTCTGCATTTGCCATATCCTGTACTTGTGCTTCTGCTGCATCGGCCTGAATGTTAACAGCACCCTGTTGATTTAAAATATCTTCAACTTTGTTTTTATCTAAATTGCGATATCCGCGATTAATATCGTTCATTAATTTTTTAGGCATAGTGATTTTGACCATCCACACATCATCATGATCAATTTTACCTTTCTTTGTCCCGGGTCTAATATCGTCAGGCTTTTTAATTTTTCTAACTCTGGCCAGTTTAGTTTCTGCAAACTGTACTTTACAGCCGTAGTCTAATAGGCGTTTGCCACCTTGTGGTTCAGGCATTTGTTCTTTGGGCCACATGAATGTACACTGCACCCAGTATCTACTTTCAATGGGACCTTGGACTAGTTCGCCTTCTATCCAATTATCGTAGACGTAGGTATCTAATTCATCAATAACTCTTTCAAAATCTTTTAAAAGATTAAGACTATTGTTAGATCCGTATACGTTTTCTATATTAGCTATAATGTCTTTGATGTCGGCCATAGTATCTCCCATTGTATTTATTCCATAGTTTCTTTAACACAACTTATAACTTTTGAAACTTGTTGTTAAATACTGTTGTGTTCGGCCACGGACACCAACGGTTTGAGGTCCGTGCCTAACATTTAACAGGAGGGCTAACCTTATATGAAGAGAAAAAAAGCAGCACCGCTGAAAACAGCTAATGCTCATCATTACCAAGCGTCTAACGTCATTAACTTAGTAGATAATACATCTTACAAAAAACGTTCTAGAGTTCAAATATATCCCAAAAATCTCAGTCAAGAAGACTACCTGTTGAAGCTAAACGATCCAAATAAAATGATTGTATTTGCTACAGGCCCTGCAGGCACGGGTAAAACTATGCTGGCTGTGCAATGGGCTATTGATCAACTCAAATACGGAGATGCTACTAAGATAATAGTTACAAGACCAGCTGTGTCAGTAGATGAAGAACACGGGTTTTTACCCGGTGATCTTAATGAAAAGATGGCCCCATGGACAAGACCAATCTTTGATGTAATTGCTGAGAATTATAATGCCAAAGAGATTGAACATATGGTTGCGGAGGGAATTATTGAAACAAGTCCATTGGCTTATATGAGAGGCAGAACATTTAAGAACGCTGTCATTGTTGCAGATGAGATGCAAAATACCACCCCTAGCCAGATGAAAATGCTGCTAACTAGACTCGGTCAGGGATCTAAGATGGTAGTTACTGGGGATCTACAGCAAGCTGATCGCCCCAGTAATAATGGGTTGCTTGAATTTCTAAAGTTATATAATAACTTTGAAAATCACAGATATGTGGACATCTGTCACTTCACTGTGAGTGACGTTGAGCGTCACGAAGCCGTCAAGGAGATACTAGCAATATACGGCGATGATTAATCTTTAGGGAGATGGGGGGTCAGTTGATCCCCCAATACTCTTTTATACATTTCTAACATATCATCAAATGTAGCTTCTCTATTGAGACTGTTTACAACACATTTTTTTTCTTTGAAGTCTAAAATAACTTTAGCACTTTGAATGTGCTTCTGTTTGATACTGTTTTTAAACTCTGTTAGTTCGTCCCACTTGCCATTTGGCTTTAAAACATAAGTTACAATCATATATCTGTTGTTCATTCTATTTCCATCCAAGTGTGGTCGCCCATATACTTTACTTGAGCCTTATACTCATAATCTTGTGGCGCACTACTAGACCAATCGTTTGGTCCGTTTTGTGTTAACAATGTGTGTTGTTTTCTTTTGTCCCATACTAGCCAATAGATATTTCCCATCACTGGTTGAAACTGATACACCGCAGCATGAACAGCATCTGTAATATCTAATCTACGCTTGATGGCCTGAGCCTGTTTTTCCAATACACTAACTAACTCCATGATACGATCATATTCCTGTTGAGCATACATCCTAGCATGATTGATCATTAGATCCTTTTTCTTGGTAACAGGTACTAGATCAAATTTAACTCCGCCTGCTTCTGTAGGGTACTCTGATACATTCCTATTAAAAAAAGGTATCAAAGAACCAGTAGATGTAGAATCGTAACTGGTTCTTCCCTTGGCCGAGTTTGGCGTATTGTCTTCAGGCATTAATTCTAGCAAGTTTAATTAATACTGCGGCTAGATTTATCTCTGGATCAACAACCATGGAATGATCAACCAGTCCTTGTTTCAGTGTAAGTATGGCTTGATATTGTTCTTGGTCACCCCCAAAGATCTCAACATTATCATACAACCATCTATAAACTTCTTCGATTTCATCTGCTCGAAGTTTTGAACACAGAAGTTTACGAGCATCGTGTATCTTCCCAGCTCGAAATAATGTTACCATTTCGAACTTCCACTCCAAGGTTCCTGCATCCTCTTTGGTTGGCGGATGCAGTTTTTGATCTGTTACGTGTTGTTGTAGTAGATTGAGACATTTTCTAAGATCAGGATAAGCAGTACTAACATATAGATCCAGTGTTTCAAGATCAAATTCAACTGATTCTTCTACTAGAACTGTTGCTGCTCTTGCTGTGTATTCTGTAATATCAAGTTTTGTAAAATGAAATTGCTGGCATCGACTATGCAGTGCAGGCATTATTTTATTTGGACTATTACAAGTTAGAATAAATCGAGCAAACGAACTGTACTCTTCGATAATACCTTTTAGAGAATCTTGTGCATTAGGACTCAGTCGATCAGCCTCGTCTAGCAGTACGACTTTAAATGGACCCCAGGCAATAGTTGAAATAAACGGAACAATCTTATCTCTAATAAAATCAATACCTGTTTCTCTACTAGCATTGACTTCTAGAACGTCAGCATCTTCGATCCCAATTTCGTTCACCAGCATCTTGGCCATAGTGGTTTTTCCAATACCTGGAGGACCGCTCAGTAACAGATGTGGAACGCTTTTGTCTTTGATCCAGGTCAGTACCTGTTTACGCTGTGCTTCGTCTCGCCACACATACCCGTCAATAGTTTTAGGACGGTATTTTTCTACCCATAGTTCTTTCATTTATTATCCTTGAGAAAAGGTTGGAGATTGGGAGCAGTCCATCCGATGGGTTTTAGCACCTTGCCATCTTCACGTTTGCGAACTTTACCAGTTTCGTTGTCAATCTTGGCAAAATTAGTTTTCATGACTTCTTTCCAGGCACCTTCAGCATCTGCACCCATTGAATGAATAGCACCAACGGTAACTACTAGAATGTCAATTAGTGCATCTAGTGTTTCTAATTGATCATAATTATTAATAGCTTCTTTGAGTTCTTTATACTCTTCTTCAATTAATCCGAGATACATTTTAAACTGTTCTCGGTTAAACTCCTCGACTGTTTGGTCACAGGCCCGCATAAATTTTTCTTGATCACGAAATGGATTCATAAATTTCCTCTTCTAAATATCGTTTTAGTTCTTTGTCTGTGGGTTCTACACTGTAATTCTGTTTGAAAAATATTTCATAGCTATCACTACCATATTTGCCAATGCCATATAATACAGTAGCATCATTTCCATCCCAAGTCAAATAATCTTGACTCATACCGATCAGCCTCTGGTATCGAACATTAGTCATACCCAGAGGTTGTAAAATACTTTTAACAAACTCCTCATCAGCATTGATTAACGTCTGCGGTGTTGGAAACCAATAGAGGAACTCGGGTAGAGTAGTCTTGACTGACTTGCGGCCAGTCTGATTAAGCATGATAACACCCACCATATGTTCCCAACTGTTTGAGATCTGTTGTTGTACCATGAGATCATCACGCAAGGGCTTTATCATTTTTTTCTCCTATGTTTTTTATTAATTGTTTCAACTCTATCTAACAGTTCAAAGTCTACGTCTAGATCTATTGCTTCCATTATTATAGCAGAAACATCTTTGGGAAAGCAACCACCTCCCCAACCGTATTGCCCGTCGGGACCAGGAACATCCATGTGCGTAGTACCAATTCGGTCGTCCACGTTTGCTAGATATTTTAAATCAGCCCACTCAATTCCCTCGGCATCGGCTAACTGTTTAAAATCATTCATTAATGTTACTTTGGTTGCTAGATAACAGTTCATCATGTATTTGTACAGTGATGCAGTTTTAATATCTATAATAGTAAATTTATCAAGCCCCAGTTGAACGCCAAGCTGGATTATTTCTCTAGCTTTAACACACCAATCATAATTTCCTCCCAATACAAAGTATTTTGCATTTGCATAATCTGTAACATTATTAGCTGCTGTTAAAAACTCTGGACAATATACTAGATTAGGATATTCTTGTTGCAATCTTGCATAAACACTCGGCGGCGCAGTCACTTTGCTAATAACAGGAATTTGTGTGTTGATGTTTACAAACAACAATTCTTTTAGAGTGTCTTCGAGAATAGAGGTATCACAATGCCCGTCTTGAGTTGATGGACTTGGAACACATATAAAAATTGCATCACAGGGTGCCAACTGATTCAATGATGCAGAATCCGCTAGTTTGGGATCTCTAATAACAAGTTCAGCCTTATGCTGGTACGACCAACCAATGGCCTGGCCAACATAGCCAAAACCGATAATTCCAATACGCATAATTTACCTACTGTTTAAGTATTTTAATTATACGCTTTTGTTCCTGTTCTTTCAACCAGTTGTCTTCCATTGAGCCGAAGTTTGGCGAAATTTTTATAGCTTCGTTTACCAACTGTTGAATGATTAGCAGATCCTGTTTGCAACCCCAGGCAGTAAATCCGTCGTTGTGAGGACTGCTACATTCTCTAGACAGAGTATGAATTTGAGATGTAATGTTACCTACATCCCAAGATTTTTTAAAACCCATTATACAATTTTAGATAGGTTACCGGGCATAAAGTCATCAGGAGAAATAGTCATACTACTGCCGTTGCTGAATTCTTTACCAATATAAAAGTCATTGGGCCTTTCGTCGGCTACTGCCATGATAGATTTAATTTCTACCTTCTGAAAGTCCTTGACACCTTCTCCATCGTCGATGTTAATTTTTCTAGTCCAACGACCGTGTTCGATTAATACCCACTGTCCAACTTTGACATCTATATCTACTTCACTACCAACTTTATAAACTTTTGCCCAACGGGGTTTCACTCCGTGAGCTTTGCCGTTGTCACTTTGAATGACAATGCCACTGGATGTGATCATGTCACCCATGTCCATATCAACAACTAATATGTCTTTGGACAGAGCTCGAACTTTGATTTTTTTAGGTGCGAATGCAAATGACATAGATTTTTTTATTTTTTATTACCAGTGACACCGACTGCGTCTACTGAGCGTGGATTGTTCTGATAATAGTCTGCTAGAATTTGTTCTCTAGTTCTGATAATCTTACCACCTGCTCCTAGTTCGTCACCACGAGCATTGACTCTCATATTACCCACTGCTGGGGTATTTTCATTGCGTAGGCTAAGTTTTTCAAAATCAACTTCACGACCTCTCATTGTGCGATATGCTTTAACCATTATTTTTCTCCTTTAAAGAATTCTTCTATTGGTAGATTGTATTTAACACTGTCTATCTTGTGTACACCTATGATGTGAAGCACATAGCTGGCCACACTTGATCCTCGCCCAACACCCCAAATTACATTATTAGTTCTAAGTGTGTCCACAATATATTTCATGGTCTTAAGCATCAAAATCATATTGTGTTTTTTATACAGATCTATTTCCTGTATGATTCTTGGGTGATTTGATTCGGGACTATTTTCCAAAAGAAATGTTTCTATGTTCATCTCTTGATATGCTCTAGGAATGAACCAATTGTTGGGATCTATTGAGTCTGTGGGAACTGGATAGTCTAGATGTTCAGCAACAACAGTGTCAACGTATTTTGACAGATCTGCAGAACTTTGACACAGGTCAAGCACAGCTGGCCCGTGTCGGAGCACGCCTTTTACAAGTTCTTCTTGAGTATTATCTTCAGTCCACATTTATAAGTTGATTCAAATCAGTATCGTAAGTACCTTGAGTCTTAGCTAACATTCTCTTTGCTAGCTCCTCTTTGTATATTATAACAAACGTATTCAGTTGTGTCAACAGGGCTGCATTGCCCATTCTAGCAGCCAAAAAATATTTTCGAGTCAATTCTTGAAGTTTTAATTCAACTTCACTGTCTTTGAGTAGGCTGAGATCTTCCTCTAGGGGATGAAACATTAGGTGAACACTCCTACATAGTTTAGAAATATTGTTGCTGATTTGTATCTCCAAACTTCTATAATGACTGGATTAGTAGCTGACGATACAGTAAGTGTTGTGGGAAATGCTCCTACGGTTCGTATTTCAGGAGTAGCCAACGGATCATCTTTTACATTTACTGGGAATCCTGCGTTTTTCTTATAGACCAACCCACCAATACTTTTAAAAGTGATTGTTTTAGAAGATCCGTCGCTGTACAATTCCAATGTGACTTTGCCAACACCTGGTGGAGTTTCGTTTTCCGGAAATTCGAGAAAGTTTATTTCTACATTGGCACCAAATTTATAAATTTGATAGGCACCATTGGTATAAGTCACATCCAATGTTGGTGCAGCATAATTTCCACCATCAAATAGCCTATCTCTATTGCCTTGCAAAACAGCATTGGATATGATATTTTGATTGAAATCGTTACTTTGATTTAATCTAGCCGCGCCAGTTGTAGAATTTTGAAAAACTTCCAATTCTTCTTTGGCATAGCGTAGGCTAGTTTTAATGGTGTCAAAGTTGTCTCTGAACACCTGTGTGTCGTTGTCTTGCCCTGCTACAGGAAAGTTTTCGTTTATACTGACGTAATTGATATTGCTCACGGTATTTTTTCTCCACGTTGCGGAAATGCTAGATATTTATTCTCAATGACACCGTCCAGCACATCAATCAGATATCTATCTGCGGTGAAATTTATTGATTTGAAATCAAAGTTGGCCTGCTTTATTCTGGAAATTATCTTGGCCCCTGATCCAGGTTTACTGTAACAAAGAACTAGAGCTTTGACATATCCGGCTTCCACAAACGCTTGATTTTGTATACTTCTCATCCATAGTGGAAGGAACGTGCGGTCTCTTTCTCCTAGAGTTTTTATACGACTTCTCATATTTTTAAAACTGTTGGGAAACACTCTTTGATGATCGCTGTCGCTGATCAAAGGTATATTGCTGTCGATCTTTATGGTGTCATAACTTACAAGCACTTTGCTGTTGATGTTGTCGGAAAGCTCTACTGTTTGACTGATGCTTTTGCCATCTTTTTCAAATTCGTCCACAACTTCTACATAAACTGCTTCATACAAAGTTTCTTGTGTAAGAGGATCTTTGGCTTCCGCATACTGTAGATTGCCAAAACGTATCTGTTTACGATAGTGATTTCGACTCATGGCCTGTACATAATTCACAGCTTCTAGGCTTTCGATTCCAGCAAACACCAGTATTTTCAATTCTGTTTGTATACTAAAATTAGTATCACCAGGTCTATATAAATCATCGGATCTAAATATATTGTTATCGGTGATAAAATTAAACCAATTTAATCTTTTTTCTTTGGTCTGAAATGCTTTGAGATATAGGTTGGCAAAGGTTTTTGTATTATCTGCCACCACCAGCATTGTGAATGCTTTTAACGACTCTGCAAAATTTGCAGAATCTTTGGCCACAATTTCAAATTTAAAAGTTTTGTCAAAGCTGGTGTTGTTGTCAAATGCTGGAGTATAGTCTCTAGACAATGTAGAACTATCTTCACTGGGATTCAAACTGTCAGTTCTTTCGTAAAATCTAGTGAGTCCAGGGCCGTTTTCGTCACCAAATTGTTTTACCTTGCCTATTATTATACCCGTAGACTGAAAGTCTAGTCCAGGCGGCAGTGTGCCTGAGGCAATTTCATAGATTACTCTGCCACCGTATCTCAAACTCCTAGCTTCCACAAACTTCTGACTGGGTTGATTGGGAACTATGGTTCCCAGGTCACCGTCGGATATCCATTCTATACTGCTTTCAATTTCTCCAATGATGTCTATACTGAATATTTTTTCAACAGTTGAAACACCCTTGGTCCAATATATGCTGTCCAGTGCATCTGGAAATTGATTTCTACTGGCCTGTACAGCTATGTAGATAAAATCTCCATACCTCACAGCCTGACCTATGGTATAGTTAAAAGTAGAACTCCAACTGCCCAACAGCACTGTGTAAACCAACGAGGACAGAGTGGCAGGATAATTAATGGCCTGTACGGTAAATTGATACGTTTTGGTCACAGCACTCTGATAAGGCACTCGACCAGCTATTTCACCAGTGATAGAATCTAGAACCATGCCCGGTGGCAGTTCACTCACAGTTTCCGGCGCGATCACGATCCAGTCATCTGGGTCTCTAGTTCTAATATTTGATACTGGAAAATACACAGTCTCTGAACTTAGTTCCCATCGGCCGGTGGTTATTATTTCACCAGTGTCTTTGTATCTGTAGGTACCACCGTTGGTAGGCAAAAATATATATGTGATAGTGCCGGACAGCGAAGGAGGATCATAAACATCTAGATACACTGTGATGTAATTATTAGCTCTTCGTCTGCCTAGATTGCTTTCGGTGATCCATATTGGTTTACGATCGCCTGTGTTGTCCGCTCTAAATAAATTAGTGTCAATCTGTAGTATACTGTTGTCTGCCTGCAAGAATTCTTCAGTGACCACCCAGATTCTAAACAATCTTCTTATTTCATTTTCACCGTCTGACACAGCAACAATAAACGTGTAGAACCTGCTTAGACGTCTAGGAGTTTGACTGGATTCGTTATAGTCATAGGTAACGTTGTCATAGAGATAGGAATCAAATCCGTTGCTTTTGGCCTCAGCCACATCTAGTGCTGTGATATCAAACGCTTCAGTATCATATCCACCTGGACCTGCGACATCCAGCGCAAACACCGGATCAGTGAATCCAAATAGTCTTCCTTGGCGGGTTAGTGTTAGACCAGGAGGTAATTCTCCACCTGACGGCACAAGATAGTATTCTAGTACATCTCCGATGCTTTCATCTGTGTCTTCTGCTTCTAGTTGGAAATCCACAAAGGCATTATCAAGAACAAAATAATTTTCACCCGAACCTACATTTAAAAACCCTTCTTTGGTCAACCAAGCTGGTTCATCGGAACCGTCAACATCGATACTGAAAGTTCGATCTTCAATGTCTTCTCCGTCGTCTGCACGAATTACAAATCTGCTGACTGTGTATTTTTCTACTTCTGTGGGACTGCCTTTGATAAACACCGTGCCCTGAGAACTATCTGTAGTTACCACTGTGTCCAGTCTTAGCCCTCTAGGCAATGAGCCTGCCAGCAAGGTAAATGTAATAGGACCAACATTGGATGTTGCTTCTAGGGGAATATCTAGAATAATCCTTTCGGTTACTATGCTTAGTCTGCCAGCTGGAGTAATCCAAGTAATCATTGGCTGTCCTTAGGCCAATGTGCCAAGATCTATGTTAAATGGTCCAGGTGTTGGGCAAGTGCCAAAGTCCACATTAGCAGCAGCGGATA
>Ga0164294_10000685_pt1 | contig 32231 bp, 53 predicted proteins | sample GEODES005metaG_FD_111479 | JGI IMG/M metagenome (GOLD analysis project Ga0164294, IMG submission 111479) | Oligotrophic lake water microbial communities from Sparkling Lake, Wisconsin, USA - GEODES005 metaG | ecosystem: Environmental > Aquatic > Freshwater > Lake | place: USA: Sparkling Lake...
CCCTGCACCAGCCCCTGCCCCTGCACCAGCTCCTGCTCCTGCTCCTGCTCCTGCTCCTGCTCCTGCACCGGCTCCTGCACCGGCTCCTGCCCCTGCTCGTGCTCCTGCTGCTCGACCACCAGCGGCCAATCCAGCAAACGCTCCGGCAAGCGGACCACCTTTGCCGCCCGGATTAATTAAAGACCCAAAAACTGGGCAGATCCGCCGCAAGAAAGCAGGTGAATGACATGGCAAACAAGAACATCGAGCAGTTCATTGCAACCTACGGTCCCGTTGCGCAACAGGTCAGCAAAGAGATCAACGTCGACCCCAATGTGCTGTTGAGCCAATGGGGCCTTGAGAGCCGTTGGGGTCAGACCGAGATGGCCAAGAAGCATCACAACTTGGGTGGCATCAAGGACTTCAGCGGCAGTGGTTTTGAGGCCAAAGACAACAAGACCGGCTCGGTGGACAAGTACGTCATGTTTGAGGACCCAGAGGTCTTTGGCATGTACTACGTTGACCAGATCAAGCGGAACTTCCCCGGAGCCGTCAACGCAGGCCCGGACGTTGAAGCGTTTACGCGTGGGTTGGCCTCTGGCAAAAGGGGTTCGTACTTTGAAATTTCACCGGAAGAATACGCACAATCCTTGACCAATGCTCAGTCCGCCTTACCGGAAAACAAGAAGCCACCGGCAAAAAGCGACGACGGTGACCTGCAGCTTGGGCCCCCTCGATCGCGCCCTCAACCACCACCTGCAGACACGTCTGGCGCGGATCGGGCTGCCAAATTTTTGTTTGGCGGCATTGGTGCTGGCGTTGGTTCCTTGGCTACAGGCAAAAGCGCATATGACGTCCAGCGAACGGCAACTCTTGCTAAACGCGCAGGCGCTGAGGAGGCCGCTCGGATCGCCGCGCAGCGGGCTGCTACATCTCCCGCTGCCCCCCCGGGATCCCCAAGAGTTCAGGGATCCCCGGGAGTTCAGGGATCCCCGGGACAAAGCGTTATGCGCCAGCCGATACCGTCCGGAGGTCCAGACGCCGGTCGCTTGGCCGCCGGGCAGACAGGCACGATGCCCTACAACTATGCCAAAGCAGCGGGCTTGACTGACATTGAGGCCGCTCGGGCTCTGGACATGACCAAGCAGGCCGGTGGCGTCCACGACCTCACCACCCAGCGCCGAGAGGGGATGCAAAAAATCCAGCAGTTATTCCCGGGCGAAAAGTATGTTGAAAACCCACGGTTTGGCGGCCTGTTGACGCCTGACCAAGGCGGTGGCCGAGGCCCCCGAGCCAGCTATGTGTATCAAGGCCCGTCAGAACTGCCACCCAATTTCCTTGCCGGTCCTGCCGCGCCTCCACCTGCCGGATCATTGGTTGAGTTGCCAAAGCCCGTGCCGATACCAACAACCCCGCCACCGCCTTCTTTTGGCGCAAAAGTAATGTCCGGGCTTGACACCGTCACAGACCTTTTCAAGGGCATGATGCGGCCTATAGCCACTGCGGTGGGTACGGTTAGCAAGTACGCTTTGCCGCCCGTTGCCGGGCTTTCTGCCGGGTTAGACATTGCCGACATAGCTCACGAGTACAACAAGCCAGCAGGCCAGCGAGACCTTACCAAAATGGGTCTCAAAGCGGCAAGTGCCCTCGGCGGTGGCCTGTCTATGTTCCCGCCCGCTGCGGTTGTTGGAGTCCCGTTGTCACTTGGGGCAACAGCCGTTCAAGCCTATCGAGACGACCCGGAGTATTTCAAGCAAAAAATGAAGGAGTACACCGGGTACTCCCCCTAATTCAAGCGGCCCTCCCCGCTTGGATTGCCGTGGCTTTGCCAGTTGCCTGCGGCATCTTCAAGCCCTCTTGGAAAAAATTCCAAGGGGGCCTTTTTAGGGGCGCTGGTTCTGCAAGGCGCTCGCCACTTCGCGGTTCATGTGAGCCACGATCGTGACGCAGCGCTTGTGCTCCTCGGCCGCGATCAGGGGGCGCAGTGTCAGCTCCAGCTTCTCGGCAAACTGCACAATGTCCACCTCATCAGCAATCAGCGGATCTGGCCGCTTCTCGTCGCTTTGGAAAAAGACTTGCTTGACCAGTTCTTCACTCAGATGCGATTCCATTTTTACCTCACGAATGTTGATTTTTCAATTGCCAAAATTTCAAAAGCGAGCAGAACATCTCCCACCCGCGCTGCAGGTCCGCCTCATCCCACTGCTTGATGGCCACAAGGCCCGGGACGCTGCGCGAGACGAACACGTTTGAGCACCGGGCTTTAGGGATCCCAAGACCGACGCGGTAGGCCGCCAACTGCATCAAGTGGTCGTCGTAGGCGTCAACCTTGTCGGGGTCCGTGAACTCCTTGGTCTTGACGTCGGCCACGATGCCGTCCCCTTCGGTGCTGTGCAGGTCGCACTTGCCACCAAACCCATGGCTGTGACCGAAGGACCGCTCGGCAATCCAGCCCTGATGGCCATAGAGGGCGTCTAAAGCGGCCACAGTGCCCTTGACGTGGGCCTCGTGACGGGTAAGTACCTCGCCCTCATAAAAGCCCTGTATTGAGGCGTGGATGTCCGTCCCGGCGTCCGCAGCCGCCCGGCCCTGCTCCTTGCTGTCGGACATGATCCGGTCGATGTAGTCCTCCTCCGGCTCCTGCTCCCGACGCGGCAGGGTCAGCGCTGCCAGCAGCACCTGCTTCTGCAGCCATTGGATGAGCGCAGGCTTGGCCATCACGTTCAGGATCGTGGTGACCGACGGCACAAGGTTCTCGGTTCGAGCGTCGCGGAGCGTGGTGTTGCGCTCCTTGCCGTTCTTACCCATCACCGTGTACCGGGGCACGCCGTCGCGGGTGTACCAGTGCGAAGATTCGCTTGCGCGAGGTTCTTTCGCTGTGATGGTCATTTGCTCCTCGCTTCCAGCATGGCGTCTGCCCATTCAAAACAACTGTCGCAAATTTCATCAGCGGTAACGTTTTTTTCGCTTAAAGACAAAAACACTTCGGGCATAGATAACTGCGCCTGCATAGCCTTCGCCGCAAAGTAATCGCGCAGGGTCATTCCGAGGTAAAATGTTCCTACGGGGAACGCTGGATTTTCGTTATCTGTTGTCATATTGCTCTCCATACTCGTTGAAAACGGCCGGTCTGGCCAACGGTTTCTTGCTCGGTGGGCTCCGCAAAACCTGCTTTTTGCAGGTCAGGGAGACGTCGCCAGATCTGATCCGGACGCAGCCTCAGACGGGCTGCAAGCTCCTCAAAGGTGCCCTCACCCTTCTTGAGCTCGCGGTAGATCTTGGCGCAAAGGTTGTCAGCAAATTCATCGACTCGAAGTGCAGCCCTCTTTGAGGTGCTTGGGTCTTCGAGCCGTGCCAGCTTACGTGGTTCGGTGTGCATGCAAGTTCCCCGTTCTAACTAAAAAGGGATGTCATCATCCATATCGTCAAACCCGCTTGACGGTCGCTCAGGGACCGGTTGCGGGGCAAGGCTTCGAGCACGCCACTCAGGGGAGGACGTGATCTTTTCCTTTAGGCCGTTGCCAAAGGTCTCAAACAGCTCCATGTCGGGGTTTGAGATGACAAACATGGCCAGCTTGTTGAACCCCTCTGGCATACCGGCCTTCTTGATTGCCATAGGCACCGGGTTGATCGAAATGATGTTGGTGTACTCCTTGCCGTTTCCACCCAGCGCCTTGGACACGGTGATCATGGCCCACGCACCCAGTACGTTCTTGAGTTCAAAGCCCCGCAGCTCCTCCGGCGTAAAGTCCCGGCCGCGCCAAGCCTGCAGGTCCTTGCGCATCGTTGCCTTTTCGGCCAACGAAAGGGTGAAGTTTTTGCTGATGCTCATCGGCTCGCCCTTGGCTGTCAACAGTGGTTTGCCACTGTCGTCCTCACCGTGGACTTCGAACTGAAACATGACTTTCTGCAGGTGCTTTTCCTGCCCTTGGAACTCAGTCTTCTGGGTTCCCATGTCCACAATGCGGTAGCACCGTGCAAGGTGCATCCCGGGTGACACGGGGGTAAAGCTCCCGCCGCCGCTGTCTCTCGCTGTTAAGCTCATTTGTCGCTCCTAGTTTCAAGTTTAAAAATAGACGCATTGGGCACGCCGCACTCTATGCAGATCATGTCCCAGTCGCCTTGGGTAGCAACGCCATCAACGGCCCGGCGAAGGGCAGCCTCAAGCATTTGCATTCTTTCGAGCATCAGCTCATGAAGTTCGTCCATGTCAGTCCTCGACAAAGTAGTAAGCCAAGCCGATCAATACAAACACAAGCGCTATTAAGAAGGTTCGCATTGGTCGCTTTCAAGTTAAAGTAGAGCAATCGTATCAAATTTAATTTGAAGATACAACCCCCTTGCAAAATATTTTTTTAATGTATATGATGCAGTTAAACCAACAGGAGTTTGAATGACACTGACTGAATTTTTTGAACCTAAGCCACGAGGGGCCAAAGCTGAGATGGCCAGAAAACTTGGCGTCAGCAAGACGTGGATGAGCCTTGTCATCAGCGGAAAAAAGCTGGCCAGCCCGGAGCTGAGCGCGGCCATTGAGCGCCAAACCAAGGGGCAGGTGACGCGCAAGATCCTCCGGCCGGACATTTTTGGAGCCCTGAAGTGATCTGGTACAAGTTTCACATCGGCGAGTACATCAGCCGGACGACGCACCTTGCCGATGCCGAGGACCTTGCCTACCGCCGCTTGCTGGACTGGTACTACATCAGCGAGAAGCCCCTGCCGCTTGACCTTGCTGCCGTAGTGCGACGAGTCAGGCTTGACGAAGACGTTGTCACGCCCGTTTTAACGGAGTTCTTTGAGCGGACGGACGCGGGCTACATCAATGCCCGGGCCGACAAGGAGATTGCCCGCTATAACGCAAGGGTCAAGGCAAACAGCCTGTCCGGTAAGCTGGGCGGTAGGCCAAAAAAGGTGATATGATTTTTGAAACGCGGCTAAGTTGGGACTGATCCCCCGACTGAAAAGAGTTAACCCTTCTCCTGCCGTTGTTTCTTCTAAGGGTTTTTAAAAAGCGGAAGTCATGCACTACTACCAATTTAACATTGGTGACTATGTCAGTCACACTCGGCATTTGTCGCCCATCGAGGACATTGCCTACCGTCGCCTGCTCGACGCCTACTACCTAAGTGAACGCCCGTTGAACAGCGGTGTAACGGCCGTTGCACGTCAGATCGGTTTGCGCGAGTACGAGCAAGAGGTGGGCATGGTGCTTCAAGAGTTTTTTGTTCTCGGCGAACATGGCTGGACAAGCGGTTGCGCCGACAAAGAAATTGCTCATTACAAAGCAAAAGTTGACCAAGCGTCCCGTGCTGGTAAGGCATCCGCTGAACGCAGGTCTAACGCCCGTTCAACGGACGTTCCAACGGACGTTCAACCAACCAATAACCAAGAACCAATAACCAATAACCATAAACCAGTAGATACCTATATTTGTCCACCTGACGGTGAACCTGTGGACAAGTTGCCTGATTGTCAACACCAAGCCGTGATTGACCTGTACCACCAGCAGTTGCCTACTCTGCGCCGGGTCGAGGTTTGGAACTCTGCCCGGCAGGGCTACCTGAGACAGCGCTGGCGCGAAGTGGCGGCGGAGCTAGGCAAAGAGAAGCCGATCGGCGGGGATGCTGTCTTGGACTGGTTCAGTGACTTTTTTGGTCACATCCAGAAGTCCCGTTTTCTGGTCGGCAAGGTGTCCGGCAAAGACGGGCGTGCTTTTGCGGCCGATCTTGAGTGGATTTTGCGGCCGAGCAATTTTGCAAAAATCGTAGAAGGAAAATACCATGGCACTTAATAATTTCAGAAAAGAAGAGCCCGTCCAAAACGACGACAAGCTGTACTGCTCTCACCCGGGCTGCCCGAACCTTTGGTCCGTCCGGATGGAAGGGTCTCCAGCAAAGTGCAGCCACCACCATTGGGGTGCTAAGCCCAAGCACGAGGGCACCTCGACGTACAAGCAGTGGGCAGACCGTCAAACCCTGTCCAAGCCGGTGGCCGACTGGTACAACCAGTCTGACGAAAAGTGGTGAACATGAACTATTTTGACGCCCAAAAACTGCTTGACGAGGTAAAAGATGGACACGACCACCCCACCGCCGACATCACAATCGCACTTGGAATGGTTGGAGACATTGGCCCAAACCTACGCCGAAATGGCTCTGGCTGGTGGCGACCAAGCGCTGAAAGATGGCCGGAGGGGTTACCTGATACACCGGTTCAAGGAACTGGAGCAGGATTTCCCCGGCATTACAGCAATTATTCACACCAAAATTAGGGCAATGAAATGAACATTTTTGAGCAGGGCAAAACCCTTTTCACGCAGAACGAATTCAATCAGGCACTGGCCGAGGCGAAGGCCGAGATCATGTCGGTTGCCGTCCACACAACCAAGCAGGCCATGTACCTCGAGCGCCGGGCCTGCGCCCAGATGCTGCTGGACATGGCTGACAACGAGGACGAGGGGGCTGTCTGCACGGCCCTGCGCAATGCCGCCGAGGAAATCATAAATCGCATCCCGGCGCAACGGCAATGATGCAAATTACGTTCACCGTGCCCGGGCCGCCGCATGGCAAAGGCAGGCCAAAATTTGCCCGGCGTGGCAATTTTGTTGCCACCTATACTGACGCTAAGACCGCGAGCTATGAAGACCAGATCAGGTTTTACGCATTGCAAGCAATAGGCAGCAGCAAACCGCTAGAAACGGCGCTAGAGGTTTTTATCTACATCAGGCTATCAGTGCCTAAGTCGTACCCCAAAAAGCGCGTGGCGGCCTGTTTAAGCGGTTCTGAGTGGCCTTGCAAGAAACCTGACTGGGACAACGTGGCGAAATCAGTCTGCGATGCGATGAACTCAATTGTTTGTGTAGATGACAGCCAGATCGTCGAGTGCCATGTTCGCAAGGTCTACGCAAGCGAAGCCGGAGTAGATGTTTTGGTGAAGGAAAAAGAATGACGCCATTGAAGGTAAAGTGGTTTGACGGGAGCAAGGGCAAGATCGGTATTGCTAAGGTCCAGACCGAGGACGGCGACACCGAGTACCGTATTGGCACTGTTGACGGGTTCTTGGAGCATATGGACGTCCAGCAAGTTGTGGCGTGGGGCGTGTGGTTCCCAATTGAAGCTGGTGACGCATTATTCCCGGAGGAGCTATGAGCGAAGAAAGAGACCCCCACCGGGCTGTGGACTACATCCTGAAGCACGCCTCGCTGTTTGCGAAGGCCAAGGCAGAGCGAACTTACATTGAGCAGTACCGCAAGAGCCTGAAGGCTATCCTGATGAAGCGCAGCATGGAGACCGCCCTTGGTGCGCAGGAGCGCGAAGCCTACGCCCATCCAGAGATGTTGGAGATGATCAAAGGCTTGCAAGCGGCGGTGGAGATTGAAGAGAAGTTGAAGTGGGACATTACCGCTGCTGAGATGCGCGTAGAAATCTGGCGAACAGAGCAAGCAAACAACCGCGCAGAAGGAAAGGCAACGATATGACCGAAGACGAAGAGTGGGAGCGCCTTGAGCGCGAGATCAAACAACGCCAGTTACCGCCAGTCAAACTGACCGTGACGTACTCAATCAAACTGAGCCGAGATCAGCGAGTTAAGTTACTGCAACTGGGCGGACCTAAGTGGATCAGGGCTCAGATCGATGCCGCCGTGGCGCGCAAATGACAACGACACCCAAACCCTATTAGGGTTTGTCCCTATAAAAATAATTTGAAATAGTTGGTCTGTCGTTTAATTCTGGATTACACTAGCATCACTGACAAAGCAACACCGCACAGTCAGGCAACACAGAAAGACAGCGACATGAACATCACCATCACCCACGACGTTGACACCCTCGGCACCCTGTTGGCTCAGATTGCCCTTCTGACCAAGCAGGCCGATGCCATCAAGGACCAGATCAAAGACAGCGCCAGCCTCGGCGGCGACAAAGTTGTAGAGGGTGACCTCTTCAAAGCCACCTACTCTGAGTCCAACCGCAGCACGGTTGACAGCAAGGCTCTGTTCGCCGAGCTGGGTGCCACTGCCGAGCAGATCGCACGTCACACAAAAGTGACTGCCGTGTTTAGCGTCAAGGTCACCAGCCGTTAAACCCAACGGGGCTTCGGCCCCTATCAGGAGAACACCATGAAAACGCATCTTAGTTACAGCAAAAACGGTTGGAGTTTGATCCACCAAGGGTCGCCCCTGTGCGACTACAAAAAGACCAAGGCCGAGGTCATGGAGGTGGTCAAGTTTTACAAGATCACGCTGCCAAACTGCACTTGGAACGGCGACCGTGGTGAGTTTGTGGTCACTGACACCATTGAGGAAACAGCATGAAAACTGAATATGCCGAAGGCTTTGACGCCGGGGTTGACGTAGTCCTGCTGGAGATTGAGCTCTGGATCAAAGAGCGGGAGCACGAACCCCGCATCACCCGACCCGTTGAGCAACTGCTGGCCCATCTCAAGATGGAGAAAAAACCAAATGATTAAATTTGGATCAGTTTGTTCAGGCATTGAAGCAGCCTCAGTGGCTTGGCATCCACTTGGATGGGAGGCAGCTTGGCTATCAGAAATTGAAAAATTTCCCTCCCAAGTGTTGGCGCATCATTACCCCAACACGCCCAATTTCGGCGACATGACTAAATTCAAGGAGTGGTCAATTGACTCAGCTATCAATGTTCTCGTCGGAGGAACTCCCTGCCAATCATTCAGCGTCGCCGGACTCAGAAAAGGACTGGATGACCCTCGTGGCAACCTCATGCTTACATACCTTGCCATTGCTGCAAAGTATCGGCCCCAGTGGCTGGTTTGGGAGAACGTCCCCGGCGTCTTATCCTCTAACGGAGGACTCGACTTTGCCAGTCTCCTTCGAGGGATGGGGGAACTCGGGTATGGGTTCGCATACCGGGTTCTTGACGCTCAGTATTTCGGAGTGGCCCAGCGAAGGCGTCGCGTGTTTGTTGTCGGATATTTTGGAAACTGGCGACCTGCCGCAGCGGTTCTTTTTGAGCGCCATAGCCTGTGCGGGTATCCTGCGCCGAGCAGAGAAAAGAGGGAAAGTATTACCGCCACAATTACAGCACGCACTCCTGTCAGTGACTATGATGTCGCAGGAACCCTTGACAAAGGAACCCCCGGAAGAGGAATAGGTCACAACAACAACTACGATTCACAAGTTTTATCAGTCAGTCGTAACAACTACGAAGAGTGCTTGAGAACATACAGTACGCCAGCGATTGGCAGCATTAGGGAAGATGTAATTTCATCTTGCATTACTAAAAATACAGGCTGTGGCGGAGAAACTCAAAACCCTGCATTCGTATTGCAGCCAATTGCACTTGCCGAGAACACTATAGGACGCAAACCTGAGAATGGCGGCAATGGCGACGGGTTTACTGAGGAAGGCCCGATGTACACGCTGAACGCAACTGGGGTGCATGGCGTGGCGCAGCCAATTGCATTTGCTCAAAACACGCGAGATGAAGTGCGTTTGATGAATGGCGACGGCAGCATTGTTGGAGCCTTGGCCGCAAATCCGGGGATGAAGCAGACTTGTTACATCGCCCAACCAATCCCCATTGACACAATGAACCACATTGGTCGCGGCGACAAGCACAGTTTTGGAGACTTTGTGCCCGGCGCGCCTAGTTACACATTGACCAAGGGGCATAGCCATGCTGTGGCATTGCCTCGGCAATCAGGTTTAGACCCAATTGGTAACCCGGTTGATCTTAGCGGCACATTGGTAAAAAACCAGACTATGGCTTGCATGACCGCCATGCAAGTGCGCCGCCTAACCCCGGTTGAGTGCGAGCGCTTGCAGGGCTTCCCTGACGGGTACACCGACATCCAGCTAAAGGGCAAGGCAACACCTGATGGCCCACGGTACAAGGCGTTGGGCAACAGCATGGCGGTGCCAGTGATGGCGTGGATCGGCAAAAGGATTCAACAGGTAGAGGACATATTAGGGTAAACACTGAATAAAAAGTCTATGCATTGTGTAATTTGCGGTTACACTAACATCACGGTCAGCAAGACCGGTAACACCAAAAGGACAGCGAAATGACAAACGAAATTCAAACTGTAATTAAGACCGAAGAAGGCGTTCGGGTCAGCATTGACTCGTGGGACGAGGGAGGCGCGTGGATTGGACTGCAGATGCGTGGCGGCTCTGCTTACGCAGTCCTGACCCGTGACGAAGCCCAGCAAATGCTGGCTGGCCTGCAGGCAATCTTGGCTCAAGAGGTGGCGGCATGAACATGGGCAACCTGTTTGATCAGGTGGAGGGGGAGCTAATCCGCAAGCACCGGGCCATCACCCCTGAGCAATTGGCGCAGGAAGAGCGCCAACGGAAGGTCCAGCGTGAGTACGAAGCTTTGCATACAGCCATAGAAACTGAGGCAGACCGGGCCGATAAAGATGAGTACCCAGATGAAGATGAGGAGGCCGCATGATCTACGAAGTTTTCATTGACGGCGACTTTTACGATCAGGTCGATGCCACCGACAGCGCCGACGCCTGCAGGCAGGTGTTTGATCGCCTTGATGGTCAAGTCGGGGAGATGCACGCAGAGCCCGTAGAGGGCTCAGACGAGCCCGGGATTTGCCCGGCATGCAACGGTAGCGGTGAGGGCCAGCACGAGGGCTCACGGTGCCATTATTGCGGCGGAATGGGTGAAGCATGAGCAAACTGAACGACATTGTCAAAATCAATGCGCCAACGCATATGGTGCGCTACGCAGGTCTTGAACTGAACCGCAAGACCAAAGAGACCCTTGGCCGGTACGTGGAGCGTCCCAAGCGCCCCAATGAGGTGCAAGCATCTGACAATAATCTCTGGCAGCGCGGTCACTACAAAACGGGTGACGGTGACTACACCTCCCAAGTGCCGAGGGCAGGTAGCTTGAGGGCGTTTAGTTTGCCGAGCAAGGGGAATCGGACATGAGCGGCGGACACTTTAATTACAAACAGCACAACCTGCTGGACATGGTGGATGATATTAGATTTGCCATATTAATGAATGAAAGCAAGGAAAAGAACGAATGGGGCCACAACATAGGCAACCGTTACAACCCCGAAACAATTGCCGAATTTGAGAAAGCAGTGAAGGTACTGAAGCTGGCCTATGTTTATGCACAGCGCATCGACTGGCTACTGTCTGGTGATGATGGCGAGGATAGCTTTCACAAGCGTTTACAGGCACAACTGAGGGAGTTGAAATGAACGACGATGACGATGAACAATACCTGATGAGCGAGTGGCTGGAATTTTCAATCGTGCTGATCATCAGCATGATCTCTCTGGCGGCATTCTTTTTTTGGCTAGGGTATCTGCTATGACTAAACACGACGAAGATGATGACACGCAAGTTCAGGCAGACACACTGTTAATTGTGTACCAAAGAGGTTTTGCCGACGGCAAGGCAGCACAGCGCAAGGCGCTTACGGATGATGAGATCAACGGCATTGCAAAGAACTATGCGTTAACTAACCCAACAACGCCATTGCACTTTGCCCGAGCCATTGAAGCCGCCCACAACATCAAGGAGAGAACACATGACTGACCTAAGACAAGCCGCGATGCAGGCGTTGGAGGCGTTGGAGAGTGGGATGGCATTTGATAGACACGCCGCTGTTTTACAAAACCTCCGCACTGCACTGGAGCCAGAGCAGGAGCCGGTGGCAAAGCTGTTCGGAACTCTGCCTGTATATGACACCACCCCATCAGCACAGCGCAAGCCGCTGACGGAAGAGGAAGCAAGGGACTTGCTGCCTACCAATCACAATCACATGACTCGTGCCGATTTGATTTTGTGGGTTCTCCGAGCGACTGAGCGCGCCCACGGCATCACAGGAGAGAAGACATGACTGACAGAGAACTACTTGAACTTGCGTCCAAGGCTTGTGGGCTGGAAGACGCCATCAAGCACATACAAGCCAATTGCCCTCTACACCACCCCACCCGCAGCACAGCCCAAGTGGCAGGGTCTGACGGATGAGGATTGGGAGAAGGTTGGGGATATGCCCGACACTTTCGATCAGGGCGCAGCATGGGCAGCGGCGAGACTTAAGGAGCGCAACAATGGATGAATCATTGACCGAAAAGGTCCTTATTGCTACAATGTTTATAGGTTTTGTGGTGGTGATATGCCTGTTGCCTGACCTCATTTAGCAAAACAAAAGCAAATTGGTTTACATCAAATAATACGGAGAGAAATCATGGCAGAACGAATCTACATCGTCCATAGTGCCCAAGGCACCCGGCTCGTCAAGGCCAACCTGCGCCAGCAGGCCCTGAGCCACATTGCAAACAGCACCTTCACCGTGCGAGTGGCAACTCAGGACGACCTTGTCAAGCAGCTTACGGCTGGAGCCAAAATTGAACAGTACAAGGCCCCAGATCAAGCAGAGTTGATCGAAGAGAGCGAATCCCCGGGAAACTGATACCATCGCCCAATCTAACGGACGAGGAATAAGGTCATGCCAGAAACCGCCGCAAAGCCATCAAAACGATCTACAGCAGCCCCGAAGCCTAAAACTAAGGCCAAGGGTGCTGCAGCACAGAAAAACGTCTCCAAAGCCCCAAAGAAGACAGGCAAGTACACCCCAGAGCTGATAACAGAGATCTTCCGCCGCATCAGCTTGGGAGAGTCGTTACTGCAGATCTGCAGGGATGAGGGAATGCCAACGCGACAGGCTGTCTACGATTGGGTTCATGGCGACGAGACCCTCGCTTTACAATTCGCACGCGCACGGGAGGAGGGTTGTGACGCCATGGCGGAAGAGGCGCTGCACATTTCTAACACCCCGCACATTGGCAAGAAAAAGGTCTACAGCTCTGGCGCTGAGGATGATGAGGACAGCATGACGGTGACCGAGGAGGACATGCTTGGCCACCGCAAGCTCCAGATCGAGACGCGGCTCAAGCTGCTGGCCTGCTGGAACCCTAAGAAGTATGGCACCAAAATCCAGATGGGCGGTGACCCCGGCAACCCGATCCAGATCGAGGCTCAGGTGGAGGCCGACAACTTCTTGGCCGCCATTATGAAAAACGCGGAGCTCAAACGGCAAGTCGCGGCGAATGAATGACATCGCGGCGATCGTCTCTGACCCAGAGGTCAAGAGGCATCTAGCTGCTGCCAGCCCCGAGTACCGTCTGGCGTGGGCTTGGCGCATGTCATGGTTCAGTACCCAGCATACCCATCAGATCCTGCCGCCGGGCGACTGGTGGTCTATCTGGCTGATGCTGGCCGGACGTGGAGCCGGGAAGACCCGCACGGCAGCCGAGCAGATCGCTTGGTGGGCTTACGAGCAGCCCGGCACCCGCTGGCTGGTGGCCGCTCCCACCTCGGCCGACGTCCGGGGAACCATTTTTGAGGGTGAATCCGGCCTGATGACCATCATCCCCAAGGCCTTGGTGGCTGACTACAACAAGACGGCGCACGAGCTGCGCCTGATTAACGGCAGCCTGATCAAAGGCATCCCAGCGTCGGAGCCTGAGCGCTTCCGGGGTCCACAATTCCACGGTGGATGGTGCGATGAGCTCGCGGCATGGGACTATATACAAGAGGCGTGGGACCAGATCCAGTTCGGCATGCGGCTCGGCAAGCGCACCCGGATGATCTGCACCACCACCCCACGACCGAAGGATCTGATCATTGAGCTGATGGGCCGGGAGGGTGACGACGTCGTGATGACCACCGCTTCAACCTACACCAATCTGGCCAACCTGAGCGAGAATTTCCGCAAACAGATCCTGAGCTACGAGGGCACGACTCTTGGGCGGCAGGAGATCTACGCCGAGATTATTGACCCGGAGGCAAGTGGGATCGTCAAAAGGGACATGTTCAAGCTCTGGCCTGCCGGGCGGGCGTTCCCCAAGTTCGAGTACATCCTGCAGAGCTACGACGTGGCGACCTCAGAGAAGGCGCAGAACGACCCGACGGCCTGCATCACCTTCGGCGTTTTCAAGCCACAGGATTCCCCTATGAGCGTCATGGTCATTGACTGCTGGCAGGAGAGGATGATGTACCCCGACCTGCGCCCCAAGGTCATTGAGGAGTACGAGACCGTCTTCGGAGAGGGCAAGGACCGCAAGCGGGTTGACCTGCTGCTGATCGAGGACAAGAGCGCCGGGATCTCCCTGATCCAAGACCTCCAGCGGGCTCACCTGCCGGTTCGGGCGTACAACCCCGGCAGGGCCGACAAGCTCCAGCGCCTGAACATTGTGTCCAACATCATCGCCCGGGGCCGGGTGTGGATTCCTGAGTCCGACCACCGCAAGGGCTACGTCAAGGACTGGGCAGAGGGCTTCGTCAGCCAGATCTGCTCGTTCCCTGAGACGACTCATGATGATTTGGTGGACGCATGTGTTGATAGCTTGACTCAGGTGCAAATGGCCAAGGGCGTGAAGCTGATCAAGGACGTGCAGGTGGGTGACATGGTGATGACCCCTGCCGGTCCGAGGCGAGTGACTGCTGTGCATGACAACGGGCTCAAGGAAGTTTGGAACGTCAACGGCCTGCTGGCCACGGCAGAGCACCAAGTGATGACCCAAGACGGCTGGATGCGTGTTGACTGCTTGAGTCAATCAATCCATAATGTATACCTTTACAAGGATGCATCATGGCTTTCAAATCAAGTGGCGCTGTTGTCGAGTCGGTGGTCTTCAACGGTCGCAGGTATAACCGCTACCCTGAGAGCGATAACCCGGCGCACCGCCGATACTTTGCAAGGGCTGGCCACCGGCTTCACCGCGACGTGTGGAAGCACCACAACGGGCCAATCCCTGCGGGCATGCACGTCCACCACATTGACGGCAACACGGCCAACAACGACATCGGCAACTTGGCCTGCGTCACAAGCAAGCAGCATTGGGACGAGCACCGGGCGCAGGCATCTGAGCGCAGCAGGCGGCCAGAGCAGCTTGAGCACCTCAGCCGGATCCGCGTCAGCGCAGCCGAATGGCACCGATCAGACGAGGGACGGGCTTGGCACAGAGAACACGCAAAGACCTCTTTGGCAAAGACTTGGGGAAAGCCTAAGTCGTACTACCCAGCCCCTTACAAATGCATTTGGTGCGGTTTTGACGGTATTGCCAAGGTTCCTGAGCGAAAGAAGTTCTGCTCCCCCACTTGCCAAAACGCCGAATCAAAGCACCGCCTTGGTAAGACAAGTTACGAACACCCATACCATGCGTCATGTGTTCGACCTGACGGTGGAGGGTGAGCACTGCTACTACGCCAACGGGATACTGGTCCACAACTGTACGCAGGCCCTGCGCTACCTGCGGGATGCCGGGTGGCTGGAGATCGACCCACCGCCCAACGAGGACTGGGACGAGGACGACTTTGCCGACAGCGGCAAACAAAAACGAGTCAACCCCTATGCAGTCTGACCAAGCTGTGGTAGAGTTTGTTTGTTGCGGTCGTGCGCAGCAGTTGAAAGCCGTTACTCATGCACTGGCCTCCGTTTGGAGGGCACGACCCAGTGCAGTAGTAACGGCTTTTTGCGTTCACGACGGCGACTCGGACACCATGCGGTACGTCGGTGGTGGAGTCTTAAATAACCCTGTGACACGAGCAAGCCATAGCAGGGGCGGTGGGCGAATTCCTAGAGCCGGGCGGTTGAAACAAGTCTGGGATAACGTAAGCGACGACTGGCTCCATACAGAGGATCGTCGAGGCGTAGAGCGAACTTTGGTCTTGACCACGGTAAGGCTACGCTTTGCTCAAACCTTCACCACCAGAGGCCTACATGCAGATAACTAGAGAGTGGTTAGATCTAATCAGTGATGATCATGGGTTGACCAATGGCCAACAGAAACTGCTCAACATCTGGTGCCAAGCTGCCCCCTACGTTGACAAGCTGATCCCTGATCTGGTGGCGCATTTCCTTGAGCACTGCCGTGGGTACCGCGAGATGCCGCAGCACGTCAAAGACTTTAAGGGCTGGGTGTAGCAATGGACTTGACAGACTCCAGCGTTTATGATGGCGGCATTCCCGCGAAAGGCCCTGAGAATGCAACTCCCTAAAATCGCCCCGCTCAAGCTGATGAAGAGGCCGGATCTGAAGCCGATCGAATCCAAGAAGCAGTCATTGCAGGAGTGGCACGCGGCCGGTGGTGGGGTTCCCCTCCAGTACAAGGGCCGGGAGCATGTCTGGCACGCCAAGGTCAAAAAGTTTGCCGCTGGTGGCGATGTCCATATGGCTGGCGGCGGTGACCCGCTGGACGAGTTCAGCCCCCCGCGCTACCGATCGGCCGGGCGCAGGCCGGAGAGTCAGAACGACCGCCGGGCCGCCGCCAACATGCCAATAGACTTTGTCCGTGGCGTGGCCTCCGGCGTCCTTGGAGCCCCCGGCGACATTGAGTCGCTAGTCCGCATGCTGCCCGGCTTGGACGAACGCACAGTGCTCCCGACGTCCGAAGACATTGAGAAGCGCTTGCCCCTGCGATCCGACACGCCTGCCGGGCGAGCGGCGTCCGGGCTAGGGACACTAGCGGGAGGCTTCTACATGGGCCCCGGAGCGCCCATACGCCTCGTTGGTGGCCTACCGCAAGCCGTCTACAAGGCAGGCAAGGACTTTGGCCGAGCTGCTGGTCAGCCTGCTGCCAACGTCGTCAAGCCAACGGGAGGGAACTTCCTGACCGGGCGGGTTGAGAAGGACCTGCAGCCTTTAAAGGGGCGAACTGAACCAAGGTTGACTCATATCAATGAGCAAAATCAAACTGTTGGCCCAGAGTATGGGCGACCAATGACGCAAGAAGAACTTCAGTCTCTCATGGCTGACCCTTTTTATGCAAATAATCAAGTCCTTAACAAGTGGGTTGACAGCAACCTGACCAACTACGTCAAGAAACAGATGGGCACGCCGGATGACCCGGTGCGCAAGTTGGCCGAGCAGGGTATCACGCACAAGCCTGCGCTTTTAGATGAGTACCTACATGAGCCGGAAAGTGGCCCGCAATTGCGCCGTGCTGAAAATGTCAAAAAGCAGCGCAGGAAAGCTGGATTTCCCGAGGAAGGTATGGGCCAATCTCCTATGGCCAAGGCTTGGGAGACATCTTCTGACGAGGTTATTGCAGCCTACAGGGCTGGCGACATTCAGGGAATGCCGGAGCGATATGCCAAATTTACTGAGGCCGAGGACAAGATGCGTGCCGCCAGAAACGAGCTGGACCAGAAGTTCAAGCAACGTATTGCGGTTGCCGGACTTACCGAATCTCAAGAAGCCAGACTGATCCGTGGAACTCCGTTTTCCGAAAAAGCAAAATTGGTTGGCGATACAGATTATTTAAAAGCCGAAGAGCAGTATTACGCTTCTCAATCCCCAATGATGGACAACTACATGATGCTTTGGCGTGATAACCCTTACATCAGCAAGCTTGCGCCAGACACTCAGTTGTATGCGCCGTTCACTGGCGACCTTGGCTTTGACCACATCATGGACGTCCTTCGCGAGGACCTGACGGCCGGTCGCATCCGTCCGGAGCAGATGAACAAGATCAGCATGAGCGACGCGGTCCGGCGCACCTACCAGTACGACCAAGAGCTGGCGGCCAAGATGAACGCCAGCAGGGCTGCCGCCCGGGAAGGACTGCCCACCTACAAAGAGTATCCTGAAGGCTACAGGTGGATTGAGCTGAACAAACCCGGATCATTTGCCAACGAGTCTGAGGCCATGGGGCACTCAGTCAGGGGTTACGAGCCGCCAAAGGGCCACCCAGACTGGTCTGAAGGCTCTGGCGAATCAGGCAGCTCCAGCTACGGCCACGGCGGCTGGGAGGCCATCAAGAGCGGCAAGGCCAAGGTGTATTCGCTGGTTGACTCCAAGGGTGCGCCGCACGCAACGGTTGAAACTAAGCAAATAGGAATGACTCCAGAGCAACGCCGTTACAAAGTTGGATTTTTAGCTGCGCAATTAGAGAAAGAAGGCAAAACGGCTGAAGATGCGTTGCGGCAAGCTGAAAAAATTTACCCAGAGGAATCTAAAGAAAGCATCACCCAGATTAAAGGCAAAAGCAACCGCGCACCCAACGAGGAATACCTGCCCTACATCCAAGACTTTGTCAAGGGCGGCAAGTGGTCTAGCGTCAACGACTTGAGGAATACTGGGTTAACTCGCAAGAGTGATTTGATTGACAAATTCTCTCCAGACGAACTGGACGCAATTGGCGCTGGTGAATACCTAACTAAAGCCGAACAAGATGATTTGTTGCTTAGAGCGTTGCGTCCACCCGAAGGCATGGCCAACGGCGGTGTAGTCCGTATGGCCGGTGGTGGCGTCCGTGGCGGTCTTTCATCAATAAAGTGAGCATTACATGGCAACCCAATTTCCAATCGACCCAGAGTTCAACCGATTCGTCGGCGGCAATCCCGACCAAGACAACGAGGCCGGTGGCGAGGAAGAGGTCGTTGACATGCCAGAGATGGACGACGCCGAGCTAGAGGAGCTGCCCGACGGTAGCGTGGTGGTCACCATGGACACCAAGGGCCCCATGGAGAACGAGGACTTTTACCAAAACTTGTCCGACAGCGACCTGATCATGGACATGGACCTTGACGCGCTGGCCCTGCGCTACATTGAGCTGGTTGAGAAGGACAAGGACGCCCGCAAACAGCGCGACAAGCAGTACGAAGAGGGCATCAAACGCACCGGAATGGGCAACGACGCCCCCGGCGGGGCCAACTTCAACGGCGCGTCCAAGGTTGTCCACCCCGTGATGGCCGAAACCTGCATTGACTTTGCCTCCCGCGCCATCAAGGAGATGTTCCCGCCTGACGGCCCAACCAAAACCAAAATTTTGGGCGACGTCACCGAGGACAAAACCAAGATTGCCGAGCGCAAGCGCGACTTTATGAACTGGCAGCTCACCGAGCAGATTGAGGAGTTCCGCGACGAGCAGGAGCAGATGCTCACCCAACTCCCGCTTGGCGGCTCTCAGTACCTGAAACTCTGGTACGACGAGAAGAAGCGCCGCCCATGCGCCCAGTTCCTGCCCATTGATAATGTACTTTTGCCTTACGCGGCAGGCAGCTTTTACACCGCTGAGCGGTTCACTGAGGTGGACGACATCTCCGACTGGGATTACAAGCGCCGCATCACCTCCGGCCTGTACCGCGAGACCACCATGACCCGCGCCACCATGGACCCAGAGATGACCGGGTCCCAGAAGGCTACCAACAAGGTGGAGGGCAAGTCCCAAAACGACAACGAGGACGCTGTTCGCCGGGTGTACCACATCTACACATGGCTGGAGCTGGAAGACGACCCCATTACCAAGGGCGAGATGGCCCCGTACATCTTGATGATCGACGACCTGTCCAGCGAGGTCATCGGCCTGTACCGGAACTGGGAGGAAGGCGACGACACATTGACCAAATTGGACTGGGTGATCGAGTTCAAGTTCATCCCATGGCGCGGGGCATACGCCGTTGGCCTGCCGCAGCTCATTGGAGGCCTCTCAGCGGCCCTTACAGGCGCTTTGCGAGCCCTGTTGGACTCTGCCCACATCAACAACGCTGCGACGCTCCTGAAGCTCAAGGGCGGAAAGATTTCTGGCCAGTCCCAAGAAATCGAAGTCACGCAGGTTGTGGAGATTGAAGGCGCTCCCGGCGTGGACGACGTGCGCAAAATTGCCATGCCGATGCCATTTAACCCTCCGTCGCCGGTCCTTTTCCAACTTTTGGGCTGGCTGACCAACGCCGCCAAGGGCGTGGTGACCACCGCCGAGGAAAAGATTGCCGATGTCAACTCCAACACCCCGGTCGGCACCACTCAGGCGCTGATTGAGCAGGGCGCGGCCGTTTTTAGCTCAATTCACGCCCGTTTGCACGAGTCTCAGGGCCGCGTGCTGAAGGTTTTGAGCCGAATCAACCGCTGGTACTTGGACGACATGCAGCGCGGCGAGGTTGTGGAAGATTTGGAGATCAAACGCGAGGATTTTGCCCGCGTGACCGACGTTATTCCGGTATCGGACCCCCACATCTTCTCTGAGACCCAGCGGATGGCCCAAACCCAAGCGGTGATGGCTGTCATGAAGGACAACCCGGAGATGTTCAACAAGAAGGTGGTGATCCAGCGCTTCTTGAAACAGATCAAGGTGCCCGGCATCAATGAAATCATGGTTGACGTGCCCTCGCCGGTCAAAATGGACTCGGCCAACGAGAACGTGGCCATGGCAATTGGCCAAGGAGCCTACGCCTACCCCGAGCAGGACCAACTTGGCCACATTCAGTCCCATTTGGACTTTGCCAAGAACCCAATTTTCGGTGGCAACCCCATCATTGCGCCTGCGTACCTGCCAAAAGCGGTCGAGCACATCAAGCAGCACATCGTGCTCTGGTACCTGAACCGCATGACGGGCTACGTCCAGAAGGCGATGGGCAAGAAGCTGCCCGATTACGACTTGCAGAAAGACCCCAAGGCAATTGACAAAATGTACGCCTTGGCCTCGCAGCACGTTGAGATGGACGCCGACCAGACGCTCAAGGGCATCATGCCGGTCATCCAACAGTTGGTACAGGGCCTGCAGCAGTTCAAGCCGCAGCCACAGATGACGCCAGACACCAAGGTACTGCTCGACACCAGCATGGCCGAGACTCAGCGCCGGGCCAAACGCGACGAGGCAGAGATGGGCCTCAAGGACAAGGCGCTGGCTGCCAAGATCCAGTTGGACATGGCCAAGTTGCAACAGGACCAGCAGGAAGCCATGGAAGACCTGCAGCTCAAGCTGGCCATCGCTACCGACGACCGCGACATGAAAGAACGCATCGAAACAGCCCGTTTAACACGCGATGCGGCAAAGCTCAATTTTGAGCAAGTCAAGGCTGTATCAACCCAAGGAGATAACTATGGCAACCAGTGATCAGGAACAGAAAAGCGTGCTGGTCCCCCAGCTCAAGCGCATGGCTATGGGCGAGAAGCTTGATGGCCAGAGCATGAAGGGCAGCACCGCCCCAACCAAACAAGCAGGAGGTCTGTCACAAACAAAGAAAAAATGAGAACCCTTTCGGACTTAATTGGCGGAATTAAGGCTAAACAGGCTGAAATAGCCTCGTCCCTTGTTGCTGGTAATGCGACGAACTGGGAGTCTTACATCCGACTGGTCGGTCACAACGCGGGCCTACAAGAGGCTCTTGAAATCCTAAACAACCTGATGGAAGAAGATAAAAATGAGTAACCCGGTAGCTTCTAACGAAGCTGAGATGGCTTGGGCATTTCCGAGCGTAGATCCCGGTGCAAAACCTCTTGGCGGACGTATTTTGGTACAACTCCGCCGTTCAAAAAAGGCAACAACTGCATCTGGGATCATCTTGGTTGAAGAAACCAAGGAAACCGAAAAGTGGCAAAACATGGTGGCGAAGGTCATTGAGATCGGCCCACTGGCGTTCAAGCATCGTGACACGATGGCATCTTGGCCAGAGGGATCTTGGTGTTCTGTGGGCGACTACATTCGCGTCCCCAAGTGGGGCGGCGATCGCTGGGAGATCAAAGTTCCCGGCGAGGATGCGCACGAAGACTCCGCCCTGTTCATGGTCTTGAACGACCACGAGGTGATTGCAAAGCTCACCGGCGACCCACTTGCAGTGAGGGCTTTCTTATGAGTACCGAAGAAAAACTTGAAGATCTAAACGTCATTGAGGAGAAAGACGGATCCGTCACGGTTGACCTGTCTGACCAGTTGGCCGACCAAATTGACAGAGGCTCCGACGTCAGCGCAGATGATCCCGGTGACGTGGACCACCCCGACGACTCTGACGCAGTGCGCGAGGCCCGACGCAATCGCCGCCGGGCCAAGAAGGTGTACATCAAGCGCACCAACGAGGAGAAGGACCAGCGCCTCGGCCTGCTGCAACGCCAAAATCAGGAGCTGATGGAGCGCCTGTCCGTCGTTGAGCGCAAGACCCACGGCGCGGACATGGCCCGTTACGAGAAGGCCATGGAGGACGAGCAATACCGTCTGAGGTATGCCCAGCAAAAAATGCAGGAGGCCACAGACAACTCCGACGGCACGGCGTTTACCAAGGCTCAAGAGCTTTGGTACGACAGCCGCCGCAAGCTTGAGGCGATGAACAGCTACAAAGAGCAGGTTGCCCGGGCCGGTTCAACTGAATCAGCGCCAGCCAATCCCAAGCTGGTGCGGTTGGCCAACGGCTGGATGGAGCGGAATTCTTGGTACGACCCCGAGGCGGGCGACGAGGATACCCAGATTGCCAAGGTTATTGACAATCGTCTGGTTGCCGAGGGTTGGGACCCCGCAACGCAAGATTATTGGGATGAACTTGACAACCGCTTGCAAAAGCGCCTACCACACCGTTATACTCGAAATACTGACGAGTCGTCCAGAAGGAGTCCCCGAAGTGTGGTTACAGGATCAAGTCGTGAATCGTCCGGTCGCGTTAATGGCAACCAATTTGTTTTGGAACCTGAACAGGTCCGAGCAATGAAGGATGCTGGTTTTTGGGATGACCCCGAAAAACGCAACCGGATGATCAAACGATACGCAATTGAAGCCCGCAACAGAAGGAACTAAACATTATGGATTCTCGTCTCAAAAAAACCCTCAACGCAGGTGGCCGTGAAAGCCGATCTTCACAAGATTCGTCACGAGCCGCCCCCGAAGAGGCGTTCATTTCAAAGCAGGAACGTCGCAAGATGTGGAGCGATGAATGGACACAAAGTGCGCTGCCGAAGGTTCCGGATATTCCGGGATGGCATCTTTGCTGGTTATCAACCACCAATGGCTACGACCCTATTGATAAGCGGATGCGACTGGGTTATGTTCCCGTGAGAGCGGATGAGTTACCCGGATTTGACAATTACCGCGTAAAAGCTGGCGAAGACGTAGGTTTTATCGCGTGCAACGAAATGCGCCTGTACAAGCTTCCAATGGAGGTTTATCAGGATGTCATGACTCAAATGCACCATGAGGCACCCAATGAGGAGGCGGACAAGGTCCAAATCCAAGTTGAACAGCTTCAAGGGAACCGCGATAGCTCAGGCAAGAGTCTGAGTAAGGTTGAAGGCGAAGGCTTTGGCAATTTGAACCGAAACGTCCAAACGCCCGTGTTTTACGGGTGAGGACTTAACAAAGGAGTTAGATATGAGTGCAATTTCTGCTCCGTTCGGCTTGCGTCCTTCGTTCCACCCATCGGGTCTGGATCGCGCTGTGGCGCTTGCGAGCGGTATTGCTTCCGGTTACAACACCGGAATTTTGAAGGGCCAACCTGTCGCCCTTAACACGTCTGGAAACATCATTGCAGCCACTGCTGGCAGCGCCTACCAAGGTGCTTTTGCTGGCCATGAGTTCACTGATACCACGGGCCGTCGTCTGGTCAGCAATCAGTGGGTGGCTAACACCGCCTATCAAACTGGCTCTGAAGTGACCTACTACTACTCTGACCCGAATATCGTTTACGACATTCAGGCCAACGGTAGTTTGGCACAAACCTCGATTGGCGATCAGGCCAACTTCGCAAGCATCACCGCCGGTTCCACGACCACGGGCTTGTCGCAGTGCATGATTTCCACTTCGTTGGTTGGTTCGGGTGCTGTCGGTGATATGCGTATCATCGGCCTGTCTCCCGCTGTTGATAACGCTTGGGGCGATGCGTTTACTGTGGTGCAGGTTCAAGTGAGCCGCAGCCAGTTCGTTGCTACCATTAACGCCTTCTAAGGAGTCACAAAATGGCAGCACCAATGCGCAGTACGGACTTCCGTTCGATCGTTGAACCGATCATGAACGAATGCTTCGACGGAGTCTACGATCAACGTTCCGATGAATGGTCACGGGTTTTCCGTGAGCAGGACGGTATCCCCCGCAATTACCACGAAGAACCCGTCCTGTACGGTTTTGGCGCGGCTCCCCAGTTGCCTGACGGCACCCCCGTCAGCTACCAGCAGGGCGGCGTGCTCTTCTTGCAGCGCTATGTGTACAACGTGTTTGGCTTGGCCTTCGCGTTGACCAAAGTGCTGGTTGAAGACGGCGACCACATCCGTATCGGTCAGGTCTATGCTCGTCACTTGGCTCAGTCTCTCATTGAGACCAAAGAGACTCTGTGCGCGAACATTCTCAACCGTGCGTTCAACAGCAGCTTCCCCGGCGGCGATGGCGTGTCTCTGATCAACACCGCTCACCCCATCGTGAACGGCACGTTCAGCAACCAGTTGGCCACTGCGGCCAACCTGAGCCAGACCAGTCTGGAGCAGATGCTAATTCAAATCCGCCAAGCTGTGGACAACAACGGCAAGAAGATTCGTCTGGTGCCCCGCCAACTGGTGGTCGCTCCGGGCAACGTCTTCCAAGCCGAAGTTTTGCTGAAGAGCGTGCTGCGGTCTGGTTCGGCCAACAACGACCTGAACCCTGTCAAGTCCATCGGCTTGCTGGACGAAGGCGCGGTCGTCATTAGCCGTTTGACCAGCGCTACCGCGTTCTGGGTCCAGACCGACGCTCCCGAGGGCATGAAGCTCATGATGCGTCGCAAGTTGGAAAAGACCATGGAAGGCGACTTTGAAACCGACTCGATGCGCTACAAGGCCACCGAGCGTTACATCCCCGGGTTTACTGACCCGCGTGCAATGTACGGTACGCCCGGCGTTTAACGCCAAACGGGGCGGGCGTAAAAACCCCGCCCTTTTTTTCAACATTGGTCAAACTTTTCAAGGAGCAGACCATGCCTCAGTTTTCAGACGATCTCTTTTTGGGTTCCGCCCTTACCGTTCAAGGTATAGATCAGTACCCTGCTGTTTCAACTTTCACTGGCTCAATCGCTACCACCACATTGACCGTTACCGAGATGCTTTCGGGTGACCCAATTTTTGTTGGTATGTTTCTTGATAGCTCCACGTCACTCACCAATGGCACTTACATTACCGCTTTTGGTACGGGTGCAGGTGGTGTAGGAACCTACACCGTCAGTGCTTCTCAAACTGTAGCAAGCGCTACTATCATTGGTTCCGGGAATGCTCTGTTGCAAAACCCGTCGCCCATGAGCGTTGGTGTTGGCCCGTTGGGTCGTGTCTATATTTGGGACGTTGTACCACAAGCCAAGCTGACAACCAACATCGTTGCCGCCGTCATCACAACTGCTACCACGCTCACGCTGGCCGCAGGCGCAGGTGTGACATCAGTCACCACAGCTAGTGGCGCTACAGTTTTGCAACTTGACTGCCCTCGTGCTGTGTCTACAACCACAGGCGCTGGCTCCCCGACCACTGTCAACATCACGGTTTCTGGTTTTGACTACTATGGTCAAGCCATGAGCGAGGTAATTGCAACAGGGGCGGTGGCGTCAACGACTGTCAGTGGTAAGAAGGCCTTCTACCAAATTGCCAGCGTTGTCTCTTCTGGCGCAAGCGTGGTGACCGTTGCGGTAGGTACAACCGACATCTTGGGTGCACCATTGCGCATCACTGATCGAGGTTACGTTACCCGCGCTGGTTGGGACAATACTTTGGCTGAAGATGCTGGCACTATGACTGTTGCCGCCACTGCTACAGCAACCACCACCACTGGTGATGTCAGGGGCACTTACCTGCCCTCCTCGGCGGCCGACGGCATCAAGCGCCTTGTGATGGAAATAGCCCTGCCAGCAATTGCTGTAGGCCCGAATGCAACCCGTGTTGGCGCTCTTGGCGTCACACAAGCATAAGGAGAACGACATGGGTCAATTTAAACCAATGGTCAAGATGGAGACCACAGAGCCCTCAGTTCAGCTAAAGCTCAAAAAGGGTGGCAAGGTAGCCAAGAAGGCTGACGGAGGCATGATGGGCCCTCCTATGGGCTCTATGCCCCCGTCTATGCCTGCTCGTGGCGGCATGATGGGTGCCAAGGCTCCGATGCGCCCGCCTCTGGCTATGCGTCGCCGTGCAATGCGCGGTATGCCTTCCGGCGCGGGTCCTGCTGGCCCAATCGGTGGTGCTGCTCAGATGCAATCTTCAATGCCTCCTTCAATGCCGCCTCCCATGCCTTCCGCCCCGATGAAAAAAGGTGGCAAGGCCGACATGCCCCAAGACAAGGCCATGATCAAAAAGGCCTTTAAACAGCACGACATGCAAGAGCATAAGGGCGGCAAGGGCACATCGCTTAAGCTCAAGAGCGGCGGCAAGATGGCCACTGGTGGTGTAGTAAACGGCCTTGCTCGCGGGGGCGTTGCCAAGTCAAATACTCGCGCTGGCGTTGCCAAGTCAAATGCTGGCGGCTACAAAAAAGGCGGAAAAATTAAAAAAATGGCCGAGGGCGGCGGCTTGGAAGCCATATTGGGCGGCAGAACCCCTCCGCCCGAAGTTGGTGGAAACGGGGGCGGCTATCCGCCCGTTTATGGTGGAGGCGGGGGCAGTAGTGGCAGTGATGCCATGTCTGGCTTGGGCAACGTAAATCAAGGCGCTTCAACTATCGGCAGCGCTTTGAGAAACATTTCAAGCGCAGTTGGTGGTGGTGGTGGTGGCGGTGGCGGTATGGGAAAGTACCCTAATGCAACCATGAAACGTGGAGGTAGCGCCACAAAAAAAGCCTACGCGGCGGGCGGGACTGTTAATTCAGGCCGTCCCGTCGCGATGCCGCAAGGCAACAAGCCTGCCTCCAAGCCAGTAAGGATCAACGAGCTCGCTGGTACTTACAAGTCTGGTGGCACGGTCAAAATGAATCATGGTGGCTCTTCCTCTGACAAAGGGGAGGATATGTCCAAGGGCGCTTATGACAAAGCACCAAAGTACAGTCGTGACGTTGAGGATGCATTGAATCCTCTTGGCATGATCAAGGAACTGGCTGGTAAAGCTAGGGACTACTTCATGCCCAAAAAGACTGCTGATAGCGTGACCAAGACCAAAGAGTCAGTCACCGTGACTCCCGCTAAAAAGCGCGGCGGTGCGGTAAATTGCTGAACTTGAGCGGGGGCTACGGCCCCTGCTTTTAATTGGAGATATTTATGGCTATTACAGCTACCTCACAAACGCTTTTTGATGGTGAGCGCATTGCCATTATGAAGTTTTACGCAACAATGAGCGCAACAGAAAATGAGTCTGCAGTTGCAAAAGTTACTCCCTCAGCGCTTACCGCTTCAGCGGCAGGTGGTGCTTGTGATGCTGTGACTATTTTAAAATGCACAGCCATGACGCACGGGCTAGTAGTGCAGATGAACTGGAAAGCAACTGCACCGGTGGTTATTGAAATCATCCCGCCCAATACAAATTACACCCAAGATTACTCAAGTTTTGGTGGGTTGTGGAACAACGCCGGGGATGGCAAAGATGGCGTGATTACCTTCACAACCCTTGATGGTTCTGCTGGCGATGCGTACACGGTCATTCTTGAGATGCAAAAGCATTACGTCAATCCATTGGGTTAATGATGCCAAGCAAGTCACCTGCTCAACATAGGTTGATGGAGGCGGTTGCGCACAATCCTGCGTTTGCCAAAAAGGTGGGCATCCCTCAAAAAGTCGGCAAAGAGTTTGCTCGTGCTGACAAAAAAATGGCGGATGGTGGTGGCGTGAACGCGGCTGGTAATTACACCAAGCCCGAGCTCAGAAAGCGTATTGTTTCAGCAGTCAAGTCTGAGGCCACGCAGGGCACGGGCGCAGGACAATGGAGCGCAAGAAAAGCGCAGCTTGTGGCCAAGCGGTACAAGGCCGCAGGTGGCGGGTATCGTGATTAAAGCGCCACAAAAATCCCTGAGCGATTGGGGCAAACAAGATTGGACAACCAAAAGTGGGAAAAAATCTTCTGAGACTGGTGAGCGATACCTTCCAAAAGCTGCGATTAAAAGCCTTAGTCCTGCTGAATACGCTGCGACAACCAAAGCCAAGCGAGCAGGAAAAGCCGCAGGCAAACAGTTCGTAGCGCAGCCAAAAAAGATTGCGCAGAAAACAGCCAAATACAGGTTTTGACCATGCCAAAAAACAACTCATCCGTAGCCAAATCTTTGAAGAAAGCTGGTTTCTACGAGCCGTCCAAAAGCAAGCCTGAGCGGGTCAAAATTATCAACGAGGTTACGACCAAACCTCAGCGGCTGAACATGGTTGAGAAGCTGTTTTCTGATAAAAAATTGAAGGCTGGAGGCCCGTCACTTGCAGTTGGCCGTGGTGAAAAGTTGCCTGTCAGCAAGGGCGCTGGGCTGACGGCCAAGGGCAGAGCCAAATACAACGCAGCAACCGGCAGCAACCTCAAGGCTCCACAGCCCCAAGGCGGCTCCCGTAGGGATGCGTTTTGCGCGAGAATGGGGCCTGTAGCAGAAAAGAGCGAAAAGGGCAGTAGGTCGCGTGCTTCTATGCAGCGTTGGAACTGCCCCGGCTGGTAAGGAACAACGATGGCATATTCTGGAACTACAGGTACGACCGTTGTAACGGTGCAAACGCTGATTGACCATGGCGCACGTCGCTGTGGCAAGCTAGCCGAAGAGCTGACCTCCGAGCAGGTCCTGAGCGCCCGCGAGTCGCTTTTCTTCCTGCTGTCCAACCTAATAAATATTGGCATCCAGTATTGGGCCATCAACAAGAAGGTCTACGGCTTCACGCCTGACAAGGCAACGTACCTGCTCCCTTTGGGAGGTAATGACGTGCTGAACGCCCTGTACCGCTACATGAACCGCCCTGACGGCTCCTACACGTCCTCGGCTGGCGGGACCATTGGCAACGTCTATGACGGCGACGTGGACACAGTCTGCACCCAGACCTCGGCCAACGGCAACATCTCTGTCAGTTACGGCCCGTCCAACCCAATTTTTATTGGCTCCATTGGCTTCCTGCCTGCCTCCAGCGGCACTAAATCATTCATCCTTGAATACTCGCTTGACAACGTGACTTGGGCAACCTTGGTTGATCTTGGGACCATCACGGTGGTTGATAACGAGTGGGTTTGGACCGACATTGCCAACGGCCAAACTGTTCCCTACTACCGCATCCGGGCTTACAACGGGACCACCCTGAGCCTGCGTGAGTTGTATTTTGGCAACAACAGCACCGAGATCACCATGTCGCGCCTGAACCGGGACGACTACACCAACCTGCCCAACAAGAACTTCACGGCCAACCAGCCGTTTCAATTTTGGTTCAACCGGACCATTCCCCAGAGCGAGATTGTGCTTTGGCCAACACCCCAGAACGCCTTCTACCAGATGACCATCTGGTACTCGCGCCAGATCATGGACGTGGGCGACCTGTACGGCGAGTTGGAGGTCCCTCAGCGCTGGTACGAGGCCGTGGTGATGATGCTAACTCACCGGATGAGCCTTGAGCTGCCCGGCGTGGACATGGCCCGCGTGCAGTACCTTGAGGGTCAGGCCGAAAAGTACCTCCGGATGGTCGAAGAGGAAGAACGCGACAAGTCGCCAATCTACTTTGCTCCTTCAATAGCGTGCTACACGAGGTGACCGATGGCCATCTTTCTGGACACCGAAGGCTACTCTGACATTGCAATTGCGATATGTGACCGCTGCAAGATGAAGCGCCCGCACGCCGTGATGCGCAATGACCTTAACTTGCCGGGTCTCAGAGTATGCAACGAGGGTTGTGCTGATGAGCTTGACCCCTACCGCCTGCCTGCTCGTAAAACGGAAAGGATAACGATTCGGTTTCCGCGCCCTGATCTCCCGCTCAATGCTGGCGACAACTACCTGATCACGGGCGGCGAGACCAGCGTGTTCCAGATTTCGACTGAGGGTAATACCCAGACTCCAACATCTACCGGGAACAGGGACACTATTGCCCCGAACCCGCCAGACAACACGAGCACATAATGTCCGCACAAGTCACCATCCTCCAATTGCCATCGGCCGGTGCCATTACGGGCACAGAATCGGTCCCAATCGTCCAAAATGGGGTTACGGTGCGGACAACCACCGCGGCAATCTCCGCCTCCCCGTCGCAGCCCTACACCTACCTGACCGTCACCCAAACGCCCCAGTTGGCCAACAGCCGGTCAGTCGGCGCAACCAACGGTCTGACGCTGACCGACGGCGGTGCGCAGGGCGTACTCAATATAACGACCACAGGCGCTCTTTTGTCGTTGGTGAACTCCAGCACTGGGTTTCAGGTAAAGACGTCTTCTACGGCCCTTACAACCCGTTCTATTGCTGTTTCCGGGGCTGGCCTGTCCATTGCCAACGGAAGCGGGGTTTCTGGTGACCCCACCGTCTCTTTGAGCGGTCAGGTGTTGAATTTTGCCAACGCCAGTTTCAACGGCCTTGTGGTTCTGTCAACCGGCGGAGCAATAACGTCCGCCACGATTACGGGCACCGCAAACCAAATAGACGTGGCCAACGGCACCGGCATAAGCGGCAACCCCACGCTGTCAATTTCAAACAACCCTGTTGTCCCCGGCACGGGCGGCATGATTCTGCCTGTTGGAACGACGGGTCAGCGCGGATCATCAACGAACGGCAATCTGCGGTACAACACCACAACCTCCGAGTTTGAGGGTTATGCAAACGGCGCATGGGGTTCAATTATCACTGGAGTAGGCGTTAGCGCAATCTCTTTTGGTACAACTGGCTTGACTCCATCCACGGCAACCACCGGGAATGTCACTGTTGCAGGAGTTTTGGCTACAGCCAATGGTGGTACTGGCACAATCTACGGAGTTTCCGGCGGGACTTTCTAAGGGAAAAATTATGGCTGCAACGAACTTCACACCAATTCAACTTTACCACTCGACAACTGCATCTGCCGTACCACTGGCGGCAAATCTTGCGCAAGGTGAATTGGCAATTAACATCACCGACGGCAAGCTGTATTACGAGGACAACGGCGGCGTTGTTCAGGTAATCGCCACCAAGGGTGCTGGCACGATCGGCGGCTCAACCACGCAGATCCAGTACAACAACGCAGGCGCGTTGGCCGGAAATGCTGCGATGACGTTCAACAGCGGAACCAGCACCACCACGCTGACCACGCTGAACCTCACCAATGCCCTTGGAGCGATCTACGGCGGCACGGCGCAGTCTGCCTATACCCAAGGTGACGTTCTGTACGCTTCGGCCACCAACACGCTCTCCAAGCTTGGTATCGGCACTGTCAACTTCATCCTGACATCGACTGGCTCGGTTCCACAGTGGGTAGCGCCTACGAGTATTACCGTACAGACAGCCAACAACCTTGCTGGTGGCCTTGCTGGGTCGGTTCCTTACCAGTCGGCCTTGGATACGACCACCTTCTTGGCCATTGGAGCCGCGAACCGGGTCATGACGTCCTCTGGGTCCGCCCCGCAGTGGGTGACGTCCCTGACAGGCCTGACAGGCGTTTCTAGCTCGTCTATCACGAACACCAGCTTGACCTCCGGCCGGGTGGTAATCAGCTCAACTGCTGGGCTTGAGTCTGATTCGGCAAACCTGACCTTCAACGGCACGACCTTGTCAACCACCGGCCTGTCAAATACCGGCTTCAGCACCTTGGTCAAAACCCTGACCTTGGGCGACGCTAGTTTCAACGGTACGGCGGTGTTTGCCCCCGCTACGCCTGCCAAGCTGTATTTGGGTACCGGCACCGTGACTGACGTCACCTCGGCCGTCAGCGCAACCAACGCTACGGGTGCAATCACCTCCTTGGCCATTACGCCAATCGCCGCGACCAACACAAGCGTCACCTACACCAACGCCTCAACCCTGTACATTGCAGGCGCTCCGAGTGCCGGTACGAATATTACGATCACCAACCCATACGCTTTGTATGTGGCTGCTGGCAATGCGTTCTTCGGCGGCACAGTGACCGCTACGAGCCTTGTGTCCTCTGGCACAGCAGCAAGCAGCTTCACCGTGACCAGCGGGTCAGCCGTACCGTTGACGATTACGAATGTGGGGACGGGGAATAGCTTTGTGGTGGAGGACTCAGCAAGTACGGACAGTTCGCCGTTTGTGATTGATAACAGTGGTTTAGTTATTTCTGGTTCAACTTCAGCATTGACCGATGGAGCAATTCAAACCTTCAAATTAGACGGCATTGGTGCAAATGACTTTGCCCGTAAAAACACGGCTGGTTCTGGAATAGTCTTGTCTGGAGAAACGGTTGGTAATCTTCGCTACTACGGTTTTGATGGCACAAATTATATTCGCACGGCACAAATATTTTCAGCCGTAGACGGCACACCCGGCACAAACGATATGCCCGGCAGGTTGGTATTCTCAACCACGGCTGACGGGGCAAGTTCGCCTACTGAACGGATGCGGATTGACAGTGATGGGAATGTGGGAATTGGTGGGACTCCTTCGGCAGGCTCTACGGTATGGAACATCAAAAACATTACAGGTGCAACGACGGCTATAGCTTACGATGCAGTCGGTA
>Ga0164294_10000686_pt1 | contig 32226 bp, 29 predicted proteins | sample GEODES005metaG_FD_111479 | JGI IMG/M metagenome (GOLD analysis project Ga0164294, IMG submission 111479) | Oligotrophic lake water microbial communities from Sparkling Lake, Wisconsin, USA - GEODES005 metaG | ecosystem: Environmental > Aquatic > Freshwater > Lake | place: USA: Sparkling Lake...
CGCACACCATCGCAGGATTAAGCAGGCTGGCTTTTTCAGATACCATTACACCTCGCAGCCTCTGCTGCAGTGGGGCCTATAGCTCAGTCGGTAGAGCAACGGACTTTTAATCCGTGGGTCGACGGTTCGAGCCCGTCTGGGCCCACTTTTGTTTATACCAATGAGAATCACAGCAAATTATCTCTAGAGGAAAAGGTAATCTAGCCTCATGTTGCCTCGCTTTAGAAGTAAATCCATTCTTGCAGTGGTGGCACTTTCTGCAATCTTGTTTACATCCTCTTCTTTTGCCGCACCTAAAAGTATTGCTGGCACATCATGTAAAAAACCTGGGAGCACGCAGGTAGTTGCTGGCAAAAGCTATGTGTGTTCCTATGTCAGCAAAAAACTCACATGGAGAGTTAAACCTGTTCCTGCTCCAACAACCCTTGCAGGCCCTTCATGGGCCCAGATAGCGGCTGAAAAAGCGGCAGCTGAAGAGTCCAGATTAAAGCTTGAAGCCGAAGCAAAAGCTGCAGCAGATTTAAAGTCGAAGCTTGAAGCCGAAGCAAAAGCCGCAAAGGCTGAAGCTGAAAAGCCAAAGATCCAAGGATTAACTATTGGAAATATTGTGTGGAGCGATGAGTTTGTGGGCCAAGCAGGTTCGCAAGCAAGTCCAACATCATGGACACCTAGGCAGTGTGGACAAGAGGCATCAAATGGTGGTGGTACCTGCCATAACAATGAGCAGCAGTACTACATTCCTGAAGCCATCGCCCAGGATGGATCAGTTAATGGAAACTTGATAATTACTACACAGAGAATTAGCCAACCACCAACAAATGCTGGAATTTGTTATGTGGGACTCTGTTCATTTACCAGTGGGCGCTTAGACACACAAGGCAAGATTGCCTTTAAGTATGGGTTTATTGAAGCTCGAATAAAAATGCCAGCAGGTTCAGGCAATTGGCCAGCTTTTTGGATGTTGGGCGACAACATTAATCAAGTGGGTTGGCCCTATTCAGGGGAGATGGATATCGTAGAAATTCACTCAGATAGGCCAACTCTTACTACCGCCGCAACTCACTTCTCAGCTACGGACACCCCAAGTACATGTTGTGGCAATGCCCGATTCGTTTTTGATGAAGTGCCAGTAGGAGTAGATGTAACAAGTGAATTTCATACCTACGCAATAGCCTGGTTACCCAACTCTATTTCATATTACTTTGATGGGCGATTAGTCGGTACCACCACTCCCTCACGCATTTCGGGAAAATGGGTATTTAACGAGAAGTTCTTCCTTATCCTCAACAACGCAGTAGGTTCTTTTGGTGGCTCTTGGGCAAACCTTCAATCATCAACGATGTCAATTGATTGGGTTCGCAGCTACCAGTTAAACGGACAAGGAGAAGTCTTCACAAAGTAAAGCTCCCGGCACCCACAGGGCACCGGGAGTCCTTGAGAAGGATTCTTACTTTTTCTTATAACCAGTTGGGCACTTTGGATTAACTGCTGTTACCTTCTTGATTGTCTTGCCTTTAACGCAGGTAATAGTTGTTGCCTTAGCAGCGGGCGCTGCATAAACATCAAATGTCACCAGATCAACATCTGATTCTTTGTCTGCGTAACCAGGAATGACTGGCTTAAAGGTTCCGTAGAGGCGAGTAGACGGTGCAGGCGTATTTGGGGTTGCAGGCTTTGCTTCTGTTCCCTTTGTATCTGTGTTTTTAATGGTGAAGGTCACTTCGCCCATCGCATTTGTTGTTCCCTTCAAATCAGCACCTGATGCTGAATCTGATGCTGGCACAGTTATCTTTGTGCTTCCGGATAACCAGTTGGCCTTCGAAAGACTATATGGAGCATTGACTTGCAGTGTTACCTCCTTATTTGCAAGTGGCTTAGTTCCATCAGAGGTAACAAGGTACTTCAGGGTCAAGGTAGTTCCTGCTGCGATGTATGTGTAGTACGCACGAACCTTTGCTGAGTAATACTGTGCAATGTCACCTGTTGTATCAACACTGTTTGATGGACCAAATGCTGGAGAAACTAATCGCATCGATGGCAATGTAGTTGGCGCAGTAACAGTTGGCGTTGGAGTGGGTGTAACTGTCGGAGTTACAACCGGTGTTGGTGCTTGCGCCTTTGCTTCCGTCAAAAAGTGAATCTCTAGAATGTCAACATCTTGGGAAGTTTGCGCTGACGCTCGATCTTTAGTGGAAGAATATGAACCCTGCCAAATCGCCAGTTGGGTATAAATTTTTCCTGTCGGAATAGTTTTTCCGTCATTAGGGATTGAAGATTCGCCGACCGTGTCCTTGTTAGTTACTGAAAAAGTCACTGCACCAGCGGAATCAGTAGTCAATGAAACTAAGCGAGAATCAGCTGCATCCCCGAAGCCTTTTCTAATTTCCTGACCATCTGAATATTGGGTCACTGCCTGGCCACCCGTGTATGCGGGATTTAAAACAAGAGTCACTGGCGAGTTAGCCATTGGTGATCCTGAGCCGTCTTTAACGACAAATTTGAAGTTTAAAGTTGAACCAACTTGAGCAATGACATCAACCAAGTTAACGCCAGGGGTGAAGTACTTAACGAAGTTGGCAACATCGGCATTAGCAGCCTTGTTTTCAAGCGCCCATGCAAACCCTGATGAACCAGCCTGGTCCCATCTGATTGAGGTATTTCTAGCCGCTGAGGCTGGCTGGAAAGAAAGCAAACTCATTGTTATGAGTGATACTGCGGCCAGTGTTGATATGAGTTTTTTCATTCCATTTTCCTTACTCGAGGGTTAGTTTCTTATTACTTTGCCGACTCCATTAACCGAATAAAAACGTATGTAATCAACGCTGAGTTGTGCCTGATTTAACTCCGGGTCGATGTATTCACCAGCATAAGTGCCGCCTATGGCTAAGTTCAAGATCATGAAGAATTTTTGGTTATAAACCCATCCTCTACTTCCTGTGTCCGCCGAGGTATAGGTTCCTGTCACTCTGCCATCAACGATGAAAGAAATTGAGTTCTTTTTCCACTCAATTGCATAGGTGTGGAAATCATTAGACAAAGAGTCATAACTTAAAAAGGCGGCGCCTAAGCCTGAGCCTTGTGGGGTGGTTGGACCGTGAAGGGCAGAGGTTGTGCGATCAGGAATATCTCCACGAAACTCCATGATGTCGATTTCACCGCACTCAGGCCATGGGACACCATCAATTAAATCCCCACCTAACATCCAGAAAGCTGGCCATGTGCCAACACCTACTGGAAGTTTCATTCGGGCTTCAACACGACCATACTGAAAACCAATTTTTCTCGCTGTCTTCATTCGAGCACTTGTAAATTGGCACTCAGAGCAACGATTAAGAATATCTTCGGTGCCCGGGACCGTACCTATCTGCTCGGTGTATTCATTTGAGATTCTGTTAGCTGTAATTACTAGACGGCCAGAGCCATCCATTGATGCGTTGGCAGCTTTGTCGGTGTAGTACTGACGTTCAGAGTTTCCCCAGCCACCGCCACCAATCTCACGGCTCCAGGTACTAGAAGATGGCAACGATCCCTTTTTGCCGTTGAACTCATCAGACCATAAAAGTTTTAAAGTTTTCTTTGGGGCCGCATCGGCCACTGGGTTGACCAGGAAGGTCATAGCAACGGAGAGCGCAACAAGGACACTGGCTGGTGCCAGAACTGTTTTCTGTGTAGCCATGGTCGGCTCCCCTCGTTATCAAATTTTAACCCAAAATCCCTTGTGCCAAATGGCATTAAAGGCTTAAATAGCGTACCTTGAAACCGCTTTCATGCAAACCCCCAATGGCGCGAGATTTGCTGAGAGATTCAAGAGTTTTGTTGATGGCTTGCCGGATGTCAGGTCTGTTACAGGGAAGGTTTCACACATGAAAAAATTGACCACCAAAAATGCATTTCTTGGTGCAATCGTTGCATTGGCTGTTTCAGCAGGAGTGCTGACAACGCCGGCAAAAGCTGCAGACCCAATCACTTTAACAATTTGGACTTTTGGCGAAGTTATCCAACCTGGACTACAGCGTGAGTACCAGAAGCTTCACCCTGACATTAAAATCATTCCCATTAAAAACGATGTTGATCCTTTGCACCAAAAGACAATCCTTTCCTGTCAAACAGGTGGACCAGCAGACATCATCGCCTTTGAAGTTCCATACTCTGGATACTGGCGCACAGGAAACCGTCCAAGCTGTTTCCAAGATCTTCGACAGATGAAGACATCAACTACAAACGTTGCAGCAGGTGTTGCTGCTGGTCTGTCAGCGACAGACCTTAAGAAGAATTACTTGCCATGGCGATGGGAACAAGGCGTTGCTTTCAATGACAGCGTTATTGGTATTCCAACAGATGTAGGCGGGTTGCAGGTTGCATACCGTTCAGATCTGTTTAAGAAGGCTGGCCTTCCAACTGATCGTGTGGCAGTGGGCAAGTTGTGGCCAACATGGGACAAGTTCATTGAAACTGGTCAGAAGTATGTTGCCAAGTTAACGCCTGCTGAGAAAAAGTCAGGCAAAGGATTTATTGATGATGCCGGTTCGATCTATGCAGCCGTGATGAACCAAGGAACCGTTAAGTATTACCAGCCAGATGGCACTGATGGTGGAAAGCTTATTTATAAGACCAACCCTCAGATCAAAAAGGCGTGGGATACAACTGTTAAGGCACTTAACTCAGGTATCGGTGCACGTCTAGGTCAGTTCACCTCTGACTGGAATATCGGTATGAATAAGGGCGCAATGGCAACGATCTTGGCGCCAGCCTGGATGCTTGATTACATCAAGAAGCAAGCACCTGACACAAAGGGCAAGTGGGATATTGCTGATCTTCCAGTAGGCGGAGGTAACCAAGGCGGAACAGAGCTTGGCGTAACTAGCTACTCAAAGAATAAGCAAGCCGCTTATGACTTCCTTACCTGGTACTTAGCTCCAGAACAACAGTTGAAGGTTTTCAAGACATACGGTCTATTCCCTTCAGCATCAGTTCTCTACGATGATGCAGCACTTCTTGAGTACAAAGATGAGTTCTTTAGCAACGCACCTGTTGGTCAGATTTACACCAAGGGTGTTCTAAAGCTCAAGCCAATCTTTGAAGGCGAGCTACAGCGCAAGATTGATTCAACATTTGGTGCAGGACTCGGTCGAGTAGCATCAAAGAAAATGACCTCTGAGAAGTCATACACGCTCGTAATTTCGGATATCGATAAACTCTTTAAGAATTAAAGTATCTATCCGATGACACTTATTAAGGATAGTAAGGGGCGCCCAAAAGCGCCTCTTACTCCTTGGAAGCAAAAAAGTAAAAAAGTAAAGAAACCGCTTCCAGGGATTGCATCTATGGATGGTCGCTGGGGATACCCGGCGATTGCTCCGTTTTTTATTCTCTTCTTAATATTTGGTGTTGCTCCAGTTGTTTATTCAATCTATATCGCGTTTTTCAAATGGGATCCGCTAGGTGAATCTGAGTTCAATGGCTTAAACAACTTTATTTTCTTATTTCAGGACTCCGACTTTTGGATAGCACTTAGAAACACCTTTAGTATCTGGGCGTTGTCCACCTTCCCGCAGATGATTATTGCGATCAGCTTGGCTGCAATCCTGCGTAACAAGAGGTTGATAGGTAAATCCTTCTGGCGCACTATTCTGTTGGTTCCAAACATCACCTCAGTCATCGCTATCACCATTGTTTTCCAGCAGTTATTTGGCCGTGATTATGGATTAATCAATGGCATTTTGAGTTTGATCCCTGGCGTTGACAACATCGACTTCATTGAAGGAATTATTCCTAGCCACATCCAAATTGCAACCATGATTACGTGGCGATGGGTTGGCTATAACACGCTAATTTTCTTAGCATCAATGCTTGCAATCCCAGATGAGCTCTATGAGTCTGCAGCAGTTGATGGTGCCACAAAGTGGCAGCAGTTTAAATATGTAACTCTGCCATCTCTTAAAAACACAATCACCTTCGTATTAATCGTTGGCACCATCGGTGGACTTCAGGTCTTTGCTGAGCCTCAGCAGTTGGCCGCAGATGGTGGATCAACCAAGCAGTTCTTAACACTGACACTGTTCCTCTATAACCAAGCCTTCTTGAACAATAAGTATGGGTATGCAGCAGCAATTGGTATCGCGATTACATTTATTGTTCTGATCATTTCAGCAATCAACTTTGTGATCACCCGCAAACTCGCAGGTGAGGGCAGCCGATGAAGCGCAATGTTCCAAAGTGGCAGAAGACGTCAAAGCTGCACTACCTGATGCTCTCTTTAATTACATTCCTATCTATCTTCCCTTTTTACTGGATGTTTATCGTTTCATCCAATACCGATGCGGAAATTTCAAAGAGTCCTCCTTCCCTAGTACCAGGACCACGATTCTTAGAGGTTGCTAATAAGGTATTAAATGCCGAAGGTGTCTACTTCTCACAAGCTTTGATCAATACTTTTGTTGTTGGTGTAGCTGTTGCAGTCGCACAAGTTATTTTTTCAGCTATTGCAGGTTTTGCCTTTGCCAAACTGCACTTCAAGGGTCGTCAGTTCTCGATCTTGTTTGTTGTTGCAACGATGATGCTTCCAAGTCAACTAGGCATCGTGCCGCTGTTTATTATGGCCAACAAACTGCATCTAGTTAATACCTTGTATGCACTGATTGTCCCGGCCCTTGTTACCGCCTTTGGTGTGTTTTGGATGCGCCAGATTATTGATGCGCAGGTTCCAAATGAGATCCTTGAGGCGGCCACTATTGATGGTGCAACAGTACCTCGTGTCTTTTGGAGTGTTGTCCTTCCAAGTATTCGACAAAGCTCATTTGTGCTGGGGCTCTTTGCTTTCCTAGCATCTTGGAATGATTACTTGTGGCCAACCATTGTTTTGCAATCACCAGAGCGATTCACATTGCAGGTTGCCCTGACGCAACTAAAGCCTCTGTATGGTCTTGATTACTCACTGCAAATGGGTGGAGCTTTCTTAGCAACAGCCCCACTTCTGATTCTCTTTATTTTCGTCGGTCGCCGATTAGTAAGCGGTGTTATGGACGGAGCTATTAAAGGCTAATGGTTACATCTCACTCCACCCTAGGTAAGAAAGGCATCTACATGTCTAAAATCCGCACACACATTGGTCTCATCCTTGCGATGGCCCTGGTTATTTCTCCAGTTGCTGTTTATAGCGCAACTGCTGCATCAGGTGGCCCAAGGGATTCAGTTATCACCTTGCAGTCACCATTTCTTGATGCAACTAATACCTGGGATGCAAAGGTCAATCAGCAAATGGCTGATGGGTGGGTTGCAAAGGGTTGGTTTGGATCAGGATTAGTTTTCCAAGTGTCATTTGCACCAGTTGGATCAACAATTAACTTGACCTATAACGTTAAAGACAAGAATGGAAAGGCGCTTGCCTTTACCCCAGTCAACCTACGTATCAATAAGGGTTACAGCGAAGCGACATCAATTGTTCAAGTAGATGGCATTAAAACAAAGGGAATAGACCGCCCACCATTTGATCAGGCAAATGTCATTCATCGCACTGATGCATTTGGAAATGTGACATTTGCACTTAAGAACTTAGATCTTGAGTCCCTCGGTGAACCAGAGCCAGAGTCCTACACATCTAAGCCAATTTATAGTGAGGACAAGCTCGATCGCCTTCACTCACAGATGCTGCCAGAGGTTAACAGTGAGCCTGCAGATCACTCAGTGATCACAGAGTTTCACTACTTCATACCTAAGGCACCTATTGTTGTTGAAGTTACAAAGCCAACAATCACACTAGTCTCACCAAAGTTAGATGCAACTAACTCGGTAACAGATGCCACCAAGAATCTCAAGCAAGCTTATGCACCACTAGGTGGGGATGTAGTGGTTGTTTATAAGGTGACAGGTGATGATGGACGCGCTGCTCCTAACAAGGTTGTTAACCTTAAAGTAAATGGTGGCAAGTCAACGCTTCAAGCAACAACTGATGCTTTTGGTTATGCAGCCTTTACAGTTAAGAATTCTGATACAAAGCCAAACGCTGCCCCAGCTTCAGCAACATCTGCGATGCCTGCTTCAAGTTCAGCGGTTGCAACTCTTACTCCTGAGATAACAGGTGCGACACCTGTTACAGCCGAGGGCGTTGAGTTCCACTACTACCGTGGCATCTCAACAACTGTTGCTAAATCAGGAAAAGAGTTTGTTGTTTCAGTTGCCATTGCAGGTGCTGCAGGTAAGACTGCAACTGTTTCAGTAACAGGTGGCAAGAAAACCTCTGTGAAGCTCACTTCTGCGATGCAGGTTGTTCCTGTGAAGGTATCTGGCGGAGCTAAGGTCGCAACCGTGGTTATCGACGGAAAAACCTACACATCTAAAGTTGTAGCAAAGTAAGGAAAAAGAAATGCCAATGAAGTCTTTAAACGCTTTATTGGCATTTCTAATTTTCCTTGTGCCAGTAACTGTTGGTGGAACAAGTGCGCAAGGTGTAGCGGCGGTAACACCACCGCAAATTTCCTATGCAGATAGCTCAGGTATGAGTTTTCTTGCAACCCCGGCTAAATGGACTGTGACCCCAAAAAACACCTACCAATGGTTTGTTAACGGAAAAGCAGTAGCTGGTGCAACCTCTTTGAAGTTTAAGGCGTCAGCAAAGCAGAAAAACCAACGTATTCAGTTTAAAGAGTATGGATCTGTGGGAACCTCTCTATCTGTTGTTGGCAAAATTGGTCAAGTAATTGTCAATGTAAAACCAACGATTGCTCTTGCAGATGCATCGGGAAGTACAGTCATTGCAAACCCAGGTGTATTCTCACCAAAAACTGCCAAGGTCTCCTACCAATGGTTCAAAGGTCCTCTAGAAATTGCTGGTGCAACTTCCTCGACATATGTGCCAGCTGCGATCGATCAAGGTTTTAAGGTTTTTGTCAGTGCTAAATACAGCGCCAAGGGTTTTGTTGACAATAAATTTGATTCACCTGAGATTGAAGTTCCTGTTGTGGCCAGAACGTATGTTCAGAAGTGGCAAGACGAGTTCAATCTTCCCGCTGGTTCAGCACCAGATAGCACAATCTGGGCACCTGAAAACGGAGATGGCAGCAAAGCAGCAGCAGGAGGCGGTTGGGGCAATAGGGAACGTCAGTACTACATTCCAACATTAGCCACCATTACCTCAGCAGGTGCTCTGCAAATTGATGCAACTACTACTGGTGCAAGTGACTATAACTGTTACTACAAAACTCCATGTGAGTGGGTTAGCTCGAAATACATTACAAAAGATAAAATTGGATTTAAATACGGCCGCATAGAAGCACGTATTAAAGGTCCAGTAGGTGCTGGAACATGGGGCGCCTTTTGGATGTTAGGCGCAGATATTGATAGCCGTTTGTGGCCGTGGTGTGGTGAGATTGATGTGACTGAGCTAGTGGGTAAGTCACCTAATACTGCATACGGTTATATACATGGCTTGCTCTCAGGTGGTTTTGGTGGACGTGGCACAACTGTTGATATGCCAAAGGGCTTTGCCGATGAGTACCACACCTACGCAGTTGATTGGCTACCAGAGAGCATTGATTGGTATGTCGATGGAGTTCTCTTCGGAAGCCAGCAGAAGAAGGATAAAGACTGGGTTTTTGATCACGAGTTCTATCTCGTAGTCAACCTAGCAATGGGCGGCAACCTTGGCGGGCCAATCGATGCAGCTCTAAAGCAGGCAAGTATGAGTTTTGATTGGATTAGATTCTCAACAATTAACGGTGTTGGAGAGGTAATAAAGCGTTAGTGCAGGATTAGTTCGCCGACGCCATCTAGTGAGTAGTACTTAATGGATTCAACCTGTAGATCTGCGTTAGTTAACTCTGGGTCAACCTCTCCTGCAAACCAACCACCAATTGCAAGGTTCATAATTAGATAGAACTCTTGATTAAAGGGCCATGGCTTTCCTTGTGCTTGAACATCGTGGCGAGTTATTGTGTTGTAACAAAGATCGTCAAAAAACCACTCAATGGAGTCTGGTGTCCAGTTGATGGAGTATGTGTGAAAACCGCTAGAAAGAGTTGTTGGGGATTGAATAATTTGAGTTAATCCATTCTCCCCAAAGTATCCATCCCCATGGATAGTGCCTTGAACTTGAAATGGGTGAGCACCGGTGTTTTCTAAAATATCTAACTCTCCGCAATGGGGCCAGGCAACACCATCTAGAAGGTTGGCACCTAACAACCACAACGCTGGCCATGTGCCAACACCACTCGGCATTTTCGCTCGGATCTCAAGACGCCCGTACTTAAATCCAATTTTGCCAGCTGTGTGAATCTTTCCACTTGTCCACTGCGCTGGGCCGTAGTAACAGCTCAGCCCTGAGTCATTGTTAACTCGCTGCGCTGAGATAATGAGATTGTCATTAATGCTGACGGAACCTTGTGTGTAGTACTCCAGTTCATTGTTTCCCCAACCCACCAAGCCGGCAGAGGCACCATCACCAATATCAAAGTTCCAGGTGTCTTCTGACAACTGTCCACCATGGTGGTCTGCAAACTCTTCAGACCACAAAAGATGCACAGATGGCAGATTTGTCATGTTTTCTCCTTTTGCCCAGAATCTAATTAGGCTACAGTATTGCTTATGAAACCGCTTTCACTAGAGAATAAGAGCGTTTCTTTGATAGTAAATCTATCGCACAGGGGTTGCATTGTGATCTATACAGATTGGATATCTTCGACATGAGTTCTCATTTTCCATCAGATTTCACATGGGGAACTGCAACTGCAAGTTATCAAATTGAGGGCGCATTTGATGTCGATGGTCGCGGAGCCAGTATCTGGGACACATTTTCAAAGACACCCGGCAAGGTAATAAACGGTGACACAGGTGATCAGGCGTGTGATCACTACAACCGATTTGATGAAGATATTGCAATCATGAAAGATCTTGGCGTTAGCGCATACCGTTTCTCAATTGCATGGCCACGACTTTTCCCACAGGGAGACTCTGTGAGAGAAGAGCGCGGATTTGATTTCTATAACCGCTTAATTAACGCACTTGTTGCCGCAGGAATTGAACCCATGGTTACTTTGTATCACTGGGATCTGCCACAAGCCTTAGAAGATAAAGGTGGCTGGGCAAACCGCGATGTTGTTGCAGCTTTTGAGAAGTATGCAACTGCGTGCGCCGAAGCCTTTGGCGATCGCATCTCAACCTGGATTACGATCAATGAGCCGTGGTGTGTGTCATGGCTTGGTTATTCAAATGGTGTGCACGCACCAGGCAAAAAAGATTTTAAATTAGCTATTGCAGCTAGCCACCACACCGCTTTGGCTCATGCGGCTGGCACCCGTGCGATCAAAAAGGTCCGTCCACATGCCTCTGTTGGCCTAACTGTCAATATGAACAATATTCATAATGAGTCACCTCATGATCAAGAGGTTATTGATTTTGCAGCGCTCAATGATTCAAATTTAAATCGCTGGTGGATCGATGCGCTAACAACTGGAAAGTATCCAAACAACCTTGTTGATTGCTATGGCCCGATGCTCAGCACAGTTGTTCTGCCAGGAGATGAGCAACTTCTAATCGCTGTGCCAGATTTCTTAGGTATCAATTACTACTGTGATGGATTTGTGCGCTCACCTCGCCCCGAGGATAAGCCGGCAATTGACGGTGGCTTTATGCCCTTCCCACAACGGGTCGATGGCTCTGCACCAGCGCACTTGTCTAAAGATTTAACTGCCATGGGTTGGGTTGTCACACCTGAAGGCCTGGGCAATCTAGTTACAAGAGTTCATAAAGATTGGCCACAGATTCCGTTTCTGGTGATCACCGAAAACGGATCTTCCTATGATGATGTAAAAATTGATGGACAGGTTATTGACACACAGCGCACCGATTATTTGGTTGCCCACCTGCAATCACTTCAAAGCGCTATTTCAGCAGGCGCTCCTGTGAAGGGGTACTTTGCCTGGTCGCTACTGGATAACTTTGAATGGGCTGAAGGATATGCAAAGCGCTTTGGCATTGTCCATGTTGATTATGAGACTTTTGAGCGCACCCCAAAGATGAGCTTTAAGAAATACAAAGAGATTATCGCTGCTAATACAGCTATTTAGCCCCAGTTGATTGGCGCTTGATTAACTTAACATCCAAGATTTTATCCTCAACCTCTTGGCCATCTAATATCTCCAACAGAGTGTGGGCAACCTGTGCGCCTAACTCTCTAGTTGGCTGTCTAATAGTTGTGATTGAAGGCTGATTTCTACTTGCAACAGGTGAATCATCAAATCCAACAACCTTTACTCTGCCGGGCACCGCAACTCCATTTTGCAACAGCACATTGATCACACCAAGGGCTGATAAATCATTTCCGGCAAAGACACCATCAAACTTAACCTTCTGCTTTAACAGTTGGCGGGTTAACTCCTCAGCTTTTGATTGGGTGTAGTCGCCATGGATTACTAGCTCATCCTTAATCTTCATGCCAGCTTCATTGATTGCCTTTTCATATCCATCAAGGCGATCACGTCCTGATTGCAACTTTAGATCACCGGTAATCGTCACAATATTTCTACATCCAGATTCAATCAAGTGCTTAGTGGCTAAGTACCCACCCTTAACATTGTCAACATCAACAAAGGGATACTTCTTGGAGCCACCAAGATCGCCACCAAAGACAACTGCCATCTTTGGATCTAACATTTTTTCAAAACTCTTTAAGGGTCTGTGCCAACTAAAAATTGCTAATCCATCCATCTGGCCTGCTTGCAGGGTAGAAAAGAGTGAGTTCTCTGTGCCGCTTTTGGGTCTAATAAGCAGCAGTGGATGCAAGCCAGCATCGGTAATTGCGCTTGAAAAACCTTGCACGACTTGACCCCAAAAAGGATTGAGAAAAAACTCTTCACTTGACTCTTCCATCAGCAAAGCGATCAAACCGCTGCGCCCACCCGCTAATCGACGGGCGGTTGCATTGGGGGTGAAGTTGTACTTTGCAACAGCCTTACGAACCGCCTTTTCTTTTTCGGCAGAGACTTTGGCTGTTCCATTTAAGACTCGAGAGACGGTTGCTGGGCTGACATTGGCAGCTTTAGCAACCTGATCAATTGTGATCTCTGTATGGTTAGCAGCAACTGATAACTTCTTACTCATAATCACAAACTCTATCCATTCTGTGTACATACTGAAAGGTTTCAGAGAGAAAAAACTGACCCCATTGTGTATGGTTTTGGCGTGCCCAAGAACCCGACCCTTCGCGATATAGCTAAGCAGGCGCAGGTTTTACTTGGAACGGTCTCTAATGTTCTTAATCGTCCCGCTGAGGTGTCAGCCGAGACTCGATTAAAGGTTCGAAACGCAATCGACATTCTTGACTTTATGCCAGATTCAACAATGAAAAGTAAGAACACCGATTCAATAGTTATTGGTGTGATCGTGCCCTTGAGTAATGATCCATTTTATGAAGAGCTCACTCAAGGTATTGAGGATGCAGTTGCACAAGAGGGTTTATGTGTTTTAGTTGGATATAGCCGAGAAGATGCGGCAATTGAACTTCAGCTTTTAACCTCAATGATTGATGCAGGATTTAAAGGTGTGATTATTTCACCCGTTGGTCCACGCAATCAGGTCTTTGATAAGTTCATCGATAAAAATGTGCGGGTTGGATATATTGCACAAAGTGATGAGCAGCCAGAGCAGTGTTCTGTCTCTATTGATCAGGTCAGAGGCGGATATATAGGCATCGCCTATCTTCACTCACTTGGACACAAAAAGATTGTGTGGGCATCTGGCCCCTCCGGGCACAGCCAGAGTTATCAACGCTTTGTCGGTGTTACCCAAGCAGCCCGAGAGTTTGGCGTTGAGCTCAGCACAGTTGTTGCTGCCTCACTTGACTTCATCTCAGGAGAAAATCTGGCCCCGGCCATCATCGCCGCAGGTCCCCTGCCAGATGCGATCTTTGCCGCTAATGACACATTGGCGATGGGCATCATTAACTTCTTTAGATCTGCCGGGATTGATGTGCCAGGCGAGGTATCGGTATTGGGCTATGACAACACCTCGTACGCTGAGTCTGGACTGATTCCACTCTCCACCGTCTCACAAACCCCTTATCAACTAGGTGCCACTATGGGCGCTCAGATGGTTGCCGAACTAACGGCAGGTATTGAGCATGTGTACCAACATGTGATCTTTCAGCCTCAGATTGTGGAGCGCTCAAGCACAGCTGTCCGTCAATAGGTCAGCACCAGCAAGGCATTGCTTGACCATTCAATGGATGCCTGCCTATACACAGTGACAAGTCAAAGCACTAGTGTGAGGATGTGGTTTTTAAGCACAGGCATCGGGTTTTGAACTGTTCATTGAACAAGAATGTTGAACAGGTATGACAACTATCCGCAAATTTATTGAGTGGATGAGTTTTCACCCGGGGATGGAAGATATTCCTCGCGCACTGGCAACTGATTACCTGACCGAGTATGGGGTTAAGGGCATCCGTTTTGGCCTCATAAATAGTGATGTCTCCATACTTCTTCTAGGCCAGTACGGATATCCAGATGCCATGGCCTGGCGCAATCGCACAATCCCTAGCTCGGAGTGGCACGCAATTGCATCGCCAGATATCCAGCTAATAGTTTCCTCATCTGGTCAAAAGTGGACAGATGATTCACGTTTTTATGTCAACACACTGCGCGACCATGGGGTCGTCCAAGGGTATTTAATCGTTGAGTTTATTGACCCCATCAGTGATGAAGGCAAGCAGAAGGTTGGCACGGCCATTGATGATCTGTGCATGCCGATTGCGCTCTATCTCTCCTTCCAGATTCGCCGCTCTCCTAATCAAACGGTCAGCATCAACGCACTCCATGATTCAAGGGATTCAGGTAATGCCCAACTCTCTGCCCGCCAGCTTTCAATCCTGCGGGGGATGGTGGAGGGCAAGACCAACCATGAGCTAGCCACTGAGCTTGGCTTTTCAGTCTCAACTGTGCGCCACGAGACCATGCGCATCTATCAGGCACTGGCCGTTAGCGACCGTAAGGAAGCGGCCAAAAAGGCACTTGTCCTAGGCATCATCTAGTAGACACGCATATAACCCTCAATGCGCACTTTAGGCTTGCCCACCCCATAGACTAGAGCTCTGATTCCGGCAGGTTCGTTTCGCCCTGCCATTCGGCGAAAGCCCTGTCTTTACCTAACAGTCCCCCACCCATCCACCGCACCCTGAGGATCTTTCTAAAGATTCCTCTCACAAGGGCACAACATTTGGCCCCCAGCGGTGTCTTAACTAATAGAGGGCAAGACGTTGCCTTCGTTTTACACACTCGCGGGAGTTACTTAAATGGCACTATTGAAGTCGAAAGCGGCGAAAGCAGCTGCAGCGACCGATGCCGCCCGCATACTGAGCTCAACACCCGCAGAGGCTCAGGCAACACACGGCTCATCAGCGGATTGGTCTATTGCACAACTCTCAGCGATCTACACAGAGCACCGCACACAGCTTGTCTCTCAGGCTCGTCGCATCACAAAGAACGAGGCTGAAGCACATGAAGTAGTTCAGGAAGCGTTCTTGAAGTTCATGCTTGCAGCCCCAGATCTAGATTCAGCAGATCGTGCAATTGCATACCTTCGTACCTCAGTGACCAACCTGGCACTAAACGTAATCCGCGCTCGCGGTGCTCGTCCTAACCTGGTTGCAATCGATGCTGACACAACACAGGAGCGCCTCAACGAGATCGCAACAGAGAACCACATCGATCTTGATACAACTATTACTGCAGCAGAAGATGCTGCCATTATCCGCGAAGCTCTCTCTCGCCTGACCCCAGATCAGCGCACAGCGCTTGTCATGTGGGAAATGGAGGGGCGCACAACAGAGGAAATCGCATCTGCTTTGAACACAAGCCCTGCCAATGTTCGTCATATTCTTGTTCGCGCTCGCAAGTCAATGGTCCGAGTACTTGAAGAGTGGATCGTTGATGAAAAGACTGGCCTGACAGCACTTAACGCTCTGTCAACAACATATAAGAAGAGTATTGAGATCGCACAGAAGTCTTCAAAGGCTGCTCTCTCACTACTTCTAGTTATTACAGCTTTCCTTGGCTTTAACTCAATGACTGGCAATGAGTCACCTCTTGCCCCAACTGTTGTTCAGGTTGAAGTGCCTGCACCAGCTGCAGAGTCTGCAGAACCAACTGCAGCGGCATCTGCTACAGCAAAAGCAAAGGCTGCAGCAACAGCTGCTGCCAAGAAGGCACAGCAAGCAGCGATCTATGCAAAGATCGCAGCGCTTTCATTTACTGGTCTTGATAAGAGCGGTGTCCCAACAGCCTTTAGCGTTACCGATGAATCATCAGTTGCTGGAGTTGGCCGTGTTACAAAGGGAACCTCAACTCTTGGCACATCAGGAATGGTGATCAATAACCAGTTCATTACAGGCTCTGCTGGACCTAACCTTCTTATCGATCAACTGATCACAGTTGATGGCACAGGTACTAACTACAGCGCTAATACAATCAACGTTGGCTTTGGTGGGGAGTGGCGCTCAGTTGAGATCAAGTCCACAGCGACATCGATTGATCGCCTAGCAAATGGCCAGTTCCTAGTCACAGCAACCTTTACTATCGGCTACTTGAACACATCAGATTTTGGGATCCCAACTGGCAAGCGTGGCTATGACCTAGCTGATGCCCCTAAGGCGATCACAACCCGAGTTCTTCTGAACTCTGGAAAGAGCACCGTCCTTGCGCAAGCTGTGCAGGTGGTCAACAAATAAATAGGTTTCCTCGCCGCGTCCGGATACACGGTGGGGAATTTGGTGAATCAGCACGTGCGATTCATCGAAACGGGTAAGAAAGACCCTCTCATGACATATGAGAAGGCACTTATTACACGAAGCCGACCGGGGGAAATTCCCTCGATCGACTAATCGAAAGGAAACAAATGTCTACAAAGACAACTTTCAAGCGCATCGCGCTTGTAGCAGTTGCTGCGTTGGGCTTCGGAACACTTTCCGTAGCACCTTCATCAGCAATTGCACTTCAGAAAATTACGTTGGGAACTCTAGCTGGTGTTCAAACAACCACTGGAACAACTAACGTTGAAGTAAAAACACTTGTAAATATGAATGGATACGGTACCTACAATGGCGACAATGTAACTTACCAAGCTATCTACTCAGCTTTGCCAGCTACTTCAAAGGTGGGTGCACCAGCATTCACTGCATTGGCATATGACAACAACACTTATAGCCAGGCATCAAGTTGGTATGCTCCAGGTCCTGATTCAGTGCCAAATTATTCATACATTGCACAGGGTGGACAGAGCGCAAACTCAACATTTGAGGTAAAGGTAGTTACAGCGACACCTGGTCGCTACAATGTTTACGCAACTCTAGCGTTCACACCAGACAAGGCCGGAACTTACTCAATTCTGATCCAAGATCCAGCTAACTCATACACACAGACAACTTGGACTGTTGTTGTAACAGATCCAGTAGTTCAGAAGTCAACAGCGTTCGTGAACACAGACACAACTACAGCTTCAACAGCTGATGCAACAGCTGCGAACCTAACATTCGCTGCAACTGCTAGCACAACAACAAAGGCACGCCTAACAGTTCGTCAGTACAGCACAACAGACACAACTACAGCTGCAACAACAGCAATTTCACAGGCTGTTGTAGTTGCAATCGATAAGGGTCTTGTGTCAAAGACAAATGACTACACAGGCGGTGCAGCATCAGTTACTACAGCTGCTGCAGCTGCAACTAACGGCGCTAGCGATTACTACGTATTTGCTAACGGAACAGTTGGATCAGCTTCACTAACAGTCACTGTTGGTGGCGTTCTAGTAGCAACAAAGGCGATCGTATTCCAAGGCGTTGCAACCACCCTGTCAGCAGCTTTGACATCAGGTCAGAAGACCTGGATTGCTCCAACTGGAACAACAACAGTCACAGTAACTGCAAAGGATGCAGCAGGAAATACACCAACTAATACACCAACAATTACTGCAACTTCAGCAACAACAACTGTTGCGACAGCGGCTGTAAATGGTCTAGTAGTCACAATCACTGGTGTTGCAGCTGGTACTTCAGTAATAACAATTGCTGATGCAGCAACAACATCACCTGCAACTTCAACTACATACACAGTCACTGTTAAGGCAGCTACTACTACAGCTGCTGCAACAATCACATTCGACAAGGCAGATTATGCTCCGGGTGAATTGATGACAATTACAATTGGCGCAGATGTTGCTGACAATGCAGCTTATGCAGCATTCACAGCTAAGCCAGTTGTTTCAGTGAACGTTGTTACAGTTAAGGACCCATTCACAGCAGGTGCAGTTGCACTAGTTGCTGGTAAGGCAACCATGACTGCATATGCTCCAGCAAGTGGCAACGTGATTATCACAGCTACTACAAGTGCAGGCCCAACAACAGCAGCTGTCGTTACAGCAACAGCAACTGTTTCTAACGAAGCACTTGATGCAGCATCAGAGGCAATTGATGCAGCAAATGCAGCAACTGATGCAGCTAACGCTGCAGCAGAGGCAGCAGATGCAGCAACAGCTGCAGCACAAGATGCAGCAGATCAGGTAGCTGCTCTATCAACATCAGTATCAGCAATGATCACAGCTCTAAAGAAGCAGATCACAGCTCTTACTAACCTAGTAATCAAGATCCAGAAGAAGGTAAAGGCGTAAGCCCCAACTTCTAAAGGATTTAACTCTTAGGAGTTAGCTCTAGTCCGAAGCCCGGTTCTCTCGCAAGAGGGGGCCGGGTTTCGGCTTTGCTAAGGCAACAGAGTTAGAAGCCTGCTGCTTAACTGAGCAGCAATCCAACTTCATCAATTTTGAAAGGTCACGGTTATTCGTGGTCACCGTTAGTACCCTTATGCCGTGAGCACACAGGTGGAATCCTCGGCACTCGGCCGGGTCATTGGGTGGACGGCGTTGGTGGCTACTCTGGCAATTACGCCGTGGGCAAGCTTTGATCCCATCAATGTGCCCAAGCTGGCTGTTATCGCAGTGGGTGGGTTTGTAACACTGGGGGCGTTAGCGGCTAACGCACAACTCTTATTTAATCGTGGACACAGAACGGTTCAAGTTTTATGTGGTGTGTTTGTTTTGGATCTGATTGCCGTCTTGCTCTTTGCCGGCACTAATCCATACCAAGAGTTTTTTGGGACCTCCGGACGGGCAACTGGTTTTGTGGCCTATGTTGCTTTGGCTGCTTTATTACTTGGGGCAGTGGTTGTTGCCACATCTAGATACATTGATGGTTTCTCACGCGTTCTCTTAATTGCTGGTGGTCTTTCAATTGGATATGGACTCTTGCAAACTGCTGGGGCAGATCCAATTAAGTGGGTCAATCAATACAGCCCTGTTATTGGCTTTTTAGGTAATCCCAATTTTCAATCCTCTTTTGTTGGATTTTCAGGGGTGTTAGCTTTTGGATTTGTTTGTGGGCGCTCTATAAAGGCCGTAGTGCGGTTGGCATATCTGGCATATGTGCTCTTGGCTACATTTGTCATTATTAGGACAGATTCACAACAAGGGTTATTGGTTCTAGCTGGTGGTATTGCGATTGTGGTGTTGATCTGGGTCTCTACTTCTCGATTTAAGTTTGCAACTATTCCGGCGTTGATTATGGGTGGTATTGGCGCTGTGTTAGTTGCGTTGGGATCACTCAATAGTGGGCCTTTGGCATCCTTGCTCTATAAAGCATCTGTTACATACCGCGGTGATTATTGGCACGCAGGCTGGACAATGAGTGTGGAGCACCCATTATTTGGCGTTGGCCTAGATAGCTATGGTGATTGGTACCGCCGCACGCGGACCTTAGAGGCAACCGTGCGTAGAGGTCCCGAGGTCACCTCAAATGCTGCTCATAATGTTTTGCTTGATTTTTCATCAAATGGTGGTTTTCCTTTAGTGGTTATTTACCTAGCGCTGATGGTGTTGGTGGCAATCTCTGCTATCAAGATATTAAAGCGAAGCACAGGCTTTAATCCAGCTATCGCTGGATTAATCGCTGTGTGGATTGCCTATCAAGCACAATCTATTATTTCTCTTAATCAATTGGGCTTGGCAGTGTGGGGTTGGATTATCTCGGGATTAATTATTGGGTATGAGATCAATACACGTGCTGGTGGTGTGCCACAGGAGGCTAAGCCAGTTGCAGGTAAAGGTAGGAATGCAAAGAAATCTATTAAGGAAGATGTCTCAGCAAAAACGCTGCTCTCTATGGTTGCAGGTGGTGTGGTCGGGTTGTTAGTTGGATTACCACCCTTTGTTGCATCTGCGCAGTTTAAATCTGCCTTTGCAACAAATGATGCGGTAAAGGTCGAAAAGGCAGCATCTCTATGGCCCTATGAGGCGTTGAGATATGGCCAGGTGGCACTTGCGTTGCAAGGAAGTAAGTTAGATGCACAAGCACAAAGGGTTGTAGATCAAGGGCTCGTGAAGTTTCCTCATGAGTTTGGGCTGTGGTCACTTGCAGCCAAGCTGAGCACTGCAACGCCAGAACAAATCGCAGAGGCATTAGTACAAATGAAGCGGCTAGATCCCAACAACCCAGAGCTCAAGTAATTCGGTAATCTAGGTAAATGCGCGTAGCAATTATTGGCCAGGGCTATGTTGGTCTGACTATTGCCGTTGGCGCAGCAGGTGCTGGGCACAGCGTTGTGGGCTTTGAGGTTAATCAGGCTTTAGTTACACAGCTCAATGCTGGCACCTCTCATATTGAAGGTGTCTCAAATGCTGCTCTGGCTGCGTTTATCGCAACTGGTGCCTATAAGGCCACTACCGATCCTGTATTACTAGATGGGTGCGATGTCATTGTTATTGCCGTGCCAACACCCCTAGATGATGCACGCAACCCAGATTTGTCCTTTGTTCATGCAGCAGCGGATCTAATTACAGGCCATGTTAAAACTGCAGCGCTAATTGTTAATGAGTCAACCTCATACCCCGGCACCTTGCGCAATGAGATTGCAGCACGTATTACTGGCGTGGGCCATCTCTATGCATCCTCACCTGAGCGGGTGGATCCCGGCAATACTCAGTGGGGCACTAAGAACACCCCACGCCTGATTGGCGGGTTAACACCAGATGCGGTTACACAAGCTCGCGATTTTTACGCAACCTTTTGTGACGAGATCATTGAGGTCTCATCACCTGAGGTGGCAGAGGCTGCGAAGATATTTGAAAATACATTTCGCCAAGTCAATATTGCTTTGGTTAATGAGTTTGCCCAGATTGCAGATGCCCTTGGTATCTCAGGACGTGAAGTAATTGATGCGGCTGCAACTAAGCCGTATGGCTTTATGCAGTTTAATCCAGGTCCTGGCGTTGGTGGCCATTGCATACCGGTTGATCCTAGTTATCTGGCACATGTTGCAAACCAGGTTGGGGTGCCAGCAACCTTTATCAAGCGTGCCAACGAGGTAAACCTAGCGATGCCGGCATATGTTGTTACAAGGGTTGTTGCTGGCTTTGGTGGATCAATTAAAGGTGCATCTATTGTTGTTGTTGGCGTTTCTTATAAATCAAATGTTGCAGATACGCGAGAGACCCCGGCAGCAGCGCTCATTGATCTACTGCGCGATAAGGGTGCAACTGTTACCTGGCACGATGATTTAGTTGGCACCTGGCGCGGGGAATCCTCAACACCACTAAGTGCCCATGAGATTGCAGTAGTTGTTACTCGGCATGAGGGAGTTAGTGATGCAGCAATTAATGCCTCACGATATGTTTTTGATTGCACCGGCACCCTTGCTGGCGCTGACGGTATTTAAAGCCCAGCTATATCGTTAATTATCTGGGATAGATCTTGTGCAGGTGCCCAGCCGAGAGCGTTCTTAATCTTTGATATGTCAGGCACACGGCGCTGGATATCTTCAAAGCCTGCTGGATATGCATCTGTGTATGGGGTGTAGGAGATAGCAGATGCTGAACCAGTCAGTGCAATAACTTTTTCAGCTAACTCTTTGATGGTGACTTCACCTGTTCCACCAACGTTATAGACATCACCGATAGTGGCATCAGTGTGTGCCATCGTGACTATTGCGTGCACAGCATCAGCAACATGGCAAAAGACCCGTGATTGGGTGCCATCGCCATACACAGTAAGGGGTTGGTTGCTAAGGGCAGCTTGTACGAAGCGAGGAACAACCATTCCGTACCGTCCTGTTTGGCGGGGGCCAACTGTGTTAAACAAGCGCACCGTTGTTACGGGTAGCTTCTTGTCTAGGTGCAGGGCAAAGGCCATTGCCTCTTCAATTGCTTTTGCATCGCTATATGTCCAACGAATCTTTTGTGGCGCACCAACAACCCGGTCATCTGTCTCAGATAAGGGTTGCTTGGGGTTTTTGCCATAGATCTCTGATGTGCTGGCGATAATAATGCGCGTGCTGTATTTAGCAGCGGCCTGTAAGACAACCTCACTGCCAGTGATGTTTGTGCTCATAGACTCAATAGGTGATTCAAGGATTGTGGTGACACCAAGTGCTGCGGCCATGTGCAGCACAAGATCTGCATCTTTTGTTAGTTGATCAATTAAATCAATAGTGCGGATATCACCATCAACAACTGTTACCACATCCTTTACGTGGTCAATATTTGTGTGGGATCCAGTTGAAAAATTATCAAGCAGTGTGACCTGATGCCCGCTCTTTACATAGTGATCTGCCAGATGGGATCCAATGAATCCGGCTCCACCAGTAATTAAGACGCGCATAGGTAAACCTTATTTCACAATCGATCTATATAAGCCAAGGTGAGCATTGATCATGCGCTCAACAGAAAAGAGTGAGCGTGCCCTTGATGCTGCCAGTGTGCCCATAGTGGTGCGCTTGTGCGCATCAAGGAGCAAGGTAGTAACAGCTGCTGCAATTGAGTTGGGGTGGGTGTTAGTAACTAGACCTGTTTCATGGTTGGCAACTACCTCAGAGACTGAGCCAACATCTGTTGCCACAACTGGCTTGCCAGCAAGTTGGGCTTCAATCAGTGCCACAGGCATACCTTCATTATCACTTGTGGAGAAGATGATCTCTGATGCACCCAATACATCCTCGGCCTGTGCCCAGCCAATCACGCTGACATTTGACGGCGCAGTTGCTCTGACATCTTCTAGTAAATCCCCCCCACCTGCCATGATGAAGTGAGCATTAGGTAGGGCTCGCGCAACTGCTAGTGCGCGCAGTGGATTTTTAACACCAGTAACTCGAGCAATCCAACCAATGATTGGTTGGTCGCTCTCCTCTATCCCAAGATTGTGTAGCGCTTGTGATCGTGGTGTGATCTCAAGTGCCACAACACCTGGCGGGATGCTCAGGTACTGCTCCTTAACACCGATGTGGTGATGTAGTAACTCGTTTCCAACATTCTCACCTACCGTTACAAGCTTGGCGGTTTTTGTGGCCATCATTTTTTCTAGTGCAATGATCACCCGTGATTTAAAACCAGAAAACTCTGGATCATCTAACAGGTGTCCATGAAAGGTGTGAACAACTGGAACTGATTGTTTTTTCATACGGGCGATATAGCCGGCCTTAAAGGTATGGGTATGGATGATGTCTGGCTTTACTTCTTGAACTATCTTTTCTAACTGCTTGCGAGCTAAGTGATCTTTGAGGGGGTTAAAAGATCGCCCCAGGGATCTGATGCGGATCAGATCAATTGATTGCGCTGATGGGTCTTCTACCTCTGAGCCTTGCACAAAGCCTGTTGCGACAAATGTTTCAATGCCGTGTTTAGGTAGTTCATGGGCCAACTGCGTTATATAGCGGGCGGTACCACCAACGTTAAGACGGGCAATAACATGCAAAACTCGCATGGCTACATTGATTCGTAAGCGGCAACAACTTCGGTAGGGTTGCCAATCATCTTCACATGACCGTTTTCTAGCCACACCGCCTTTGTTGCAAGCTCTAACACCGCGCGCATATCGTGAGTAACAAGAACAACGGCTGCGCCGCTGTTGATTAACTCATGCATGCGCGCCTTTGATTTAGCTTGAAAATCAGCATCACCAACAGATAGCACCTCATCAACAAGTAAAACCTCTGCCTGCTCATCAGTTGCTGTTGCAAAAGCCAAGCGGGCAACCATTCCTGAAGAAAATGTGCGCAGTGGGAAATCCATATGATCACTGACTCCAGCCCACTCACCAATAGCTGCTGTGCGGGCCTTTACACGCTTAACATCCCGGCCCATCAGCGCTGAGTAAAAAAGCACGTTCTCTGCCCCCGTCATCTCAGGGTGAAAGCCGGCACCTAGTTCAATCATGGGTGCGATCTTGCCGTTGACCTTTGATACGCCCTGTGTTGGGGGCAGAACACCAGCTAAAACTTTAAGCAGTGTTGATTTACCAGCGCCGTTTCGACCAAGGATTGCTACTACCTCACCTTTATCAACGGTGAAGGAAACATCTTGTAGCGCAACATAATCAATTACGCGTGTTTTGCCTTTTACGGCATCACGAAAGAGCTCTTTAAGGGAGCTAGATTTATTCATCAGCACGCGATAGGTAACATTTACATTCTTCACATCAATAACAGGCATTAGAGCATCGCCACCGTTCGTGGCCAGTACTTACGGAAGACAAAGGTGCCAAGTAGGAGAGCAAAGATGCTCCAGATGCTCATATATACCCAGCTAAAAAGCGTCGGGGTTGCGTTATTTGAAAATGCCCAACGAAAGATGTCTAAGTAACTAGTTAGTGGGTTCCAGTGAATAATGGTCTGCATTGTGCTGTTCATAACTGATACAGGGTAAAAGATTGGCGTTAAATACATCAAGATCATCAGGAGAACATTGACGATGTTACGCGTGTCATCAAAGCGAATAAACATAATTGACAACGCCAGACCAAGGCCGGCGGTCAGTAGGGCCAGTGCGATGCCAACAACTAGAACAAGTGGCAGGGTCCATGCCAGTGGTTGGCCTGAGATGTAACACACGATTGCAAGAGGGAAGAGCCCAATAAAGAAGTTTGTCAGTCCGGCCAAAGCAGAAGAGATTGCAAAGATTTGTGGTGGGACATAGATCTTTGTGAGGACCCCGCCATTGCTTGCAATTGAGTCTGCCGATTGCATTAGGCCTTGGTTAAAGAAGGTGTTGAGCAAGATACCGGCCATCAAATACGGCGCAAACTGCTGGCCTGATGGAAGTCTGGATGCAAAGACAAAAGAGAAGACATACCAAAGCACCGCACTTGTCAGCACTGGATTAAGAAGGGTCCAGCCAATACCGATAACGCTGCGCTTGTATCGGAGGGTGAGCTCGCGATTAACCAGCAAGCGAATGAGTTGGGCGTACTTCATGATGGGGTAAGGGTATCGGTGGTTTAAGTGCTAATCCTCCGCTAAGGATCAGGTGGTTCCCAGAGTTGTGCGGTGTAATAGGGGAATGACTGCAGCCACGCGCATCTATAAGCATTCAGCAGCTGGCACAGACTGGGCGGCGTTGATAGTGGGGGCTGGCTTAGGGCTGACTTTGGCGTTGCAGATGACCACGATCCGGGCAAATGATCTGAACTCTTTCTATGCAGTGGTTGTGACAGCAAGTCGTTTAGCAGCGTTAGTGGGCACCTATCTATCCATTATTGGTATTTTCTTGGTGGTCGGTGGAGTTTTATGAGCGTGTGGGTCTGTGGTGAAGTATTGATCGATGTTTTACCAACCGGTCCTGTTGTTGGTGGCGGTCCAGCAAATACAGCTAAAGCGCTAGCGCGCTTGGGATGTGAGGTTGATTTTATTGGTGGGGTCTCAACAGATGCCTATGGTGTGAGTGCGCGCAAAGAGTTAGAGCGAGATGGTGTTGGAGTTTCTCTCTCGTTAATAAGTGACAAGCCAACCTGCACAGCAACAGTTACCGTGGACTCTGCCGGCGCTGCCTCTTATGAGTTCCTTATAGATGGCACAGCAACCTTTGATTTCACAGCATCGTGGTTGCCAGATCCGGAAAAGTTAAAGCCCTCTGTGCTGCACATTGGCACCCTGGCAACAATTGTCGAACCAGCATCAACTGTTCTCTATGAATGGGCGGTAAGAACGGCAGAGTTTGCACCGATCGTTTTTGATCCTAACGTGCGCTCATCTGTTGTGGGAGATAGGGATACGTATAGGTTGGCTGTTGAAAAATGGGTTGGTATTTCAAGTGTAATAAAACTGTCAGATGAGGATATGACCTGGTTATATCCTGATCAATCCGCCGATGAGGTTGCAAAGAGCTGGATTGCACAGGGTGCATCCTTAGTTGTTCTCACCCGAGGTGCTCACGGAATCATTGGTTATACCGAGCATGGCTTTGAAGAGGTGGAGAGTGCACAGGTCACAGTCATAGACACAGTGGGTGCTGGTGACACTGTTGGTGCCATTCTTGTTGAAGGGGTTATAAAGCACTCTGTTTCAGCCCTTGAAGGAAAGGTTTTAAACGCCGTTTTACATCGCGCAGCAATAGCTGCAGGAGTTACCGTTTCACGTGTTGGCGCGCAGCCTCCACGCCTGCACGAATTAGTAGAAGCGTTGGATGCCTAATGCAGTTTATTGATGATGCCGAGTTTCAAATTGCAATCGATGATGACAATGGTGCGCGCATTACCTCTCTTAAATGGAGAGAGAATGAGTTTGCTGTTCCTTTTCGGGGACAGGTGCACACCTCTGGTTGGTATGCGATGGCGCCATGGGCAGGACGGATTAAAGAAGGTTTAATTACAAATAGCGCAGGTCAACAGATTCAACTGCCAGCAACTATTGATCCACCCCATGCGTTGCATGGGTTTGGGCTTATCTCTTCCTGGCAAGAAATCGGTCCAGGTCGTTCACTACTTCATTTGCCATCACCATATGGCACCGCAACTGTTGAGCAAAGAATTGAAGTCTTAGATGATGCAATCCGTTGGTCACTTGAGTATGAGGACAATGGGTGCGATCTGCCGGCATGGTTAGGTTTTCATCCGTGGTTTGCTCGCGATCTTGAACGCGGAGGAAGCGCCAAAATTGAGTTTGAAGCAACAGAGATGTTGATCCGAGGCGATGATGGGTTACCAACAGGAAAGCGTGGTGCTCCAACACCACCGCCCTGGGACGATGCCTTTACAGGCATCAAGGGCACCCCAGCTGTTGTTTGGGAGGATGTTGCACGTATTTCAATTGAGTGTGATGCACCGTGGTGGGTTGTTTATAGCGAAGACTCTGATGGAGTTTGTTTAGAACCACAGACAGCGCCCCCTGATGCGCAAAACTTAGGAATAAGTGGTGAGAACTACATCGAAGCCTTATTTGTTTTTGAGTCACTCGAATAGGATCTGCCAATGATTAATCGCGACCGTTTAGCACACCTACGAAAGATAGAAGATGAACGCTTCTTAGCCTTGCATCCAAAAAGTGGTGAACAGTTTAAGAAGGGCCAGGCAAACATGCCTGGCGGAGTTCCTATGTCGTGGATGGCTAAGTGGCCAGGGCAGTATCCAATCTTTATTGATCAGGCAAAAGGTGCGCGCTTTACCGATGTTGATGGCAACAGTTACATAGATTTTTGTTTAGGTGACACAGGATCAATGACAGGGCACTCACCTGATGCCACTGTTGCAGCAATTCGTGAGCAAGCAGGCAAGGGAATTACTGCGATGCTGCCAACACAAGATGCCTCCATAGTCTCTGCAGAGCTCGCACGTCGCTTTGGTTTGCCGCTGTGGCAGTTCACCGTCTCTGCAACAGATGCCAACCGTCACGTTATTCGCTACAGCCGCATGATCACAGGGCGATCAAAGATTGTTGTTATTGATCGTTGCTATCACGGCTCAGTAGATGAAACCTTTGCAACGCTAGATGACAGTGGAAACACAGTGGCCCGCGAAGGAAATATCGGTGCGCCAATCTCCCTTGAACAAACAACCAGAGTTGTTGAGTTCAACGATATAGCAGGCATGGAAAAAGCTTTGGCACATGGAGATGTTGCAGCGATCCTGATGGAGCCTGCCATGACAAATGTGGGCATTGTTTTGCCACAGGCTGGTTACTTAGAGGCGGTGCAAGAGTTAGCAAAGAGGTACGGAACGATTTTGATTATTGATGAAACCCACACAATCTCTGTGGGCCCTGGTGGAATGACGGCAGATCAGGGATTAAAGCCTGACTTTTTAACAATTGGTAAAGCAATTGGTGGCGGAATTCCAACCGGAACATTTGGCATGACACAGGTAATTGCTGATTCAATCAAGAAGATGGTTGAGCTAGAAATTATTGACACAGGTGGCATTGGTGGCACCTTGGCAGGCAATGCTTTGTCATTGGCTGCAATGAGAGCCACTCTTACACAAGTTCTTACTCAAGAAAACTTTGATCACATGATTGAGTTAGGTACTCGCTGGTCAGATGGTGTGGATGCTGCGATTAATGAATGTAATTTGCCCTGGAGCTGTAATCGTTTAGGTGCTCGTGCGGAATACATATTTGGCAAAGTTGCACCAGTTACTGGAGCAGATGCCAATAACGCAGGGGATTTTGAGTTAGAGCAGTACATCCACCTTCGTATGCTCAACGATGGCTTTTTGATTACCCCGTTCCACAACATGGCGTTGATGTGTCCGGATACGACGGCGGCTGATGTGGATGCCCATACAAAGGCGTTTGGCAGTATGTGCGCTCAATTAATCGAAAGTTAACCTGATTCGGCGGTACTTTTCCTAGCTTCTTGGTTACGATCTCGGAATGCGTAAAGCCATAGCCGCATTGACGGTACTTGCCCTAGTAGCCACACCTGTTCAAGCTACAGCTGCAGTAAAGGATGGTGCTCCATGTACTAAAGTTGGTGCAACTTCAACAACAGGTGGAGTTAAGTACACCTGTGTGAAAAGTGGCAAGAAGTTTGTGTGGAATAAGGGTGTAAAACTTGCTGCAGCTGCAAAACCAACACCAGTTCCAGTTATAACCCCAACACCATCTGTAACACCAACTCAAAGCGCTACACCTACGCCAACCCCAACAAAGAGTTTTAACTCGCTGTGGGAAAAATATGATTTAACAAGGCCGGTTTCTGTAGATGATGTAATTAAAAAAGCAACAGATAATTTTAAAACCTACACATCAGTAATACGCAAACCTAATCAAGAAGTTAAGTTTTATGCCCAGCCCGGAGTTGATCAAACGCTCATTGATTGGGTGAAGGAAGGCTCAAATTTTGTTGCTCGTCGATTTGAGTATCCAGGTCTTCCACCAACATTTTCTAGTATCATTGCAATTGATAAGACATGGCTAGAGGCAACCTACATTTCAGCCGGCTTCTCAGCTAGAGAGGCAAAGTCCAGAGCAACACATTTCTGTGGTGGTGCACCTGCATGCGGTGGTGCCGATTCAAACCTTTGGAACTACGCATTAATTCAAAGTCGTAACTCGATAGTAAATGATCCATCAGGTTCTGCTCAAACTCCGGGTCATGAAGTTTTTCATGCAATTCATGGAGTTCTTCTGAAAGATACCAAAACTGATGTTGCAGGTACCATCGTACCGAACTGGTATATCGAAGGACCTGCAATGTTTGTTGGCTTACAAACCGCCGGGGTTCTTAGTTTTGCAGATTATTTATCAGTTGGCCGTCCATCAATGACCAAGCGATTCAAAGCCGGTAGAGGAACTAATCTCACTATGACCTTGAGTGAATTCAGAGCCAACGACGGCGTTATAGATCCTTATGCGATTGGATTTGCGGCAGTCGAGTTATTAGTGGCTCAAGTAGGCGTTGAGAAGATGGTCAATGTTTATGGGGCATTAGGTCAAGGTAAAACCTTTGATGTGGCATTCAAGCAAGGCACAGGGATCGAACTAGTTGATTTCTATTCAATGTTTGAAGAAGTGCGTGCAACATTGGGCTTTGCTAAGGTTTAATGCTAAAAACTGACCATTAGACTGCTTAACAATGCCATGTTCATGTTTTAACCTTCAACCATGAAGAAGGCACTCACCGTCCTCCTAGCTTTTAATTTATTGGCCTTTCCCTTGAATGCTAACGCGGCGGTCAAAGCTGGAGACTCCTGCAAGAAGGCGGGGAGTTCGGCAACGGCAAGCGGGAAAAGGTTCACCTGCATTAAGAGTGGCAAAAAACTTGTTTGGAACAAAGGTGTAGTCATATCAATATCAAAGCCGCCAGCGACACCAATACCTACTCCAACTCCCACTTTAGCAATAGTGAATGTACCAACGGGCTTTGATGACCTTGTCGTGAATTATAAAGGTGTGTATATAAGTGCTTGGAATAGTTCAGACACGAAAATTAAAGCAAGCAAGCCAGTTGACGTGAAGCAGAACATTATTTTTGGCCCAAAAACTAAATTACCAAGCTCTGGAATCCCAAATATGTTTGTTAGGGGAACACAATTCTTTGCAGGATATGCACAACCAACCAGCTTTAATGCGATGTATTACGTTTACGACGATATCAGTTGGGCCGAGGATAAAATATTTGAACTCTACTCCAACCCCGCGGAGCGGGATCAGATCGCTCGTAATTGCCAATCTCGTGATCGTTGTAACGGAGCTAATGCAAATGTTCCTCAACTAAATATTGGCCACACGAGTATGGCCGTACTTGAGCCAAAGCATCCCGATGATTATCACCTCAAAGGTGGAATCGAAATTCATGAGTACGCACACATGGTTCAATACATGCAGTTTCAGGGAAAGCCAACCGCTGGCTATAGCGGTGGCCTAGGGCTTCTACCGAATTGGTTCGTCGAAGGACATGCACATACAGCGGGAAACTTAGGCTCTGCACTTTCATTATCAGAGTACAAGAAATACAGATCTGAATGGTTTAATGCAAGGCCACAGGGTTTGAAAGATTACTCAGCTGAAAGCATCGAGAGTTTTTATGAAAAATTAGCGCCAGGCAAATTTGATCCAATTGTTTCTTCTAATGTCTATTCAATCGGATATTTTTCGGTTGAAGCGTTAGTTGCCATTAAGGGCGTCGATTCACCGATAGAAGTAATCAAACTTGTTTCTGACGGATCGACTTGGGATGAAGCATTCTTGAAGGTTTATGGAATAACTTGGAAAGAGGCCGCGCCAATCGTGGCAAAGACCGTCTCACGAATGTTTGTGGAGCGCTAGTTAAACCCTAACGACCCATACAACTTCAAACCCTTGTCATTATCTGCATCCACATACAAGATCGCATGCTTTAACCCTTTATTAACAAGGTAGTTGATCGCTGCAACCGAGAGTGCTCGTGCAATACCTTTGCCTGAATGCTCTGGGTGTGTGCCAACAACATAGAGCTCGCCGACTGGGTCTTGATTGATCAAGTCCTGGTGGATCTTGGTCCAGACAAAGCCTTCAATGAGACCGTTTTCTGTGGCGAGAAAGAAGCCATCAGCATCAAACCATGGCTCTGCGATGCGGTTATCTAGATCCTGCAGCGCCCAATTACCTTGATCTGGGTGATGAGCAAAGACGGTGTTGTTCAGATCTAGCCATTGTTGTTTATGGATTGCAGGATTAAAGGTTTCGATTGTGTAGTCGTGATCTGCTTGTGGCAGGGAGTCAGCGTTTAGATCCCGATGGAGTTTAAGTATGTGACGCATTGTTAGGCATCGACTGTGAAGCGGTATCCAACGTTTCGGACTGTGCCAATGATTGATTCAAACTCTGGTCCAAGTTTGGAGCGCAGTCGACGGATGTGAACATCCACCGTGCGAGTACCACCGAAGTAGTCATAGCCCCAGATCTCTTGTAGTAGTTGTGCGCGCGTAAAGACCCGGCCTGGGTGCTGTGCAAGGTGTTTTAGAAGTTCAAACTCTTTAAAGGTTAAATCCAATACCTCTCCGCGAAGTCTGGCGGTGTAGGTGGCTTCATCAATTGTGACTTCACCACTTCTGATTTCACCACTGTGAGGGTTTGATGCAACTAATTCAATTGCATGCTTGCCTAGCGCAATGCGAATACGTGTATCAACTTCAGCAGGACCTGCCGTATCAAGAATGACATCATCGATTCCCCAGTCAGCGTTGACAGCGGTTAATCCACCTTCAGTTGTAATTGCAATGATGGGACAACCAACACCTGTTGAGTGAAGAAGCTTTGTTAGAGATTTAACAGCCGGCAGATCACGGCGTGCATCAATCATTAACACGTCGGCATCAGGGGCATCAACGAGGACGCTTGCTTCGGCAGGCAAGATGCGAACTTGGTGCTGCAGCAAACCAAGTGCGGGAAGCACCTCTGCGCTGGCACCAAGAGTGTTCGTAAGTAGAAGAACTCTTGCCATTGGTACAGACTA
>Ga0164294_10000687_pt1 | contig 32224 bp, 20 predicted proteins | sample GEODES005metaG_FD_111479 | JGI IMG/M metagenome (GOLD analysis project Ga0164294, IMG submission 111479) | Oligotrophic lake water microbial communities from Sparkling Lake, Wisconsin, USA - GEODES005 metaG | ecosystem: Environmental > Aquatic > Freshwater > Lake | place: USA: Sparkling Lake...
AGGCGCTCTACGACTCCAAGGAGGGGGGCCGCGACCGGGTCACCATCGCCGACGTGGGGGCGGGCTTCCGCCAGCGCGACGCCGAGCCGCAGTACGGGGTGGGGCTCAAGGCGGCGGGGTAGGAGTAGAATCTGTTTTCGTGCAGGGACCGCCTACGGCCACTTGCTGGCGAACTCCTCAAAGCTCTTCTCCACCATATACTGCACCCCCGGCTCGCAGACCCGCACCGCTTCAAAGTGCTTTTCGCCGCACTTGATCTTCATCGCCTCTTTGCTGCGCAGATCGTCCTTGTAGATGCTGCCCTTGGTCTCCACCACGAAGTAGAGCCGCTGCTCGCCCCCGCGCTCCACCAGCACCGCCCAGTCGGGGTTGTAGGTGCCCAGTGGCGTTGGGATCTTGAACCAGTCCGGCAGCTTGGCGTAGACCTTTACGTCGCCATTGCTCTCCAGCCCTTTTACAAAGGCCTGCTCTACGCCCTTTGAGTCAAAGACCACATGATCATGGGGCGACTTGGTAGAGCGGATCAGGTGCTCTTTGAGGTACTCGGTCACTTCGGTCTGCTTGAAGAGCTCCTGGGCGTAGACCTCGCCCTCGCCCAGGCGCACATAGCGAATACCATCCACGATGGCCTTGCGCTTCTCGCGGTTGATCAGCTCCGCCGCCTGGCGAATGAACTCCACCGGGTTCTTTTCAAAGTCGTACAGGCGCCCGCAGTCGATCAACATGCGGGAGAGGCTGCGCCGGGTGAGTTGGGTGCGATCCTGTAGCTCGGTGAGGATGTCGGGCAGGTCGAGGCGCCCTTCATCGAGGCTCCGCACCTGCTCGCCCACCTTGATGTCATGGGTGGTCACCCCCCCCTCGGAGAGGCCCAGGCCCGCCGAGTCAAAGACCACCCGCGCCCGCGCGAAGGCCGGCTGCTCGCGCAGGGCCTTGGTGCAGTCGGCCACCAACGCTTCGGGATTGAAGTCCACCCGGTAGGTGGTGCGGTGCTTGACCCGGTCCCATAAAGCCCGGAACTCCTCGCTGTCGATCACCGCGGCGTTGCTGTGGCGCCGAGTACCCCGCTTGTCGGCGTCGGTGATCTGGATGCGGCTGGTGATGCGCTTGAGCAGGGCCACTGCCGCTTCTTGGAAGGGCTTCATGTCTTCGGGCAGCGCCAGCTTGCCGCTGGATAGATCGGCCTTGAGCCGCTCCTCAGCTTTGCCTTGGGCGTTGATGTACTGCTCGGCCTTGAGCCAGTCGAGGAGCCGCTTCGCCGCTGCGGCGCCGAGCGCTCGGGGGTTGGAGCCGTCTTCGTCGCGGGCCACCAAGGTGGAGAGCTGATCGAGCTGCACAAAGCCAAAGCGGATGCCTGTCTCTTCTTCGATCTCTGCCTGCAGGCGCGCTGCGAAGGTCTCGTAGCCCTCATTGGCCACCACCGTCAGCTCGTTCACCCCCGGCTCGCGCACCCGCTCGCCCCGCTGGTTGACACAGATGCGCAGGCCGCGGCCGATCACCTGGCGGCGCTGGGACTCCGTGCCGAATTCCCGCAGGGCGCAGATCTGAAAGACATTGGGGTTGTCCCAGCCCTCGCGCAGGGCCGAGTGCGAGAAGATGAATTGCAGGGGCTCCGACAGGCTGAGCAGGCGCTCTTTGTCTTTCATGATGAGCTGAAAGGCTGCCTTCACTTCCTCGCCCTCGCTGCCCTCTTTCGAGTCCAGCGACTGACCCGTCTTTTTGTCTTCGGCGAAGTAGCCATTGTGCGCCCGCGCCGCCGCCTGGGCCGGGTCCTGATCGGGGTAGAGCGCCTTGTAGGGGTCCTGGCTGATGAGCTTGCGCATCTCCTGCTCAAAGATCAGCGCCAGATCGCCCTTCTGGGGGGCGGGCTTCTCGCTACCCGCTACTTTTTCCTTCTTGTCGGCGGGCGGGGGATACTTGCGGTAGCGCTCGACATGGTCGATGAAAAAGAGGCTGAGCACCTTGATGCCCTTGGGCTGCAGCAGCAAGGCTCGCTTGAGGTGCTCCTCAATGGTGCGGGCGATCATCGCCCGGTGCAGGGCATCGACCTCTACGCTGCCATGCACCTCGCCCGGCCGCAGCATCTTCTCGGCCCCCGGCAGGCGCAGGGTCAGGCTCATGTTGTCGCGGCTGGCGTTGAGATCGGTCACCACGATGCCGCGGTAGACGGGCCGGCGGGTGACCTGCTCCAGATCGTCTCCCGCCTGTACGGTGCGCTCCTGCCGCAGCACCGCGCCCTGGGCACCGGCGACGTCGAGCTCCACCTTGGCGTGGGGCAGTTGCCCCTTCTTGGCCACCACGGTGGTGAGGCCGACATAGGGCCGGTTGTGGGCGCTCTCGATACGAGCGGAGGCCACGCGGATGTGCTTGACGAGGCCCTCGTTGTAGGCCTGAACGGCGTCGAGCTTGTAGACCGGGTGAAAGCTGTTCTTGTGGGTGGCCGAGTAGCGCAGGGTGAAGAGGGGGTCCATCCGATCGACCGCCTCCTTGCCCTTGCCGCCCTTTGCCTTTCCAGTGGACTCACCGGCCGAGAGGCCGTCGACGCTCTGGGGTTCGTCGATGATGACGATCGGCCGCACCTGCCGGATCAGCTCGATGGGGGCCTCGTCCTCATTGCCCTCAGGGCCTTTGTACAGGTTGTTGACGTCTTTCTTGTTGATGGCCCCCACCGTCATCACCATCACCTGCAGGCTGGGCGTAGTGGCGAAGCTGCGGATGGCGCCGAGCTGCTTGCTGTCGTACTCGGTGACGGTGGCGGCCTCGTTGTAGAGGCCGAGAAAGTGCTCTTTGGTCATCTCCAGGGACTTGAGAACGCCGGCCCGGATGGCCACCGAGGGCACTACGATGATGAATTTCGAGAAGCCGTAGCGGCGGTGCAGCTCGAAGATCGTGCGCAGGTAGACATAGGTCTTGCCGGTGCCGGTCTCCATCTCCACGGTGAAGTTGCGGTCGCGGTCGGCGAGTTGGGTGGACTGGGGCAGGCCCTCGTCGAGCTGCACCTTCTGGAGGTTTTCCAGCAGATCGGGCCCACGCAGCTCCAGGCGGTTGCCCACGCCCACCTGGGTGTGCAGGAGTTGGGTCTGGGGGCCGCGCTGGCCCGGGGCCAGCACTGTGAACTCGCTGGTGCAGCGCTCGGCGCCATGGAGCAGCCGGGCGACGGCCTCGATGGCGCGCTGCTGAAAGGGGAGGTCGGCCTCGAAGTGGATCTTCATGGGGGCCTACAGGCTGCGCAGGTGGGTGAGGCCGCGCTGCTCGAGGATGGCGACGAGGTTGGCCTTGGCCACGTCATCCTCAAAGGCCGCGTCGCGGAAGAGGACGGTGGTGCTCTCGCGGGCGGGGCGGGCCTTGGGGCTGGGGGCCTCGTCGGTGAGGGAGGCGGGCCGCAGAGACTCGTGCAGCGCGGCGAGGCCCAGGGCCAGGGGCTCGGCCTCCTCGCGGCGGATGCGGGGGGAGAGCACGGCGAGCAGGGCGCCGAGGCCCACCACGAAGACCGTGTGGCCGGCGATGGTTTGAGGCTCGACGGGTACGGTGAGCTCCAAGCCGAGCTTGAGGAGCAGCTCGGTGAGCAGGTCGCTCTCGGTGCGGCCGGGTTTGATGTGGTCGACCCCGAGCGCAAGCTGGGCTTCGAGCGAGTTGGGCTGGGGGTCCCAGGCCTTCAGGTTGGAGGAATCGAGCTTGTAGACGCGAAAGCCAAGGTCACCGGCGAAGAGCGGGTTCTCGGCCTTGAGTTTGGCGCCGGCGCGACGGAGGCGCTCTTTGGTGATCTCGGCGATGGTGCGCGCTTTGCCAAGTGAGTCACAAAAGGCAGCCGCTGACTTCTGGTTTTTGTCGGCGGGATCGAGCGGTTCGGGAAGTTGAACACATATGTACTGACGGTTGCCGCCGTCTTGGGCATTCGCTTCCATCACGGCCTGGCCAAGACCACCTGACCCGGCGAAGAAGTCCATGACGATATCCTCGGGTTTGACCGCCACATCTACTAGGCGACGAAGTAGGGAGACAGGTTTAGGTGTCTCAAACACATCTGCACCGCCCATGAGTTCGATAAGTTCTTTTTTGGCCGAGTCATTTGTTCCAACTTCAGTTGCGGTCCAAAGCGTATGGGGCGTAAGACCATCACGGGCCTCCGAAAGAAAGAGTTTCTCACGAGGAACGTTTCCCCCCTCCGCACCGAACCAAACCCGCCCGTCTGCCGCCAACTCCCAGAAGCGACGCTCAGTCACGACCCAGCAGCGCCCTTCCGGAGGTTGAACCACACGACCATTTGGGGTGGTTACTTTGTAGAATTGATCTTTAGTCGCATGCCCTCCTTGCGCGTTGAGGGATACTGACTGCCATGGACCACGGGGGTCGTTGTCCGGATTGGAATAGCGGGCACGCACCTCATCAGTCGAAGGCAGGAGATTACGGGCGCCTTCGAATGCGGACTTGTTTCTCGCAAAGCAGACGAGGTAGTCATGGTTGAATGAGAACACCCGCCTGTTCTCGCGAGTCGTTCGTTTCTCCCAGAGAAAGGTTGCGACGAAGTTCTCGGGGCCGAAGACGTCAGTACACACACCGCGAAGGTGAGCGTGTTCAACGTCGTCAACAGAAATTACCAGAGCACCATCCTCTGACAACAATTCCTTTGCCACCTTCAGGCGAGGGTACATCATGTTCAACCAGTTCGTGTGGAACCGCCCGGACGACTCGGTGTTGCTGGTAATCTTCGCGCCGTCCTCTGTGATCTGCCCGGTGACTCGCAAGTAGTTTCCGACAGAGTCCGCAAAAGTGTCCGGGTACACAAAATCATTTCCGGTATTGTACGGTGGATCGATATAAATCAACTTCACTTTCCCTAAATAGCCCTTCTGCAGGAGCTTCAACACCTCCAGGTTGTCGCCTTCGATGAAGATGTTCTGGGTCTTGTCCCAGTCCACACTCTCCTCCGGGCAAGGCCGGAGCGTGCCTGTTGAGGGCGTCAGGGCCAACTGCCGCGCCTCCGCCTTGCCCTTCCAGTGCAACCCAAAGCGCTCGTCCGGCGCGGCGATCGACTCGCCCAGGAGCTGCCGGAGCACCTCAAAGTCCACCTTGCCCTCGGCGACAGCCTCGGGGAAGAGGGCCGCCAGCCGCTCCACATTGTGGGCCACCGGGTCGGCCGAACGGGAGAGCGGGTCGGTGGCGTCGATCTTCTGCAGGCTCATCGGCTCATCCTGTCGCTGGCCAACGCTCAGCGGGAAAACTTCATGCGCAGGGCGGTGCGGTACAGACGGGTAGCCCGCCAACGGTCCGGCCTGTTGGCGACCGTCTCAAACATTCCGAGGCCGAGCATCGCGTCGAATACCGTCCTGGTGACCCTCGCCCCGACCTTGGCGATCTTGTACACGGATCTCTCCAGCTCCACGCGCACAAAGGGCGTCGACTGCCCCTGCAGGGCCTTCACGATCGGTTCCACGGCCTTCTGCGCGTCTTCGGGGAGCATCCAGGCAAGCTCCGTCAGGGTCGCGGTGCGGAAGGCGCCCTGGGTGACGTGGGCGTGGGCCTCGGCCAGCACCCAAGGTGCGATGTGCTGGTCTTCCAACCCTTTGCTGACGTCGCCTTGCACAATTCGTTGGACCTCGTCCAGAAAGCTCACCAGCAGTCGCGGGAAGTGGCTGCTGCCGCTGGGCCCATCTTCACAGAACCAGGTGCGCCAGAAAGTGCGGGTGTTGGTGTTGGCCACGCCCGCCTTCTCGGGGAAGATGAGCGCCAGGGCGTCTTCACAGACCCCTTCGGGAACCTCGGCTCGACGCAGGCCCGGCTCGAGTCGCCTGATTTCATCCACCGCGGTGGAAAAGGTTCGGGTATACCAGGGCAGGGTGATCAGCTTCGCCAGCAGCAGGTTCAGCGCGGCCTTGTGGGTCCACGACAGCGCAAGGGTGCGACCCTGGGCGAGCTGCTCGATGTTCTCGTAGTCAGGCTGGTGAAAAAGGTCGGTGCGGATGAAGACCTGGAGCCGGATGGCGGCGCGCAGTTGGGGCTGGGTGCGGAGGGTTTGGACCACACGCACGAGCTCGGCGATGAATTTCACGGTGCGCTCGGCGGGAAAGGCCATCTCCAGTCCGTCGATCAACAGGAGCTTGGGGGGCAGTCCAGCAACGGCCCGCGACATCGCGGCCTCTTCGACCCGAAGGGAGGGATCGGGGGTGGCCAGCGCCTCGGTGAAGGCGGCGATCAGGGCCTTGCGGTCGGTCGTTTCGACCTGGGCGCCCGCCGCCAGCAAGGCCCACCAAAAGTCGCGTGGCTTGCGGGTGGCATCGGCCGTGAAGCGGTCAACCGACAGATCTCGCGCCGGGATGCCCGCGGACAGGGAGTCTTCGTCGGTGCCGGGTACCAGGAGCGCTTCTCCGCGACCCAATTCATGCAGCCGGCGCAGCAGAAAGGTCTTTCCCGTGCCCTTGCGACCCACCACCCAGTCCAGCTCATTCTCGGCGAGCAGCGTGCGCAGCGCGTCGGTCTCAATGCCTACGCCGCCGCTTTGGTCACCGGCGAGGCTGGCGCGCGGTGACTCTTCGCGGAGTGGGGGCTGACGTAAGCCCAACAGGCCCCGCAGGTGGGCCAGCGTGGCCTGGGTGGCGCCGCCCAACTCGCCGGGGGCGGGGATATGTCCCCCCGCCACTTGATTGTCGTAAGGCAGCACCATGAAGCGCTCGCCGACGAGGTCTTCTTCGTCCACCGACGTGTCGGGGGTGGACATCCGGTCGGCGAGTCCCTTGAGGAGGCGCGCGGCCTCCTGCCGGGACGGACCTTTTGCCTCCTCCCGTGGCTGGAAGGGCTGCCCCAACGAGAGCACTGCGCCGAAGGGCTCGGCGCAGTGCTGCCACAGGCTGCGCAGTGCGGCGGTCGCATGACCCGACTGGCCATCCATGCGGGCGAACAGGACCAACGCGCCGGGCAGGGCGCTCAGCCAGGGCAGCACCGTGGGTGCGAGGCCGGTGCGGTGATCGACCAGGACGAGGTCGTAGCCCACAAGCGAGCGGGCGAGGGGGCGAACGAGGTCGATCTGCCCGGGCGGGTAGAGTGCCATCTCCAGGGCGAGGCTGGCGGCGTCATGGGCCCACTCCTCGCCCGCGGGAGCGAAGGCCACGAGGTCGACGTAGCCGCCGCGTTCGCCGCTCCAGGCGCGAAGGGGGCGAAGTTCGGCCCCGCCGCGCAGGCCCACCAGCGTGTGCTCGGGGCGGGTGGTGGCGCGCTCCAGTAGGAGGTCGAGAGAGGGGGCCTCGGCGTCCAGATCGAGGGCCAGCACGCGCCATCCGTCGGCGGCCAGGGCGCGGGCGAAGAGGGCCAGGGCGGTGCTGCGGCCCTGGCCGCCCTTGTAGCCGTAGAAGTGCAGGGCGCGGGGGCCGGCATTAGGGGCGGTGGGCGGCGCCTCGACGGTGGAGAGGGCGCCCAACCAGAAGGCGCCGCGCGGGGCGGGCAGCTCGGTGGGCTCTTCGGGGCGGAGTGGCGTGATGCGAAAGAACAGGCGTGTACAGAGCTCGCGCAGGGCGCGGGGGCTCATCTTCAAGGCCTCGGCCAGCTCGTCTTCGCGGTCGTCGGGCTCAGGGCTGAACCTGTCGCTCACAACCTCAACATACACATAGGGGAAGGCCGCCACGCGCCGGTTTTCGGGGAAGGCGCTTGCGATGGTGTCGAGCAGTTCCTTGCTGGAGATCATGGGACCACCGTGTCTTGGGGCGGCGACTGGTTGGCCCAGTGGGCGTCGAGGTTGGCGATGAGCGCGTTGATGAGGCGTAGCGCGTCGTTCAGATCGGCGTCGGTGCTGGCATCGGTAGTAAAGTCGCTGGTATGGCGTAGGTAGCGAAGGTCGGGGTATTTTTCGGGGTTGACGGGCCGTCCATCGTCACAAAACAGTCTGCTGAGCTGCCTTTGGATGGTCGCGAGGCTGGTCTTCACCGGGTTCGGGATCGTGCTCAGCGAGTCAATCGCCCGAAACACATTGTGCCCCCCTTGCTGGAATTGCGCCTTCGGCACACCCAGGTCCTTGAGCGCCAGCTCCAGGGCCACGAAGCGGCAGTAGAGCTGGAGGAGGGGCGAGCTGGCGTCGACGGTGCCAAAGGCGCGCCGGTTGGCGGCACGCCGGGGTGCGGCAGGGGGTGCGCTCATCGGTCCAAGGCCTCCCGGTTGGTCGTGAGCTGCTCGCCCAGGGCGCGGTGGCGCTGGCGCAGCTCCACCTGCTGGCGAAGCTGCGCGGCCCGGCCGAGCTCGCGCTCGACCTGCCGGGCCTCGGCAAGCAGGGCCTCGCGCGACGCCAGCAGCCCGGAGAGCTGCAGGGCAGCGGCCTCGTCGGCGGGTCGACGAAAGGTGCCAGTGATGCGAGCGGCGCGCCAGGCCATCAGGGTCCATCCCCAGCCGCGGTAACACGCCCCAAGGTCGGCATCCGGTTGGGCCTCCAAGGCCAGGGCGCGGAGCGCCGCGCCGTCGGGGCCTTCGCCCTGAAGCAGCTGGCCATCCGCCACTTCGACGAGGGGGCTGCGCTCGATGGAGCCGTCCAGCACCAGCCGGGCCTCGCCGCGGGCGGCGGGGCGCTTTCGGCCCACCGAGGCCCGCTGGCCGCTGGGCCCAGCCTCGATCACCAGCAGGGGGTAGGGCATGGCCTTGTGGATGCGCTCGACGATGCGCTCGGCCTGGGCATTGGGGCGCAGGTCGACGCCGATCACCAGCAGCTCGGGGGCGCTGCCGTCGGGGGCGGCGGCGATGCCGACGGTTTGGGGCTTCAGGGCGGCGAGCCAGGCGAGGGCCTCGATGCCGTCGGCGACGGTGCGGCGGTCGGCGGGGGGCATCTGGGCGAGGAGCTGCTCTTTGGGGATGCGGCGATCGGCCCGGGCGCTAACGGGAAGGCCCAGCGCGCCGAGGAGGGGGGCGAAGCGGGCGGCCAGCGCGCTCATGGGGCGGGCTCGGCCAGCACGACGAGCACGGCCACCACTTCGATGTCGTCCAGGCCGGCCAGCTCGCCCTTGTGGAGCTGGGTGCCACCAGGCGAAAACAGGCTCTCCACCCCGCGGGCCTCGGCCTTGCCGTTCACCGAAGAGACCGCGGCGGCGAGGGCCCGCTGCAGGCGCTCCATGCGCTCCCCGTCGCGGGTCTCGGCCTGAAAGCGGGCCAGGGCGGCAGGGTCCACGGCCTCGCGTGCGGTGGCGAGGCGCTTGATGAGGTCGAGCGAGGCCTTGGCCTGGGTGTGGGGGTGCAGGACGACGCCGTCTTCGCCCACATACACGAGGAGGTGGGGGGCGAGGGGATCACCGGCCTCCACCAGCGCGCGGGCGCCTTCGCCCTCGGCGCGCAAACAGAAGAGCAGGCCGGGGGGCACCTCGGGGGCGGCGACCACGGCGCAGAGGCCGGGGGGCAGGCGGTCGAGGCGGGGCCCGCGGGCGGCGCGGATGCGGGCGAGGTCGACGCGCAGGTCGGCGAGGGAGAGGTCGGTGAGGGAGAGGCCGACGCCGGAGCCCTCCATGTCCACCACGCTGTCCTGCAGGGCCATGAGCTGGCGGCGGCGGTACTCCAGGTCGTTCATCGCGTCGCCGGAAGTGGCCTCCATCAGGTTCTCTTCTCCGGTGGCGGAGAGGTCCATCAGGGCCATGCGGCCGGCGACGCGCTGCTCCAGGCCGATGTACTCTTCGAGCTCCAGATTGGGCCAGAAGTTGATGAGCTGGATGCGGCTGTTGGTGGAGCCCAGGCGGTCGATGCGGCCGAAGCGCTGGATGATGCGCACCGGGTTCCAGTGGATGTCGTAGTTGATGACGGTGTCGCAGTCTTGGAGGTTCTGGCCTTCGGAAATGCAGTCGGTGGCGATGAGCAGGTCGAGCTCGCCCTCGGCGGCGCTCTCGGCGGGGCGCTCCTTGCTGCGGGGCGAGAAGGCGCTGAGCAGGGCGCCCATGTCCAGGCGGAGGCTGGCCAGCGTGCTGCGGTTGCGGCCGCTGCCGGTGACGAGGCCCATCTGCAGGCCCAGGGCTTGGGCCCAGCCGGCGAGGGCCTCGTAGAGGTAGGTGGCGGTGTCGGCGAAGGCGGTGAACACCAGCACCTTGCGGTTGCCGGGGTTGAAGGGGTGGGCGAGCTTGGCCTCGATCACGGCCTTGAGGTCGCGCAGCTTGGCGTCGCGGGCCATGTTCACGGCTTCGGCCGAGCGCAGCAGGGTGCGCAGGCGCTCGCGGTCGGCCTGGAGGTCTTGGCGCCAGCGCAGGGCGTCGACGTCCTGCACGAGCACCTTCACCTTTTCGCCCACCAGCAGGGCTTCGAGGCGGGGGTCGGTGAGCTCCAGCTCGGAGGGCTGCAAGGCGCCGAAGTCGAAGGTGCCAAGCTCGCCGCTGGCCTCTTCGAGGCGCTGCAGGGCGCGGTCGATGTCTTCGTGCAGGCGATGCAAGGTGCGTACAAAGCTCTGTACAGAGCTCTCCATGCGCTTGAGCACGTTGACCCGCAGGAGGTGGATGAGGCTCTCTTCGCGGTCGGACTGCTGGAATTGTCCGCGACCTTCGCGCACAGCGGTGCTGTACTTTGCGTCGTAGGCGGCGCGCCGATGGGGCAGGACGTAGCGCAGGGGGGCATAGACGCTGAGGTTCAGCCGCCGGATCTCCTGGTTGATCTCGCGCACGGGGCGCAGCTCGCCCTTGGTGTCAAGGTCGGACTTCACGTTGATGGGGCGGTTGCGCTCGGGAAAGCGGCCGGTCTCCTGGCTGCCGTAGTAGCGCTCGATGTGGCGGCGCGAACGGGCGATGGTGAGCAGATCGAGCAGGCGGAAGTAGTCAAAGCCGAGCATCTCCAGCAGCCGGGGCGTGGTGCGCTGCGACTCGGGGCCCTTCATCCAGTTGTTGAACTGGAGCTGCGCGAGGCGGGTGGTGGTCTCGATGCTGGGAATGCCCTGCTCGCGCAGGGCGTCGTCCTGGCCTTCGGTGATGAAGGCGATCTGGTTCTTCAGGTCGGCGAGGCGGTTGTTGACCGGTGTGGCTGAGAGCATGAGCACGCGGGTCTTGACGCCCTCTCGGATAACGCGGCGCATCAGCACATCGTAGCGGGTGTCGCGGTCGCGGCGGGCGGGGCGGTTGCGGAAGTTGTGCGACTCGTCGATGACGATGAGGTCGTAGTTGCCGAGGTTGACGGTGGAGAGGTCGATGTCGCCAGACTGGCCGGAGGTGCGGCCGAGGTCGGTGTGGTTGAGCACGTCGTAGTTGAAGCGGTCGCGCAACAGGATGTTGCGGCGGTCGTTCTGGCGGTAGAGGGTCCAGTTGTCGCGCAGGCGCTTGGGGCAGAGCACCAGCACGCGATCGTTGCGCAGCTCGTGGTAGCGGATGACGGCGAGGGCCTCGAAGGTCTTGCCGAGGCCGACGCTGTCGGCGAGGATGCAGCCGCCGTAGCGCTCGAGCTTGTCGATGACGCCGATGACGCCGTCGCGCTGGAAGCGGTAGAGCTTGCTCCACACCACGCTGCTGCGCAGGCCGGTTCCGGCGCGGAGCACCCGCTCTTCGCCGAGCCCCTCTTCGGCGCCAAAGATGGCGTGCAGCACACGGGCATAGACGAGGGCGGCGGCGGGGGGTGCTGCAATTTCGTCGAGGGCGGCGAGGAGGGGCTCGATGGCTGCAGGGCGGGCGGGGAGTTGGGCCCAGGTCTGCTCGAAGAGCTGGGCGAGGGCGGCGAGCTCGCCGGGTCCTTCGGCGGTCTGCACCAGGGAGAAGCCGGTGGAGGGGGCGAGGCCGAGGCCGGGGCTGTGCAGGCCGCAGGAGCCGACGAGGGCGGCCTGCACGGCCCCGGCGCTGGTGGAGAGGGTGATCAAGCCCTGCTGCACGGGGCCGGGGAGCAGGCGCAGCTCGCCGCGCTCGCGCAGCCATCGGGCGAGTTCGCGGGCGAGGTAGGGCACCTGGAGGCGGTTGCGCGCGGGGCGGTCGGCGGCGTCGCCGAAGAGGCCGATGGCTTGGGGGTCTGTGGAGGGCAGGACCAGTCTGGCCCGAAGGTTGCCGTGCAGAGCCTTGCGCAGCGCGGCGACGGCGAAGAGGCAGAGGCTGGGGGTGATGCTGTCGAGGCGCTGGGGGCTCGACGGGGCTGCGCTAAGCTCGTCGATGACCCTCGCGGCGCCGGTGTTCTTGAGGAGCTTCATGGTCTGGTGGGTCGCCCCGTTGCAGGGCTGGATGGGTAACACCGTTCTGGCAACCTGGCCTTGTGGGGGCTGGTGCCGGCTTTTTGGATCATCGGCAAAGTCAAGGTGGTGAAGACAAATTCAAGGTGGTGAAGCCGAAAACGGAGGCGCAGATGATCTGGCCCAGGGATGCCGGGTAGGGTGGAAGAATTTGGTGCACGGCTTGCGTTATTGTTTGGCTCATTGTATGTTGTCGATGCCAAATGCTGGCGAAGGAGAAACGGTTATGCACAAGTTCATCGCAATTAGCTTCCTGATTGGCTGTGCCGCAGAGGATCCGCGCCTGCGCTCGGATGAGATTCAGGTGGATTCGCCGGATGGCGAGGTTTCCTTTGGCCTGTCCATGTCGGACGGTTCTGCGGTCCCGGCGTGGGCAGAGGACTTGACCCTGACCTTTACCCCCGGTCAGCTGGAACTCGGAGAGGAGTCGGAGGACCCTGCCGTCTGGGAGGAGGGTGAGGCCGTGGGTCTCGTGGTGCGCCCCCTCGATGATACGCTGGAGGGAACCATCGGCATGGAGCTCTCCGCGCCGCCGCCGCCGCCGGGGTCGAGCGTCAAGGCGGGGGCAACTGGATGGAACAAGAACTTCTCGTGGAAGGTCAACACCACCTCCCAGATCTCGGGGGCCTGGCAGGAGAAGTCCACCAGCGGCGGGTCCTGGTGGACCCTGACCTCCAAGACCTTCTCGAGTTGCTACTACGCCTATGATGGTGTCAACAAACCCTATGCCATCCAGTTCAGCTACTCCTGGTCGTCTGGTTCGCCAACCACCACGCACTTGATCTCCTCGGACTCCACCAAGTACCGCTCCTGCCCCTGAGCGGAGACAAAGAGGCCTCCAGCAGGACTTCTGACGGTGGGTAAAGCGAAGTCGTACTCTGTCGCTTCGCTTTGTTCTCTCGTTCGGTTTTCCCGCAATGTGTGGGCTTTCTCAACCGACATACTATGGGCTCGGGAGGGGTGAGGCGACTTTCGCCTCACCCACTTCCTCTCCCCAATTCAATGGTGACTTCTACAGTACAATCCACACCCCACAGGGCTTGGTGCCCCGAATGGAACGGCAGTCGGCTCGACCGGGCCAATAAACACACCGCCAGCGCCGACCGAGGCGATAGGAGCACGGCCTGGAGGTCACCATGAGCCCCGCCGAGTGCGCCCGCCCCAACTGCGACTGCGACCACGACCCCGCCGCCTGCCTCGAAGCGATGTTTGTTCACCAGGTGCAGGCCGGTCGAATCGACAAGGGACAGCGTCCCGCCCGCCGCCCCGTCTTCCTGCGCCTGCATGGCGTGGCCCATGGGTATCTTGAGGTCCACGATGATCTCGATCCCGTCACACAAGTCGGGCTCTTCGCCCACCCCCGCCGCTACCCCGCCTGGGTGCGCTTTTCGAGCGATGTCCCCGATCAGCGCCCCGAGCGAAAGAGCACCTGCGGCATAGGCATCAAGCTCTTCGATGTGCCCGGCCACAAGATGTTGGAGCCGGAACAGTCGGCCCGCACGCTCGACCTCCTCTTTCAGAACATCGACGTCTTCTTTGTCGACAACGCCCGGCAGATGTGCGAGTTCACCCGCGCTTCGTTGGCTGGGGAGGCCGACGCCTTTCTGGTCGCCCACCCCCGCACCGCCCAGATCCTCGACGCGATGGCCCAGGAGGTGCCGAGCCTGCTCTCCGCCGACTACTGGAGCGTGATCCCCTTTCGCCTCGGGCCCCAGGCGAGCTGCAAATTCAAGCTGGAGCCCGAGCAGACCTCCGAGGGCCTGCCCGACTACACCGATCCCGCCTGGCTTGGCCACGATCTGTCCCGCCGCCTTCTTCGCCGCGAGGCGCGCTTTCGGCTGATGGTGCAGGTCAACCCCGGTTCCCTGCCCCTCGATGAGGCCACCGTCGCGTGGACAGAGGAGGAGGCCCCGCCCCGCCATGTCGCCACCCTGGTGCTCCCGGTTCAGGACATCCAAAGCCGTGGACAGTCGGAGTACGGCGAGCGCCTCGCCTTCAACCCCTGGCGCACGCTGCCCGCCGCCTACGCTCCCGCGGCCCGGCGCTGGCCCACCGCCTTCTGGCGCCAGCGCGCGATCGCCGAGGGAGACGGCGCCTGAGGCGACTCAGGGCGCCGTGGGGCCCTCGGGCTGGGTCCAGGTGGTGTACTGAAAGCGCTTCTGGTACTCGGCGATCGGAATCGTGAACACACCGTCCTTGGCGCCCTGGCCCCCGGGCTCGTAGCGGGCGAAGGGGTCGCGCAGGGTCACCATTGTCTGTCCACCCTCTTCGTGGACGCGCATCACCGTGTGGCCATGGCCCGGCACGATTCCGCCCTGGGCCAGCGACAGATCTCCCCGCGAGGCCGCCACCATCGGCTGTTTCGCCGCCGAGGCCGCGGACATCGAGGCGCCCAGCGCCTCCGGGGTGGTGCCCTGGCTGAAGGCCGTCTGGGTGGGCCGACCGGTCAGCGCCGTGAGCGCGTCGGACGGCAGCCCGCCGTCGAGGGCGCCATAGCCGCCCTTCCAGGCGGCAAAGGCCTTCTCGATGATGCCCACCCACAGCTCTTTGGGGTCGGTGCGCTGGGCATAGGCGTCGCGCCCATCGGCGGTCTTGGGCAGGCTCCCCTCCACCCGCACGTCTTCGGCCTTCATCTCGCCGCTGCGCTCCTGGCGGTGCAGGCGCACGCGGTAGGTGCCGTCGCCGAGGTCGGTGATCGCGCCCTCCAGCACCTGGGGTTGGGTCTGGGCGATGGCCGCCAGCGAGCTCAGCAGCCAGCAGTCGCCGAGGTAGCGCTGGCCGTTCTGGCCCTGAACCACGTCACCCGCCCCGGCTCCGCCCCGGAACAACTCGCCGCCGGCCACCGGCTGAAACTGCACCGCGCGCCCCTGGGCTGCCCAGGGAGCAGGGTTGGCGGCGAGGGGCCCGCCTACCTTCTCGGCGAGGCGCGCCTGCTGATCGGCGTTGGACCGCCCGGCAGCGGAGGCCTGGCCAGGCGAGGTGCTTGCAGGGGCGGAGCCGCTCGGGCGGCGCTGCGCATAGGAGGGCATTCTGGCACCGTTTTGGAGAGAGGATCCGTCTGCCCCAGGAGCTACTTTTTCTGTTTGCCCCAGTTGGGGTCATTGCGCGGGTTCCACAGTCGGCTGGCATCCCCGGTGATCGTGGAGGGCACCGCGATGCGCTCGCCGCGGCTGTGCTTGTCGAACAGGTTCTGGCTCGACGACACACCATTGGCCGCCCAGGTCTGGCGCACCGCATGAACGCCGTTTGACCCCAGGTTGTGGGCGTCGGCGCCGCCGAAGGGCCCGTCGTAGTCGATGTAGAGCGCGTTGGCGTCGGGATCACGATGCCGGCCAGAGAAGCCCATCTCGGGCAGGCGGGGATGCGGCCGGCCGTGGGTGATCGTGTCGGCCTCGTCGGCCCACATCACATAGCGCGGGCCCTTCGGCAGGTCGGCGGCGACGTTGCCGTGCATCTCGACGAAGAGGTGCTTCTCCAGCAGGCGATCGACCTCGGCCTCGGCCTGATCGGCGGCCTTGCCTGCCCGCACCCGGGTGTCGATCATCTGTTTGCGTACGATGGCGATGGCGCGGCTGCCGGCGACGGTCGAGTCGCTGTAGAGGATGGCGTGGACATCCTGCGGCTCGGCGCCGGTGAGGGCCGACTTGAGGAGGGTCACGAGGCTGCCCAGCAGGGCCGTGGACTTCAGTCCCCCGCGCACGGCCAGGGCCGCGGCGTAGTCGATCGAGTCGGCGCCCTGAAAGCCCGCGTCGGCGTTGGTTCCATTGTGCAGGTGAACCATCGGCTGCCCGAGGGTCTGGGCGTAGTAGGCGGTGCGGCGGCTGGCCTCGGGCTCGGGCGTGTTGAGCCCGGGCGAGAAGATGCGTAGGGTCTGATCTCCTGGCGCGGTCTCGCTCTTCGGCCCGAAGGCGTAGCGCTCCATCAGCCAGTCGCCGAAGCGCAGGCCCTGGGCTTTCGCCTCGGCGAGGGCTTTGTCGAGCGGCACCGCGCCACGGGTCTTCGGATCGGTGAGGGTGCCTTCCCGCTCGATGTCGCCGCGGCCCTGCCCCGTCACGCGCTGGAGGAGCTGCCCGCCCGTCTGGGCGGCGCCGCGGAGCCGATCACCCAGGTTGGGCTGGGCGAGCCGGCTCTGCTGCTGGGCGTTGGAGCGGGCTGCAGACGCAGGCGCGGCTCCAGGGAGTTGGGTGGGTTGCGCGGTTGGCGCGGGTTGAGCGACTCGGCGGGCAGGCATCCAGCACCTTTTGAGGTCCCGCCCAGTATACCGATGGGCGGGTGTCGAAGGCGACGAGAATGGCGCCTGTCACGCACTTGTCATGCAGGCTCGGGCCAGGCCCAGCGGTGCCTTCGCGGCGCTCCGGGCCCCCGCCTCGCGCGCTACAAGACCCCATGGCCCGCCGCCGCCTCGCCACTGCCGCCGCCCTCCTCGGCTTGTCGCTGCTCGGCTGGCTCCTGCCGCGTACGGCGCTGCGCGACCCCACGCCCACCACCTGGATCGTCGATCGTCGCGGCGCCTTCATCGGTGAGCGCCCTGCCGATCCCGACGGGGGCATCGGCTACTGGCCGGTCGATCCGGTTCCCCCGCGCGTCGCCGCCGCCACCCTGGCCCTCGAAGACCGCCGCTTCGACCGGCACCCCGGCGTGGACCCCTTGGCGATCGGCCGGGCCCTGGTGGGCAACCTGCGGGCCGGCAGCCGAACCAGCGGCGCCTCGACCCTGGCCATGCAGCTCGCCCGCCTGCAGCGCCCCGGGCCCCGCAGCTACCTGCGCAAGGCCGGCGAAGCGCTCGTCGCGGTCGGCCTCACCCTTCGCCACGGCCGAACTGCGGTGCTGGGCGCCTACCTGCGCCAGGCCCCCTACGGAAACAACATCCACGGCGTGGCCTTCGCCGCCCGGCGCTACTTCAACAAGCCGGTCGAGGATCTGTCCTGGGCCGAGGTCGCGCTGCTGACGGCCCTGCCCCAGGCCCCCTCTTTGACAAATCTGTACACGATTGACGGTCGGGGGCGGGCCACCCAGCGCGCCCGCCGCATCCTCGGGGTCCTCGAAGCGCAAGGGTGGCTCAGCGCCATCGAGGCCGAGGCCGCCGGGGTGGATCTCAGTCGACTGACCGTCGTGGCCAAACCCCGGCGCCACCCCGACCTGCTACACACCCTCGTCGACGCGCCCGCCGGCGCCACCCTGCTTCGCCTCAGCCTCGACCGCGACGATCAGCACGCCATCGCACTCATCGCCCGCAAGGCAGTCGAGAGCTGGGCGCTGCGCGGCGCCGGCAACGCCAGCGTGATGGTGGTCGATCGACAGACCGGCCAGGTGCGCGTCGCCGTCGGCTCGGTCGACTACTGGAGCCTCGACGCCGGCGCCATTGACTACAGTCGGGTGCGCCGCAACCCGGGCAGCACGCTCAAGCCCTTCGCCTACGCCGCCGCCCTCGACCTCGACCTGCTGCAGCCCAATACGGTGCTGGCCGACCTGCGCCTCGGCCCGGCCGGCATCGCCAACGCCGATGGCCGCTTTCTGGGCCCCCTGTTGCCGCGTCAGGCCCTGGCCAACTCCCGCAACGTGCCGGCCGTCGCTTTGGTGGAGCAGATCGGACTGCCGCGCATGTTGGGCCTGCTCGGCCGGCTCGGCCTCAACCCCCGGCACAAGGGCCTCGACGCGGTCGGCGCCGGCCTCGCCCTGGGGGGCCTGCCGGTCTCTCTGCGCGAGCTGGTCGGCGCTTGGATGACCCTCGCCGGCGACGGGCGCTTGCGACCCTTCGTCGATCGGGCCGACCAGGAGGCCGTCGCCGGCGAGCGGGTCTTCTCGGAGCGCGCCGTGGCCCAGGTGAGTCGCTGGCTGGCCGATCCGCTGGCCCGACTGCCCACCTTTCCGCGCATGGGCCCCGCCGAGTACGCCGCGCCGATCGCGATCAAGACCGGCACCAGCGGCGACTACCGCGACGCCTGGGCGCTGGGCATCACCCCCACCGCGCTGGTGGGGGTCTGGGTGGGCAACGCCGCCTGGCGGCCGATGGCGTCCCTCTCCGGCTACACCGCCGCCGCCGAGATCCTGAGCCGGGTGATGCGCCACCTCCACCCCGATCTCGGCCGCGGATTTGCGGATCGCGCCCTGGCGCCGCCGCCGGGCACCCAACCCGTGGCCCTCTGCCCGCTCTCCGGGCAGCGGCCGGGCCCCCGCTGCGACCGCCAGGTCGTCGAAGACCTGCTCCCCGCCGAGGTCCCTGCGCAGGCCTGCTCGGTTCATCGGGCGGCCCAGGTAGACGCCCAGACGGGCGGACCGCCGAGCCCGCGCAGCCGCGCGGTGGTGACGCGCACGGTGATCGCCCTGCCGGCCGAGTACGCCGCCTGGCAGCAGGCCCAGGGCTGGCCGGCGCCGCCCCAGGTTGGCCCCGTGGGCGAGACCATCACTCTGCGCTTGCTGGCCCCCGCCGATGGCACCGTGCTGATGCCCGATCCCGAGGCCCCGGCCGGTGGAGGCACCTTGGAGCTGGCGGCCAGCGCCGACCCCCCCGTGCCGAGCCTCGTCTGGCTGATCGACGGCGAGCCCTTCGCCGAGGTGCCGCACCCCTACACGCTGCGCTGGCCTTTGCAGCCGGGCCGCCACCGCATCGCCGCCCAACTGCCCGGCGCGCCGGTCTCCACCGCGGCGGTCACGGTCACGGTTCACCGCTGAGCCAGCGGCGCGGGGGCCTCAGCCTTCGGGGTCGATGCCCAGGGCCCGGAGCTGCGCCGCGAGGCGAGCCATCCGGGCGTCCGCGGCGTCGGCGCGCTGCTTCTCGGCGTCGGCGCGCTGCTTTTCGGCGTCGGCGCGCTGCTTCTCGGTCTCGGCGCGCTGCTTCTCGGCGTCGGCGCGCTGCTTCTCGGCGTCGGCGCGCTGCTTCTCGGTCTCGGCGCGCTGCTTCTCTGCGTCGGCGCGCTGGCGCTCCTCCAGCTTCTGCTGGTGCTCCTGCCGGGCGCGCTCGGCCGGCGTGGGCACCCACGCTCCCGATGGGGTCATCCAGCGGAGGTGCGGGATTTCGCCGTGGGGGCTGTCATCCCAGCGCACGCCCAGCCGAAGCTGAAGCTGCTCGCAGTCGACGATTGGGTCCTCGCTGGCGGGATCGGGGGGGATCACGACATAGGCCGGCGCCCGTTGAGAGAGGCGGTAGCCCTCGAGTCGACCGTCCACGGGGTCGAAGAGGTAATACTCGCCCACCTTGAGCGTCTGGGCGTAGATCTTCATCTTTTTGGTGCGATCGGACTTTTCGGTGCTCTCGCTGAGCATCTCGATGACGACGCAGGGGGCGATGTTCTCCCGCCAGACCACCCAGGACTTGCGGGGGTGGGTGCTGGTCGGCCGCGCGACGAAGACATCCGGCCCGACAAAGTCGTTCTTCATGAGCTGGTCGGCGCTGAAGTAGAGGGCCATGTTGCCCCCCACAAAGGTGTCGGTGACGCCCTGGTCGGCCAGCCAGTCGGCGAGAGAGTCGATCAGCTCATTCATCCCGCTCCGATGCAGGCTGGACTCCATCTGGGGTCCGAAGTCATAAGGCAGCTCGTCTTCTCCCGGCAGGTACAGGTCGAGCGGCTGCAGAGGGATCGGCGCGCGCCGCGGGTTGGCAGACATCGACAAGCTCCCCAAAGCGGATTGGTGCGAGCCTAACTGGTGGCGATCCGCGAGGGCAGGCCCCCCGGATCGCCCTGCGCCGCCGGGATAGGCCCCCAAACCCAACGGGGAAGCGCCCCGCGCCCACCCGTGTTGCCACCCGGCTCACCCAAGGGAAGACCGTGACCCTGCCCCTCTCCGACATCGAGGCCCGCGTCCGCGAGGTCCATCCATCCTTGCGCGCCGTCCGTCAGGCCGTCGGATCCGTCATCGTCGGCCAGTCCACGATGGTCGACCGCCTGCTCATCGGCCTGCTCACCGACGGCCATGTCCTGCTGGAAGGCGTGCCCGGCCTCGCCAAGACCCTCACCGTGCGCACCCTCGCCCGGGCCTTGGACCTCACCTTCAAGCGCATCCAATTCACCCCCGATCTGCTGCCCGCCGACGTGATCGGCACCCAGGTCTACAACCCCCGCGACGCCGGCTTCACCACCCACAAGGGCCCCGTCTTCACCAACATCCTGCTGGCCGACGAGATCAACCGCGCGCCGGCCAAGGTGCAGAGCGCCCTGCTGGAGGCGATGCAGGAGCGGCAGGTGACGATCGGGGCGGAGACCCACCCCCTGCCCGCCCCCTTCCTGGTGCTGGCCACCCAGAACCCGATCGAGCAGGAGGGCACCTACCCCCTCCCCGAGGCCCAGGCTGACCGTTTTCTCGTCAAGGTGAAGGTGGGCTACCCCAAGAAGAGCGAGGAGCGCGAGATCCTCACCCGCTCCAATCAGCCCGAGCCCACCGTGGAGCCCGTGATGGGCCCCGCCGAGCTGTCCCGCTGCAAAGAGGTGCTGGGGCTGCTGCGCATGGAGGCGGTGGTCGCCGACTACATCGTCGAGCTGGTGCACGCCACGCGCTTCCCCGCCGAGGTCAAGCTGCCGGTCGCCCGCTTCATCGAATTCGGCGCCAGCCCCCGCGCCACCCTCGCCCTGGCCAAGGCCGCCCGCGCCCACGCCCTGCTCGCCGGCCGCGGCTATGTCACCCCCGACGACGTCAAGGCGGTGGGCCTCGACTGTCTACGCCACCGCGTGCTGCTCAACTACGAGGCCGAGGCCGACGGCGTCGGCGTCGAGTCGGTGATCGAGTCGGTCTTCTCCCACGTCCGGACCCCCTGAGCCATGCTCACCCCCGACGAGCTCAAGCAGATCCGGCGGCTGCATCTGCAGCTCAACCGCCGGGTCGACTCCCCCTTCGCCGGGCAGTACCGCAGCGCCTTTCGGGGCAGCGGCATGGAGTTTGAGGAGGTCCGGCCCTATGTGCCCGGCGATGACGTGCGCCACATCGACTGGAACGTCACCGCCCGGGCCAGCGCCCCCTTTGTCAAACAGTTTCGCGAAGAGCGCGAGCTGACCCTGGTGATCGTGCTCGATCAGTCCGGCTCGCTGCGGGTTGGCGCCGGCGGCCGCGACGGCAAGACCGACAAGCGCCTGCAGCAGGCCCGCCTCGCCGGCGCCCTGGCCTGGGCCGCGGTGCGCAACGGCGATCGCGTGGGCATGCTGCGCTTCACCAGCGAGATCGAGGAGTTCCTGCCGCCCCGAAAGAGCCGCGGCCAGGCCTGGGCCATCGTCCGCGCCGCCTACGATCCGCCGCCCGCCCGCCGGGGCACCAACCTCACCCTGGCCCTGGAGCGCCTCGGCCGCTCCCTGCACCGCCGGGCGGTGATCTGTATTCTCAGCGACTGGGTCGCCGACCCCTGGGATCGTGCGCTCCAGGGCCTCAGCCAGCGCCACCACACCAACGCCTTCCTCCTCCACGATCCACTGGAGAGCGCGCTGCCCAACGTGGGCCTCATCGAGCTGGAAGACGCCGAGACCGGGGCGGTGCGCATCGTCGACGCCGGCGCCATCACCGCCCAAGAGCCGCTCGACGCCCGCGTGCGTCGCCTGCGGCGGGCCGGGGCCTGGGCCACCGCCGTGTCCACCGCCGACGACCCCTTCTCGGCCCTGCTCGGCCACTTTCAGCGCCTGGAGCGCACCCGTTAGCCCCCGCAGCAGTCGCCCGAGGCGTTGGCCAGGGCGCCTGTGCCATAGCTCAGGCCGAATTCGGTGATCAGCGTGCCGCCGTTGGTGTAGATGCCCCAGTCGGCCGATCCGTAGAGGGTGGCCCGGGCGAGGGTGAGGGTGCCGCCAGTCATGTGAATCAGACCCCGGGCGGTGCCGCCGCCGCCCCAGGCCAGCACCACGTTGCGCAGGGTGTTGTTGGCGCTGGCGCCGGGGCCAAAGCGCACTGCCCCCCAAGTGCCTGGCAGCTCGGCGTCGAGCGGCCCGAAGGTGATCGGCGCATCAACGCTGCCCTCGGCGACGAAGGTGGCGGCGCCGCCATTGGGGGAGATGAGCAGGTCGCAGCCCTCGGCAAAGCGCAGGGCCGAGCCCGGCGAGAGGGTGAGGGCGGCCGGCGCGTCGGCGGTGCCCTCCACCACGAGGTCTCCGCGCACGTTGACCGGCGCAGGCAGCACCCCCCAAGCCTGATCGTCCACGATCGGCGCCCCGCCGACCAGCTCGATCACATCGCCGCCCGGCAGGTTCTCGCTGATCTGCAGCCCCGCCGGCAGGCCTTGGAGCGCGCTGGGCACCGCCTCCAGGCCGATGGCGCTGGCCCGGAGCGTGACGGCGCCGCTGGCCGGATCGAGCTGGGCCCCGGTGTCGAGGCGCAGCGCCGCGCCGAGCGAGCCCTCCACCACCAGATCGCTGGCAAAGAGCACGGTGTCTTGGAGATCGAGGGAAGCCCCGCCATCCGCCCCGCCATTGTCTACGCGGGTGTGCTGAAGACAGATCCCGCAGTCCCCTGGCCCCTCGCCGACCACCCCCACCCGCGCCCGCAGGCCGGCCCAGGAGCCCGCCACATCGGCCGCCCGGGCCCGCAGCAAGACCGGCGCCTCGGCCGTGCCCTCGGCGATCAGCCGCGAGGCGCCTCCGTCGGTGGACATCGACAGGCGCTGGTTGCTGTCAAAGGCCAGCTCCACGCCGGCCCGCAGGGTCAGCGCGGCCGGCCGCTCGGCGGTGCCCTCCAGGCTGAGGCCGTCGAGCAGGCTGATCGGCACGCCCAGGTCCGACCACTGGGCCGGCTCGGTGAGCTCCGCGCCGTCGACCTCGATCTCATCGACGCCGTTGCCGGTGTAGGCCGAGCCGGTGGCGGGCAGGCTGCCCACCGCCTCCACCCGGGTGCGCACCGGCGGGCCGGCATTGCCGCTGATCACGAGCCCTTCGGAGTCGCCGTCGAGGCGGCCTTCCACCCCCAGCACGAGGCCAGGGCCCTCGCTGCCCTGAATCGACACGCCGCGCAGGTGGACCGAGGTGCCCACCACCTCCAGCCCGCCCTTGTCGCCGCCGGCCCGCTCGATGCGCACCTCGGTGAGCGAGACGCCGCGGGCGTTCTTTTGAAAAGACAAGCCATTCCAGATGCCGTCGCGATCGAGGTCAGAGGCGCTGGTGAAGACCACCGGCGCCTCGGCGCTGCCCGTCGCCACGAGGCTGGCGGTGCTGTCGCCGGCCCCCACCAGCAGGCGGGCCCCCTGGGCGAAGCGCACCACCGTGCCGGCCTGGACGGTGAGCGTGCCCTGCACCAGCTTGACGTCGCAGGAGACCGTGTGGTCGCCGGCCTCGGGGCCCCAGGTCTGGTCGCCCTCGATGGCGCCGCAGTGATCGGTGGTCGCGGGGGCCTCGTCGCCGCCGTCATCGCCGCCGGCTGCGTCGTCGCCGCCCTCCTCGCTGGTGGCCTCCTCCTTGGCGCCGGTGTCCTCCCCCTGGGCGAGGCTGCAGGACAAGGAGAACACAGACAAGGTGCAAACCCACACGCGCATCGAGGCCTCCAGTTCAGCAATGCCCGCCGCCGGGCTCCGCAACCGACGGCCCTTCTTCACCGAATTCCTCTGCCTTGGCAAGCGCACACAGGTACGATTCAGGTGGAGGGAGCGGGTGGTGTTGATCGGCCTGGCCGGTGCTTCAATCGTATGGCGCCTGCTCAGTCCCGCACGATCACCGGCTGGGTGTGGACCGCCAGCCCCCCCGCCGGGCCGCGCAGCAGCAGGTAGAGCATCGCCGGCCCGGCGGCGTTGGGGGCCTCGGCGATCAGGCTGAGGCGGCCTTCGTAGCCCTCCTCCCCGGCGTTGAGGCGGCGCACATCGACCGCCTGGCCGTAGGCATCCCAGAAGCCGTAGAGCAGGTCGTCCGCCGAGCCCACCGCGTAGTCGATCTGGAAGACCTCCTGGGCGTCGACCCCCAGCGCTGCCTGGCCCCGCACCTCCACCTCGGAGTGAACAGTGGGGTTGACGCCCCAGGAGGTGCTGTCGAGGGGGTTGCCCACCTCCAGCGCCCGAACCGCCAGGCTGGAGCGCCCCATCGGAAGGGAGGAGGCCAGCCCGACGGGATCGAGCAGGTCAGGCGAGAAGTACGCGGTGCGCACCTCATCGAAGATCGGGCAGGCGTCGCGCTCACAGGCGAGCGACCACAGGGCTACCCCCTGGATGCCCAGCGACGACCACAGGTTGAGCATCATGGGCGTGGCGATCGGGAGCTCGACCCGGCTGCGCAGTCCCGCCTCGTCGACGATCGGGCCCAGCAGCGCCGCGGCCAGGTCGAGCTGCCACAGACAGTCGCCGGCCTCGTCGGTCACACACATCCAGGTGAGCAGCTCCACGTCGAGGCGATCGGGGTTGGCGGTGACCACCTCCACCTGCAAGGGCAGCCCCGGCACATAGCGGGCCGGCTCGGTGATGGCGCCCATCACGGTGAGGTCTTCGATCAGGCCGTCGGAGTAGGTCGACTCGGCGCAGCCGAGCAGCAGCAGGATCACCAGTCACCCCGCAGGCCAAAGGCCGGAAAAATCGGCAGACCGTACACAAAGACCTCTTCGGTGTAGTCTTCGGTGTAGTTGAGCATCTCGACGTTCTGGCGGTTGGTGGCGTTGAGCAGGTCGAGGTAGGCGGTCAGCGTGAAGCGGCGCAGGGCCCAGGCCTTGTCGGCGCGCAGATCGGCGGTGAAGACCGGCGGCAGGCGCCCCTGGCCCTCCGAGACGCCGAGGTACTGCATGGCGTCGATGCTCCAGATGCGGCCGGTGACCTGGGGGTAGGGATTTCCGGCCCCCGCCCGCAGGCGCAGGCCCAGGCTGGCGCGGCGCGGCAGGGCCCGATGCACCACCAGGGTGCTGAGCAGGGGCTGATCGTAGGCGAAGGCGCGCTCAATCCCGTCGCGGCCGGTGCGCAGCGAGCGGCTGGCCGAGAGCCCCAGCCAGCCCTCCCAGGGGTCGCTCATCCAGCGGGCCATCGCCTCGACGCCCATCGTGGTGCCGCTGCCTTCGTTTGTATAGTCACCGATGTCGGCCTCCATCGAGGGCGGCAACACAAAGGCCAGCTCCAGTCGGTCTTCGTGCCCAACGATGAGGGCGTCGAGCTGGCTGCGGTAGGCCGTGATCTCGAGGTCGCCGCGATCGGAGAGGCGCTGACGCCAGCCCAGGGTGAGGGTGAGCGCGCGTTCGGGCTCCAGATCGGGGTTTCCCCAGGTGGTCAGCAGCTCGCGCGGCGCGGGGGGCTGACTGTACTGGCCGATCCCGCCGATCAGGGCGGCGCGATCGTTCAGGTTCCAGCGAAGGCCCAGGCGCGGATCGACCGACAGGCTCTCGTGGAGCCCGGCCGCGGTGTAGTCGAGGCGGATGCCGGGGTTGAGCTCCCAGTCGCCCAGGCGTTGCCGCTCTTCGGCGTAGAGGCCGAGTCGATCGACCAGACCGTAGCCATACTCGTAATTGTCGCCAAAGCCCAGGCTGGAGGTCACGCCGTCGTCGGTGTCGTAGGTCAAGGCCACCTGCTCCGAGCGACCCTCTACGCCGAGGAGAAAGCCAATCGGCGTGTCGTCGCCCGGGACGCGCGACAGCTCGGCGCGCAGGCCCACCTGCTGGATGCTCTCGCGGGCGCCGTCGTCCTCGATGAAGACCATCTCGCGGGTGGTGGGGCCGGCCCAGGCGGTGAGGGTGCCACGGGCGGCGCGTTGGCGCGGGCTGCGCAATTGCGCCCACAGGCGGCGGCTCTCCTGGGTGAGCGCGCTGGTGATGCTGCCGTCGAGGCCGGGCTGCTCGATCGAGGCCTTGTCGGTGGCCTGAACGAAGACCAGATCGGTCTCCACGCCGGCGTCGCTGCGCCCCTGAAGACGGAGCAGGCCGTCGTGGTAGACCGGCAGCTGCACGGCGATGCCATTGACCCCCTGGTCGAAGAGGGGCATCAAGACAGCGTCGACGTAGCTGCGGCGCGCGGTGAGGGTGAGGGCTGTGCCCGGGCGGCCGAGCGGAGCCTGGGCGAAGAGGCTCGACTGATACAGATCAATCGCGAGGTAGCCAGACGGATCGGTGGGCGTGTCTTCGTCGAAGGCGAGGTTGACCACCCCGCCCAGGTGCCCGCCGTAGCGCACAGAGAAGGCGCCCGGCAGCAGCTCGATCGACGAGAGGGTGTCGGCGTTGACCACGGTGCACAGGCCGCCAAAGTGGTACACCGCCGGGATCGGCGCCCCGCCCAGGTAGAAGCCGCTGTCGTCGGGCCCGGTGCCGCGCACCACGAGGCTGCCCACCGAGAAGGGCGCCCGCGCCACGCCCGGCAGCGACTGCAGCGCCCGCACCGGGTCGCCGCCGGTGCCCGGCTGAGACCGCGCCTCCCGGGCCGAGAGGCTGCGGCGGGTCTGTTCAGGTTGCTTGGGCGCAGCGACGGTGATGATCGTGGCGCCCACGTCGTCATCTGCCGCTCCCGCCGCGAGGCGCAGCAGCGTGAAGCGCAGCGCCAGGGCCTCGCCCCCGACGAGGGACAGCTCCTGGTGGAGGGGGCTGTGGCCGGGCGCCTCGGCGACCAGCATCACCACGCCCGGCGCGAGCCCCTCGATCACCGCGTGGCCCTCGGAATTGGCGGGGAGCTCGGTCACCACACCATCGGGCCCGACGAGCCGCAGCGAGAGGCCTGGGGGCGCCCCCTCCACCTGCACATCGAGGCGGGCCAGCTCGACGATCGGCTCGATGGCCAGCGGCTCCTGGGCGAACCAGGGCCCAAGGCCCAGGAGCAGCCCGCCGATCATCGACAGGGGCCAGCGCGGCGGTGCGGCGACGGGTTCACAGGCGCTCCAGCGGGGCGCCTCTTTGTAGCCTGTGCGGGCGTGGTAGGCTGGGCCGTGATCCTGCGCAGACCCACCACCGTCCTGCTGCTGCCCCTGCTCGCGGGCTGCAGCGCGCTGCAATGTGTCACCGACGGCACCTGCTGGAGCTCCCGGCATCCGCCGCTCCAGGGCATCTTCAACGACGCCGACGGCGATTCCTGGCCTGCCCCCTTGGACTGTGATCCCACCGATCCCAATGTGCACCCCCAGGCCGAAGAGCAGTGCGACCGTGTAGACAATGACTGCGACGGCCTCAACAACGAAGGGCTGGTCGAGCTCAACGGCTGGTCAGACCGCGACGGCGACGGCGTGGGTGAGGTTTGGGAGACCGGCTGCCTGCGCCGCCGAGACGCGCCGCGGGTGAGCGAGGGCGGCGACTGCGACGATGACGAGGCCGCCGTTTACCCCGGCGCGGCCGAGGTCTGCGACGGCCTCGACAATAACTGCGACGGCCAGATCGACGTGAGCCCCGTGTCGGGCGGCGAGCCCGCCTGGCCCGACGCCGATGCCGACGGCGTCACGGGCAGCCTCAGCCCCAGCGAGGTCTGTCCAGGCACCGCTGGCTGGGTTGAGGCCCCCAGCGAGGACGTCGACTGCGACGACGACCGCGCGGCCGCCCACCCCGGCGCCCCCGAGCGCTGCAACGACCTCGACGACAATTGCGACGGCCTGGCCGAGACCCTCGACGACACCCGCATCCGCGACCGCGACAGCCGGGTGCGGTTCTACCGTGACGCCGACGGCGACGGCTTCGGCGCCGCCGAGGCCCCCCGACGCCAGGCCTGCGCCCTGCCCGCCGGCTTTGTCTCCTCGGGCGGCGACTGCGACGATGGCGACGCCGCCGCCTCGCCCCTCGGCCTGGAGACCTGTGACGGCCGCGACGAGGACTGCGACGGCCTCGTCGACGAGGGCGCCACCGACGCCCGGCTCTTCTACGTCGACGCCGATGGCGACGGCGTCGGCGGGGCCAGCGAGGTCTGGTCTTGTGGTGGCGGACCCGGCCTCAGCCGGCGGGGCGGAGACTGCGACGACGCCGATCCGGCCCGCTCCCCCGACGCCATCGAGGACTGTGGGGCCGCCCTTGACCTCAACTGCGACGGCCTCAGCGGGGATGTCGATCACGACGGCGACGGGTGGCCCGCCTGCCTCGACTGCGACGACGCCGACCCGGCCCGCGCTCTCGACGCCGTCGAGCTCTGCGACGACGGGCAGACCGACGAGGACTGCGACGGGCTCGTCGACGACGAAGACGACTCGGTGGCCGGCGAGCTGCCCACCTTCGTCGACGCCGACGGCGACGGCGTCGGCGGCGCCCCGGGCCCCTGGGTCTGCACCCTGTCGGCCGGCCTCGCCCAGGTCGGGGGTGACTGCGAGGAGGCCGATCCCCGCGTCTTCCCCGGGGCGCCGGAGCGCTGCGGCGCCGCCTTGGACTTCGACTGCGACGGCCTGCCGGGCGCCTGTTCCACGCGGAACACCACCGACGAGGCCGCCGTCTCGATCGGGCCGAGCCCGCAGCTCTGGCCCCAGGCCGGCGGCGGCCTCTGGGCCCTGCAGCCCGCCGACGCCGATGGGCCCGACCGCCTTGCCTTCCTGGGCCCCGATCGCCTCCTCCGGGGCCGCGATCTGCCCCTCGGGCCCGCCGACGCCATCGCCCGCGGGCTCGGCCGCGGAGAGGGCTTTGGCGCCGAGGCCCTCACCCATGTCGACCTCGACGGCGACGGCCTCAACGACCTCCTCGTCGGCGCCCCCCTCGCCGACGGCGCCGTGGGGCAGGAGGGGCGGGTCAGCCTCTTCGTCGATGGCGCCGTGCAGCACATCGCCGGCCTCGGCGCGGGCGGAGAATTCGGCGCGGCCCTGCTCTCGCCCCCCGGCCTGGAGGCCGGCCGCCTGTGGGTGGGCAGCCCCGGCCTCGCCGATGACGTGGGCGCCGTCTACGCCTTCGCCGACCCGCTCGCCGCGCGGACCCCCGAGGCGGCCGATCGGGTGATCTGGGGCGAGGTGCCCGGCGGCCGGCTCGGAATTGGCCTCGCGTCCGTGGGCGATCTCGACGGCGACGGCGCGCCCGAGGTGGGGGTGAGCTGTGCCGCCTGCGGCCCCGAGGGCATGGCCACCCTGCTGATCTTCGACGGGGCGCCGGCTTCGCAAGTGGCCAGCGAGGCGGACCTGCGCCTGCTGGCCCCGCGCAGTTGGGGGCCGAGCCCGGTGGTGGTGGCGGCCCCGGCCGACCTCGACGCCGACGGCCGCGACGACCTCGTGCTGGGCCTGCCCGCCGCCGACTTTGGCGCTGTGGATGGCGGCGCGGTGCGCATCCTGCGCAGCAGCATCCGTGAACACTGGCAGCAGCCTTCCGCCGTCAGCCTGGGGGCCGAGGCCGACGGCCAGCTCAACGCCACCGAGGCCCACCAGGCCCTCGGCGCCAGCTTCAGCCGCCTGCCGGGCGACGGCGGGCCCGGCGACCTGCTGGTGGGGGCGCCGGGCGCCCTGGGGCTGGGGGCGGTGTACCGGCTGCCCGTCGACGAGGCGGTGGGGGCCGGGGCCTTGCCGACCCCCTACCTGCGCGGCGGCGCCCAAAGCCCGGGGGCCGGCAGCGCCCTGTGGGTGGGCGACCTGAACGGAGACCGCGCGCCCGATCTGCTGGTGGGCTGCGGATCGCGGCACGCCTTGCTGTTGGGCGGGGCGGGCGGGCTGGTTCTCAGCGCCGATTGACCGGGGAGGGCTGGAGATCGGCGTCGGCGGTGACAACCCGGAGGGAGAGGTAGCGATGGGCCGGGTCGATGGGCGTCTCGGCCTACCAGGGCCGGTAGTCGGGGCCCGTTAGACTGTACTGCATGTCGATCTGGGCGCCGGGCTTAACAATCAACGGTGCGTCGGGGCGCATTTCGGGCGGAGCAACCGTCCATCGGCAGCACCCACAGGGCCATCGCCGACGGGCCATCGGCAGCCTCACCGGCCTCTACCTCGCCGATGATCAAGCAGGCGCCCACCTCACAGGCGAGGGCCCACACCTGGAGCGTGACCGTCGCAACGCGGCTGCCCTGGTCGGCTTCGCGCGCGTCGCCGTTCAAAGCAGCCTACGAATGACGACGCGCCACGAAGAGCTCGACAACCCCTCCAACCGCGCCTGTCAGCGCGCGGTGCTCGAAGTAGCAGGCCGCGGGGATCCAGAGGACGATCGCCGCAATACGGACAAGCAGCGGAAATGACGCGCCAACGAACAGGACCATGGCGGCGCCGAGTGCGGCGAGCAGTGCCATCACGACGAGGTTGGCGACGAGGTACGGAGTGCTGTTCGATTTCGGCATCGCTGTTTCCAGTGCGTCGTTCTTGCCGGCTGTGACTGCGTGGTCGGGGGACAGGTAGGATGAATGCGTTGGGCTGGAGTCCACTTTGGGAGGCTATCGGGCGGACACCGACTGGTGCAAGGGGTTGGCACCGGTCAGCAGCCCCTGCGGAAGCCTCGATCCGGGCTGAATCTGGCGAAAGGGCGAGGTTCTACTCTCCGGTGTCGCCGGCCTGGAGAAGAAGAGCCGCCGGCTCTCGCCCAAGGAGACACGGGTGGTGGCCTTTCACGATGCGCGTCACGCGACCTGCCCCGGCGCCGATCCCGTGTAGAAGATCAGCATCATCCCGCCGGGCATCGGAGCGCTCGGCTACACCCTCCGGACCCCCTATTGAAAGACCGATACCCCATGAGCCGCCAGGAGCCTCTCGACCCGCTCATCGTGCCCTACGGCGTCCGATCCGCAGAGGAGCGGGTTTTCGGAGAGATCCCCACCTGAGCCTCCGGTGATCTTCGCGCGGCATCCAACCTCGCCCGCCGCAAGGTCTCCCCGTTCGCCATGCGCGAGCACCGGAGGCCTGTCGATTCTGGCGGCGGGCGGCCCAATCCTCTCGGGCGAGCCAGCGGAGGGGTGACATGTTGGGTTCGGACCGTTCGGCCCGGGAGATCGATGAGGCGGTGCGCCACAGGCTGCCGGACGCCGGGCTCGCCGCATCCTCGAGGCTCACCGGCCCTGGATGGCTCGGATGGCCGCGGAGCTCCTGGAGCGGGGGGCCTTCCTCTCCGAGGTCGGCACCATCGACCTCACCGAGGAGCTCCGGGTGCCGGGCGCCTCGGGCCGAGCGCCGCCGTCCGCATTCGGGATACGCGGCTGCGCGAGGTGCCCATGTCTCCATTGTTGCTCGTTGCCGCTGCCCTGGCCGCCAGTCCCTCCAAAAAAGAGCAGATTGAAACACTGGAGGCGCAGGCTCGATCCCTGAACGAGCAGCTCGCTGCGCTGACGGTGAGCCTTCAAGAGGAGCTGGCAGCAAAGGAGGCCGCACGGGCCGAGGTCACCGCCGCCCACGACGCAGCGGCCAAGGAGGTGAGCCGGGTCCGCGACGGCCTGCTGGACATCGCGACCGAGCTCCAGAAGCTCGAGGCCGAGCTCGCCCGACCGCTGAAGAAGGGCGAGAAGCGGGACCTGGAGCCCCTGCTGCGACAGGTGAGGGATCTGCAGGCCTCTGTGGCGGCCTTCGATGCGGGGTCAGCGGAGAAATTCAGTCAGGAGGTGGATGCGAGCGCCGTGGTCGGCAAATTGAAGGCTGCGATGGCCGCCGGGGACTTCAATCAGGCGATGGCCGCCGCCGAGCTGTTGAACGGTCCCTATCGGGACACCGAAGCCGCCGGATCGGCCAAGCGCTACCTCGCGGAGCTCTCCACCATCGGCCTGCATCCCGCGGAGCCGGTGGTGCTTCAGTGGTTCACGTCGCCGGCTTCAGTCCGCGATCAGCCCCTTACCATCCTCGTGTTCTGGGAGACCTGGTGCCCTCATTGCACGCGCGTGGTGCCAGCCCTCAGCCAGTGGACGGAGACCTACGGCAAACGCGGACTCCAGGTGATCGCGCTGACCCGCATCACCAAGACCGCGAGCCCGGAGACAGTGAAGGCCTTTATTGCCGAACACAAGCTCCCTTTTGCAGTCGCTCAGGAGGACGGGGCGTATGCGGAACTGCTTCAGGTCACCGGCATTCCAGCGGCGGCGATCGTCGTGAACGGTGAAGTGGTCTGGCGAGGCCACCCCGCGCGGATCGATGCCGCGCTGTTGGAGCGCTGGATACAGAAGTAGAAGGGGAGCTCAGCTCGGGGCCGACGTCACCAATGGCGTTCAGATCGGCGATCGGGCGGTGGTCGGCCGTGATCCGCGACCGGCGAGGCCGCCTGCCGCACGCAGCCCGCGGTCGGACCTTGCGGCGCGGCCCCCGCGCGGAGGATGCTGGGGCCGGAGGTGCCCGTGCCGCTCGCCCCCGCCGCCCCGTCCCCCGACCCGCTCCGCCCCTTTGAGCA
>Ga0164294_10000688_pt1 | contig 32207 bp, 33 predicted proteins | sample GEODES005metaG_FD_111479 | JGI IMG/M metagenome (GOLD analysis project Ga0164294, IMG submission 111479) | Oligotrophic lake water microbial communities from Sparkling Lake, Wisconsin, USA - GEODES005 metaG | ecosystem: Environmental > Aquatic > Freshwater > Lake | place: USA: Sparkling Lake...
CCGTCCACCAGACTCATCTGGTTATCCATCCCCGCCTGCGACGTCCCCGCACCGACGAACAACGCCGACAACGCGGTAACCAATGCCACCAGAACACGACCGACTGCCTTCATGGTCTCCCTACCGCCTCACGGTGCCAGTTCCCGAACGCTACCGAACGGGTCTTGAGTTGCTCGTCACTGTTCTCATCGACAACAGGAATCACATTATTACGCGTTCATCGGAGAAATTCTCGACAACGTGAATCTCAGACAAAACCTCGCGGGCTGCGGAACCGGTCAGGCAGGGAATGCCGCGACCGGCATGAGGACGCTGCCGCGGCAGGCACCCTCGGCGATATCGGTGTGCCAGGTGCCTCGGAGCGAGCCGTCCGGCTGGGGTTGGTAGACCGCCCAGGAGGTGGCCCGGGCCCACTGCTTCTGGCCTCCCTCGCCCAGGGAGCAGTCCCACAACCAGTCGTAGCTGGACGCCCAATCCGACCCGCTCCAGACGTATCGCGTCGGTTGCGGGATCGTTGGGTTTCCCGGCCGCGGTCCATCGACCACGGTGGCCACGCATCGAGTGAGGGAGCACTGGGTGGCCAGCGTGAAGACGGCGCCGAAGTCGCTTTCCTGCTGCCGGCTCGCGGGGCTGGTACCCGCCTTCTGTGAGGCGTAGGTGACCATCTGGAAGCGCCCGTTCCATGGCTGCGGTGCGGCCGAGGCGGTCGCCGGGCCCAGTGTCATGGCAGCCAGGACGACCGCTGCCAGCAGCAACGGGAAACGACGGTGGTGCCCGACGCCCATCACACCGCTGGGGTCAGCGCGGACGGCACGGTCTGACCAGGCCACATACGCCCCAGGGTAGTCGTCGTCAAACCTCACCCGTCGCATCTGCAACACGACTCGCCGGAGGTCGCGGTAGCCTCGCGGGGTGCTGCTGGCCTCCCTGAACCCGGCTGCGGTGGCGGACGGGGCCGATATTCCCGACGCGGTCCGCATTGCCGGTGTCACGCTGTCCCGCAGTGATCTTGTCGGCGCGGCGACCTCGGTGGCCGAGCGGGTCGGGGGTGCGCAGCGTATCGCCGTGCTGGCCACCCCGTCGCCGGCGACGGTGCTCGCGATCACCGGATGCCTGATCGCCGGTGTGCCGTTCGTGCCAGTCCCGGCCGACGTCGGCATCGCCGAGCAGATGCATATCCTCATCGACTCCGGTGCTCAGGGGTGGCTGGGCGATGTGCCGAACGATCCGGCCGGCTTGCCGCACGTTCCGGTACGACTCCACGCCCGCTCCTGGCATCGGTATCGCGAGCCCGAGTCGAGCGACACCGCCATGGTGATCTACACCTCCGGCACCACCGGGCCGCCCAAGGGGGCGGTGATCAGCCGCGGCGCGGTTGCCGCCGATATCGATGCGCTGGCCCGAGCGTGGCAGTGGACCCCCGATGACACACTCGTGCACGGTCTGCCCCTGTTCCATGTGCACGGGCTGGTACTCGGACTGCTGGGCTCGCTGCGGGTGGGCAGCCGTTTCGTGCACACCGGCAAGCCCACCCCGCAGGCCTATGCGGCCGCGGACGGGAGTCTCTACTTCGGGGTACCGACGGTGTGGTCGCGGGTGGTTGCCGACGCGGCGTCGGCTCGTGCGCTGTCATCGGCACGCCTGCTGGTGTCGGGCAGTGCCGCGTTACCGGTTCCGGTATTCGAGGCGTTAAAAGAGCTGACGGGTCACCCGCCGGTGGAGCGCTATGGCTGCACCGAGACGCTGATCACGGTCAGCACCCGCGCCGACGGAGATCGTCGGCCCGGCTGCGTCGGGTTACCCCTCGACGGTATGCAGACCCGCCTGGTTCATGAGGATGGATCACTCGCGTCGCACGATGGGGAAACCATTGGGCGCCTTCAGGTTCGGACGCCGACGGTCTTCGACGGATATCTGAACTCCCCGGCTGCAACCGCCGAGGCGTTTGAGCCCGAGGGTTGGTACCGCACCGGTGACGTCGCCACCATCGACCCCGGCGGAATGCACCGCATTGTCGGTCGCGAGTCCGTGGACCTGATCAAATCGGGCGGTTACCGGATCGGTGCCGGCGAGATCGAAACAGCCCTGCTGGGTCATGCCGGAGTGGCCGAGGTCGCCGTCGTCGGTCTAGCCGATGAGGACCTGGGTCAGCGGATCGTCGCCTTCGTCGTCGGTGATGCCGGAACGGAAGAACTCATCGCCTTTGTGGCGCAGCAACTGTCGGTACACAAACGTCCAAGGGAGATCCGGCTTGTCGACTCTTTGCCGCGTAACGCGATGGGCAAGGTGATCAAAAAGGAGCTGATGTCCGGCGATTAGCCAATCCAGCAGCCGTTGGCTCTAATTGGCGTGCAGCGCCTCGTTGAGGGTGATGCCCTGACCGTCACGGCCCACCACCTCCACCGCGCCGGTCATCGAATTACGCCGGAACAAAAGATTATTCGCACCGGAGAAATCGCGGGCCTTCACCGTCACCCCGTCGGACATGGTGACTTTGGTGCCGGCGGTGATGTACAAGCCCGCCTCGACGACGCAGTCATCACCCAGTGAGATGCCCAGACCGGAATTGGCACCCAGCAGGCAACGCTTGCCCACCGAGATCACTTCAGTACCGCCGCCCGACAGCGTGCCCATGATCGACGCGCCGCCGCCGACGTCCGAACCATCGCCGACCACCACGCCCGCGGAGATGCGACCCTCCACCATTGAGGTGCCCAGCGTTCCGGCGTTGAAGTTCACGAAGCCCTCATGCATCACGGTGGTTCCCTCGGCCAGATGGGCGCCGAGGCGGACCCGATCGGCATCGGCGATGCGCACTCCGGTCGGCACCACGTAGTCGACCATCCGCGGGAACTTATCCACGCCGTACACCGTCACCGGCCCACGGCGGCGCAGCCGAAGCCGCACCTGCTCGAAGCCTTCGATGCGGCAGGGCCCGTAGTTGGTCCACACCACATTGGTCAGTGCACCGAACACCCCGGACAGGTTGCACCCATGCGGTTCGACCAGTCGGTGGGAGAGCAGATGCAATCGCAGATAGGCGTCGTAGGTGTCGGCCGGGGGGTCGTTGAGGTCGGCGATGACGGTGCGGATCACAACTATCGCCACCCCGCGGTCGGCATCGGGACCACCTAGGGCACCCAATTCGTCGGGAACATCGCCGGGATCAAGCCTGGTGGTTCCGGACGGGCTGTAGGCACCCAATTCAGGATCCGGAAACCAGGCATCGAGAACCGTGCCGTCCTCGGCGACGGTGGCCAGTCCGAAACCCGCGGCGGAAGTCACGGTGCTACACGCTAGTCGATGGCCACGGCCCGCTAGCCTGATGAGTTGTGCTGGACCTCCACGCCGATCCGGTCGATCTGACCGCCGCGCTCGTCGACATCCCCAGTGTGTCCCGGGACGAGCGGCGCATCGCCGACGAAGTCGAACGCGCCCTGCGCGAGCAGACGGGTTACGAGGTGATTCGCAACGGAGACGCGGTGCTGGCGCGAACCGCCTTCGGTCGGCCAACGCGGGTGGTGCTCGCGGGTCATCTCGACACCGTGCCGATCGCCGACAACGTCCCGTCGCGCCGCGACGCCGACCACATCTACGGCTGTGGGGCCTGCGATATGAAGTCCGGCGATGCGGTGTTCCTTCACCTCGCGGCTACCGTCGTCGAACCGGTGCACGACATCACACTGATCTTCTACGACTGTGAGGAGATCGAGGCATCGGCCAATGGGCTGGGCCGTATCGAGCGTGAGCTTCCCGACTGGCTGCGCGCCGACGTCGCTGTGCTGGGCGAACCGTCCGGCGGTTATATCGAAGCGGGCTGCCAGGGTACGCTGCGGGCCGTCCTTTCCTCAACCGGAACCCGTTCGCACTCCGCGCGATCATGGTTGGGGGACAACGCAATTCATAAACTTGGTGAGGTGCTCGATCGGCTGAAATCGTACCAGGGTCGGGTAGTCGACATCGACGGCTGCACCTACCGGGAGGGACTGTCAGCGGTGGGAATTGACGGGGGAGTGGCCAGCAACGTCATTCCCGATGCGGCCTCGGTGACCATCAACTTTCGGTTCGCACCGGACCGCACCCCGGAGGCCGCGCTGGCTCACGTCCGGGAGGTGTTCACCGGTCTCGAAATCGACCTGCGGCAAACGGATTCGGCTGCCGGTGCGTTGCCGGGGCTACATCACCCGGCAGCGGCGGCGTTGGTGGATGCAGCAGGCGGACTGGTGCGTGCCAAGTATGGCTGGACCGATGTGTCACGTTTTGCCGCGTTGGGCATACCTGCGGTGAACTTTGGGCCGGGTGACCCGAATGTGGCCCACCGCCGCGATGAACGGGTGTCGGTCGCACAGATCACGTCGGTAACCGACACCCTGCGGCGCTATCTGACGACCCTCTGACGGCCGGGGGCTGACTACCGGCTGGCGGCCAGCTCACGAGCATGCGCCAAGGCCATCCGGGTGTACTCGCAGTCGGCCGCCGTGGCGATCTTGGCCAGCCCGTCGGCCGCTCGGGCGTCGCCCAGCCGGGCCGCCTCGTGCCAGGCTCGGACGGCGATCGCGTACTGGCCGGTGCGTTCGGCCATCCGGGCGCCCTCGCGGGCCGCGTCGATCGCACCGTGCCGATCGCCGATGGTAGCGAGCCGCCAGGCCCGTGCGACGGCGAGTTCCGGGGCGAACAACGCCGACTTGGTGCCGTGCCGGGATTCGGCGCGGCTGAGCATCTTCGCCGATTCGGCGATCTCACCCTGCTGGGCCAGCGCGGTGGCCAGGTAAGTCAACGACAGTGGGCCCCACGAATAGCCGGTGCGCTCCAGCGTTGCCGAGGCCGGCGCCAGCAGTGTGGCGGCCGCGTCCGGCTCGCCGCGGGCGAGTAACACCTCAGCCAGCAGCAACTCGCCGATCGAGCGGCCCGGTTGGGCCAACTCGGCGAAGTCGGTGAAGCCCAGGGCGGTGTCATAGGCGGTCTGGGTCCGACCCGCCATCAGAAGCGTGGTCGTCTCAGCCAGCCCGACGGTGAAGCGCAGCAGCCCGGGATACTCCGTGCCCAACGCCCGATCTACCAGCGGCCCGACGTCGGCGAACCGTCCCATTCGAGCCGAACTCAACGCCGCCGCACTCGACGCCCACGCCACGGCCATGTCGGGGGCATCCGCCGCCGACAGCACCTCGGTCGCGATCTCAAGTGCCCGCGCGACGTTGCCGGAGTTCATCGCGAATGTCGCCGACAGCGCGTCGAGGGTGATCCGCGCCGGCGGCCTGCTGACCCGACGGCGAACCGTCTGCAGAAAAGCCGACGCGCGCTCTGGTTCCGACAGCATCCAGAACTGGTTGGCTGCCCGCGGCAAGGCCCATGCCAGCACCTGCTCCTCCGACAACGAGGCGGGGTCCACCTCCGCAAGAACGTGATCGGCCTCCCTGCCGCGACCCTGCCAGGCCAGTGCGTAGCTCAGTGCAAGGCGGGCATCGAACCGCTCGTCTCGTTCCAGCGCGGCGGTGGCCAATCGCTCGCTCAAGCCCAGGTCGCCCAGACGTAACGCCTCCTGGGCCGCGGCCACCACGTCGTCAACGGCCTCCGGGCGCTCGCTGTTCAGCGCGAGTACCGAGCGCCCGAGACGGTCACCGAGGTGCCGAAGCGGGTGGATCGCAAACCGCTCGGCCACGTCGGTGCGCAGCCGACGTAACTGCGGTTCGGGCGTAGTCGAGGCGGCGTATTCGGCGAAGAGCGGATGGGCGCTGTAGACCGAGATTCCGACCAGCCTCACCGCCCCGGCTGACTCGGCGGTAGCGATGGCGTCGGCTGCGGTGAGCGCCGCCAGGTCCTCGTGTGTCAGTGGCTCCTGCACGCTGAGGTAGGCCAGCACTTCGCGGGCCGACGCCGGTAGGCCCGCCACATACCGGCCGACCAGATCGGGCAGCGACCGCTCGGGGTCACCGGTCTGCACCATCAGCCGAAGGTGCAGCGGGTTTCCCACGCTGCGGCGGTATAGCTCGGTAGCGTCCGCGGATGGGTCGAGATCAGCAATCAGCGCCGCTGTCTCGGCGGCGTCCATCGGGGGGATGTCGATGCGCTCGAGCAGGCCGTCCTGCCACAGAGCGTCGATCGCGGCGGGGATCGGCGGCGTTGAACGGGCAGTCACGATGAGTCGGCCCCGGTTCGCCTGCGCCAGTTGGTAGACCAGCGTGGCTGATAGTGGATCGAGCAGGTGGGCGTCATCGACGATAATGAGCGTGTTATCAGTCTGTGCAAGAAGGGAATCCAGCGCCGCATGGATCAGGGCCGCCGGTTTGCCGACCTCGGCGATGTCGACCAGGGGACCGAATGCGCCGAACGGGACCGCAGATTGGGTGGCGGTTCCGATTACCCGCACCGGGTTTTGTTGCCCCAATCGTTCGGCGATCTGTTCGGCCAAGGTTGTTTTGCCCACGCCGTCAACGCCGAGCAGGGCAACCCCACCCGCGGTGCGTCCGTCAAATTGGCGCACGACCTCGTCCAGAATCGGCTCGCGCGGCGAGGTTGCCCACCGGATCGGCATAGCCGGACTTTATGGCCCGCGACCTACTTCGCACACCATTAGCCGTAAAACATGCGCGAATTCGGCCGGCACGGGCCGCTGGTCTAGGTTTCGGGTGTGCAGCAGCAAGCCGATTTCGAGTCCGAGTGGGCGGTATGCGTGTACTGCTCGGCCGGCCCGCGCCACCCGGAGCTACTGGATCTGGCTCACCGGGTCGGTGCGGCGATCGCGCTGCGGGGCTGGACGCTGGTGTCCGGCGGGGGCAATGTCTCGGCGATGGGAGCGGTCGCTGCCGGCGCGCGTGCGGAGGGCGGTCGCACCGTCGGTGTGATCCCCAAGGCCCTGGTACACCGCGAGTTGGCAGATATCGGAGCCGACGAACTAATCGTCACCGACACCATGCGGCAGCGCAAGCAGGTGATGGAGGATCGCAGTGACGCATTCCTTGCCTTGCCCGGTGGGATCGGCACATGCGAGGAGCTCTTCGAAACTTGGACCGCCGGGTATCTCGGAATGCACGACAAGCCGGTCGTGCTCCTGGATCCTGACGGCCACTATGACGGGCTTCGCGCCTGGCTCGCAGGCCTTGTCGAAACGGGGTACGTCACGCAGGCCGCGCTGGATCGGCTAGTGGTGGTCGGTGATGTTGAGTCAGCACTCACCCTGTGCACCAAGGATTCTCCCGGAAAGGAACCCTGATGGCGGGAACAGAAAAATCGAATCCGTCACGTTCGGTGAGTCTGCTCAACCTGGCCACCCGATTGCCGGGCGTCTTATTGGACGCTCCGGTGATCGTGCGGGCCGCGCTGACCGGACTATTGGCTCAGCCGAGTTCGAGGGCCTCAATCGGCAAGGTCTTCGCTGACCGTGCCGCCCGTTCCGGTGACCGGATCTTCATCCGATTCGGCGATGAGCAGATCACCTACTCTCAGGCGAACCAGACCGCCAACCGTTACGCGGCGGTGCTCGCCGAGTGCGGAGTCGGCCGCGGTGACGTGGTCGGCATCATGTTGCGCAACTCTCCTGAGGCGGTGCTCACGATGCTGGCCGCGGTCAAATGCGGCGCAGTTGCTGGAATGCTGAACCACCACCAGCGCGAGGAGGTGCTGGCGCACAGCATCGGACTGCTGAACGCCACCGTGCTGGTCGCCGAGGCCGACCTGATCGAACCCATTGCATCCAGTGGCGCTGACCTGGCCGACATAGACGTCATCTCGGTCGAGGATTTCGACAACGCGGCCGAGGGCAAGCCGACGGCCAACCCCGCCTCAGCCGAGGAGGTGCAGGCCAAGGATCCAGCGTTCTACATCTTTACCTCCGGCACCACCGGCCACCCGAAGGCCAGCGTGATGACCCACCTTCGGTGGCTGCGCGCGCTGGCGGCCTTCGGCGGACTGGGACTTCGTCTGCGTGGCAATGACACGCTGTATTGCCCGCTGCCGATCTACCACAACAATGCGCTGACCGTCGCCCTGTCATCGGTGATCGATGCGGGCGCGACGTTGGCATTGGGAACGACGTTCTCGGCGTCTCGGTTCTGGGACGAGATTCGACAGATGGACGCTACGGCGTTTGTCTACATCGGCGAGGTCTGCCGTTATCTGCTCAACCAGCCGCCCAAGGCAGACGACCGCGCGCACAAGGTGAGGGTCATCGTCGGCAACGGTCTGCGACCGGAGATCTGGGAGGAGTTCACCCACCGGTTCGGCATCGGCCGAGTTGCGGAGTTCTACGCCGCCAGTGAGGGAAACACCGGTTTCATCAACGTCTTCAACATGCCCGGGTCGACGGGAATTAATCCGATGCCGTTGGCCTACGTCGAATACGACCCTGAGACATCTGAGCCTGTGCGCGGCGCCGACGGATGGGTGTGTCGGGTGCCGCCCGGCCGGCCGGGCCTGCTGCTGAGTCCGGTCAACCGACTCTCGCCATTCGACGGCTACACCGACAAAGCGGCCAGCGAGAAGAAGTTGGTTCGCAACGCCTTTAAGGAGGGCGACGTCTGGTTCAACACCGGCGACCTCATGAGCCCGCAGGGTATGGGACACGCGGCCTTCTCCGATCGCCTCGGTGACACGTTCCGCTGGAAGGGCGAGAACGTGGCCACCACCGAGGTTGAGGGCGCACTCGTCGCCGACCGTGCAATCGAGGAATGCACGGTGTTCGGCGTCGAGGTGCCCGACACCGGCGGGCGGGCCGGCATGGCGGCGGTCAAGTTGCGCGAAGGTTCGCCATTCGCACCCCATGCTCTAGCCGAAACCCTCTATGCCACCTTGCCGGTGTACGCGGTACCACTATTCATTCGGATCGTGGAGTCCCTGGAGACCACCACAACGTTCAAAAGCCGCAAGGTCGAGTTACGCAACCAGGGCTACGGCGCCGACGTAGCGGATCCGCTCTACGTGCTGGGCGGCCGCAAAGAGGGTTATCTGCCGTTCTATCCGTCATATGCGGCCGACGTCGCCGCCGGTCGCCGCCCCCACTAGCCTTGTCCCGGTGAGTTCGACGTTCTGCGGACGGCCGGTGGCCGGTGATCGCGCGCTGATCATGGCGATCGTCAACCGCACCCCTGACTCCTTCTACGACCGGGGCGCGACTTTCACCGATGAGGCTGCGATGGCAGCGGTGCACCGGGTTGTTGCCGAGGGCGCCGACGTCATCGATATCGGCGGGGTCAAGGCCGGGCCGGGGGTTCTCGTCGATGCGGCCGAGGAGATCACGCGCGTGGTGCCGTTCATTGAATGGGTGCGCGCCGAATACCCCTCGCAGTGCATCAGCGTGGACACCTGGCGTGCGTCGGTGGCCAAGCAAGCCTGCGCGGCGGGAGCCGACATCATCAACGACACGTGGGCAGGCCACGATCCGACGCTGCCCGAGGTGGCCGCCGAATTCGGGGCTGGCATCGTCTGTTCCCACACCGGTGGAGCTATCCCGCGCACGCGGCCGTTTCGCGTCCACTACGGGACCGCAGTGACCGGTATTGTCGATGACGTGATTGCAGAGGTTACTGCTGCTGCGGAAAATGCTGTAGCCGTTGGTGTTCCGCGTGATCGCGTCCTCATCGACCCCACGCACGATTTCGGCAAGAACACCTTTCACGGCATCGCCTTGTTGCGACATGTGAAAGATCTTGTGAATACCGGATGGCCCGTCCTGATGGCACTGAGCAATAAGGACTTCATCGGCGAGACGCTGGGCGTGGAACTCACCGAACGGCTCGAGGGGACCCTGGCGGCAACGGCCCTGGCCGCTGCCGACGGAGCCCGGATGTTCCGGGTCCACGAGGTCGGACCTACCCGCCGGGTGCTGGAGATGGTCGCCTCCATCAAAGGTGAGCGACCGCCGACGCGAACCGTTCGGGGCCTGGCATGAGTGCCGATCCCGCATCGAACAATGCCACCGCGACCGGCGACACCTGGCTGACCGGTCACAGCTGGCATCGGCCCACCTGGACGGTCGCCGAACTCGAGCGCGTCAAACGCGGTCGCACCATCTCGGTGGTGCTGCCCGCGCTTAACGAGGCCGAGACCATCGGCTCGGTGATCGACACGATCACGCCGATGCTGGATGGTCTCGTCGACGAGTTGATCGTGCTCGACTCCGGCTCCACCGATGACACCCAGGCTCGCGCGCTCGCCGCCGGTGCCCGGGTCGTCACCCGGGAGGAAGCCCTGCCCGAGATCCCGCCACAACCGGGCAAGGGTGAGGCGCTGTGGCGTTCGTTGGCTGCCACCACCGGGGACATCATCGTCTTCATCGACTCCGACCTGATCGACCCTGACCCGATGTTCGTGCCCCGCCTGGTTGGTCCACTGCTCACCGAGGACGGTATCCACCTGGTCAGAGGGTTCTACCGGCGACCGCTGAGGGTGGGTGCCGGAGAGGACGCCAACGGGGGTGGCCGGGTCACCGAGTTGGTCGCCCGGCCACTGCTGGCGGCATTGCGGCCCGAACTCAGATATGTGCTGCAGCCGTTGGGAGGGGAGTACGCCGGCACCAGGGAATTGCTGACCGCAGTGCCGTTCGCGCCCGGCTACGGCGTCGAGATCGGACTGCTCATCGACACCTATGACCGGCTCGGGCTGAGCGCGATAGCTCAGGTGAATCTGGGTGTTCGCACACACCGCAACCGACCCTTGAGCGAGCTGGGCCCGATGAGCCGCCAGATCATCGCTACCCTGCTGACTCGCTGCGGAATCCCCGACTCCGGCGTCGGCCTGACCCAGTTCCTGCCCGACGGTGACGGCTACCAGACACGCGCCTCGACGGTGTCGCTGGCTGACCGACCGCCGATGAACACGCTGCGCTAGACGCCCATGGCCGGACCGGGTGGGGCAGGATCGTCTGGGTGACGTTGATCCTGCTGTATCTGGTGGTACTGATTCTGGTGGCCGTCGTCCTGTTCGGGATCGCCAGCCTGGTATTCGGGCGTGGCGAACAATTGCCGCCGCTGCCGCGAGCCACTACCGCGACCGTGTTGCCGGCGAACGGTGTCACGGGCGCTGATGTCGAGGCGGTGAAGTTCACCCAGGTTTTGCGGGGCTATAAGACCAGCGAAGTGGACTGGGTGTTGGACCGGCTCGGCGCCGAACTCGATCAGCTTCGTGCCGAACTCGCCGCGGCGCGGACCGATGCGGTCTCGCCCGACCCCGGCTCGTTGTGACATTGGCCGTCGGTGACGACGGCCGCCCCCGGTGCGACTGGGCGGTCGGTGGCCAACCGCTACTGCAGGAGTATCACGATCGGGAGTGGGGCCGGCCGCTGCGCGGCTGCATCGCGCTGTTCGAGCGGATGACACTCGAAGCCTTTCAGAGTGGTCTGTCCTGGCTGATCATCCTGCGCAAGCGGGACAACTTCCGCCGAGCCTTCGCGGATTTCGACATTCCGACCGTGGCCGCCTACACCGACGGTGACGTAGCCCGCCTGCTCAACGACCCCGGCATCGTGCGCAACCGGGCCAAGATCGAGGCCACCATCGCCAACGCCAGGGTGGCGGCCGAGCTCAACGTCGACCTGTCCGACCTGCTGTGGTCCCACGCCCCGCCGCCGCAGCCGCGCCCCGAAAGATCAGCCGACGTGCCGTCGTCAACGCCGGAGTCCCGCACCTTGGCCCGACACCTCAAAGGCCTCGGTTTCCGGTTCGTCGGACCCACCACCGCGTATGCGCTTATGCAGGCCACCGGGATGGTCGATGACCATCTACAGGCTTGCTGGGTGCCCGGTGCCGGCAACAGGGTCGGTTAACCGCCCAGGCGCGAGTGGGATTGATAGGGTTCGGCCGTTGCGGGATGGCGGCGAATGGCTATCGATTCAACTTGGGAGCGTGCGCACATGAGTGAGAACCTGGCAATCCTGGCGGGCCTGCTCGGATCAGCTGACGTGGCCCAGGGTCCAACCGCTGAACAGTTGCGCGTTATCGACAGCTTGGCGCGGGGTTACTTCGGCCTTGACGTCGATGTGAAAGCGCTGAATCCGATTACACCGGCAGAACTGGCCGCCGCCATCGAATCTCACGACTGGCGGGGTCGTCACCGGGTCATCGACCTGCTGATCCTCGTCGAGTTCTGCCGGCATCCCGGCGACCCGGCCCAAGCCGATCGGGTCGAAGAGTATGTAAGCCACCTCGGCAGCGAGAATCTTGCGGTTGTGGCGCGCGACCTTCAGACCGGGCATCGGGAGCAGGCGATCGCCGACTTGAAACGCTTCAGCGAAGCAAGCAAAGGGTTAAACGGTGTGGACGGCAATGACGTCTCGTCGATCCTTCATGGTTTAGCCGGATCTGCAGCCGGAACATTGGGACGCGGTCTCTACGACTTCTACGTTGACCACGGCTTACCGTTTCCGGGCGATCCCGATGGCGGCGATGTCACCATGGCCCACCACGACTTCACTCATGTCATCACGGGTTACAGCCCGACTCCTCCCGACGAAGTCGCACTCCAGGCGATGCTCACGGCCGCGTCGAACTTTGATCACCACTTCTCGGGCCTCGTCGCCGCGTTGGCAGCACTCGAGTCCGCCACCTTCGAGCTACCGGGCTTTGTCCCGAGAGAAGCTGTGTTGGACCGCCCGGGCGCCGCTGACAAACTCGCCGACGCGTTCCGGCGGGGTTCACAGTGCACCGGCGATATCGGGGATATCGATTTCTGGTCGCGCCGCGACGATCTCTTGGTCGATGTGCGGGCTGAGTACAACATCGAAGCGGTGAATTCGACTCCGGCGCCGACAGTCTGACCGCACGGCGGGTCGAGTCCGGTGCACGCGAATGCCGGCCATCGAGGTGGTCGATGACTGCCTACGGGCCTGTTTGGGTGCCGTCCGGACCGGCGCCTAGCTGGTCTTTTACACCTCTGGGCCCTGATAGGGAACAATAGGAACAACTGGAATCAACCCATCCGGCACTGATTCGTTCATGCTGGCGGGTCTGCTTGATCTGGAGGGAGTACTCGATGGCGGCGATGAAGCCCCGGACTGGTGACGGTCCGCTGGAAGCGACCAAAGAGGGACGCGGCATCGTGATGCGAGTACCACTGGAGGGCGGCGGCAGGCTCGTCGTCGAGTTAACCCCCGCCGAGGCCGCAGCGCTCGGTGATGAACTCAAGGGCGTCACCAGCTGAGCCGTGCGGGTTAGGCCGACACCCTGCGATAGATCTCAAGGGTCTGCTCGGCGATGCGCGCCCAGGAGAATTCATCGATACAGCGTTGACGTCCGGCCACCCCGTACGCCCGCGCTCTCGACTGATCGGCCACCAATGTGTTGACCGCTTCGGCCAGGCCGGCTTCGAAGGCGGCCGTATCTGCAGGGTCGTAGTGCACCAGGGTGCCGGTCACTGAGTCGTTGACCACCTCGGGAATTCCGCCAACGTCGGAGGCGATGACAGCAGTTTCACACGCCATCGCTTCCAGGTTGACGATGCCAAGTGGTTCGTAGACTGAGGGACAGACAAATGCTGTTGCGGCTGAGAGTATTTCGCGGATCTCATGCACCGGCAGTATGTCCCGGACCCAGAACACGCCGCTGCGCTCATCGGCCAGGCTGGAGACGGCGGCGGCGACCTCAGCGGCGATCTCGGGTGTGTCGGGAGCTCCCGCGCACAGCACCAGCTGGACATCCGGGTGGAAGTGATGCGCTGCTGCGATGAGATGTGGCACACCCTTCTGGCGGGTGATCCGGCCGACGAAGGCCACCATCGGCCGCCCGGGGTCCACACCGAGCTTGCTGAGCACCGACTGGCCCGGGTCAGGTGCGGCCGGGTACCACACGTCGGTGTCGATACCGTTCTTGACGACGTGCACTCGGGCGGGTTCCAGCGCCGGATATGCCGACAGCACGTCGTCTCGCATACCGGAGCTGACGGCGATCACCGCGTCGGCGGACTGCACCGCGGTTCGTTCCACCCATAACGAAACCTGATAGCCGCCGCCGAGCTGCTCGGCCTTCCAGGGACGCATCGGTTCCAGCGAATGGGCGGTCAGTACGTGCGGAACGCCGTGCAGCAGTGCGGCGATATGTCCGGCCATACCCGTGTACCAGGTGTGCGAATGCACGACTGTCGCATCGACCGCTGCGTTCACCATCCTCAGGTCCGCCGACAGTGTCGATAGCGCCGGATTCGCCTCAGCCAACGCAGGGTCGGGCTGATGGGCGAACGCCCCGGGGCGCGCTGCCCCCATACAGTGCACATCGACCTCACACAGGCGGCGCAACTGGGCGACAAGCTCGGTCACGTGTACCCCGGCGCCGCCGTAAACCTCCGGCGGATATTCGCGGGTCATCATCGCCACTCGCATACCGCTGACCGTAGCCCCAACACGCTTGTTGGGGCGAGAGGTTTGGGGCCCCAACACGCTTGTTGGGGCGAGAGGTTTGGGGCCCCAACACGCTTGTTGGGGCGAGAGGTTTGGGGCCCCGGCACGCTTGTTGGGGCGAGAGGTTTGGGGCCCCGGCACGCGTGCGGGGCCGTAGAGAAACCTTGATTGCCCTAGCAGTCGGCAGGCATGGTGACTAGGTTTACTCCCATGAGGGAGTTGCCACACGTGCTGGGTATCGTCATGGCCGGTGGCGAGGGCAAGCGGCTCTATCCGCTCACCGCGGACCGAGCGAAGCCCGCGGTTCCCTTCGGCGGTGCCTATCGGCTCATCGACTTCGTACTGTCCAATCTGGTCAACGCCCGCTATCTGCGTATTTGTGTTCTGACTCAGTACAAGTCGCATTCACTCGACCGGCATATCTCGCAGAACTGGCGATTGAGCGGTCTGGCGGGTGAGTACATCACCCCGGTGCCCGCGCAGCAGCGTCTTGGCCCACGCTGGTACACCGGCTCTGCTGATGCGATCTATCAGTCATTGAACCTGATTTATGACGAGGATCCCGATTACATCGTGGTGTTCGGCGCAGATCATGTGTACCGGATGGACCCCGAACAGATGGTGCAGCACCACATCGACAGCGGTGCCGGCGCGACGGTGGCCGGCATCCGGGTGCCACGTGCCGAGGCGGCTGCATTCGGTTGTATCGATGCCGACGAATCCGGCCGCATCCGAAGCTTCCTCGAGAAGCCGGCCGACCCACCCGGCACTCCCGACGATCCCGAGCAAACCTTTGTGTCGATGGGCAACTACATCTTCACCACCAAGGTGCTCATCGATGCCATTCGTGCCGACGCCGAGGACGATCAGTCCGACCACGACATGGGCGGCGACATCATTCCGCGTCTGGTGTCAGACGGCATGGCCGCGGTCTACGACTTCGACAACAACGAGGTGCCTGGCGCCACTGAACGCGACCGCGGGTACTGGCGGGACGTCGGGACACTGGACGCCTTCTACGATGCGCATATGGACCTGGTCTCGGTGCACCCGGTTTTCAATCTGTACAACAAGCGCTGGCCGATCCGAGGCCAGTCGGAGAACCTGGCGCCGGCCAAGTTCGTCAACGGTGGATCCGCGCAGGAGTCGGTAGTCGGCGCGGGCAGCATTGTTTCAGCGGCGTCGGTGCACAACTCGGTCCTGTCGAGCAATGTCGTGGTCGAAGACGGCGCCATTGTGGAGGGCAGCGTTCTGATGCCCGGGGTCCGCGTGGGGCGCGGCGCGGTGGTCCGGCGCGCGATCCTGGACAAGAACGTGGTCGTAGGACCCGGCGAGCAGGTCGGTGTGGACCCGGAAAAAGACCGGGAGCGCTTCGCGATCAGTACCGGCGGGGTGGTCGCCGTAGGCAAGGGTGTCTGGATCTAGCCCGGCGGTCTTACGACGCGGCGCGTTTCTTGCGCCGCCGTCGCCGCAGTAACCAGAACGCACCACCGGCAAGCGCGACCATCACCACGACGACCAGTGCGGGGATCACAATCGCAATGAGGGACAGGCTCACGCTCGTGAAGTCCTCGATGGTGCTCAGCACAGGTGCCGCGACGCCCGCGGTAGCGGCATTGGCCGCTGGGCGTACCGCTGTCTTGGTCAGGTGGACTACTAATGCGGTCACCACCCCGATCGCCACCGGGACCCACTGACCGGTGCGAGCGAACTCGGCGGGGTCGGACACCGCCGCGGTCTGGGCCGCGGTGCCCGAACCGAACACGATGCCGCCGGAGGCGGGCCGCACGAACGTCTGCACCGCATCGTTGACCGAGTCCAGGGCGGGGATCTTGTCTGCGACGATCTCCACCGCCAGCAGGACGGCGACGATCGCCATCACCCAGCCGTTTTCCAGCCAGGTCCAGCCGTGCGGCAACGAGATGAGACTGGTGAACCGAGCCAGCAAGCCCATTAACAGCATCGGGATGTAGGCGTTGAGTCCGGCGGCGGTTGCCAGGCCGAAGCCGGTCATCAGTTCCATGTGCGGTGTCCTAGTCGCGTACCGCTACGAGGACACCGTCCCCCAGGGGCACCAGCACGGGGGTGAGTTGTTCGTCCTCGGCAATCAATCGGGCCGCCTCACGCACAGCGGTCACCTCGGCGTCGTTGGCCGCCGGGTCGCCCGCCCGTCCGTCCAGTGCGGCGTGGTGCACCACGATGACCCCGCCGCGCCGCAGCAGCCGCACGCCCTCGACGACGAAGTGCGCCTGGTCGGACGGCGCGGCATCAATAAGCACCAGGTCGTAGGACTCGTCGGCCAGCCGGGTGAGCACCTCCTGGGCCCGCCCGGCAATCAGCCGGGTGCGGCCCGGGCCGATACCCGCTTCAGCGAAGGCCTGCTTGGCCAGGCGCTGGTACTCCGGCTCGATATCGATGGTGGTGAGAACGCTGTCGTCACGCATACCCGACAGCAACCACAGCCCACTGACTCCGGTTCCGGTTCCGACCTCGACGATCGCCTTGCCGCCACTGAGCCGGGCCAGCAGGCTCAACAGCGCGCCGACCGCGGGTGTCACCGCGCCTGCTCCGGCGTCGACGGCACGCTCGCGGGCCGAGGAGACAATGGCGTCCTCGGAGATCGATCCCTCGGCATGGAGGAGGATCCGCTCGGCCCGGCTCGGCGGCCGCGTGCTGCCGGGATCGTCGGTGATGGACATTCTCAGCAGCGTAGATCAACTGCATCCATGCATGGGCCGACGCGCCAGGTCGGGCCGCCGGGCCTTCGACCGGCCCTGACGCGCCGATTGCAAGAGATTGCTAAGAATTAGCCACTCTTTTACATTTTACCTGCTAAGAGATTACTTATCAGATAACATTTAGTTTGCTCACATGGGTTGCACACCGAGATGGGGAAAGGTAAACCGCATGAAACGCCGTAGCAGTTCGACGGGGAATACCCCGCAGCGCGCTGGTGTTGTGACCGTTGATATGTCCGATTTGACCGGCGGTGTGGAGCCGCCGGCACTGGATCACCAGGAGGATCCGACGACCGCCAGACCGATGGCCCCCGCGACGATGTCGCGCGTGGCCCCCGCGACGATGTCGCGCGTCGCGCCCGACGCCGACATGGGCTGGGTCGAGCCGTCCGACGAGCTTCAGGGCACCGCGGTGTTCGATGCGACAGGCGATCGGGCGGCCATGCCGTCATGGGACGAGCTGGTGTGTCAACATGCCGACCGGGTTTACCGGCTGGCATACCGGTTATCGGGCAATCAGCACGACGCCGAGGACCTCACCCAGGAGACCTTCATCCGGGTGTTCAGATCGCTGCAGAGCTACCAGCCCGGCACCTTCGAGGGCTGGTTGCACCGCATCACCACGAACCTCTTCCTTGATATGGTCCGCCGGCGCGGTCGCATCCGGATGGAGGCGCTGCCCGAGGATTACGACCGGGTGCCCTCCGACGGCCCCACTCCCGAGCAGATCTATCACGACTCGCGTCTCGGAGCGGATCTGCAGGCTGCGCTGGATTCGCTACCGGCGGAGTTCCGCGCCGCAGTTGTCCTGTGCGATATCGAAGGCTTGTCGTATGAGGAGATCGGGGCGACACTCGGCGTCAAGCTGGGAACCGTGCGCAGCCGGATCCATCGCGGTCGCCAGGCCCTTCGGGACTACCTGGCCGCGCACCCGGGACAGCACACGGTCGTCGCCGCATCTTCTGGATAGCGGCGCGCTCCGGGCCGCTGTGTCACCGCATCGGTCCTGATCGCGCTACATTTAACGAGGTACCGTCGTTCGACCGGTACGCACGCGCGTGGGCGACCGGGAGAGGAGTGCAGGCTATGTTCGACCCGGGGCATGTGTTCCGTCGGGCGCTGTCATGGCTGCCCTCGAACTTCGTCTCGCAAAATGACGCGCCGGTCGGTGCGCTCCGTCAATTCAACTCAACTGAGCACCTGTCCACCGAGGCGATCGCCGCCTACGTGGACGGAGAACTGCGGATGAAGGCCCACCTGCGTGCCGGGCATCACCTTTCGTTGTGCCAGCAATGCGCCGCAGAGGTCGAGGCACAGGGGCAAGCCCGCACAGCGCTGCGGGACTCCCGGCCGGTCAGTATGCCGAGCACCCTGATGGGCTTGCTCTCCCAGATCCCGCAGTCCACGCCTGATGAGACGACGCCCGCGCCGCCCAGCCTGACCGAGCAGTTGGGCGAGGACAACACGCGTGGCCGGCGTAAGCGCCGGTAGGGTGAAACCCGACACCAGCGCGATGCCCTGGCCGTCACGTGTCTTCTCCTGACCGCCCGAATAGAGGTTGATGTGAGCCCCACTAAGGACAGCTCCGGCGGCGCCCCCCGCCTGGCGCCCCGTCCCGTCTCGCGACCGCCAGTTGATCCCGCCGCCACCCGGACATTCGGCCGCCCGCGCGGCGTCGACGGTTCCTTCGTCGCCGAGGAGCTGCGGCCGGCCAAGTACCAGGGCTCGGATGAGTTCACAGCCACGGCGAAGAAGTCCGATCCGGTGCTTCAGGAGGCCTTCAGCCGCCCGTATCCGGGTGGAGAGTCGCTGCAACGGCATCCGGCCGACGCCGGGGCGCTCGCCGCGGCGACTGACGTCAGTCCAGAGCCGGACGATCCGTGGCGTGACCCGGCCGCCGCGGCGGCGCTGGGGACCCCGGCATTCGACAAGCCGGTGCAGACCGCACCGGGGGCATCGATCGGCAAGCTCGGCGTGCGCGACGTGTTGTTCGGCGGCCGGGTGTCGTACACGGCCTTGGCGGTTCTGGGCATCATGGCATTGCTGATCGGTGTCGCGGGCGGCTGGGTCGGGCGCAAGACGGCGGAGGTGGTCGAGGCGTTCACCACATCCAAGGTCACGCTCTCGACCTCCGACGGCGGCGAGGTGCCCGCCGGCCGTTTTGCACAGGTCGCCGCTTCGGTGGCCGACTCGGTGGTCACTATCGAGGCCAAGAGCGACGAATCGGGCGCGCAGGGCTCGGGAGTGGTCGTTGATGGCCGCGGCTACGTCGTCACCAACAACCACGTCATTTCCGAGGCGGCAGCGAGTCCGAGCAAGTTCAAGCTCACGGTGGTCTTCAACGACGGCAAGGAAGTGCCGGCGAATCTCGTCGGACGCGACCCGAAAACAGATCTGGCCGTGCTGAAGGTCGACAACGTCGATAACCTCACAGTTGCGAAGTTCGGTGACTCCGACAAGCTGCGGGTGGGTGAAGAAGTGATCGCCGCCGGCGCCCCGTTGGGTCTGCGCAGCACCGTCACCAGCGGCATCATCAGTGCGCTGAACCGACCGGTGCCGCTGTCGGGCGAAGGGTCGGACACCGACACCGTCATCGACGCGATTCAGACCGACGCCTCCATCAACCACGGTAACTCCGGCGGCCCGCTGATCGATATGAATTCTGAAGTCATCGGAATCAACACCGCCGGAAAGTCGTTGTCCGACAGTGCAAGTGGACTCGGCTTTGCTATCCCGGTCAACGAAGTCAAAGCCACGGTCGAGACCCTCATCAAGGACGGCAAGGTCTCGCATCCGACGCTTGGTCTATCGGCCCGTTCGGTGAGCAATGACCTCGCCTCCGGCGCCCAGGTGGCGAACGTGAAGGCCGGTGGAGCCGCGGATAAGGCCGGCATCAAGGAAAACGACGTTGTTGTCAAGGTCGGCAACCGTCAGGTCGCCGATGCCGACGAGTTCGTCGTGGCAGTCCGGCAACTCAAGATCGGGCAGGACGCCCCGATCGAGGTCATGCGCGAGGGTCGCAAGGTGGTCCTGACGGTGAATCCGACGCCGGACAACTGACGCGGTGTTCGCCAACGTCGGGTGGGGGGAGATGATCCTGCTGGTCGTGGTCGGCCTGGTGGTACTGGGGCCGGAACGGCTACCCGGCGCGATCCGGTGGACCACGGGGGCGATTCGCCAGGCGCGCGAGTACCTCAGCGGCGCCACCAGTCAGTTGCGCGAGGAACTCGGACCCGAGTTCGATGATCTTCGCCAACCGCTGAGCGAGTTGCAGAAGCTTCGCGGTATGACCCCGCGGGCAGCGTTGACCAAGCACCTGCTCGACGGTGATGACTCCTGGCTCACCGGCGAGTTCGACACCCCGTCGGCCAAGCCACAGAGCGCGACGATGCCGTCTGCGCAAGTATCAGAGCCGCCGACTGGGCCGGCGCCATTCGACTCGGATGCAACGTGACCCCTTCAGGGTCGGGGGATGCAACGTGACCCCTTCGGGGTCGGGGGATGCAACCTGACCCGCGGTCAGCGCCCCGCGGGGTCCAGTCCCAGTGACATTCCGGCCAGGCCGCGCTTGCGTGCCATCAGCGTGTCGGCGATGCGACGCAACGCTGTGCCCGCTGCCGATTCCGGCGCCGACAACACCAGCGGCACACCGGAATCACCCGCTGCCACGAGGGCCGGATCCAGCGGCACCTGGCCGAGGAGCGGCACGTCGGCCCCGACCGCCAGCGACAGCCGTTCAGCCACCTGACGGCCTCCGCCTGCACCGAAAATCTCCCAGGTGGTGCCGTCGGGCATCAGCAGCCCGGCCATGTTCTCCACCACCCCGACAATGCGCTGCCGGGTCTGCAGTGCGATGGCGCCGGCGCGCTCGGCAACTTCTGCGGCAGCGGCCTGAGGGGTGGTCACCACCAGTATCTCCGCACTCGGGAGCAGCTGGGCCACCGAGATGGCCACATCACCGGTTCCGGGCGGCAGATCCAACAGCAGCACGTCGAGATCGCCCCAGTACACGTCGGCGAGGAACTGTTGCAACGCCCGGTGCAGCATCGGCCCGCGCCATGCCACTGGAGCATTGCCCTGGGTGAACTGCGCTATCGAGATGACCTTCACATCGTGGGCGATGGGGGGGAGGATCATCGATTCGACCTGGGTGGGCCGGTCGCTTGTCCCCATCATTCGAGGCACCGAGTGGCCGTAGATATCAGCGTCGAGCAGACCTACCGACAATCCGCGGGCCGCCATAGCTGACGCGAGATTAACTGTAACGCTTGACTTTCCGACTCCGCCCTTGCCGGATGCCACGGCGTAAACCCGGGTCAGCGAACCGGGCTGAGCGAACGGGATCACCGATTCGGCCGAGAGTCCCTGATCGCCGCGCAACTGCTTGCGCAGTGCCGTGCGTTGGTCATCGCTCATCACGTCCAGGTTGACCGTGATCGCACCGGTGCCGGGGACGTCGGCGACGGCCGTCGTGACCATCTCAACGATCTCGGTTTTTTTGGGGCAGGCCCCGGTGGTCAGGTAGATCTCGACGTGGACGGCGCCGTTGTCGTCGACCGTGACGCTCTTGACCATGTTGAGTTCGGTGATCGGCCGCCGGAGCTCGGGATCGATGACGCCTGCCAGTGCGACGCGGACCGCCTTCTCCCGATCGCTGCTGTGTTCGGTCATCGTCGCTGAGTGTAGATGTGGGGGAGTGACTCCCCCACGGAGGTATGCGTGAGTCAGGCCGGACCCGGCAACGCGCCGTAGCCCTGCGGCATAGGCGGCGGTGGCTCAGCCACCACGCCGGGCTCAGGTTCGGGTGCGTCCTCGGGCGCCAGATCAAGCCATGGTGCGGCCGGTGCCGGTGATGAACCCGGCCACGGCGCGGTATCCATGGGCGCATTCACCATCGGTGGTGTCATCCAGGGCGCCGGCGCCATGGGCATCATCCAGGGCGGCAGGTCCGAGGGCGGCTCAGCCACCGGTGGTAGCTGCGAGGCCATGCAGATCACCTGGCAACCATGCTCGGGTAAAACGCTTGCGCCCGCACCGCCAATCGGTCCGGGCACGCTCATCTGGCCGGCCATGTCGCTGCTGCCGAGGTTGAACAACGGCAGTTGCGACAACAGGTCGCCCGCCATGCCGGGACCCAGGCCCTCCGGGTTCTCGAGATGAGCATCTCCGAGGGCCGGGATTGGGCCGGTAATCACCGGCAGGTCGACCGGCGCCACGCCGGTCGCATACGCGGCGGCCCAGCCCAGCACGTTCTGCGCATACGGCATCGAGTTGTTGTAGCGCAGAATCGCGGTCAACACCTGGGCCTGGTTGCGCAGGTTCAGGCCCCCGCTGCACAGGTAGCGGGCAGCTGACAGGGTGGCGTCGAACAGGTTCTGTGGGTCGGCCCTGCCGTCACCGTCGCCGTCGGAGGCGTACCGCGACCAGGTTCCAGGCAGGAACTGCATGGGGCCCATAGCCCTGGCGTAGGTGGCGCGACCACCCATGCTGTTCTGCACGATGACCTCGTTGCCGGGCAGCGTGCCGTCCAGCGCCGGTCCATAAATGGGCCGCACCGCCGTGCCGCGCGCATCGGTGGCGCCGCCGTTGGCATGGGATGACTCGATGCGACCGATTCCGGCCAGCAGGTTCCAACTCACTCCGCATCCGGGGTCTGCGGTTGCCATGGTCTGCTCCGCTTTACGGTAGGCCGCCAGCGCCATGCCGGGAATCCTCATGCCGCCCACGGCGTTGACGACCGCGGCCGGAGGTGGGGGCGAGTAGCCGGTGGTTGCTGCGAACCGGAAGTCGGCCGGCGGTTTGGCCATCGCGACCACCGTGATGCCGTGCGATTCTGGCGCGGGAGACGTCACCGTGGCCAGTGGCGCGACATCGCTGCTGTTCAACGGGACGCCGGCGTAGCCGGGAGACGCTGCAACGGCACCGGCCAGCATCAGGGGCGTCAGCACGGCGATACCGAAGGCTGGCGTACGCACCACCCGGCCCGCCCGGCGCTTCATCCCCACGCATCCATCCTCAACAGGTACCCGAACCGATCTTGTGAACCAAGACACCATACATAAGGATGTGACGCCTGTGGCCCGCTATGGCAGCTTGGCATCCGGGGGCCTTTTCCCGCGCCGCTCCGAGGGTTCGTGTTTGCCGGGCTCCTTCTTGGCCGGTTGCAGGGGCTCAAGAAGTTCCCGGATCTCATCGATTTCGCGGCGCAGATAGTCACGGGTGGCGACTTCGCCGATCGCTAATCGCAAAGCGGCCAGTTCGCGGGCCAGGAACTCGGTGTCGGCCTTGGTTTGCTGGGCGCGGCGGCGGTCTTCGTCGAGGGCGACTTTGTCGCGGTTCTCCTGGCGGTTCTGCGCCAGCAGGATCAGCGGTGCGGCGTAGGCGGCCTGCGTGGAGAAGGCCAGGTTCAGCAAGATGAACGGGTAGGGATCCCAGCGCAGGCCTACCGCGAACAGGTTCAGGGTGATCCACACGATCACCAGGACGGTCTGCCACAGCAGGTAGCGACCGGTGCCGAGGAACCGTGCGATCGCCTCGCTGTACCGGCCCACCGCCTCCTGGTCGAAATTCAGGGAGGGTCGGCGGGACGTGCGCGGGGTGTCCAGTCGCTGGCGCGGATCGCTCACGGCGTTTGTCTCGCGATCACGTTCGCTTCGTCCTCCTCGAAACTCTCCCGCCAGTCATCCGGCAGCAGATGGTCGAGGACGTCGTCGACGGTGACTGCACCCAGCAGATGATTGGACTCGTCGACGACTGCGCCGCAGACGAGGTTGTAGGCGGCGAGGTGCCGGGTGACCGATCCGAGTGGGGAGTCCGGACGCAACGGGGGCAGGTCGGGGTCGAGAATGCCGCTGACCAGGTTCGCCGGCGGTTCCCTCAGCAGTGCCTGCAGATGCACACAGCCCAGGTAGCGGCCGGTGGGCGTCGCGGTCGGGGGACGCACGACGAAGACCAGTGATGCCAGCGCCGGGGTCAGGTCGGGATCGCGCACCCGGGCCAGGGCCTCGGCGACCGTGGTGTCCGGCGCGAGCACCACCGGTTCGGAGGTCATCATGCCGCCGGCGGTGTAGGGGGAGTGGCTCAGCAGGCGGCGCACCGGCTCGGAGTCCTCCGGATCCATCCGGCGCAGCAAAGCTTCGGCTTCCGTCGGATTCAGCACACCGAGCAGGTCGGCGGCGTCGTCGGGATCCATCGCCTCAAGCACATCGGCGGCCCGCTCAGTGTCCAAACCCATCAGTAGCTCGGTCTGGTCGTCTTCGGGCAACTCCTGGAGGATGTCGGCCAGCCGTTCGTCGTCGAGCGCTTCGATCACCTCGATGCGGCGTTTGGCGGGCAGATCGCGCAGCGCATCGGCTACCTCGACCGGACGCCGACCCTCGAACTGGTGCAGCAGTTGGGCCACGCCCTGGCCGGGCATCGCCAGTCCTGACGGAGTGAGCCCCTGTACGTTCTGCCACTCCACGACCGTGACTGTTGAGCGCCGTCCCAGCCGACGCTGGCTGCGCACCGCGACCCTGGTGACCATCCAGTCCCGGGTCCGGCTCTGTTCGATCCCCAGGTCGATGACGATGACGTCGATATCGGCGAGCTGCTCCTGATCGGGGTCGGTGACCCTCACCCGGGTGTCGAGCACCTGCCCCAGCACCAGAACCTCTCCCGGATGCTGGGCGAATCGGCGCAGCGAGAGGTTTGCTGTGTTGAGCGTGACAGCATTCGGCTCGATTGCCGTCAATCGCAGCATCGGGACGAAAATACTTCTACGGCTTGTCATTTCAACGACAAGTCCAAGTACGCGTGGTTGCTGGCGCACGATACTGATGCTGATCACCACATCCCGCACGCGGCCCAGGGACTCGCCGTCGGGACCCAGTACGGCCATACCCGCCAGCCGTGCCGCGTATACCCTGTTGACCGACGCCATGACTACAAAGGGTAGGAGTCGGTGCGTGGACAATTCCGATCGGCCTGGCTATCGGCCGCGCAGGACCTGTTTATCGGTGCCGGGCAGCAATCCCAAGATGATCGAGAAGGCCAAAAGCCTGCCCGCCGACGAGGTGTTCCTCGATCTGGAAGACGCGGTGGCACCGGATGCCAAGGCGCAGGCTCGGACACAGGTCGCGGCGGCGCTGGCGGGGCCCGGGTGGGCAGGCCAATTGCGTGGAGTTCGGGTCAATGACTGGACAACGCCGTGGACGCACACCGATGTGATCGATGTGGTGTCGACGGCAGGTGCGCACCTCGATGTCATCGTGCTGCCCAAGGTGACCGAGGCGTACCACGTGCAAGCGCTGGATCTATTGCTCACCCAACTTGAGCGCAGCCACGGGTTGGAAGTGGGCCGGATCGGAATCGATGCCCAGATCGAAGATGCTAGGGGGCTGAGGAACATCGACGCCATCGCCGGGGCGCCGCGAGTGCAGGCATTGGTGCTTGGACCGGCCGATCTGATGGCCAACCTGAACATGCGCACCCTGGTGGTGGGTGAGCAACCGGAGGGCTACGACGTCGGCGACGCCTACCACCATGTATTGATGACCATTCTCATCGCTGCGCGTGCGCACGGTGTCGCCGCGATCGACGGCCCCTATCTGAAGGTGCGCGATATCGAGGCGTTCCGCAGGGTGGCGGGCCGGTCCGCCGCCCTGGGCTACGACGGCAAGTGGGTGCTGCATCCCGACCAGATTGCGGAGGGCAACGAGATTTTCTCCCCCGCGCAGCAGGAGTACGACCACGCTGAGCTCATCCTCGAGGCCTACGGCTGGCACACCTCGAAGGCCGGTGGTGCGCGCGGCGCGGTGATGCTCGGCGATGAGATGATCGACGAGGCCAGTCGGAAGATGGCACTGGTGGTGGTGGGCAAGGGTCGCGCCGCCGGAATGACGCGGCAGGCGGCGCCGTTCGCACCTCCGGCCTAGGCGTCAATTGAAGGCGTTAGTCATCCAGACGATGCTGATCACCAGTGACGCAACGCCGACAACGATCCCGGCAACCGCCAGACCATAACCGCCCTGACGGGTCTTCTTGATCTGGCTGATCGCGATCGAGCCCAGCACGATGCCGACGATCGACCCGACCCCGCACAGCAGGCCCACCACCGAGGCCACCAGCGAAAAGATGGCCAGCGAGTTGGTGCCGGCCTGCTGAGCCGGATATCCGTACCCCGTCGGATAGGGCGCGCCGTACTCCGGGGGCGGTGCGTAGCCGATGGGCTGGTACGGGTCGGCTCCCGGGGGCGGGCCGTACGGCGGGTAGCCGCCGTAAGCCGGAGGTGGCGGGGGAGGCGGGTACCCGCCGTAGGCGGGAGTCTGTTCGATGGGCGGCGGTTCGTAGCCACCTGAGGGCGGTTGCTGGCCCTCGTTCTGCGACTTTTCGCCGGGGTTACCGCTGCCAGCTGTCATGCTATTTAACTTAGCGTATGTGCTGCAGGTCAGGGCGGCGCTGATGGACGGAGGAGAACCACAACAATGACCAGTCCCTTCCAACCCGCGCAGAATCCAGGTGCGGTTCCCGGTGGCACTCCGGGGTCGTCGCGCCGGGGCCCGCTTGGTTTGCCGACACCGCCGAAAGGCTGGCCGGTGGGCTCGTATCCGACCTACGCCGAGGCCCAGAAGGCCGTCGACTATCTGTCCGACAATCAGTTTCCGGTGCAGCAGGTGACCATCGTCGGCGTTGATCTGATGCAGGTCGAGCGGGTGACGGGGCGGCTCACCTGGGGCAAGGTCATCGGCGGTGGCATGCTCAGCGGCGCCTGGCTGGGCGTCTTCATCGGCCTCGTGTTGGGCTTTTTCGGAAACCCGGGGCAATCGCTGGCAATCGGTGTCGTCACGGGGGTGGTCTTCGGGCTGATCACCTCCTCGATTCCGTATGCGATGGCAAAGGGCACAAGGGATTTCAGCTCTACCATGCAGCTGGTCGCCGGGCGTTACGACGTGCTGTGCGATCCACAGAACGCCGAGCGGGCACGGGACATGCTGTCGCGCTTGAGGTTATAGCCGTTGACAACCGGTTTCCCGGTTACAGTGACTCCCGATACTCAGATGAACGGCGAGAGGCGGATGTCGTGAGGATCGTTGGCACCCGCGCCAGGCGCGCGACCGCCGTCGTGCTGGCTTCGCTCACCGCAGCCTCGGCGGTGTCGGCGTGTGATTCCGGCGGTGACGGTCGGGTTGTGAGCCTCTATACGGCAGCGGGCGACGCCGCGACGTTCACTGCGGTGGCCGATCGCTGCAATTCGGAACTCGGCGGGCGATTCCGGATCGAACAGTTCAGCCTTCCTAAGGGTGCTGATGACCAACGGCTTCAGCTGGCACGCCGAGTCACCGGTAACGACCGCACTCTGGATGTGATGGCCCTCGACGTGGTCTGGACCGCGGAGTTCGCCGAAGCGGGTTGGGCGCTGCCACTGTCGGCCGATCCCGCCGGAATGGCCGAGGCCGATGCCGCCGACGACACCTTGCCCGGCCCGCTCGAGACCGCCAAGTGGCGGGGCAAGCTGTTCGCCGCACCGATCACCACCAACACCCAATTGCTGTGGTACCGACCGGATCTGGTGGCTCCCCCACCTCCCACCTGGGACCAGATGCTCGCTGATGCTGACCGGCTGCACGCCGAGGGGAAACCCAGCTGGATTGCGGTGCAGGCCAAGCAATACGAGGGCCTCGTAGTCTGGTTCAACACGCTGCTGGAGAGCGCCGGCGGTCGGGTGCTGTCCGAGGACGGTAAGACCGTCACCCTGGTCGACACTCCTGAACACCGTGCCGCCACCGTGCGGGCGCTGCAGATCATCAAGTCGGTGGCGACTGCGCCCGGTGCCGACCCGTCTGTCACTGCGACCGACGAAGGCACCGCGCGGTTGGCCCTCGAGGCTGGCAACGCCGCACTCGAGGTCAATTGGCCGTTCGTCTTCGCCTCCATGCTGGAGAACGCCACCAAGGGCGGTGTCCCGTTTCTGCCACTGGCCGACAAGCCGGAGCTTGCCGGCAGTATCAATGACGCGGGCACCTTCGCGCCTACCGACGAGCAGTTCGCACTTGCGCTCGACGCGAGCAAGGAGGTGTTCGACTTCGCGCCGTACCCGGGCGTGACGCCCGGGCAGCCAGCTCGTGTCACCCTCGGTGGTCTCAACTTCGCGGTGGCCAGCACCACGCGGCACCCAGCCGAGGCCTTCGAGGCGATCCGCTGCATCCGCAGTGAGAGCAATCAGCGCTACACCTCGATTGACGGCGGTCTGCCGGCGGTGCGGGCGTCGCTGTACTCCGACCCCGACTTCCAGAAGAAGTACCCGCAGTACGCGATCATCCGCGATCAGCTGATCACCGCCGCAGTCCGGCCGGCGACCCCGAACTATCAGGCGATGTCCTCACGCATCTCGGCGACCCTGGCGCCGATCACCTCGATCGAGCCGGAGACGACCGCCGACGAGCTCGCCGTCCAAGTTCAGAAGGCCATCGACGGCAAAGGGCTGATCCCGTGACCGCGCCTGCCGTCGGCACCGACGATCGCCGTTCGCAGCGGCGCCTGGCCTATCTGCTGATCACCCCGGCGGTCATCCTGATGCTCGCGGTGACGGCCTATCCGATCGGGTACGCCATCTGGCTGAGCCTGCAGCGCTACAACCTGGCCAGTCCTGCCGACAACAAGTTCGTCGGCTTGGCTAACTATCAGACCATCCTCACGGACAAGTATTGGTGGACAGCATTTTTCATCACCCTGGCCATCACGGTCATCTCCGTGGCGATCGAGTTCGTCCTCGGCCTTGCTCTCGCGTTGGTCATGCACCGCACGATCTTCGGCCGGGGTGTGGTGAGAACGGCAATCCTCATTCCGTACGGCATCGTCACCGTCGCCGCGTCATACAGCTGGTACTACGCCTGGACACCGGGCACCGGCTACCTGGCCAACCTGCTGCCAGACGGAAGTGCGCCGCTGACCCAGCAGATTCCCTCGCTGGCGGTGATCATTGGGGCCGAGGTCTGGAAGACCACACCGTTCATGGCCCTGCTGCTGCTGGCCGGGCTGGCGCTGGTGCCTGACGACCTTCTCAAGGCCGCCGAAGTCGATGGCGCCGGGGCGTGGACGCGGCTGATCCGGGTGATCATCCCTCTGATCAAACCCGCCATCCTGGTTGCGTTGCTGTTCCGCACGCTTGACGCCTTCCGGATCTTCGACAATATCTATGTGTTGACCGGTGGCGCCAACGACACGGCTTCGGTGTCGATCCTGGGTTACGACAACCTGTTCAAGGCCTTCAACATCGGCCTGGGTTCGGCTATCAGCGTCCTGGTATTCGTCGCGGTCGCCATCATCGCGGTCATCTACATCAAACTTTTCGGCGCCGCAGCGCCCGGAACTGACGGCGAGGTGCGCTGAGATGGCGCAACGGGTTAGTCCGCGACGTGCCACCGGCTGGGCTGTCATCAATACACTGGTGATCATCTACGCATTGGTTCCGGTGCTGTGGATTCTGAGCCTGTCGCTCAAACCCACCTCATTAGTCAAGGACGGCAGGCTGATTCCGTCGTCAATCACCTTCGACAACTACAAGGGCATCTTCAAAGGTGACGTCTTCAGCTCGGCGCTGATCAATTCCATCGGCATCGGACTGATCACCACGCTCATCGCGGTGGTGATCGGCGGTATGGCGGCCTATGCGGTGGCGCGACTGGACTTCCCCGGCAAGCCGGTGCTCGTCGGCGCGGCTCTGTTGATCGCGATGTTCCCGCAGATTTCCCTCGTCACACCGCTGTTCAACATCGAGCGAAAACTGGGGTTGTTCGACACCTGGCCGGGTCTGATCATCCCGTACATCACCTTCGCGCTGCCGCTGGCCATCTACACGTTGTCGGCCTTCTTCCGGGAGATCCCCCGGGATCTGGAGAAGGCCGCCAAGATGGACGGCGCCACACCGGCGCAGGCATTCCGCCGGGTGATCGCACCACTGGCCGCGCCGGGCATCGTCACCGCGGCGATCCTGGTGTTCATCTTCGCCTGGAACGACCTACTGCTTGCGCTGTCGTTGACCGCGACAAAAGCGGCCATTACCGCGCCCGTCGCCATCGCAAACTTCACCGGAAGCTCGCAGTTCGAGGAGCCGACCGGTTCGATCGCCGCCGGCGCGATGGTCATCACGATCCCGATCATCGTGTTTGTTCTGATTTTCCAACGAAGGATTGTCGCCGGGCTGACCTCCGGCGCGGTGAAGGGGTAGTCGATGGCTGAAATCGTTCTGGACCACGTCAGCAAGCAGTACCCCGACGGCGCCACACCAGTGCGCGACCTTAGCCTCACCATTGCCGACGGTGAGTTCCTCATCCTCGTCGGACCGTCGGGTTGCGGAAAGTCGACGACCCTGAACATGATCGCCGGACTTGAGGACATCACTGAAGGCGAGTTACGTATCGGCGGGCAGCGGGTCAACGAGAAGGCGCCCCGTGACCGTGACATCGCGATGGTGTTCCAGTCGTATGCGCTATACCCGCATATGACCGTGCGTCAGAACATCGCCTTCCCGCTGACGCTTGCGAAGCTCAGCAAGGCTGAGATCGCTGCCAAGGTGGAGGAGACCGCCAAAGTTCTCGATCTCACCGAACTGCTGGACCGCAAACCTTCCCAGCTCTCCGGCGGTCAGCGGCAGCGGGTGGCGATGGGTCGTGCGATCGTTCGTAAGCCCAAGGCATTCCTGATGGATGAGCCGCTGAGCAACCTCGATGCCAAGCTGCGGGTACAGATGCGGGGTGAGATCGCCCGTTTGCAGAACCGGCTCGGTACCACGACGGTCTACGTCACCCACGATCAGACCGAAGCGATGACACTCGGGGACCGGGTCGTGGTGCTGCGGGCCGGTGAGGCCCAGCAGATCGGCACACCTGATGACCTCTACAACCATCCGGCGAATCTGTTCGTCGCCGGGTTCATCGGTTCGCCGGCGATGAACTTTTTCCCAGCTGCACTGACCGAGGCCGGGTTGCGTCTGCCGATGGGCCAGGTGTTGCTCGGTGACACCGTCCGCAGCGCACCGGCCCGCAATACCGGGATCACCGATGTGATCGTGGGGGTTCGGCCCGAGCACTTCGAGGACGCCGCCCTAATCGATGCACACGAGCGTGGCCGTGCCCTGACGTTCGGGGTGAAGGCCGATCTTGTGGAATCGCTTGGCGCCGATAAGTACGTCTATTTCTCAACTTCGGGCGCTGCAGCCCGATCGGCTCAGTTGACGGAGCTGGCCGCTGAGTCGAGCATGGGCGAAAACCGTTTTGTAGCAAGGGTTTCTGCTGAATCGAAAGCCGCGACCGGCCAGACCGTGGAGTTGGCACTCGATACGTCTAAATTGCATATCTTCGACGTGCAGACCGGGGTGAACCTCACCGCGTGAGCCAGCCATTGGCCGAGGTGAGCGAATATCTGCGCGCTCACTTCGCCGCATTGGGGATCGACGAAGCACCCGATATCGCCGGCGTTACCTTTCTGGGCGTGGAGCGCATCGATGTGCTGCGCTTCGGACCCGACCAACGTGCCGGTCTGGAAGGCGTATTCCACTATGTCTCCCTGGGCTGTTCGCGCTACCCGATGACCGATGCCTCCGCGGCACTAGCCGATCCGATTCGTGGTCCGCGGGCCGAGATCGTGTTGAGTCTTCGCGCGGGTGGCTCGGCAAACGGGCTGGCACGCAGCCTGGCCGTGGTGGCAGCGACCCCCGCGGTCGAGGGCGTGGTGCTGAGTGCGGGCGCACTGGTGGATTTGTCTGGACCGCTGTGGACCGAGGCACCGTTCACGGCACTATTGCTGGGTGTATCCGACATTCCCGACATGCTCACGGAACCCCCGCGGGACCCGGTGCAGTTCCTGTCCGCGGTGCCGGTCACCCAGGCCGAGGGGGCGTGGGTGCGACTCAAAGGGGCCGAGGCTATGCGTCAGGCCTGGGTCGACGATCGTGTCGATGTTCTCGACCCGCGCCGGCCCGCATCGTCGCCGGGCTAGCGCCGGACTACCCGATCTACAGCCAGTGATTGCGCCGGAAGGTGAAGTACATGGTTCCGCACACCGTCACCATCAGCAGTAGAACCGCGGGATATCCCCACCGCCACGCTAACTCCGGCATGTCCTCAAAGTTCATCCCATAGATACCGGCGATCATGGTCGGCACAGCGGCG
>Ga0164294_10000689_pt1 | contig 32146 bp, 11 predicted proteins | sample GEODES005metaG_FD_111479 | JGI IMG/M metagenome (GOLD analysis project Ga0164294, IMG submission 111479) | Oligotrophic lake water microbial communities from Sparkling Lake, Wisconsin, USA - GEODES005 metaG | ecosystem: Environmental > Aquatic > Freshwater > Lake | place: USA: Sparkling Lake...
ACTGGAATAACAGGTCCAAGTGGGGCAAGCGGACAGACTGGAATAACAGGACAGACTGGAACAACCGGTATAACTGGAGTCACTGGTCCAACTGGACAGACTGGAGTCACTGGTCCAACTGGACAGACTGGAGTCACTGGTCCAACTGGTATTACTGGAACAACGGGTCCAACTGGAACAACGGGTCCGACAGGACCAACTGGTCAGACAGGTATTACTGGAATCACTGGAACAACAGGAACAACTGGACCAACTGGTCAGACAGGAATAACTGGTATTACTGGACATACAGGACCAACAGGTCCGACAGGACAAACCGGTCAGACAGGTATTACTGGAATAACTGGTCCAACCGGTCCAACTGGGTACACTGGTTACACTGGTCCAACCGGTCCAACTGGTCAAATTGGAACAACTGGAATAACTGGAAATACGGGTCCTACTGGACCTACTGGTCAAACCGGCAATACGGGAATAACAGGAAATACGGGAATAACAGGCAATACGGGTCCAACCGGTCAAACCGGTCCAACTGGTAACACCGGCAACACCGGAATAACCGGATACACTGGTGCGATAGGACAAACAGGTAATACGGGTCTGACTGGAAATACAGGACCTACAGGACCTACTGGACCAACCGGACAAACAGGTAACACTGGTATAACAGGATCAACGGGACCAACAGGATATAGTGGTTACACCGGCGTGACAGGACAAACAGGCAATACGGGTATAACTGGAAATACTGGACCTACTGGACCCACGGGTCCTACTGGGCAGACGGGTCCTACTGGGCAGACGGGCAACACCGGTAATACAGGAATCACTGGAACGACGGGTCCTACTGGACAGACAGGATACACCGGGTATACAGGATACACTGGGTACACGGGATACACTGGGTACACGGGTCAAACCGGAAATACAGGAATAACTGGTATCACAGGACCAACCGGTCCAACAGGACCAACTGGGTCGACAGGTACTACTGGTACTACTGGAATAACAGGTTATACGGGTTATACGGGGTATACGGGGTACACGGGTCAACCAGGTCCAACTGGTGTAACGGGACCAACCGGACCAACGGGACCAACGGGACCAACTGGTGGCACTGGAATCACAGGAACCACAGGTATAACTGGACCGACGGGTGTACCTGGAGGAACCGGATATAGCGGAGCGACAGGAATAACAGGAGTAACAGGAATAACTGGAATAACAGGAGTAACTGGTCCTACTGGTACAACTGGTCAGATTGGTCCTACTGGAATTACTGGTCCGACTGGACCAACTGGGTCGACTGGGTATACAGGGCAAACAGGTATATCAGGAATTACGGGTATTACTGGATATACAGGATACACGGGTCCGACTGGATATACAGGGCAAACAGGTATATCAGGAATTACGGGTCCGACTGGATTTACTGGATTTACGGGTCCAACTGGACGTACTGGAATAACTGGTATAACAGGAGTTACTGGTCCGACAGGATATACGGGTTACACAGGATACAGTGGACAGACAGGTATTACTGGACCTACTGGTATTACAGGGGTAACCGGTAGTACGGGTATGACAGGTATTACTGGTACAACGGGCGTGACAGGTATTACTGGTCCAACTGGACCAACTGGATCTACGGGTATTAGTGGAATGACAGGCACTACTGGTCCTACCGGCACAACTGGTCCTACTGGTCCTACTGGTTATACTGGACAAACTGGACACTCGGGACACTCGGGTCCGACTGGATCTACTGGACAAACTGGAATCACAGGCATTACAGGACCAACGGGTGTGACGGGTATTACCGGACCAACGGGACCAACCGGTCCTACTGGTCAGTCTGGCGCTACTGGAACAACCGGAATAACTGGAACCACCGGCACAACGGGACCTACTGGACAGACTGGAATTACGGGACCTACTGGTCCGACTGGAGAAAGCACTGGACCGACGGGATCAACTGGATTGAGTATGACAGGGTTGACAGGGTTGACAGGCGTAACAGGACCAACGGGTGCAACAGGTCCTACTGGACCCTTGATACCAGGACCAACGGGTACTACTGGACCAACGGGTACTACTGGACCAACGGGTATTACTGGAGTAACCGGTATTACCGGACAGACTGGAACAACTGGACCAATCGGTATTACAGGAATCACTGGAATTACTGGTATTACTGGAACAACTGGACAAACAGGATTTACTGGTATTACTGGTATTACTGGAATTACTGGAACAACTGGACAATCTGGATTTACAGGATTTACAGGATTTACTGGAACTACAGGACCGGTTGGTCAGACAGGACCTACTGGACCGACTGGTGCGGCTTATACAGGTTTTACTGGTGTTACTGGTGTACCCGGAGCAACCGGTCCTACTGGAATTTCGGTAACTGGATATACCGGTCAATCTGGTTATACAGGTGCTACTGGATACACTGGACCAACTGGAATCACGGGGGTTACTGGACCAATTGGAATCACTGGGTTTACTGGATCGACTGGTGTGACAGGCGTGACCGGCGCAACAGGACCTGCATTTACAGGGTTTACCGGCGTGACAGGTGTGACTGGCGTGACAGGACCAACCGGAACAACTACCGGAACGACAGGACCAACAGGAGAAACAGGACCAACCGGAGAAACTGGATCAACCGGACCAACGGGTCAAACTGGAGAAACTGGGCAAACCGGTCCAACCGGACCAATGGGTCAAACTGGAGAAACTGGTCCACCAGGGCAAACCGGAGAAACTGGAGAAACTGGATATACTGGTCCAACGGGTTCAACTGGAATTACGGGCACAACCGGACCAACGGGTCAACCTGGACCTACTGGAGAAACTGGTACAACCGGACCTACCGGCACAACCGGACCAACGGGTTATACAGGACCAACGGGTTATACTGGACCGACCGGACCAACGGGTTATACAGGACCGACAGGTCAAACCGGTCCGGCAGGACGGTTCCTCTCTAGCATACCAATTGCATCCATGGATATATCAGATAAGTTGACAACCACACAAACTACTTTTTCAAAACCAGCACCATCCGCGGCAACATTAAGTGATTCACACAGACAGTCAAAGGCAAGAACAAATGGATATGGAACCACGCCAACTCTTTATAATTACGGTGTATCTTCCGCATCAAATAAATGGATAGCGGGAGGAATCGGAACAAATGTGATTGCGGTTTCTTATGATGGAATAAGATGGATTGCTAGTAGTTCGCCAGATCCAAATGTGACGAGTGTAAATTGTATTGCAAATAATGGATCGGTTTGGGTTGTTGGAACAACTACCGCGGATTCTTCTGGTACGATTTTCTATAGTGTGGACGGAATCTCTTGGACTTCTGCTTTCACTTCAACCTCTCCCATTTCTAGATTGAAATACAATGGCACCGTATTTGCGGCATTTTCATCGAATGGAACACCCATCTATAGTTATGATGGTGTGAATTGGTTGTCTGGAACGATTACTTATACAACCTCTCCCACTTCCGTCGGCGAAATAGGTTGGAATGGAGTTTACTGGTTGGTCGGTTCGAATGGCGCAGACCCTTCTGGTAATCAAGTGTGGAAAAGTTATAATGGAATCAACTGGAGTCCTATCACGACGGTAACAAGCACAAATATATTTGCAGTTTATTGGACTGGTAGTTTCTGGGTACTATCTGGTACAACGAGTGGTGGGTATGTGAGCGCGACGAGTTCGAATTTCGATGCGACATCATGGACAAATATTGGAACACAAAATGCGGTTTCGATTGCTCATAACGGAAAAATATTTGTTTCTGCGAGTGATTCGACAACGAATACGATTTCATGGAGTTATGATGGAGTCAATTGGACATCTGTATCTCCTGCTGTTTTCAATGGCGCGATTTCAAGTGTGAAATGGATGGGAGACAGATTTATTGCATCGGGAGCAGGAACGACCTCTCGCATTGCTTCAAGTAAAGACGGTATTCGGTGGACTTTACTTCAGAATATTAATACGGTTTTTTCCACTGCGACATATTGTGTGGAGACAGATGCGCATGCGATTCATAAACTGAAATTCCCTGAGAATTTGGTATTCAGTGGTAATTCGTATTCTCGCGATGGTGGTGTCAACTGGATGACAAATACTTCAATGTCTTCTGCTGCGAGAACGGTCGCATTCAATGGAAAACAATATATATTTGCAAATTTGACCAATGGTAATTCATATGTGAGCGAATCAATTCATGGCACTCAAACGCAAATTAATATTGGCGATTTGTCAGCGAACACGGTTATATGGAGCGGCGATTATTGGTTGATGGGAGGAAGTTCGCCTTCGAGTTCGTATCTTCTCAAAAGCGCGGACGGATTCAATTGGATGAAAATACAGTCTGGTGTTTTCGGAACAGGATTTATTTGCAGTGGGTTGGTTTGGAATGGTAAGGTATGGGTGGTTTCTGGTAATAATAACACTTCCAAGGTTTTGGCGTATAGTTCAGATGGTTCAACTTGGACACTCGCATCGTCTTCTTTTGGTGGCGGACCGGTCGAATGGAATGGTTCTTATTTCTTATGCGGAGGACCAAATTCTTCGAATAGTACAAACGTGAGTATTAGTTCGGATGGAAAGACATGGACGAGTCAAAATCTTGGAACACGCGGACCTGTTACTGGAATTGCATGGTCAGGTAAATCATGGGTTATTGTAACCTCTCCATCTTCTCTTTCGACCGCTGGAATATTGTATAGTCCGGATGGAACTACATGGACCGCAACAACAACAACCGGATATTCATATTCTGGCGTTGTTTGGGCAGGAACCAATTATGTCGTGGTAACGAATACGGGTTCCTCACTGTATAGTTATGATGGATTGAATTGGTCGGTATATAATATGACAACTATTATAGTTACAAACTCTGGTAGTGGTGCGTACGTCATAAACGGTGTGTCGAATCTTGCAATCACATTGATTCGCGGAAAGACATACAATCTTGCAATAAATGCAAGTGGTCATCCTTTCTGGATTCAAACTGTTTCAGGTGGATATAGTAGTAATAATATATACAGTTCTGGCGTCACTAATAATGGAAGTCAATCAGGTACTATTACATTCGTAGTTCCAATTGATGCACCAAGTACATTATATTATGCTTGTCAATACCATTCAAGTATGCAAGGAACGATAAATATTATAGATTCAGGCGCAACTGATAAGGGCGCGAATATCGCATGGACGAAACCGAACGAGGCGACTTTCCGAACGAGACAACCTACTATTGTTGGTGGGTCGGGGAGTCAAAATACTATGCTGTATAGTTCGGATGGAGTGATATACAGAGGATTAGGCAATTCTGTTTTTGCGACTTCTTGTAGAACGGTGGCATGGAATGGCGATATTTGGGTAGCGGGAGGAGAAGGCGTGAATACACTGGCATATAGTTATGACGGAAAGACGTGGACGGGATTAGGAAATACCGTTTTCTCGTCTGGATGTTATAAAGTTGTTTCGAACGGCATTGTTTGGGTAGCAATGGGAGCAGGGACAAATACAATTGCTACGAGTACGGACGGAATGAACTGGTATGGATTAGGAACCGCGGTTTTTGATGGAAGTGGAACCGGAATCGATTGGAACGGAAGTCAGTGGTTGGCAGTCGGAAATGGCGCAACCAATACCCTTGCGATATCAAGTGACCCGATGGCACAAACATGGACAGGATTGGGGAAAACAGTGTTTTCTTCTGGACTACGATGTGCGAAGTGGATGTTAGGAAAGTGGTTTGTGGGAGCAGATGCGAGTGGAACAAGTTCGATTGCGTCAAGTCTGGATGGTTCAACGTGGACGTCGATTAATACGAGTTCTAATTTGAGCACTTCATGTCGGTCGATATCTTGGAATGGTCGAGAGGCGATTGCGACGGGAAGTGGAACGGCAAATACTATTATGAGTACAGATGGGGTCAATTGGAGTACGGTGTCTACGAGTGGAATCACGGGAGGATATGGAGTCGAATGGAATGGAACAACTTGGATTATCACAGGGGCGGGAACATCGACTATTAATACTGTAATGGATTCGTCTATGAATGTGTTTGGAAACGCCTCTCAACTTTTGACACAGGGTTATTGTGTGGGGGCGAATAGTGGAATTGGTGCGACGGTTTTTAACAATCGGGTGTATTTGAATGCGGGTGAAAAATTGGTGGTGTATGGACCGGAATATTATGATGAGGCATTGGCGTCGGATACATCAATAACGATGAATATGAATTTGCCGGTATAGAGTATTGTATTGAAAAAGATAAATAATGTTGAATATATGAAAATCAATATTATTTTGCGGGGTATTGGTGATTATTTCCGTTCTAGGACTTCTATGCGGGATTTCAACCCGCGGTTTTCAGATTCGAGCGCATCGAGACGTTGTATGATTTCGCGCATTCCTTGCCATAGGAAAGGGGTCATTCTACCGTAATCGATGGCATAGTAGATTGGGTTTCCACATGAATCGGTTGGTTCTTCAATGTTCGAACTAGGGTCGATTCCTGTTTTTGGTCGTAATTCGGGGTATGTTTCGTAGATATTTTGTGCTATGAATCCAATATCGCGTCTTCCATCTACTTTCCAGTTGAAGGTGACAGGTACAACATCAAGGATTGATTTTGATTGATTTGACAGGAATTGTATGTTGGATTTCAATCGACGGTCGGATGTTGCGTTGTAGGATACTGCTTGAATACTTCCAGTAACAGTTAGTATATAACCAGTCGCCGGAGCGCCCCCTCCTATGACTGTTCTCTCATTTGCGGTTCCAATCGCAATTTGATTGTTTCCTTGTACGTTTGCATTGTAACCGATTGCAGTCGAATTCGACCAATCGCCAGAGGCGTATGCATTCGCTCCTAAGAATGTATTATTGTTGCCGTTTATGATATTTCTTCCAGTGAAATTAGTTGCTGAACCCGAACCAATCGCAATATTGTTTATCCCCCCATTTGCACTGTACAACGTATATGGTCCAAACGCGGAATTGTATTGTCCTCCATTTACATTTTGTAATGCAGCAGAACCAAATGCGGAATTGTATTGTCCTCCATTCGCATTTTGCATTGAACCAAAACCAAATGCGGAATTATTGATTCCTGCATTTACTGTTTGCAATGAACCTGTACCAAATGCTGAATTCGATGATCCTGATGCATTTTGAAGTGCATTAAAACCAAATCCTGAGTTATTGTTTCCTGTACTAATTGTTTGTAATGCATTTGCACCAAATGCGGAATTATTGATTCCTGTTACAGTTTGAATTACATTCGAACCAAACCCGGAATTGTTGGATGTGTCTCCGTAAGCAACTGTTCCTGAGTAAAATACGATTTTATTACCGATGTACAAATTTCCAGCAATGTTTGCATTTGCATTTACCATCAAATTCGAAAGGAGCGTGTTTCCGGTTACTGTAAGGGTTCCTCCGATGTTCGAATTGCCTTTTATATTTGCATTGACATTCACCGTCAAATTAGACTGGAGGAGTGTGCTGCCGGTAACCGATAGTGTTCCTCCAACAACTGAATTTCCAGTTGCATTTAAATTGGATGTTGTTAAAATATTTCCCACAACAATCAATTCATGTTCATAACTCGAAGTAGAACCAACAATTAATTGTCCTCCAATATTGGCATTACCGGCAATGTTTGCATTGAAATTCACTACCAAGTTAGAAAGGAAAGTATTACCAGTAACTACGAGATTCCCTCCAATAATAGTATTAGAACTTACTGACAGGTTGGATTGGAGAAATGTATTTCCAGTTACTGTGAGGGTTCTTCCAATAACTGAATTTCCAGTTGAATTTAAATTGGAAGTTGTTAAGATATTTCCCACAACAATCAATTCATGTTCATAACTCGAAGTAGAACCAACAATTAATTGTCCTCCAATATTGGCATTACCGGCAATGTTTGCATTAGAGTTCACCACCAAGTTGGATAGGAAGGTGTTTCCGGTGACTGTGAGGGAACCAGCAATGTTCACATTACCGACCACACTTGCGTTGGAATTCACCGTCAAATTAGAAAGGAAGGTGTTTCCGGTGACTGTGAGGGAACCAGCAATGTTTGCATTGCCAACGACACTCGCGTTGGAATTCACTACCAAGTTGGATAGGAAGGTGTTGCCTGTGACTGTGAGGGAAGCAGCAATGTTCGCATTACCGACCACACTCGCATTCGAATTCACTACCAAGTTGGAAAGGAAGGTGTTTCCTGTGACTGTGAGATTTCCTACAACGATTGTATTGGAATTGACCACCAAGTTTGACTGTAGAAGTGTGTTGCCGGTTACTGTGAGATTTCCTCCAATATTGGAATTACCTTTTATATATTCATTTACATTGACTATCAAGTTGGAAAGAAAGGTGTTGCCTGTGACTGTGAGGGAACCAGCAATGTTTGCATTGCCGACCACACTCGCATTCGAATTCACTACCAAGTTGGATAGGAAGGTGTTTCCGGTGACTGTGAGGGAACCAGCAATATTTGCATTGCCTACCACACTCGCGTTGGAATTCACTACCAAGTTGGATAGGAAGGTGTTTCCGGTGACTGTGAGGGAACCAGTAATGTTCGCATTACCGACCACACTTGCGTTGGAATTCACTACCAAGTTGGAAAGGAAGGTGTTGCCTGTGACTGTGAGGGAACCAGCAATGTTTGCATTGCCAACGACACTCGCATTCGAATTCACTACCAAGTTGGAAAGGAAGGTGTTTCCTGTGACTGTGAGGGAACCAGCAATGTTCGCATTACCGACCACACTCGCATTCGAATTCACTACCAAGTTGGAAAGGAAGGTGTTGCCTGTGACTGTGAGGGAACCAGCAATGTTCGCATTACCGACCACACTCGCATTCGAATTCACTACCAAGTTGGATAGGAAGGTGTTACCGGTTACTGCGAGATTGCCTCCAATGTTGGAATTGCCTTTTATATTTGCATTGACATTCACCGTCAAATTAGAAAGGAAGGTGTTTCCAGTAACATATAAAATTCCGTAAATATTTGTAGTTTCGCTTGATGTTCCGATTGCAATTTGATTGCTTCCTTGTACATTTGCATTGTATCCAATCGCAGTAGAATTAGACCAATCTCCAGAAGCGATAGCGCCGGCGCCTAAGAATGTATTATTGTTACCGTTTACGATATTTCTTCCAGTGAAATTAGTTGCTGATGTACCCGACCCAACCGCGACATTGTTTATCCCCCCATTTGCACTGTACAACGTATATGGTCCAAACGCGGAATTGTATGTTCCTCCGTTTATGTTATACAATGAATTTACTCCATATGCGGAATTGAATTGTCCTCCGCTTGCATTTTGCATTGAACCAAACCCAAATGCACAATTGTATTGTCCTACACCTACACTATACATGGCACCATATCCAAACGCTGAATTAACTTGACCTCCATTTAAATTTTGTATTGCACCCGCACCAAACACAGTATTGTATTGACCCGTATTTGTGGAATTTAACGCGTTAAGACCAAATACTGAATTGTAGGATGTGTCTCCGTAAGCAACTGTTCCTGAGTAAAATACGATTTTTTTACCCATGTATAAATTTTCAGCAATGTTTGCATTTGCATTCACTACCAAGTTGGAAAGGAAAGTGTTTCCAGTTACCGAAAGGTTGCCTCGAATGGTCGTATTGGAATTCACTATCAAATTCGACTGGAGGAATGTATTGCCGGTTACTGTAAGTGTTCCGTATACGTTTGCATTCAAATTGACCACCAAGTTGGAAAGGAAGGTGTTTCCGGTAACTGATAGTGTTCCTCCAACAACTGAATTTCCAGTTGCATTTAAATTGGAAGTTGTTAAAATATTTCCTATAACAATTAACTCGTGCTCGGCGTTAGATATTGCACCAACAATTAATTGCCCTGCGATATTCGCATATCCAGCAATATTTGCATTCGAATTCACTACCAAGTTGGAAAGGAAGGTGTTACCCGTGACAGTGAGATTTCCTACAATAATGGTATTGGAATTGACCACCAAGTTTGACTGTAGAAGTGTGTTGCCGGTTACTGTGAGAGTTCCTCCAATATTGGAATTACCTTTTATATATTCATTTACATTCACTATCAAGTTGGAAAGGAAGGTGTTTCCTGTGACTGTGAGGGAACCAGCAATGTTTGCATTGCCGACCACACTCGCATTCGAATTCACTACCAAGTTGGAAAGGAAGGTGTTGCCGGTTACTGTGAGATTTCCTACAATAATGGTATTGGAATTGACCACCAAGTTTGACTGTAGAAGTGTGTTGCCGGTTACTGTGAGATTTCCTCCAATATTGGAATTTCCTTTTATATATTCATTTACATTGACTATCAAGTTGGAAAGGAAGGTGTTTCCTGTGACTGTGAGATTTCCTACAATAATTGTATTGGAATTGACCACCAAGTTTGACTGTAGAAGTGTGTTGCCGGTTACTGTGAGATTTCCTCCAATATTGGAATTCCCTTTTATATATTCATTTACATTGACTATCAAGTTGGAAAGGAATGTGTTGCCGGTAACGGTTAATGACGCAGCAATGTTTGCATTCCCAACAACACTTGCATTCGAATTCACTACCAAGTTGGAAAGGAAGGTGTTTCCGGTGACGGTCAAGGTTCCTCCAATATTGGCATTCCCTGTAACAAAAAGCGAACCGCCGACTATGGAGTTACCTGAATTCGAACCACCGCCACCTCCTCCAATTCCGGTCCAATAGTTTGTGCTTCCAAATGATGAAATCAATGTAGCACTTGTGGTCCCTCCTGGAATAGAAAATGTTCCATTTGTAACTGTGTCTCCATTTGCAACAAATAAATCAGTTCCGCCAGCAGAACTAATGAATACTGGGATATTTGAATTACCTGATTTAAAAAAGTTTATAGTTGCACCAGGAATGGATTGACCATATGCGATGGTTGGTAACACAATTGATAAACTCGTGGCATTTGTATTTGTAATATTATACGAATTGTATAGAGGATAGGTTAATGTGGTATTTGCAGTAATGTTTGCACATTGATTTAAATATACATTCGAATAAATAATGTTTCCAGTTATTGAAAGGTTGCCAAGGATGTTTGTGTTGGAAAGAATTGTATTTGCGACGATTCTAACATTTCCACTAATGTCAACATTATTCAATTTCGTTAAACCACTTATACTCAAATTTCCATAAATTAATTGCGAATAGGTAGTATTACCAAGTATAATATTACTAGGATCTATCGCAGAAGTGAATATACTATAATCGGAATCGCCAGTATTTCTATAAATACCAATGAGTCCAGATGTTTGTGTAGTAGGGATAACCGTATTTGATAAATCGAGTTTTATTGTGTTATCATACGCGGGTGCTTTTAAAATATAACTTGACTTATCACTTGAAACTACAAAATAACCACTATCTGGGTTAGTATACTCCCCAATATGAATTCCTGCACCAGCAGAGGACAAATTGCCACTGTTTATGTACAATATTGGACCGCTTTTTACATTTTGGGATTGTGTTAAACTTCCTTGGATATTAATCGTGTCATTTGGTCCTCCAATATATATTTGATTTAACGTAGAAGCGCTTGGATTAAAGTTGCCAATTTTAATATTTCGATTGCTTATATTTGATAAGTTGTATCCACCAATGTATATATCATATTCATTACTTCCAGTTGTAGTTGGACCATATAATAAGTTACCAGAAAGACTTTCAATTATACTTGTTTTTAATAAATTATTTACTTTTATGCTTTGATTGAAGTAAGCATTGCCAGTGACGTTTAAATCAGATTGAATATTTGCAATCCCAGTAATATTCAAATTCGAATTTATATTTGTATTTCCAATTACGTTGAGATTCGCGTTAATGGTTGCGTTTGTTGTTACATTCAAATCGGATTGGATATTGGTAAAACCAGACACCGTGAGGGTTCCTCCAATGTTCGCATTCCCAACAACACCCGCGTTGGCATTGACGACCAAATTGGATAAGAAAGTGTTTCCGGTAACGGTCAGGGTTCCTCCGATGTTCGCATTCCCAACAACACCCGCGTTGGCATTGACGACCAAGTTGGATAAGAAAGTGTTACCAGTGACGGTCAAGGTCCCTCCAACGTTTGCATTCCCGACAAAACCCGCGTTGGCATTGACGACCAAGTTAGATAGGAATGTGTTTCCAGTGACGGTCAAGGTTCCTCCGATGTTCGCATTCCCGACAACACCCGCGTTGGCATTCACTGCCAAGTTGGATAGGAATGTGTTTCCAGTGACAGTCAAGGTTCCTCCGATGTTCGCATTCCCAACAACACCTGCATTGGCATTGACAACCAAGTTGGATAGGAAAGTGTTTCCAGTGACGGTCAGGATACCTCCGATGTTCGCGTTCCCAACAACACCCGAGTTGGCATTGACGACCAAGTTGGATAGGAAAGTGTTTCCAGTGACGGTCAAGGTCCCTCCAATGTTCGCGTTTCCGACAACACCCGCGTTGGCATTGACAACCAAGTTGGATAGGAAAGTGTTTCCAGTGACAGTCAGGGTTCCTCGAATGTTCGCATTGCCGACAACACCTGCATTGGCATTGACAACCAAGTTGGATAGGAAAGTGTTTCCAGTGACGGTCAAGGTTCCTCCGATGTTCGCGTTCCCAACAACACCTGCATTGGCATTGACAACCAAATTGGATAAGAAGGTGTTTCCAGTGACGGTCAAGGTCCCTCCAATGTTCGCGTTTCCGACAACACCCGCGTTGGCATTCACTGCCAAGTTGGATAGGAAAGTGTTTCCAGTGACGGTCAAGGTCCCTCCGATGTTCGCATTGCCGACAATACCCGCGTTGGCATTGACAACCAAGTTGGAAAGGAATGTGTTTCCAGTGACAGTCAGGGTTCCTCGAATGTTCGAATTGCCGACAACACACGCGTTGGCATTGACGACCAAGTTGGATAAGAAGGTGTTCCCGGTAACAGTCAGGGTTCCTCCGATGTTTGCGTTTCCAGACACATTCAAATTTGATTGAATTGTCGAGTTTCCAGTAACAAACAAATTACCATTCAAATTCGTGTCATAACGAACATTCAAATTCGAATTGATTGCGGTTGTGCTGTTTTTCGAACTTGCAATATAGACATTGGATGCATCACTTCCAAAATAGATCTGGTTTACTCCATTGTTTAACAACTGAAATGTTTGGTTATTGGATGCGATTTTACCACCATCGTTCACATTCATGTCACCTGATAATCGAGAACTTCCAGATACGTCAAAAACGTAATTGGTTACATTATTAAACAAGTTTGGTAGGTATACATGGAATAAACTGGTGTTTCCGAGTGATCCGTTTCCATATGATCGAATTGTTTTTGTTATATAAAAATTATTCGTATCAATCAACCCTAGGGTTGTTAAGTTGTAACTAACATCGTTCAATCTATTTGCATTCCCAGAAACATTTAATTCTGCATTAGAAATATTCCTCCATGAATTTCCAGTCTGCCAATTGGAAGTTGTGAGTATAATTCCGTTATTACAAACCGCAATCGCGTTTGATGCATCAAATAGAGATATTTGGTTTATTATTGGAATATTTAAACTCAAATCGGACCAACTATTTCCACCGTTTGTACTAAACGAAATAATATTATTTCCTGCTACCACGATATTATTTTGGTCTAAAACATAGACAGAGTTGTAATTACCAACGGTGGTTGTATGAGAGGTTGTGTGTGTGAGCGTATAATTAGATGATATATCTATGCGACTAATGTTCTTTCCTACAGTAACCCATATTGTATTTCCATAACCATCCATTGATTTTATGCCAGAATAAGGTAAATTTAAAGACGAATCTGCCTGCAAATTACTCTGAAACCCGGTTGCACTATTCGACATGTCGAATGAATATAGAAGGGAATTCCCGCCGGAAACATCTATTCCAAAAAACGCACGTTTTGTCTGTAACTGCGTTAAATATATGGACTTTATACTATAACTACGTGCATTCGGGTATGTGTTATATGGAATTGAGATTGTTTGCCATGCGTTTGAATTAATGGAATTGCTAATGTATCCGTTATATGTGTAATATGCGTATGCTGTGTCTCCGCCAATAATACTTAAACTTTGGTCAAATACATATGCAGCATTCAAACTTAATGGAAATCCTTGTAATTCAATACTATCACCAGAAAGGTCGTAATTTTCAGTCCAGGTTTCGCCTCCATTATTTGTGTAAATTATTTTTTGTCTATACGGAGCAGTGGTAGTATAGGGAGAACCAATTGCAACCGCGGTTTGTTTTGAATATTTACCAACTGCCAAACAACGAATTTCCATATTATGTTGAGAGGTTATGGTTAATTCGCCATTCTTTACGTGAATTGGTCCATTTACATCAAATGAATAACATTCGGTTGTAGGTGCATGGGTGTTTATACCAATCGTCGTTTTATGCCTGACATTACTGTTTCCAGAAATAATGTTTAAGGAAGGGGTATAATTTGCACTACTATCTCGCCATCCAATGGTCCCCAATGCCCGTGTTTGATCGTTCGGGTAAACACCTCCTCCAATTGATATACCCTGTTTGCTCGGCGTTATTATATTCATGAATGTATTTGAACTCGAATCGGTTGCTATTAATGAAAGAGCACTTCCGGTTGTTTCGGTTGCATTTTGATAAACGGGTTGTAAATATGGTCCGCCGGATATATCATATATAACGGCAGTTTCGCCCATTATGTGAGAGGTTGCATTGTTTGTTCGATTGGAAATGCTGAGTTTGGATAGAATGTTTGTATTTTGCGAAACATCGATTGTCAAAATTCCGCCATTTGAATATGTTATCGTTCCGTCGGCATTGGTTGTGTTTGTGCTGAGTATACCGTCGTTAAAAAACGCGACTTGACTAGTCATTGTATTTGCGGAAAGCAATATCCCTCGATTGTTCTTGTTTTGCACAGGAATGGAGTACAAACGTTCTTGAACAGAAGTTCCTATATTTAATGCGAGAGGATAAGAACTCGAAATATCAAATGATGCGGTTGGTGTTGTTGTATTCAACCCAATATTTCCTACAACATCTGTTCCAAATAAATAGGCGTTCCTCGAGTTTCCTAGATACAATTGATTCTTCAGATTAATAACTCCCTGTACACTTATATTTTTTGATATATACACGTTACCAGATGTGACAGTAAAGTTTCCTGAAATGTCTACGTCATTATAATGATGTGTAATATCATTCACATAAAGACGGTTTGTCGAGAGGTCGTGTAATACTGTAATATTATTTGCTCTTAAGTTGGAATCTATTTTGGCATTACCACTTACACGGAGTTCTCCACTAATGTCGAATGTACCGTAATATGATTGACGTAACGTAAATACATCTGCAACTAACGAATACACACTTACATTATTATTATCCATATTGTAAATTCCACCATATTTTTTCCAATTTGACATTGTTTAATTTATAAAACTATACAATGTAAATGCATATTATTCCAATGACATTACGTTCATTATCACACACCGAATACATGGAGAATATAACTATTATGTAATACAACCTTCCTATAGAATAATATTCGTACTTAATGACTAGTCGTAAAAGTATACCATATTGTTCTTATACATGAACATATCGCATTTTCGATTTTTTCGAATTTATGGTTCCGAAACATGTCATTCCGCGTTATGTTTTTTGTTTATGTACTCTTGTTAGGTTGCGGTAGTAGTGGTAATTGAGAAGGCGGACTGCCTCATCCTCCTTTTATCTTTTTTAATGTTTTTGGTTTGGTTCTTATTTTCTTTGGCACTGCTCGCGTGTTTTTCGGTTTCTTCTTAATAAAATCGCGTATTTCTTTTATTTTTTGCAATAGTGTTCCGACGACTTCTCTGTAAAATGGGCGATATTCCGACATTCTGCTCTTCAATTCGTCTTCTGAAAACCACTCGATTTCAATCTTCTCGAATAATTTGGTCGATTTTAAAAACTGGCGATTCATCCGGTCCCATAGAAAATGGTGATTGTTGTTGTAATAGGTGGGTAGAACAGGGTCATATGGGTATTTCACTATATGAACCGTGTAATTTTGTGCCGAGTTTTTCGCATTTGTATGAGTGAATGCATACGTTCCTCCCGACTTTTTAATATGTTGTTTTATCTTTGCTGGAGTTCCTAAAAACCCGGTTAATTCTTCACTTCCTTCGCGAATCGCAGTTTCAAATGGGGTTTCGCCTTTTTCGATTCCACCGCCAAAATCGGAAAATCCCGGGGCACTGTCCTCTAATGAGTTCTCCTTACCAAATAAAAAATAGAGTTTGTTATTGTGGATTGCCACTGGAAGTATACTTGAACCTGGCATTATATATTATATGGGCATCTTCTATCGCGACCAGACGTTAATGTCTAGTCGTATTTTTTGTTGTCCTTCAGGCAGTTATCTTATAGCAACGGAAAATGCAACTAGTCATATACGATGGTCATATGGGGGTTGCCCATTGCCTCCGGCAGACCAGACGTTAATACTTGGACAATTTGATGGTTTTTATTGTCGGGTCTTTTTTCTCCTCTGAATGGATTCCTTCTTCCTCTTGCAATTCATCAGATGGGTTGTTTGAAAACATACTGAATGGGTTTGGTGTGGGCATGAAATGATTCATGCTGGTTTGCTTCATTTCGACCGCATGAACCACGGGTCTTATATTTGTCAGTATTTCCATGGTTTGTTTCGACATGTCTTCCTCTCCTATTTCTGGAAAGGAATCATAGAATTCGACGACGAGAGGATTTGCTTTTATTTTGCTGGAATAAAATTCGGATAGATAAAGACCGTCTAATGTTTTTACGCGGGAAAGTGCTACGTAACTCTGTCCTGCAGCAAATATCGATCTACCAATATCCATTTCTGCCATATCGAGCGTAGCACCTTGTATTTTATGGATAGTGAGTGCCCATGCTAGGCAAAGTGGAATCTGTGCGACAACGATACAGGGATATTCTTCGCTCTGTCTTTGGTATGGCGCCACTTTCATGGTTACTCCATTCGCAAATTTGACAACTGGCACCAATGCAGATGCAGGACCCGTTTTTTTCGCCATTAATTCGTCTGGCAGAATAGTCGTAGTCGCCTCTGCATATCCTACTACGATTCCTTGTGAACCATTGCAGATTCCTCTATCTACTTCAATATTTGCGGTGCACATTACGAGTGTTCCGATCTTGAGTCTGACTACTTTTTCTGTGAATAGGGAGGTGATTAGATTATCGACCTCTTGGGATAATTGGTCAGAGGTCAATTCTTCGCAATGCGCCAATTCGGATTGTGATAATAGTGCGCCGGTATCAATACGCGTTTTCGCTTTTGTAGTGACGCTAAACCGATACGTCTTTTCATCTCCCTCCAATTTCTCGTAAGAGGTTTCGTTGATGGTATCGACCTTTGTTCTTACTGGAAACAATTTTGTCGGGAAAACGCCATTTTTCTGCTCGGTGACGCGTCCTCTCGTTAAACGCGATTGAAGTAAATCAATATTGGATGGAGATATAGAACCACGTCGGACTTCTTGTAAAATCGAGATGTAGGCAGGGTCGGTTTGACGGAAGAATGTCTTCAATTCGATGCAGTTTTCCGGTTTGAATGTCTTACCCCATTTTGGATGCTGGAAACAGAACTCGCCACTCGTTGGGTCGTCGTAGTCCGGAATCGGAGGTAATTGGAAGAAATCACCAGTAAATACGAGTTGAATGCCACCAAATGGTTTTGCCGCATATTTTCGGACCGTCCGTCCTATTTGATCTAGCAAATCGAACATTTTTCGCGACATCATGCTCACCTCGTCCACTATGAGGACTTCTACTCCTCTCCATGCTTTTGGGTAGGAGCGTCCTTTGACCACACGTCGAATGATATCTTCCGGATTGCCTTTCGCCAATTTGACCCCACTCCATGAATGTATTGTTTTTGCTTTGCAATTAAGAAGAGTTGCCGCACAACCAGTTAATGCACATACTTGATGCGGTTTACCAATCGAATTCATGTATTCCACCATGAACTGTATAAGACGCGTCTTACCTGTTCCTCCAGGTCCAGTGACAAATAGGTTGTGACCTTGCAGAAATTTTGCAAAGGAATATTTTTGTTCCACCGAAAGCGACGAAAATCCTTTCTGTAAATTGGGGGTAGAGAAACAAGGGAATGATGGTTCGAAAATTTCACTCATATTGATGAATTGATTCGTTCGTTAGTTAATAAACAATTTACGTATTCATATAGATTGTTTATAGTGTTTTTATCCAATTACGGGATTCAATTTTTGAAGTATTTTTGCTACGTCTCTATCTGATATTTTTGATGATGCTCTTCTCAAATCCTGGAGAGATTTTGAAAAGTTGGTATTAAACCCCGGGTCGTTATTGATGTTATATCTAGGTTGTCCACCTACATTCATACAATAATGCGATGTTAACGGGAAAAAATGACCCGATTTTTGATAAACTTCATTAATCCAGTCATCGCAACACCAATTGATAATTTCCTCTGGGAAGTAGTACCCGAAAATGTCCATGTGTTTTCTTGAAACGAAACTCTGGGTCAATATTCTGGAATTGTTATTGAGAGGACCCGTCATACCAATTTCATCCGAAGACTGTAGTTTTGCAATACACGCATTTACCCAACCATTTGTCCCAAACGAAATGTCGTCGCCGCACTGGAAAAAATAATCATGTCCATCTTCATATGCTTTTGCGAAAAGACGGTTCCACATAACAGTTAAATGACCTCTCGCAATATTGTCCATATAAACAAATTCGATGCTAGTGTTTCGTATAATTCCGGCAAATCGTTCTAAATATAGATGCACATCAGGGTTATCGTATACAGGGTCTCCTCTGTCGATTCCAATATAAAACCGATATTCATGTTCTTTATCGTATGTAATTCCGAACGTTTTCATAGTGTGATTATACAAATATGTGTCCTTGACAGAAGACCAGTCTCGTCCGCGAGAGGTCGATGGAATCAATAATGCTATCTTCATTTTATTATTCCTCTCGATTTTTGTGTCTATATCGGTTCTATTATTCATGCTCAACTTCTAAGCAGAATGAATAGTCTAGACCATTTAAAGAAACCGGGACTCCAATATCGTCGACGAGTTGCACGCTTAATCTCTGTATATCGACTTTTCCGGCATAGGTACGTCGGTCACTGAGAAGATAACCATTAAAATTGTTTGCTGGTAAAAAAGTTCCGAATGGAAACGTAATACTGTTTACGGCAATACGTGCTATTATATTTTTGCGAACGAGAGAGGAAGGTAACGCGGCAATGAATGAATTTTGATTTCCTCTCGTATATTCGTCTACTACTAAATATAAATAACGTAACCCGGAATAATCGACGAAAGATTCTGATTTTGTTTGAGAGGTTGTGATTGTATACGATTGATTTCTGAATCCTAAGAACCACCCTAATTTCCGCTTGATATTGTAACCGTCGAATTGACCCGTCGAATTGACTGCAAAATTTAGAATTAACGATCCGCTACTGCAATCAAATGTGGATGTCGAGTTAACCGTCGTATCCGTAGAGTATTCCAAGTTTTTGAAACTTCCAGTGGTGGATTGAATCGCGGCGTTTACGACGCCTGTCAAAATGTCGGGAGTGTAATAACCATCTGGAATCGTCACCATTGTTTTATTGGTTCCATTGACATCGGTTATTTGAAAATAGGTGTTTCCAATCGCACTCGAAAAATTGTACATTGTAATTGGTATTTCAATATTACGAACAACCATTGCTTTGACGTCAGTGATACGGTCTGGCAAAGTAAATTCGCACTGAGTAGACGAGGAATAATCGTCGCGATATCGAGTATCAATATTAATGAATTTGCGTTTTGTGGGTTTTGTTACATTTGTCATCACCATATGTCCATCGTATTGTGTTACTTTTGGTGAGAGGAAACTCGATTTACCATCGTCGTAATTATTTTGCATTTTGGTAACTATATTTTTTGCACTTATATTGTCGTAGGGGTTTTTTCCGTATTTTCGGGAGAGGAACAATATAAAATATATGGCACATATAATAATTAACGGGTATCGAAAATTGAATGTCTGCTACCATTTATTGCAAATATTGTCATCATCACTGGAAACCAGGTATTGACTACGACAAACATATACGGTGCTGTGAATACTTTTATCAACAAAGACGAACCCCCTCTCAACCGGAAATGACTGAAAGCGGAATTCCTATACCGAATATGCGTCAATTATATCGATATGTACAGGACCTGACGTATCGATTAGAGAAGACGGAGAAAGAATTGAAGAAATTGAAATGCGAGATGAATTCTCGTAAGAAAATAGAGGTGTTGGTGTGGCTAAATCAACCTAGTCAAACTCCGCAAATTACATTCGAAGAATGGATGCGCTCTATAAAAGCAACGGAATCGGATATGTTGAAGTGTTTGGATGGTAATCTGACTGACGGTATTCTATCATGTATTTATTTTGCAGTAAAATCGAGAGGCAATCTTCCGATAAGATGCTTTTCGCAGAAACCCGGCACATTTTATGTATATTCAGGACAAGGACAGGAACCTGAATGGCAAAAAATGACTGGAGACCAATTCTTGAAAATGTCGAATCATATATCGATCTCCATTCGTCGTGAATTTCGTGTTTGGAATACAGTGCAATTCACCAGTCAAGAATATGACCAGAATTTCATGGACAAAATGCCGAAGTATGTGAAAAAGTTGAACGGCGACGTAGAGAAACGATTACCCGATATCAAGAAGGCATTGTTCGAAAAACTAGAGGAAAATTTGCGCGTTGTCATGGACACCGACTTTGATTGAACCGAAAATTGAATAATCTTTTGCAAATTATTATTTATCAGAACAATATAAAGATCGAATTTGACTATTTTTGAAATGACAAACACATCATCGAATACTGGTACGCCGGAAAATGCACCGGCGTTGAATACTGGTACGCCGGAAAATGCACCGGCGTTGAATACATGTACGCCGGAAAATGCACCGGCGTTAATCCCCGATTATCTTGCAAAGTTGAATGCGCACGAGCGCGATCCGTTCATCGAGTTTGATCCAATTCCTCACAAATATACAGTGAGAGGCGAAGAGGGATATACGTCGGTAACGACTTTTGTACATTCGCATTTCGAACACTTTGATTCGGAGGCGCAAGCAGCGAAAATAGTGAACGGACGAAACATATCGAACCCGAAATACAAATATTATGGAATGACGAAAGACCAGATTGTAGAATTATGGGCAAAAACAGGAGAGGCAGCATCCACCGCAGGAACGAAATTGCACTATGATATTGAGTGTTATTGGAATGGATGGGAAGTGCAAAATGACAGCATCGAGTATGGGTATTTTATGCGATTCGTGGAGGATTTTCAGGCGAAAAATCCTGGGGTGAAACCATATCGCACAGAATGGACGGTTTATTACGAAGAATACAAACTGTCTGGGTCGATCGATATGGTCTTTGAAAACCCGGATGGGACATTGCGGATTTATGACTGGAAACGATGTGGGGATATTCCGGCGGAGGGGTTCAGAGGTAAGTGCGCGACGACGGAATGTATACGACATTTACCTGATTGCAAATTCTGGCAGTATTCTTTGCAACTCAATACGTATAAGACGATCATCGAGGCAAAATACGGTAAAACCATCACCGAATTATGCTTGGTATGTTTGCATCCGGACAATCCGTACAAATCCTACGACTTGATCCCGGTTCCATTTATGGAGAAAGAAATGTCCGATTTGATGGAGTTTCGAAAATCCCAACTATAAGCGCGCGTTCAGGTAAATAATAACATAACAATATAACACTTTTTACGATAAACCCATCCTCTCAACTTTTTGAATGAGGTGAATAAAAATAAGAATTCCAAAATACACATAAATAGGTTTTTGTATATTTTATAATACCATGTCTCAATCCGATTTTAAAAGATTTACTGAATTAATTCATCGTATTTATGTTATTACAACATTGCTTTGGTTAGAATGGATTTCTACCTTTTTTGGGGGTAAAAAAGTGCCTATTTCTGAAAAAACGAAAGTATCATCTCCAAACGAAAAATATATCGATCCTCTTAAAGAACGGTTTTTGCAAACATTCCAAGAGGATAACCAACACGATTGGAATTTGAATATTGAAGATGAGATAAAGGACCTATCTCAACTCGCGGAATTATTGAAGAACCCGAATAACGACTTGGAGAAAAAGTGGCGAACACGTATTTTAATCGAGAATACATCGAGAGGTAATGTAATCATGTTTTATGATTTGTATAAACAGGCATTTTCTTATTATTGCGACCAGGCAAGAATGCCATATGATATTATGAATGCGGTAGCAATGAAGTATGTAATGACGTTTCATTGTCGCGATTTTTTTGTGGATAGTAATATAGTTCCTAAGTCATCCTCTCCCGTTTCGGTGGAAGAAAAACGAGAGGATGCGAATCCATCGAACCCAAATCAGGTAAAGATAGATAAAACCGCATTTGCAAAGTTTAAGACTTACAATAATGCCACTAAAAAGGTAAGGTTTTCTTCTGAAAACGATAAAGTAATTAATTGCTTTTTACATTTAGGTTCCTCTCGAAATTGGTCGCCGGTTCCGAAAAAGACAAAACAAAATCCTCTCAATGGATTCAAAACGGATTTGATTCCAGGTAGTAACAATAATAATAAGATGTCTTATTTGGAGTATAAGAATAAGCAGAAGGCAGACCAATAGTGGTCACAATTATTTTGCTGCGTCTTCCTCCTCCCGTAGCGCGGATTTACGGATTTGTTCGTCGCGTTCTTTTTTCCATTGTCGAAATCCGTTGCTGCGTTCCATGGTAAATGACATACCGAGATGGTCCACTGCAATATGATATGCTTGTAGTTCACGGTCGTTCAATGATCCTAGATAGAGAGAGGATAGTTCTGCGAACGTTTCTTTTCCCAATTCCGACGACATGTTCTTATAGATTAATAATTCAAAAGTTTATGCAGTTTGAATTATTTATGATTTTTGAAATTCAATTTTCTTATGTAGTTGTGATACCAAACTAACCATAACCATATACTTATAAAAAGCAAATAAACAGTTTGCGTGGTTGGTTTTTTAGATAAAATGGATGACATATTGGATGAATTCGGACTCGGTTGGATTTCGCGTCCTCTCGATTGTCCAAATGAAACTTTATTTTTTGAAACATCGAGAGGATGGAAAGATACTAGATGGATTGTTTTGTCGTCTACATTTTTCAGTATTCCTGCTATTTGGCATATTTATAATTATGGAATGTATGTCGTATTCAAACGAGAGGGGTACATATCCTCTCAAGGAATCACAGACGAAAATGAAATATATATCCAAACCGTAATGTATATTTCGGTAGTTTTGCTGGTTACTACTATTATTTCTGCAAATTATTGGAGAAAGGCAACGAGAGGATGGCGACGGAACTTAGACTTGGTGTTCGCGAAATTCTCATTTTTGACAGGTTGTTATTATGGGTTTAAATATACAACATACGGTCCTTACTTGGTTATCGTTTCATGCGCTTTTCCGATTCTTCCGTATGTTTATGGTCAATCCACTAAGTTGGTTTCTGCAAATAACCCAATTTGGGTGAAATATCATTTTGCATTTCACTTGATTTTAACAATTTGTGTTGCTGTATTATTAGATGGTATTCGATTAAGAATGAACGAATAAAAAGTATTTAAAGACACGATAATGTATGTATATTCCCGAAAGGGGTCCGATTCTAGCAAATCGGATATGTTTCTGCCTCTATAGCTCAGTTGGTTAGAGCACGCGCTTTGTAAGCGTGAGGTCTTGGGTTCGATTCCCAATGGAGGCTTATTAGGATTTCTAGTCATTCATTTACTAGTATGGATTAACGTATAGTCGTATGGGTTTTTGCCCATACGACTATCGTATATGACTAGTAGTGTTTTCCGTTGCCATAAGATAACTGCCTGAAGGGCAGTTATTGAAGGGCAACAAAAAATACGACTAGACATTAATGTCTGTATTAGTAAATGTTGTGGTTTATACATTTCCATTTGGATACAAAGGAACAAATGAGTTTGGATTTCCACATGCGAATGGGACGTTTTGTGTGTTCTTTTGAATTTTAAATGTATCAACGTCATTTGCAGTGCATCTTCCGTCGGTTTTTCTTATTTGGTCAGATGCATTCAATGCTCCTGTGTATTTGTCGGGTTTTACTATGTTTGGATGTTTGCTTGAGTTTATATTTGCGTTGTAATTTGACGTTTGAGAAAGTGGACAACACTTATTTGTCACTTCATGACTGATAACATGACAACCACTGCTGTCTGAAATTGTTTTTCTCGAAATATAATCGATATATGAAGATTGGGTGTTGTTGTTCAAGTAACTATTCGGTTTGGTGGAAGAAAACGGTTGTGGTCTTCTTACCCATCTATGTCTGGACATGAGTAATCCGGGTGTACTGAGAGAGGACGATTTCACCACCTTCGGGTCATTCAGACATGCCATTTCAGGAGAAGTCTTTATTTGGGGCGTGGGGTATTTACCGCAGCACCCACCATGCCCTTTGAGTGCTCCTGCGCGAGACAAACTGCGGACAAGGGAACGTCCTAGCATATCTTGTCCAACATACCCTGTACTCCGTCTTGTTCCGTTTAATGAAAATTGTGGTTGTCCTACGCTTGAATTGTTATATTGCGCGAGTGTTTTTCGTTTTAATGTTGCAATCGACATTATGTTATAATATACAGTGATTTGATATTGGAAGAATATTTCATCTAGACGTTAATGTCTGTCTGGTCGTTAAACCAATTTTCTTCCATAGAAATACCACAACGCGATAGAAATCAAACTACCGAGAACAAACCCATTTCCGGCACTTTGAAGCGACTTCTCAACTAAATAGAAAAACGCGAGAGGAAATAGTACGTATGACAAGAGGATGTAAAATCCCATAATACCATAAAAGAGTTGGAGTTTCTTAGAATCCATTTTATATATAGTCACTTTATTTTGATTATTCGAGAGGTATGTGTTTCCGTTCCAGTGATCGCTAAATCACGAAAACACCATTTGTGGAAGACACGCCGATTTACGAGTAAACATTGAATGAAATACTTGTATCAGAGGATAATGCAGCATCGTTGTATTTCGGTGTTACTACACTCAACCTCTCGTCTTCTTTTAAATACATCTTGTTGGGAGAAACGACAAATCCGTATCCAGAATTGGACGCAAGTCCGTTTATGGTTGTAAATAGAGAGGATAGATTATTTGGGTAAAATGTAGGCAGTACATTTTCATTTAATACTCCGTAAGATGACCCCATCAATATGAATTTGCGGTTATAACACGCACCCAAATAGGACGAACTTGTCACTCCGGTTATCGAAACGTCATTCAATGAATTATCGAAATTCAAATTCGTATTGCTTGCAGTATTGGATAAATAACTAACCTCTCCTATACTTGATAATACAACGTGATTCAGTCCGTCAAATACGGTCGCAGAAGGTTCCGTATTCAGTCCATACAACGTGTTGTTTACATATTGTCCATTGTGTACAATCCCCGTTCGAATCAAATTACAGGACAAATCAGTTATTTGATATATATTCGGAGTCGCGCCATCTACGGAGAGTATTCGGGTGGGGTGTAATATGAGGTCTTTCAGCAAAATCGGACGGATATGTCTTGTTGATTGTTGTTCGCCGCTATCGAACAATGCAATTTCTGCCACACTCACATGGTCCGCGCCAAAATTAGAAGTGAACACAACGCGATAATAGGAATATGGGACAACAAGTCCGGCATCGATGGTGAGAGGAAGACATATGAATGGGTATTTCCAGTCATTATTTGGTGGCGTTGTAATACCGTAGTCAAATGTGTCGATTGTAGACCATGACGTAGCATCATTTGACCCCAATAATGACCAAGATTTTGGAATCGCACCGGCATCCGACACTGAAAAAATCATATAATAATAGTAGGTGTTATAGGACCCGTTCAATTCAATTTGCAACCATTCACCGGAAATACCTTGTGTTGCGTTTGTTCCAATGTAATTTCCAGATGCGTCATAATTCGAACCAGAAGATGACCATGTTGTAATGGTAGTATTGAATGAACCATCGAACGCATTTGCTGCGACGTTAGAACCGGTTTCCGAGGATGCAGAAATCGTTTGAACTCTGCCATTGATATGGTCATAACAATCAATCAAACATAAATTGGGGGTTGGGGTTGGAGTCCATGTCGACGCATCCAACAATGCGGAGATTGCGGTGGTATTTATACCCTCTCCATACGCCAACCAGACATTGCCTGTCCATTCGACTGCGTGAATACTAACCGAAAATACAGACCCGATGGTCGATACTGCTGACCATGTGATACCATCAGAACTTGTTGCCATGAGAGAAGACCCGACTCCTACGGCAACAAAATAGGCACCGTTCCATGCAATATCATAGCATTCGGTCATGATGGTGTTGTCTCGACCAGTCCAACATAATCCATCGGGACTTGTTGCTACCCAATAGGAACCGGTACCGACCACCACCCATAATGTACCATTCCAAACTGCCTTGTTACAATTCGAGAAAAGAGAGTTATTGATTGCGATCCATTGGATTCCGTCAATACTATACGCGAGAGAATTGGCGCCAGATCCACATGCTAAGGAAATTGGTTGAATATAGGCACATCCTCTGTCAGAATGGTTGTGTACGTATTTATGAATGGGGGAAATGGTTGTGCATGTTTCGAGAGGATATGGGATCCCTGGATACAAATTCAAAGACGAGTCGGGGAACAATCCAACAGGGGAGTTTAATAATAAACTATTCGCACCTGCATAGTAAGATAATGCCCAATGAATACCGTCGGAACTCGTGGCAATATTATAGGAAGGGTCTTGTCCATAGATAGTCCAAATCACCCCGTCGAAATAGACACGCGACCCCGAAGTCTGAAATGAGTTTGCTGCATATTGCCATGTGATCGCATCGCTACTATATGCGATGGTGTTACCGGACGACGCACTATCACCAACTGCTACCCAAATGCCGTTTCCCCATTTTATGTCATTTCCTCTTGTGCCCGAAAACACCGCATTGGTCGTTCTTTTCCAATAAATACCGTCCATACTTGTCGCAACTGTGTTTGTTCCTGAACCGACCGCAACGTATTTTTTCTGTTGCGGACTCCAATCGACACCATTACCCTCGACCGAAAAAATATAAGTACCACGTCCGGACCAATGAACCCCATCTAAACTCGTCGCAATTGTATTTGATGTACCTGTTCCTACAGAAACCCATAGTTTACCATTCCATGTCGCATCATTTACGGAGGTCGAAAATGGAGAGGTTGTGATATTCGTCCAAGATTGACCTTGGTCACTACTATATGCAATTGTGTTGCCGAGTGATAATGCGAGGGTTTTCGGGAAAACGATACGATGTGGTTGCTCTATATTACGTTCAATATCGTAAATAATCGTGTTTTCTAGGTTTGCTGGTATTGCAACTGGAAATTGACCGTCGACTACATTTATTAGGGTATCTTGTGTGGATGAGGTGATTATATTTCCAGTAATTAAAAACTTATCGCCGAGAAATTTTGTCGAATATGGATTTTTTGTAGTTATGTTTGAATATAAATTCGATTTTGTCCAAGATATTCCGTCGAAACTATGCGCATAAGAAAATGTGTTTCCGGTTATTTCACTTCTCGCAGTTAATATAAAATATCGTCCATTCCAATCAATTGATGTTATTTTATCGTATGTATTGTAAGATGTATCAGAGGACATTTATATATTAGAAATATATTTGGTGACTATCAAATATATTTATTATTTGTTTATCCTACAAACGATTATATGAATACCATATTCGCACTCGACCAATTAATTCCATCTGAACTTGTCGCCACCAATTTACCGGAAGAATTTGCCCCGATCGCGACCCAAATAGTACCGTTCCATACTAAGTCGATTGCCCCGCCGGAAATATCAAATAGAGTAGTTGAGTTTGTAACGCCGGACCAGTTGATTCCATCCAAACTATAGATGATTGTGCAGGATGCTCCGTTTCCAACCGCTACCCATAAACTACCATTCCAAACAACTTTTCCTATTTGTGCCGTGCTTGTATTATCGATAAGAGAGGTTCCAGATGCACTGTTGGTCCAGTTGATTCCATCGTAACTATAGTAGACACCGCCCGCGCCAATGCCAACATATAATTGCGTGTTATTTGCAACAGATGCCATTATGGCACCAGAAACGTCAATGGATGCAAACGATTCTGCATTGTAACTATAAAGAACGGAGGTTGTGTCACTTCTCGTAACTATCCACTTTGTGCCATCCCAAACAACCCGATTTGGCGCATTGGAACTTGTGTTTGTGAGAGACGACCAATTCTTGAGGTTATTGGATACAATTGTACCGTAGGATGCGTCCATTGCAACGGTTGCCATATAAGTCGTGTTTTCGGATTTACCGAAAGTGTAGACTGTTTCGTTTTGGGTGTATCCTCTCGATATCGCGAGAATATCAAGGGTGCCATCCGTTACATATGAATTTGCTTGCATTTGTCTAGACAACATTTGGCGGGTATACGTCATATCATCTTCGAAGGAAACCACGGTTGGAATGTTTCTGATTGGATATTCATCGAGTCCTGTGTATCCTATATACCCTGTTTGACCGGTGAAATAATAACCTGTGTATCCAGTGATTCCATTTATTCCGGTATAACCTGTTTGATATGCATAACCAGTCACGCCAGTATATCCGAATAATCCGTCGTATCCATCATACCCGTAATTGCCGGTATAACCTGTACTTCCTGTTACTATGTCTCCAGTCGGACCCATTTGTCCACTAGGACCCGGTATACCAGTGATTCCGGTATATCCGTCGGTTCCAGTGATTCCAGTGATTCCGTCGGTTCCAGTGATTCCTGCGTATCCGTCGGTTCCAATATCTCCAAACGTTCCAGTAATACCAGTAAGTGCGGTTTCTCCTGTACATGAACACACTTGTCCTTCAGGACCTTGTGCACCGGTAGGTCCAGTAATACCAGTTATAGACATGGTTAAGTTCGCACTTGGACCTATCGGACCAACTATTCCAAGTTGTCCTGTTATACCTGTTGTTCCGGGCATTCCAGTGAGACCGGTTACTCCTGTTATACCACTTGGTCCAGACACGCCGGTTGTTCCTGTATTACCCCAGTTTCCAGTTACTCCTGTATTGGATTGTGGACCGATTCGCGTTGGTCCGGTTGGACCCGTTATTCCTGTGGGACCAGTTCTTCCTGGACCGGTTCTCCCAATCCACCCTTCACCAGTATATCCAGTCTGACCTGTGTATCCTCGATTTCCGATCAGTCCGAATGGACCAATATTTCCTGTATTTCCAGTTGGTCCAGTAATACCTGCAAAACCAATACGTCCGGGGAGTCCAGGCGTCCCAGTACAACCAGTATAACCGGTGATTCCAGGTTGACCAGTAATGCCGTTAACACCTACAGTACCAATGGTTCCCGGGAGTCCAGGCATACCCTTCACCAAATTATCTGCCAAATATATTTGATATAATTCAGAAGCACTTAAAGACTGAGTATAAAATGTGAAATTATCGTAATAGGCAAATGAATTGTATGCGGTGTAACAATATTGTTTTGTTCCGGTTAATGGATATCCGCCGTTCGTATCGTTGTTATTGAATGGCGCGATGTCGTTGTAGATGGGGACGCCATCAAACATCAGAATCCAGTATGCCGTCCCATTATTCGAACTAATACTCCAAGAAATATTGTGCCAATTATATTGTGTCGGTGTGCCTACATTAATTGTTCTTGTAAAGTACGAACCGTGCGTGGTGGTTGCAAATGCCTGGTAGATAGCAGCAGTGATTGTGTAATTTCCAGTTCCATCCAGGGTAATGTATAGATTGATACCTTCGTTGGAACTAGTTGTGGAGTTTGTAGTGGATACTAATAGATTTGCGGCGTTGGATGCGTAGAAAATGTTAACTGGGTTCGCACTGATGGGGTAGAACCAAGTGGATACTGCAAACCCTCCGCTCGGAATAGAAAGATTTTTCAATGCGACTCCTTTCGCAGTTGTTCCTGCCGTATCTCGATTGGATAGGAATGACGCGTTTCCATATTTATATGTTCCAGTAGATAACGGGGTCGTTGCACTTGCATTGAAAACCAGGGATGCGTCATATATAGGTGTATTTGATGCGTTATTTGCTATACCTGTTCCGTTTGTTGTCGCGGAACCGTTATAGGTACCAATGTTGTATGTATAGAATCTGGACAATCCGGATTGTGGAACCTGATTTGGGGTTCCGGGTCCAATCGGTCCTGTCAATCCGGTAAGTCCTGTATCTCCTACAGGTCCCGTCATTCCAATCGCGAGTTTGTCATTGATACTGTAATTAAATAAAACATCTGAACTGGATAGTACGGTGTTGTATAACAAGAATTCATCAATGTACCCGATCGTAGAACTGTTATTTTTGCTTCCTATGGTGAATACGGGTTTGGCATTTAATGTCGGGTATCCTTGTGCATAAGTAGCAGAAGGTCTTGGTTGGGCATTGTAAATAGATGATCCGTTCAAGTAAATTGTCCATGTAGCACAACCGGTCGGGTTATAACCGAAACACCATACCAAATGATTCCACGACGTTGTGTTATAAGTTTGTGATAATGACAATGGAATATTCGACCATGCACCACTTCCATCCATATTGAAATTCAATCCAAGTGATGGGGTTGTATACGATAATGAAATGGAGGTATTGTCTGCGTAAGATGCATTACACAATTGGAATGCTACTGAAGAAGTAATACTTGCATAGATTGGCGGCATAAACCAGAAAGAAATACTGTAACCGGATGTATTCGGCGTGTATGGACTGATGCTCAAATATTGACTGGATGATATCAATCGTAATGATGCGCTTCCGAATTTATAATTTGCCGTATCTAGAATCGGTCCGCCGGATAAGGATGCGTCGTATACTACTGGTCCGAATAGTGTTGCGCGGTTAATAAGTTGGGTTCCACTCAAATCTTCCACATTGAACGAATACCGTTTTGTTATTGCCGTTAGATTCGTAGGTCCTTGCACACACCCGGGTCCAGGAAGTCCGGTTATTCCAGTTTGACCAGTCGTTCCAGTATCACTTGTATAACCTGTTACTCCTACATCAGATGGTCCGGGTATACCTGTCGCGCCAGTTGGACCTGTCGGACCGGGAATTCCAACAATTCCGATTTGACCCGTTGGACCCGTTGTACCGGTCGTTCCTGATACTCCGGATATTCCAGTAATACCGGTGTTTCCTGCATTCCCAGTCATTCCAGTTGATGCCGTTGGTCCACTCGCGCCAGTCATTCCAGTAGTCCCGGTCATTCCGGTGGGTCCTGTTTGACCGGTTGTTCCTGTGAATGTTCCGGAAATTCCAGAAACTCCGACTCGACCAAATTGTCCGTTCAATCCGGTAGGACCTGTCATTCCTGTGAAAATAGACACGATACCTACAAATCCAGTAGGACCAGTTCTACCTGTGATACCTGTTGGAGCAGTGTATCCAGTCTGTCCAGTTTGTGCCGTATTCCCTAAGTTTCCAGTAGGTCCGGATGTTCCAGATACGCCGTAATTATAAGGTCCGAATAAACCGGTACTTCCCGTTATTCCCGTTATTCCTGATATTCCAGTAATACCAACATCTCTATCTCCAAACGGACCAGTCGGACCAGATACTCCTGTCACCCCAGTAATACTATATATTCCAGTAGGACCGGTTTGTCCGGTACGACCGGTGTGTCCGGTTATACCAGTTATACCTGTTAACAAGAATATATTGCAGTTCGGTCCAGTACGACCGGTTTGACCGGAAAATCCGCTTGGACCGGTTATTCCAGTAGGTCCGATTTGTCCAGTTCGACCAAATGAA
>Ga0164294_10000690_pt1 | contig 32097 bp, 23 predicted proteins | sample GEODES005metaG_FD_111479 | JGI IMG/M metagenome (GOLD analysis project Ga0164294, IMG submission 111479) | Oligotrophic lake water microbial communities from Sparkling Lake, Wisconsin, USA - GEODES005 metaG | ecosystem: Environmental > Aquatic > Freshwater > Lake | place: USA: Sparkling Lake...
CCATTCTTGTCATTATTACAATTGCTATCGGTGTTTATCCGGGTATGTTACTCGACGTAGTTCACAAAGGCCTTCAACTTACTGGAATATAATTTTATGAAAGAGTTATTATTAACCGCATTACTGGGAATTGGTGTATTGGTTTTAGACATTCTAAACCTGAAGAAATACGTCCTTCCATTTATTTTATTAGGCCTGGCTGCATTGGTTGGATTCATTGTTGTCGATTGGAACACTGTTGAAACGCCATTCAATCACACCATGTTGGTGTATGAAAATGGAGCTAACCTTGCACTCGGTGTATTCGCAGTGGTGTTATTCTTCTGGTTCATTCTTTCCTCTTCTTACTTCAAGCAGCACGAAGGAAAAACCGATTTGTATGCCTTGGTGGTGTTCAGTTTTTGCGGAGCCGGATTATTGGCAGCGTTTGGAAACATGGCCATGTTATTTTTAGGTGTTGAAATTTTAAGCATTCCCGTTTATGTCTTGGCAGCAAGTAAGAAGCACGACTTGGCTTCGAACGAAAGTGGATTCAAATATTTCATCTTAGGATCTGTTGCTTCTGCTATTTTGTTGTTCGGAATTACCTTGGTTTACGGAGCAACTGGAAGTTTCGATTTAGCGGTTATTTCGAATTTCATTCAAGACGGATCGGAAACTTCCATCATTATGAATGTTGGAATTACCATGATCCTGGTTGGATTCCTTTTCAAAATTTCAGCAGCGCCTTTCCACATTTGGACTCCAGACGTTTATCAAGGCGCACCAACATGGATCTCAGCGTTCATGTCAACCTTGGTGAAAGCAGCAGCCATGGTAGCGTTGTTTAAGCTCTTCACAGGCCCGTTTCATTATTATGTTGAAGCGAACGGTTACATCATCGGAGTTATCGCAGCTATCACGCTTATTGCATCGAATACGGCAGCCCTTTGGCAAACCGACGTGAAGCGTATGTTGGCTTACTCAAGTATTTCTCACGCAGGATTTTTATTATCGACCATCATTGGAAATGCATCGTTGTTGAGTTTGTTGTTTTACTTGCTCACCTACAGCATAGCAGGATTGATTGCATTCGGTGTAATTAAAGAAACACAAACGTTGGAAGGCAATCCGTTGAAAGGATTGTACAGAAGAAACAGCGTGTTAGCATTTGCATTCACAGCAGCATTATTGTCAATGGCTGGTATTCCTCCCTTCAGCGGATTCATTGCGAAGTATTTCGTGATTGCCCAATTGATTGAAGCGAAGTATTTCGCATTGGTTGTGGTCATGATCGTCACCTCTGCCATTGGCGCGTTCTACTACTTGCGTTCATCGTTGTCTGTTTATCAGCACATCGAAAACGCCGGCCGCATCGTCCTCACTCCGCTTGTTAAATGGGCCTACATTGTCCTTTCAGCGTTGTTGGTTTTGCTTACAGTGGCGGCGGGATATCTTCATCTTTTATAAGGGAAGAAAGATTAAGATAATCGGGTCGAAATATATTTTGACCTACAGGTAAGAAAGGTTAAGAGAAGGGAAGAGAAGGGAAGATTAATTCTTTTTATAAATGGAAATAAATCAAACCACAGTTCTTTCAGATGTTCAAAGCGAACAAATCAATTCTCTTTGGAATTCAGAGTATCCTTTGAAATTAAAGGATCGATTTCCGATTTTATTGGAAGGAACAACTTGGCACAACCATTATATAATTGAAGATTTAAATCGTTTGATCGTCTCATGGGCTGTGATGTTTGAACATTCTAATCAAATTCGTTTTTCCATAATAGTGTCCAAAGAACATCAGGGAAAAGGATTGGGAAAATTATTACTCGATCATCTGAAATCAGCTCAAAACGAATTCTTCGGGTGGGTTATTGATCATAACAACGATCTTAAATCGAACGGCGAAAATTACATCTCTCCCCTTCCATTCTATCTCAAACAAGGCTTTGAAATAATCCCCAATCAACGCATCGAATCTGAAATGATTCAAGCGGTGTTGGTGGGTTGGAAGAAAAGCAATAAACTGGATAGCCATAATTCCCTGTGTGCTACTCAGCATGAACTAGCCTCTAGGAAAAATGAAGAGAGACTAGACTCTGCAATTGCAAAATTAAAGTCTGAAAATCGACCTGTCCATTCCATTATGATTAAAGAAAATACTGACAACAACAAAAAATGAAAATCTCCGCAACATCAACATTGGTTTTAAACTGGACTGATCACAACGTGTGGCAGAGTGAAGAGACCTTGAGTTATTCCAATAAGCTCGATTTAAGCGAAGGAGAGCCCCTCTTTAAGCTCTTCAGTGACGTAGAAACCTTTATGCATACTCAAGCTGTTTCGGGAAGGAAATACTTTATGAAACAAAGAATCACGCTTTTCTTGGAAGAATTGAAAACTCGCGGAGAATCGGGACAGGTGATTATTCTTGCTGCCGGAGTAGCTCCCCTTTCAATTGAGATTGCTTCACTATTTCCAAGTTGTCGCGTATTCGACGTTGACCAATATTTAATGTCTGAAAAGAAAGAGCTCGTAAAAGGTAATCCTTCAAACATAGAATTCATTGAGTGTGACATCACGAATGTATCTGCGCTCAATGAGAATTTATTAATGCATGGTTTTAAAGCAGATGAACCAACCATTGCTGTTATGGAAGGCATTATCTATTACTTGCCAACGGACAGCTTCAAAAACATTTTGAGTTTCCTGAATAACAACAACATGGTCTTTGCGGGAGACTTTTGTCTGAAGCCTGAATTAGTCTCTGAAAAAACACGCTATTATTTAACCGATGTGTTTCGTAAAATAAAAGCAGAGGTTAACCTCGATTTTATCAATTTCTATTCGCCTGAAGAAATCACAAGTCTTTTATCGGACGCTGGTTACAAGAATATCAATCTTTCAAACATGCAGCAAATTCAAGAAGAAAGAGTCGGTGAAACACATCCATTTACAGAAACTAAAAGCTCCTGGGTCATGAACATTTCCGCAATGCCAGCTAAACTCGTCTGAAAGACCCTCGCAACGAAGTTGCCCTCGTTTCGAAGAAACTCTCGCATAGCAATATGCCCTAGCAGCGCCAGTTGCCCTCGTTCGAAGACCCTCGTTAACATTATACCCTTCATCACAAAATGAATAACCAAGAAATCTACTCCGAAGCTCCAACCTACTTCCACTATTATTACGGACTAATACCGTCGAATGACTTGCTAGTGGCATTGGAAGAAGATTTAAATATAACGCTTGACATTCTCAAATCGATCCCTTCCGAAAAAGCAAACTTTGCATACGCTCCTGGCAAATGGACAACCATGGAAGTATTCAAACACATCATAGAATGTGAACGCATCTTCGCTTATCGCGCCTTGCGTTTTTCACGCTTCGACAGCACTCCTCTTCCTGGATTTAACGAGAACGACTTCATAGACAACTCAAAGCAAATGAATCAAAACCTTGCTGAATTAATAACTGAATTCGAGCTCGTCCGCAAGTCCACCATTGCCTTATTCAAATACATGTCGCATGAAATGCTTCAATTCCAATCCACCGCGAACAACACCTCCTACTCCACTCGAGCCATCGGCTTCATGATCGTCGGTCATTGCATTCATCATTGCAATTTTGTGAAGAAAAATTATTTGTGAGCGGAGTTGTTGGAACTACGTTATTCGAAAACCGAAGGTTTTATTCCTACTTCGTTATTCCTCCCGATAGCTATCGGGATCCTAATTCCTACTTCATAAATAATATCGTGCGAAGCACATTCGCAAAAAAATCGTAGAAGACATTCGCCAGCGGCATTCGCGAAGCATTCGTCCGCAGGACATTCGTTACTCCGTAACATTAGCTGCCCTCGCAACTCCCTTCTGCTTGACATAAACCCGCATAACCAAATCAAAATTTAATTTCTAATCTATTTACTTTTAAATGTTCGCATGAGCACTTTCTTGCAAATAAAAGTGAATTACAAAAGCGATAAAAACAAGGAAAAAGAAATACAAGGAAAAAGAAATACGCGGAAACTCTTAAACAAATTAAACAAACTAAAAAAGGAACCCAACGAAGAGTTCCTTTAATTCTTTTACTTGATTACATTTCTACGAGAGAAAGAGGCTTTACCAAGTCTATGTGACACAAATATAATCAGAAATTAAGAAATTGACAAACGAGTATGAAAATTGAATTACGAAGTAAATATTTATCCAGACCAAGATATAACCGTTATCTAATAGCCACTGCCAACAGCAAAGACAGAGCAAAAAGGCTATACAACGCAAATATTCGTTTGGCCCAAGCTTTCCATCCGCTATTAAGCCAATTCGAAGTAATCCTGAGAAATTCATTAAACACTGTTTTATCTGCACACTTCAGAGACAACGATTGGATAATCAATCAAAAGAAGGGATTCATGAGAGACAACTCGCTCCGAAACTCCAATTACTTTCTTAAATCTTCTGTTCAAAAAACAGAGATGAAATTACAACGACGAGGTTTTCCCATAACAAGCGGAAAAATAATTTCAGATCAAACATTTGGATTCTGGATAGCACTCTTTCTTTCTCACCACTATTCATTAATTGGCGGACAATCCATTCACATCTTTCCACACAAACCTGCGCATGAAAACCGAGCGAGCATTTATGACAAGTTAGATAAAATAAAAGACTTCAGAAACAGAGTTAATCATTGTGAACCCATCTGCTTTAATGGACAAACTATTGATTGCTCAGCCGCATTAAAAATCAGAGCAACCATATATACTTTAGTCGAATGGATTGACCCAAATCTCATCCCTTTCTTTGAAGACATAGATAACATTCAAAGTAAGGCTGATCAAATTTTGAAAATATAAATACACCTCGAAGAAGATCATCTCTATCATTTCATCTGCAGGACATTCACTAACGACCATTAGGTTCAAACAGTGAAACACAAATTTCACTACGAATAACTACGTATTTTATTATTAATAGCAATGAATATAACGATATAACTTTAAAACATATTTTTTTAACCCTATGTATTGCAAACCTCTTAGAGCAAGCCAGCGCTAAATTCATAAATATTTCTTTCTTTGAAAGAAACACGCCATAAAGCTAGCTGAAGCCATCAACTTAAATATAGTTCTAAGTATCTTTATCCACAAGCTAGTTACTACCATTAATCGACAAACAATGTATAGTTCTAGGTTAAGAAATAATACAGTGCAACGATTTGGTAATTAGCGAATATAGTAAAGCCAACAGAAAACGCAATAAACTACGAAATGAAGTAAATTGGGCAGCAATTAACGAGCACTTTAAATGACAGCAGAGCAGAAAATAAAACAGAATATAGACAGAGTAATCACGCATGGTTGGAATATTCTAAACTTAAGAAATTGTGGTTTGACAGAAATCCCGAAAATTATTTTTGAACACGGTCACAGCCTCGTAAATATAGACCTAGGCAGTGATGAATACTCAGAAACTAAAAATACAATAAAAGAAATACCTAATGAAATAAGAAATCTCAAAAAACTTGTCCGACTTAATCTTGACAACAATAAGATTGAGGAAATTAAAGAAGATTTGTGCGAGTTATTGAACCTAACCTACCTTGACCTAACAGGGAACAAAATTACTCATTTACCCTCTAAGGTTGCAAACTTACCAAAATTAGAATCGCTATTGTTAGAGGGAAATCCATTCGACTCATTACCACCAGAAATTGTTGCAAGAGGAGTAGATTCAATAAGGAATTTCATCAAACAAATGGATAACCCCGATTATTTGTATGAAGCAAAGTTGATTATTGTTGGCGAAGGCCGCGTTGGCAAAACTTGCCTCTCTAATGGCTTAATGGATGACAATTACCAATTAGAAGATGAAGTAAGTACAGAGGGAATAAATATTCAACCTTGGATCATCCCACGTGAAAAAATAAAAAAAATAAACCCGAAGATACAAAGAGACTTACAATTAAACATTTGGGATTTTGGCGGTCAAGAGATATATCACTCAACACATCAATTCTTTCTTACTAAACGATCAATATACATGATTGTTACAGAATCTAGAAAAGAAGATCGACACGAAGATTTTTACTACTGGCTAAATATAATTAAAATTTTGGGAGATGAAAGCCCTATTTTAATGATACTTAACAAAGCGGATCAACCGAATAAAGACATTCCTTTCAAAGAATTTCAAGACTCATTCAGCAATCTAAAAAAATACTACAAAGTGAGTTTGAAAAATGAATATCGTCAAGACTTTCTTACATTCAAGGATGAATTAATCGAACTAACTTCTCAATTACCACATATTGGAACAACATTACCTAAAGTTTGGGTTGACATTAGAGTTGAACTTGAAAAATTGAAACAAAGAGGTATAAAATACATAAGTCAAGAACAGTATTTTGAATTGTGTAAAATTCATTACAGAGATAAAGAAGGTGCGCTATATCTAAGTGAGTATTTCCATGACTTAGGTGTCATTCTGCATTTTCAAAAAGATATCGATTTAAAAGACACCATTTTCTTGGATCATGAGTGGGTGACGAAAGGTGTTTATAAAGTTCTTGACGACAAAACTGTCATTGACCAAAAAGGTAGATTTACATCAGATGATATCTGTAGAATCTGGAACGACTTGGAGTATAAAGAAAAAATGCCTCAATTACTTTGCTTAATGCGCAACAAGAAATTTGACCTCTGTTTTGAATTAAAAAATGGTGACTTTCTTCTTCCTCGTCTGCTACCCGTTGATGAAATTGAATTAGATTGGGCGGAAAATGAAAACTCTACAATGTTTGAATTTAGATACAAATTCATGCCCAAAGGTATTTTATCCAGATTAATTGTAAAAATGCACCAAGACATTGTTGATCACAAATATTGGAGGTACGGTGTCTTATTGAATTACGAAAGCACTTTCGCATTAATTCGAGAAAAATACTTTGAAAATAAAATAATTGTAAATCTTTCAGGAGAAAACAAAAAAGATTTCTTAGTTGTGATTAGACGAGCACTATTTGAAATAAATAAAGATTTTCAAAAACTTAAAGTTGATGAAATGATACAATGCAACTGTGAGGAATGTATTCATTCTCAGAGACCACACTTTTTTTCTTATGATTTACTTAGAAGGTGCGAAGCGAAAAGTATAACACAAATAATGTGTGAGCGTAGCTTAACTGATGTACAAGTCACTGGTTTGATAACTGATTTAGACTCAGGGAAAATCTCAGAAGACAAACTGATTTATTGCGAGAATAAAAACTCGATGTTATTAAACAATCTCGGCTTAAAAAACGTTTCATTTATTTCAGAGCGAGACGCTCACGGTGTTTTCACTCAGACAAAAACTAGAGTGGGTAAATTCGGACTTAGGGACAGGGACTTTCTATTAGATTCCGAAATACTCCGTTTAAGACAGAGGTATCCAAATTACTATATATTAAAATATTACTGTTTTGAAAACCTACTGTATCATCCCAAAAACATCTTAGAATTGGGTATAAACAACTTAAACATTAGTGATTACCAAAACGAATTAATTAAACAGAAAAACGAAAAAAAAGATGTAATTATCTCAATTTTTAAAATCGCCAGAAATTCATATTTAGAACTAAAAATAGATTCCGAAAAAATTAAAGACAAGGCCAATGAAGACCAAATCATCGAATACCTAAAATCTGATGATATTGAAGTGTTCTTCAAAGCCTTTAGCGTTAAAGATTATTTCAACAAAGAGTTGATTAGCAAGTATGGAATCAAAGCATCAGAGCTTGCCTCTACAGAATGGTTTAAAAGACAAATTACAGAAACTATAGATCCGATAAATTCATGAGTATAAAAAAATAATGGGCAGTTTTACATAAACAAGTACAAACTTCGAAATTCGAAACTACTAACGATTGTAATGCACCAAAAATCATTTCATTTGCGTTGACTTATTATTTTTCTTCCGCCTAAGTTCTGTTCTACGGCAAATAATCAAAGGCATTGGAACGAAACATTAAACACCCAAAGAAGTAGACAACAAAAAAAATTATGGACACAGGAACAGGACTTACAATATTAGGAACCGCATTAGGCGGAAAAGAAGTGATAGTTAAAATACTCGGACCCACAGCTGAATATTTAGGAGAAGGGATGCGCGATTTTACGAAGAAGCGTATTGAAACTATGGGAGAAATATTTTCAAATGCCTCAAAGAAATTAGGTGTAAAACTAGATGAAGAAACTGGCAAAGTTTCTCCAAAAGTCCTAAAAGGAATTATAAATGAAGGTTCTTACTGTGATGATTTTCTCTCTGTAGATTACTTTGGCGGTGTGTTAGCTTCATCTCGAACAGGAATTTCGAGAGATGATAGAGGCGCTTATTTCAACGCATTGGTTGCGAGACTTTCTGCATACCAACTTAGATTACATTATATCGTGTATCATACTGTAAAGGAATTATACAATGGAGACGAGACTAATGTAACGCTTGACCATGAAAGAAGTAAACTAAAAGTTTTCATCCCGATCGACACATACATTAATGCAATGGACTTTGTTGAACTTGAATTAAATGAAATTTCAAATATCATAAACCACTCTATTATTGGTTTGGTAAAAGAAGGCTTAATTGATGGACACTTTCAGTTTGGCAACAAAGAACATATTCAAAAAATATTTGCTGAGGCAAATTCTGCAGGAATGATTCTTCAGCCGTCTCCACTTGGTATTGAATTATTTCTTTGGGCCTATGGAAAAGGTCAAACACAAATTCATCATTTCTTGAAAGACAACTTATCATTTCACGTGGATGACAATATAAATTTAAAGGGTGAAAAGAAAAAAATAAGAAACTAGCGGCAATAAAAACACCTCAAAAAAAAAGATTTAACCACTTGCTTATACACCCGAAAAGCCATCAAATAAGACTTAGTTATTCATATTCAAATCATTCTTTGTCCTAAATACACATCACCCCACAAAGCGAAATGAGCCACCGGTTTTCCATTTGGTCTCGCTGGTGCTGAATCACTTGCAATTTGGGCTACAGGATTTATAGCAACGGAACCGGAAATTGATTACAACAATCAACCAACATTTTTAATTGATTGTCGTGCTAGACCTGGCCAATCTGGCTAAGCCGTTATAGCGCATAGAAATGGCGGTATGGTAGCATTAGAGGGTGGTGGAACAGCAGCATTCAGAGGTGCTGTAACAAGATTCCTAGGAATATATAGCGGACGCATTAATGAACAATCAGATTTGGGCATCGTATGGAAAGCAAGTTCAATTAAAGAGCTCGTGGACTCCAGCGTTTAAATAAAGCCAAAAACACACGCAAGATCTTTGTGTCTATCGAAGTCTTCTCGCCCACATTGCTCTAGCCTTTTAATGCAAATTACGCAGTCAAAAGATTCATTATTAAAACTGTCGCGTATAAGACACCGAAGGTATTATCGGAAAAATACTCAGCTGATAAAGCTTAATGCGTTGGTCGGCTCTGTCTACGCGGTAAAACAAATAGAATGGATTCTGCCTGTTGTAGGCATTGAAAATACTGATATTCCAAGTTCTGCTTCCGTTCATTAACTGCTTGGTGAAATTAATGGCTAAATCCAATTTATGATAAGCAGGCATACGCGAACTATTTCTGCCGTTGTAAATCTGTGCAGTGGGGAAAGGAGAATACATCGGCTCGTCAGCCTGGGGGTTGTTTTGGTAGTTGAAATAATTGAATGCGCCATACTGCTGCTGCGCCAAGGTAACCGGACTGCCGGTGCTGTAAATCCAAGTTGCGGAAACGGAAATATTCTCATTGATTTCATGGTTGATTACCGCGGTAGCCACATGTGTTCGGTCGTAACGAAAAGGAAACCAATTTCCATTGTTGAGACTATTAAATCTCCGGTCGTTTCTAGAGAGTGTATAGGAACACCAGCCCGTTGTGCGTCCATGCAATTTTTGAAGTTGAAGATCAATTCCTGCTACCCGACCAATGCCACCGTTTGTTACTTTGTCTGTGATACTTTCATCATTGGAAAAAAAACTAACTCCTTCCTGATACTCGACAAGGTTTGTGTACTTCTTCAGATAGAACTCTGCCGACCAATCCCATTTCTTATCCTCTGAAAGCGTACCGCCCAATCCCACGGCTACTTGCATACAATTGCTTGGAGGCAACGCGCTCGTAGCAGGAATCCACAAATCAGAAGGTAGTCCCGCACCATTGCTGCTGAGTAAATGCGTGTATTGTTTCATGGTCACGAATGATCCTTTCACCACACTTCGTCTGCCCAGTTTTCTTCGCGCTAATAAACGTGGCTGAACAGAATAGAACGACTTGCGTTGAATGTTATAATTCGAAAGATGAACTCCAACAGAAAATCCTGTTTTCTCGCCCAACTTAATGTTGTCTTCTACATACGCCACATTCTCAAACCCAAGCAAGTTATTTTCTCGCTGATTACCTTCAATACTTGTCCCCGCATTTGGACCGGTGTACTTAATTTTCCCTTGGTTGAATTGATGAAGAATAGCGTTTACACCGAATTGAAGTGAATGCCTTTCATTTACTTGAAGAAAAAAATCTTGTTTCACCAGCAAATCAGTTACTCCAGAAGTAAACTGTATTCGCGTTTTCTCGCCGTAGTCATTGCTTCCATATGGTGCTTGCTGACCGCTCACATTGTTGTTGTAGGCATAGCGTGTAAACGCAAGTGTGGTGTTGCCAAACATTTTTGAAGAAAAAACGTGATTGAGTCGAATGGATGCCATTTGGTTACCCCAAGCAATATTGCTTAAGAACTTCGAAGAGTATTCACTCGGATTCACCGCCTTGTTATTGCTATTTATAAATATGCGATCTCTGCCCGCGTAGACAGTTAAGTAGAGCCGTTGCTTGGCATTCAAAAGCGTATTTACTTTTCCATATAAATCAAAAAAGGTATAACCAGTTTGCACTTCCCCTTGGCTACCCATAAGCGCTGCCACCCGCGTGAGTAAATCGAAGTTACATCGACGCAGCGAGAAAAAATAGGAAGAAGTATCCTGCTTAATCGGCCCTTGAAGATTTAGTTTCATGGCCAAAGTACCCACTGCATATTCGCCTTGTCGCTTTTTCATATTTCCATCCTTCATTCGTATATCCAATACGGAAGACAGACGACCACCGTATCTGGCAGGGAAAGCACCTTTGTAGAGTTCTACATTTTTAATGGCACTCGCATCAAACGTCGAAAGAAATCCACCGATGTGATTGACGTTATAAAGTGGAACATCGTCGAGCAAGTACAAATTCTGATCGGGGCTTCCTCCTCTTACATTGATTCCTGATGTCCCTTCTTTTCCACCTTGCACGCCCGCCATTAGCTGGAATACCCTCATCACATCGGCCTCACCGAAAAGAGAAGGCATCTTTTTCAATTGATCAACAGGCACTGTGAGTAGACTCATTCGATTCGTTAGCGTGGGATCGTTATTGTCTGTAATCACAACAGTCTTTGTCATATTGTTATCTACTGAAAGCAATATTTCTACCGGGCCTTTCGCAAGCGTATCAATTTTGAATCGCTGAGCTTGGTAACCTACAAATCGTGCAACCAATGTATCGTTCTCACATTGAGGTAACGTAATGGTGAAGAATCCGAAGTTGTTCGTGTTTGTTCCAAGCGTAAACGATGCATTGGAAATGGAGACCCCAATAATAGATTCTTTGGTAGTAGCATCTTTGACATAACCGTGAATAACACATTGTTGAGCACGGCCAGCAAAGCCTGTAAAAAAGAGCGACAACAAAATAACGACACGTGTTCCCATTATTCGATGCGTTCGTTTAAGGAATGTACGTAGCATCCTTGAGTATTTGGTTATATGCGCCAAAGATGCCATAGCCATTATTCACGTTGGAGTATAGCTCAACGGGATCTCCCTGAAACAAAAGCGTGAGAGGGTCGCGCGTGTTTTGTGTAGAATTTTGGTTGAACCTATGCACAGACCAGCTCTTCAAGTATTGGTAATAACTGGAACTGATGTTTCTGAGCTCAATGTAATAAGGAGGATCACCTGGGGATGGATAACCACCCCACATAAGATTGAATGAAACTTCCCCGGTCATTCCATTGAATAACGCATCTGAAAAGAAGAGTGTACTTGGGGCATAGTTCCAATTTGCATCTGCTATTAATGTAGGATCGTCTAATTGCGTGATACGTGTCAATTGCGTTGGTTGAATAGTGGGATCGAGTGGATTACCGCCGTACAGTATCAATTCATAGTAGTTGATGTTAGGATCTGGATCATTCAGCCTTAATGTAAAACGAGTAATGGGTAATCCTTCCTGATCCAGCGTTTCACCAACGGTGAAAAACAATGAATCTATTTGCGGCGGAGGCGGCACTATGCATTCTGAACTAACCGATGAAAACCCAGGATGACGTGTTTCTAATCTATAACTGAAGCCCACTTGCGGAAATACATAGCTCACATACCAACCGTCGGATTGATAATCCAATGTATCGATAGGCACTTCGTTTTCGAAAAGGAATACACTTGCATTTTCAACGATTGCCGAACTTGTATCTGTTATCGCAATGGTTTTTCCTACGTGTGCTTTAATGAGCGAATCTGGATTGATAATAGCAGAAAGCACAAGTTGCGAGGTGAATGGAGGTGCTAAATAATCCACCTCCTTGATGCAGGAAGTTGAGAGTAAGATGAATGTTAAAAGTGTTATTTTATTCAAAGCTGAATAGAATTATTGGCATATGAAAATTGTAAACGCAAGTAAACGTGTATTGTTGTCTCTGTTCACAAGACCATCCAGCCATAAGGCAATTTGAATAAAGTTATGTGGAACGAGTTCATTAGGGATTATATACCCAGCCATTCATTCCGGTTCCACTCGTTTGCGAAGCCGCGGTGCTGCTTGTTCTGGAAAGAGACCAGCCGTTTGAACCACCACTGAATGAAGCGTTGTAACTATTTGAGGTCATATCAACAGCTTCTAGCCAAGTATCCGAACTTAAACTCCACAACCCGTTTGGCTTTAAGTTAAATGCTAACAGATTACTGCTTCCCACAGTGTAACCAAACCCACTAGGTTGACCCGATCCCGAGTTTAAGTCATTTGAGAAATTTCCACCATTATAAAGTGTATAAGTGTAACTCCAGGCACCTGAAGCACTGTAAATTGGGTAATAGGTATTTCTTTTTGCCCACGATCCGAATTGTAGTCTCTCGGCCTCTATTGTGTAATTGTAAACAACATTACAAAAAGAATTACCACTTGTAGAACTTGTACCATTAACTGTAGTTCTTACTCTTCGTCCCGAACCGTTATAAGGATCATCAAACCAATTGCTCGTAGTAGACCAATTGTCCGAAAGAGCACGCTGCCCTTCATTTTCTTCATGTACCATTTGTCCATTTTGTCCAGTGATTACCAATGAGTTTGGACTGTACTTAAAAGTGAATTCGCCAACTCGCACCAAACCGTCAGCATTAACAACAAAAGCAATGGCCTGATTCTTCATTGTAAGCTCCTTGTGGTGATTACCATCTGCTTCAATAACCTCTTCTACCAATCCTCTTCTTTCTAGATTCAAGTAGTCAGCTGTGGGAGAATATGGATATCCCAAAGCGGCAAGCTGCTCTCTTGTCAAATCGTGTTCTAACCCTGAATAAATCAGCTGTTCATTTTGTTCCTCCGCATCCATCATTTTTCTGAAGAGAGTACTTTGTGACCTGAAGCCGTAACTATCTTCCCATTGAACTACTTCCGCCAATGTCATTCGAGATAACATTTCAATAGTTTCATTTAAGGATGTGTTGTCTGAAAAAATAAGGACACCCTGTTCACATCTAACCTTTTCAATGGGCTGTGATTGAGCTAGTGTTGCTGTCTCATCCTTTTTACAAGACGTTAAGCCAAGGAAGATGGCTAATGTAATAATGATAAATGTATTTGATTTCATTTTGAATAAGGTTTAATAGTAATGGTTTTTATTAAATGCAATGAACAATGGATAAAGGTTTCTTGGCTTTGGCACAATTCGAATTCAACTCAGCAAACAAGTTGTTAAGAAGAGTTTTCTAAGACGCTTTGGACAAATTTTCCGCAAACTTGAACTTCTATAAATTCATTAATTGCCGAGTTTTATTTTTACAACGTGGCTTGCTAGCTCCTTGATTCTTAGTAGCAAGTTTCGTTTTAATAACCATCAAAGACAATCTTGCCCTGCTGAGTTTGTCTGTTTTTCAAAAATGCAGACGACATAATTAGTATTCGACGAAATGTTATCTGACTTTTTAAGAAAGCCATCTGAATTATGTGGTTTTCGAATTATAGCGTAAGGATTGTCCTGAGCTGAGAGCTGAATAAAGGCATTACAAATAAACAGAAAAGCGAGAAGTTGTTTTTTCATTTTTTTTTCTGACAAAGAAACATGCTCACCGTGCCTTTATCAATAAGCAATTCTGCGTACTTTTCTACCCCGCCTCTTACCTCGGAAAAAGCTCGAGAATGTTATGCTGAACAGCGAAATTGACCAACTCCGCTTGGTTCTTACATTGCGTTTTCCTATTTATGTTTTCTCGATGCTTGGTAACAGTGCTCTTGCTTATGCTGGCCTTAATTGCAATTTCCTCTGATGTGAGTCCCTGTGCAATCAAACTGGTTACATACTGCTCACGAAGCGTAAGAACAAAAGTCGTTTTCTTTCCTGAGATAAACTGCTTGTACTTCTGTTCCGTTAGAAGCTTATTAAATACCATCTTCTTTTTATGAGCTGAATCTACAGCGTTCTTGATTTCAATGACACTCGCCTCTTTCGGCAAGTAAGCATAAATTCCAAGTTTCACCATTAGCTCTATCATGTAATTCCGAGTGTTCATACTAAGAACAATGGACGATATATTCGGATACTTTTGCTTCAATACTTCCAACGTACTCTCCCCACCCTTCACCGGCATTTGAATATCTATAATTGCGACATCACAAGGATATTTTTTCAAATAGTTCAGAAAGTCTGATCCATTTCCGAAAACGCCAATCACATCAAATCGTTCCTGACGATCGTCGTTAAGCATTTTACGAAGTCCTTCGCGAACAATGGTGTGATCGTCTACTATAGCAACTTTAATGGGTTGATTCATTTTTGGGTAACGGAATTAAAAAGTTAATACACGTGAGTTTATTGAAGACATGTTCAATAGTAATAACTCCACCTACTATAAGTATGCGATTCAACATGGAACTGCATCCCTTCCCTTGCCCCTTTCGCGCTTCTTCCATAAACTCTTCCTGAGAAAAATGAGAGCCGTCGTGGGTAAGAGAGATGCTTAACTTCTTCTGCTCGAATTGAATAATGCATTCCATTTTTCCTGGACAAGAATGATTCACAATGTTATTCATAGCCTCGCTTACTGCACGAAAGATACTCAGTTCGTCGAGCAAAGTAAATGGAATTTTCTCTTCAATTTCCGAATGAAAATCAACTTGCAATCTTTCCGAGGATACATCTCTGAAATTACTTTCAATGGATTTCAGCAAACCCAATTTCTTAATTTGCGAAGGGAAAATGAGGTTGGAATAGTTTCGGATATCTGCCGAAAGATCATACACCTTCTCGGCTATTTGTTCCAATTGTTTGCGAGTGAACGTATATGAGTCATGTTCATTGCTAACCGGCTGAATTTGATTCAGTATTATTCCCAATTGCGGACCAAAGTCATCATGTAAATTGTTCGAAAGCTCTTCGCGCTCCCTTTCTTGCGCTTCCACAATGGCTCTTTGCATTTTCTCTTGGAATTCCTTTTGCATATTAATTTTCGACACATACAATTTAGCGATTTTCCAAATTGCAACAACGAGAAGGATGCTTATTAAAAATGAAAAGATCGCAGCAAAGACGTAAATCTCATTTAACATCATCATAATTCATTTTTTTAACTAAAAAAAAGAAGTAGGCGAAAAGAGAATCACGAATCACATTACTTCCCAAGGCTACTCCTTGTCGAATCTGTCGAAATAAAATTGGAAACTCCACAGAATCATTAATATTCGTAATCATTTGAGATATTAACATAGAAGCCGAGTATATGAATATTGCAAATACTGGCCAAATATTAATGACTAATCTTTCCGGATTTAACTCAGCACTGGAAATCAAAATGAATAGTGTATACAAGGCATAAAAGCAAATTAACACCCCCGATAAAAGCTTTATGTAATCATTTTGCACGAGAAACCCATTTGATATGCAATAGTATAATTGACAAATTGAAATTAAAACGCTTGTTATAACTACCAACCTTTTAGTTCTGATTGATACAATCGAAACGGAATTAAGAATTAGAAAAACTAAAATACGATCAACAATCTGGTAGGAATTTGAGACTGGCGCAGTATTAAATCTTGAGGTAGCAAGCCAAACGCCTATAAGGTCAGATAATAAAGAAAAGAAAATAAGGCACGAGATTAACAAGTTCAACTTACTAAATCCAATTGTGTTCCTGTAAAAAATAAATATTAACAATGGAAGTAAGTGAAAGCTGAATAAGAGCCAAACTAAATAAGTCACTTAATATCTGAATTCAATTGATTAAGCTTACCGCATTCCGGAGGACAGTCAAAAAAATCATCCAATATTACACCTTGTGTCATATCGTCGCCATTAGAATCTACTCCTACCGCAACAAGTTGCTTTTCACCCTTATTGTTGAAGGCATAGTATAATCGCATTCCCATGCATCCTGCTTGATTCAATAAAGCATTAACTAGATTTTTTCCAACGGCATGCCCAATAGTTTCACCCATATTAATGGTTGCCCGATAGTTCGCAGTCATTTCAGAACCTTCGGCAAGTGTAATAATAGCTCCCTCGTTTCCTGTGAATGTCATAGTAGTAAGTTTTAGTTGGTTTGTTGCTAAAATAGCGAAGACCTTTTCACTACAATCAAATAGTCGAAAAGTTATTTCAAAGATGAATGAATTCTATCTACTATCTACCCCCCTGTTTATTATCCCCTTAGAAACAAAATCAACAAAAACACTATCGAAAAAACATACGTAGAAGTACGTATTGTAATTGAGGCAAGCGTGCTTTCAGTCTCAAAAATCTACGCAGCAATGCGTATTGACCTTCGACAAGCATTGTAAGTACTTCGCTTCATTAATATTTCAATTTTATCTAAACCATAATTTCTTTTTAATGAAACGTCTTCTATCCATCTTCTTTGTTGTTTGCATGGGAATGTCTGCTCAAGCCCAGCAGCTCGATTTTACAAATTACTATTTGAACTATGGCAAACACATCCACGATTATTCGTCGTCGGAACAAGAAGGTGAAACCGGTGAAAGTGAAAGCGGGCAAGCTGGAAAATCATACGAATACATGTTAGACCGTATGCACACCAATCACGGTTTAGACCCTTTGCAATATTTCAAAGTATTAAAAGAAGAAAGTGAAAACATTCACCCTTACCGCTCATTGAACACCAATTTCAATTGGGAATTTCTAGGACCAACCAATCTAACAAACGGAACAAAACATCATCAAGGTCGTATCGATTGTTTTACAACCACTTCTACAACCCCCGGTGTTGTTTGCTACGCGGGGTCGCCAACATCAGGCATTTGGAAGACGACAGATGCGGGTGCTAATTGGTCCAATATTACTGACGGACAAATTCCTATGGCAGTAGGTTGTCAAGACCTAGCTATAGACCCAACAAACGATAACATTATCTACGCATCCATTGGAATGAACTCTGGGAGTGAAAACATTCATGATATTTCCTATTACGGACTAGGCATCTACAAAAGTGTAGATGCAGGAAACACTTGGTTACCCACTGGACTGAGTTTCACAAATGATATTTGGAACGACATCATTTGGAAGATAGAAATAAACCCCAACAATCCCAGTCAACAATACGCCATTTCGAATTTTCAAGTATTCCGTACCAACGATGCTTGGAATACGTATGAAATCATTTTTGGAGTGAATGCTTTCTCTATCACCGATGCTCTAGATCAATCAGTGAACACCTCAACACAAACTGCTCTTACTTCTCATTTAACCCAATCGTGTGCATACAAGAAAAAGATTTTAGTTGACTTAGATGTGAACTTTAACAACTGGAACGAAGTAATTATTTGTTCTGCCGGTCAACAGTCTTACTCTTTAGTTAGCGCTAATGGACTCAATGTATATAAATACCATCCTGCGGAAGTTTGGCATAGTTTCAATGCCCATGCGACCAATTCTAATGCGGTCAACTGGGATTTTGTCTCACAACTTGCAGACTCCAGTCCTTCGAATAGTTCAGTGAGCGAAATTGTGAATGTTAGTTTTTCGAATTTTAATGGCGGTTATTTCTATTCATTAGGTAAAAAATTTGGTAATACCCAAACCCGAATCTCAAAAAAATCAGGCCCCATTTGGAATTTACTTTCGAATTCAAATCTTGAATTAGACATAAGTCAATGGAAATTAGAATTTGAATGTTCCACAAGTGACCCTTATACAATTTACACAGGCGGTCTAACTTTCAAAAAATACAATCTTACCACAAATCTGCCCGAAGATGTCACGAACACTGCTAGCTATTCAATTCATGCAGACATAAGAGACATCGCAGTTTTCACAAATCCAACTTCACAAGGTGATTTAGTTTTCGTAAGCGAAGACGGCGGCATTTCAAAAGTCATCCATTCCAGCTCAGACTTTTATGCAACAAACTTCAATGGCTCCGGACTAGACGTAACACAAATCTATGGTTTCGACATCTATCAGCCGAACCAACCTTTTTTCACAGGAGGAACGCAAGACAATTCTGAGATATATTTCAAAAACAATTCATTTAGAAAGGGCCTTACTAACGACAGATATGACGGAATTCTTCATTACCTGGCAAATGCTGATTATCTCTTCACGAAGGACCAAGGTGATAACAACAACCAATTTAACCTGCACCTGCATACAATAAACATAAATGCTCCAAATACTTTCCTGAACGATTTCCAATTAGGCACAATGAATTTATTCAAAGCTCGCTGGAACGCACCATTCGATCGCAATTGGCAAGACCCCAATTTTGCTTTTGTTGGAGGTGAGAAAAAAGTAGGTAAGCTCCAATTTACACCTACCCCAATATTTACCGAGCTGGTAGTGGATCCGTTAGCCTCTTCACCTATTCGGGCATTAAAAGTTTCAAAATCGAATCCGAACGTCATAGTCGTAGCTAACGAAGGAGCGTCCTGGTCTGATACAACAGCAAAAAAACTATATCTTACACGTAACGGAGGAATTACCTGGCTCGACATTACTGAGGCATTTAATGATGCGCCAGAGGTTAACTCTTTAATGCAATTTTACGGAATCAACGCCTTAGAAATTGACCCGCAAAATCCTGGCAAAATTTACATTGGGCTAAACGGAACTGAGCTATCCACTTCAAATCCAACAAAGCGTTTTTTTGAATTGAATTTAGACCTGACCCTGAACAATCAGGATCTCATTGATAACGCTACTGTCACTAACCTATCTTCTGGATTACCAAGATTGCCCATTAACGATTTGCAATTCGCACCTACCTTGGGCAAAGACTTATTGGCTGCCACAGATATAGGTTTATTCTATTGTGACCTTACTCAGTCTCAGCCGCATTGGATTAATGTGAATCAAGAATTACCGAATTGTGTGATCACTGATATTGAATTCGATGTTTTTCACAACGAGATTTACATTTCAACTTTCGGTCGCGGTTATTGGAAATCTGCCATGTCTTGCGAACCAATGTCCGATTTACATATTACAGAAGATTCACAAATTTCGATTCCAACGTTGGCCAACCATTCCATTGTTGTGGAGCCAGGAGTTGTTTTTACTGTAACCTCTACGCTTTCCTTCGTTGAAAATGCGAGATTAATCGTGGAGCCTGGAGGGAAATTAGTTGTGAACGGCGGCACTTTAACCAACGGTTGCTCCAATGCGTTTTGGGAAGGCGTTGAAGTTCGTGGGCAATCGAATTTAAGCCAAACTTCAGCCAATCAAGGAATAATAGAGCTAAAGAATAATGCGCGAATCAATCATGCGAAATGCGGAATTCGAACCGCTGAAGTTCTCGTTGGTGAAGACACGTGGGAATACAATTGGAATTCGACAGGAGGAATTATAAAATGCGAAAATTCCATGTTTTTAAATAACATCAAGGATGTCGAGTTTCTATCTTACAACAACATTCACATCAACAACAATCAGCCGAATGAATATAACAACCTCTCAAGATTCAACAACTGTCGATTTTTAGTAGATGAGGAACTACCAGGCATTTCAAGCTTAAACTGCCGTGTTTCTTTATTTGAAGTAGATGGTGTGCATTTCACGAACAATGAATTTGAAATCGCGCAAACTTCGCCCTATTCGCAGAACATTGCTGGAACTGGAATTTACGCTATGGCATCTAGTCCTATCGTAGGAAGTTCATGCATTTGTTCAGTTAACGAAGGGAACCCCACAGACATTACTGCTCAAACCTTATTTACCAATGGCAGCGACTATACACATCCTTCGCAATTTCGTAATTTCAAATACGGCATTCGTTTATCTGGCGATGGAGGCATTCAAAATCCTGTTATTCGCAACTCCGTGTTTCAAGACAACCAATACGGCATTTGGGTGGGAGCACAAAATGCAACTACCATTTACAGAAATAAATTTAATATACCCGATTTACATTTAATTGAACAATGCGCAGGTGTATTTTTAGGAAAATGCAATCATTACAATGTATCTCGAAATGTCTTTGAAGGTCAGGCAAATTCGCAATACAATTCGGTGGGTGTTTACGTGAAAGACAGTCCAGAGAATGCCAATGAAATTTATTTGAACGATTTCGATCATCTCAAATATGGCATTATTGCGGAAGGCGATCAAGCCGAAAACTCTCCCGTACTTGGAGGATTGCAACTATTGTGCGGACAATACAGCAACGTCACTTGGAGCAATTCCGTTGTACCTCACTTAGGTCAAACCTTTGCGGAGATAGCTATTGAACAAGGATTTCAATCCTCTCCTCAACCTTCTTCCGTTTCCGATTTAGCTGGAAACTTGTTCGCGAATGCGTCTGTTTCGTCAAGTCCTTTTTCCGATTACTTCAATTGCATGGGTTGTAACATTATTAAGTATCACGCGCACGATTCAAATTCCAATAGTGCTGTGGTTCCAGTTAACATTTCTAACAATGTAATGGTAGACGAAAGTAATATACCATTCACTTCAAGACTGGAAGCCTGCCCAATTGAACACGCCTTACTTCCAGAGAAATTGCTTTTGGTTGAGCAAGTTGAACTGAATGATTCCATAATAAATGTAGAGAAAGCGCAATACTTTCAATTAATAGACGGTGGACAAACAGGAGCTGTGGTCACATTTATTTCAAACCTCAACAATTCGAGTTCGCTTATTCGAGAGAGTCTACTTCCGTTGTGCCCGTATTTAAGCGTCACAGCTCTAGACACTTTATTGGACCGTTCAGCTTCAATGAACCCGTGGCATTTATCGGAATTGCTTATCGCCTGTTCTCCGCTAGACCCAGTGTTGTTGAAGCGCATCAATGACGAAGTTGCATTACCAATTTATTTCCTTGGATTAATTAATGAGTATCAAGAAGGTGGTAATGAGCGATTACAGAAAGAAACTATGATACAAGCAGCAAACATTAATAAGAACCGCGCTTTTGAGAAATTAATGGAAATAGAAGTTTCAGGCGATTCCATTGCTCGAAATTATTCTGAGCTAGAAACCTTATTTGAATCAAATAACGACTTGTCTGAATCGACCATGCTTTATGAAATATACAGGGTGCAAGGAAAATTTGAAGACGCATCTGCGGTCTATGAAGCTTATCTTCGAGACACCCTTTCTGCAGAAGAAAATGCATTTAATGACCTCATTTTTGAGATCTCGAATAACGGGGGGTATGCCTTTGCAGATTCAAGTCAACAACAAGCGCTTCAGTCATTAATAAATTCTGAGGAATCAATTCGAATGCAGGTAAAATCCACATTAGAATTAATAACCAAAGAACCGTTTGAATGTGAATTTATTTATCCCGAAATCCCAAAATCGAAAACTAATCTTATAGCTGAAACCCCAATTAAAATAAGTCTATTAGAAGTATACCCCAACCCGGTAAGCGATGACTTCTCCGTTGGTTTTGTCCTTCCTGCTGACCAACGAAATTCAATGCTCAACATTTATAACGACCTTGGACAATTAATAGAACAAGTAGACCTATCTAAAGACAATGGTATTCATTACCTAAACGCTCGTAATTGGCAGTCGGGTTTGTATATCGTAGATTTGATTGTGAATAGCAAAGCGGTAGAATCAAAATCAATCGTGGTTAAACATTAATAATTCAGCGAGATGAGAACATACTTCATGATATTTTTTCTGGGCTGTTATAAGATACTGAACGCCCAAACAATACCAGCACTGCCGCTGCCAATTGACATGCATTATGTATATCTTACTTTAGCTGGACAAAGCTGCAATTACGGAGTAAATTTGATTGAAAACCAAGGACAATCAGGTGGTTTGCCAGATGTAATTTATTATGAGGAACAATTCAATAGCATGTATTGCCCCGTTAATGATTTTTATTGCATACCAAACTATTGGCAACAGTCTATGTCTCAAGTTGGGAATAAGTGGTTCAAAGGCGATTATCTCTGGTTTGATTGGGATAATCAAGTTGGAGATTTTTGTCAATTAGATTATATGGGAAATTTAGTTGATTGTATTGTAACGAACATAGATACAATCATTTTTGCGGATTTCATTCCAAGAAGGCAATATCACCTAATTAGCCCCGATGGTTATGAATTATCGCTATTCGGGCAAACTTTTACTTTTATTGAGGGCATTGGCACTAATATTTTAGGATTAGAAAGTCAGGGAGTGGAGACGAATCAATACTTGTCGTGTGTTTTTGACAAGAATGATTTACAAATAATGCAAAATGATTTTCATCCCAATATGATAGGCTGCTGCAATCCGATTTCAGTGGAAGAAACTGCAACCTCATCATTCAAACTCTACCCAAGCCCCGCTTCCGAACAAACCTCATTACAATTCGAAGCCGCTCACATTCCACAATCCATTCAAATCTTCAACGCAACCGGTCAGCTCATGCATACCGAAAAAGTATTGGGCAGATTGCAAATGCAGTGGAATGTCTCAAACTTAGCGACTGGTATTTACACCGTTCGTGCATCGTTTGAAAATGGAGAGGAGGTTAGTGAGAGGTTGGTGGTGGAGTAGTGTCTTTTTTACCTTAATGATTTGTCTGTTTAGGCATCCGCTAAATTTTAATTAACTATTTGCATGAAGAACAAGAAAAAAACGCCTAAGCTCGATGCTCTAATATTTATCGACACAAATATTTATCTTGATTTTTACAGAATTCGAAAATCTGATGTTTCAATCAAATATCTGAATGAAATTGAGACACATAAAGATATTATTATCACGACTAATCAAGTTGAAATGGAGTACAAAAAGCATAGACAAAATGCAATTTTTGAAGCCTTGGGAGCAGTAAAGAAAATTTCCGATCCCAATACTGATTTGCCTGCCGTTGTGTCTGATGCTAAAGCTGTTGAAATGATAAAGAAGTCTCGAAAGGTAATTGACGAGCAACAAAAGAAACTAAAGCGGCGAATAGAAAGCATTCTAACAAATCCCAATCGTCATGACCCCGTATTTAAAGTATTACAGTCCTTATTTTCAAATCATTCTGAAATCAATCTTAACCGACAAAATAAAGAGAGATATACCATACGGAAATTAGCATTGAAGAGATTTATTCTTGGTTATCCTCCAAGAAAGAATTCAGATAATTCAATAGGTGATGCCGTGAATTGGGAGTGGATTATACGATGTGCTGAAATCACCAAGAAACACATTATTATTGTTTCTAGAGATTATGATTTTGGGTTAGCATATGAAAACGAACTGTTTGTAAATGACTGGTTGAGTCAGGAATTCAAGCAAAGAATAAGTCAACAACGTAAATTGATCTTAACCAACAAATTAACACAGGCCTTCAAATTAGTTGAAATACCTGTTACACAGGAGATGATTGATGAAGAGGTCGAAATAAGCAAATTAACTTCTAGCACCATTTACAACAATGTAATAAACGAATCCTTGTTTAATTTTGGCGTTTAATGACTTGAAAATGTAGTTACGAAAGGTGATTCAGAGCTTCTAAATAATTAGCTTTTTCCTAATTCATATTATCTGAGAGTGATTGCCAAAGTTATTTTTCAATAACTTCAAAGTAGCCATGTCTTGAAGAACTCCCACAAGAACCGGCATAAAAATAGGTTCCACTTTCCATAGGTGTGTAATAAGGCCATAGAGGTGTAATATCGCCTACGTGGACTCCCCAACGGTTATAAATTTCTATGTCACAAGGCCAAGTCACATCTGTACTGTGAAATGAGCTATTCAAAGTGTCCGTATCGAGTGTTACAATGTTTGGAAAAGAAGGGGCTTCGACACATGAAAATTCGTCGAGATAGATATAAGATTGGTTCAAACAAAGACAAGTATCGTATTCTGGATATGCGGGAGATGGTTCGTACTGCCCTGCAAATTCATTACAATGTTCTACCTCTCCATCGGGAACATTAATATAAAAATATCGCTCTCCTCCTCTAGCTTGAAAGAATAATTCACAATAGGCCCAATTGTTAAATGCAATCGACGGTTGCAATTGAGCTCTATATTTTTGGTGAGTACTCAAGAGATTAAAAAAATTGGCACGCTCCGTATTCCCCGGAGTATATTGACAGCCCACAATATCATTTTGAGGACCTAAGACTACATCGTTAGTCAAAACGATATTGACATTATTTAATGACTGGGTATTAAATCCAACATTAAACTTATACCAAAAAGACAATCTGTATTCTTTATTGTTTTTTAAAGGCTGGATAAACTCGCCTTGCAATAATTCAGAATAATAATTGTAAGACTGAAAATTTACTCTAGATGCTAGAACTATTCCTGCAAAATTATTCCCTACGTATGGCAAGTCAACATTATTCTCATACAAAGGTGGACAATAGGAATTAGTAATATCAGGGTAAATACGGTACAACATCTGAAAATCATACAGGATCGGATTCCCCTCCATTGAAGAGAAAAACTCGACTGAGTCGCAGTAATAATCGCATGAGCCAAGAACAGACTTCCAACCATCGGCTAAATAATAGGGTTGGCCTCCATTGCTATCCCAAGCAGAAATTGAAAGACTCACTTCTTTCGGTTCTTCAAAACCACCATTTTTAACAAGGTTGTATTGGCCGATACTTATCTGACCTTGAAATAAAAATAAAACCAAGGCACTGTTCTTAAAGAAACTGTGAAAAATCATTTTTTAACCATTTTCTTAGAGTCAAAAGTTCTGTTCTCTATGTTCAATGAATAAATGTATGTTCCAGAAGGGAAGTCTGACAAATCTATTCTCAAAATATTAGAAAACGTTTTAGCGAGTTCTATTCTAAAAATTTCAATTCCTGAACTGTTGTGAATTATTAGTTCAGAATTCTTTTCGTAATCTGTCAGGTTTATTTTAATTTCAGTTTGTTCTTCGAAAGGGTTTGGATTGTTTTGAAAGAGTATTACATTTAAAGTGTTTGGAACATGAACGCTTGTTACCGTTACGTTTGAATTTGGCGTATCGATGAATTGCTGTGCAGATGCACAGCAGTCATTTATCCTAATTTCGAGTGAGTCTATTTTACTTTGTTGTTTCTTTGCGAGGTCAATAAGCAAAGGAACAAATTCAGAATAATTTATCATTTTAAAACTCATAGAATCAGACAATAACTGACCACTATTTGGATCAATGTTTTGCGGAATAAATCCTGTTTGAACTGCATTTGGAAATACGTTAACAACATCCTGCGCTATTAGGCCGTAATGTTCACCTTCCGGCATGTGTAAATTGGGAAATTGACTTGTCTTATAGGTATAAACTTTCGGATTTAAACCATTAATAATATCTACTGAATTTGGAATTTCCTGCGGTGTGTTTTTTACTACAATATCTGAAATCACATAGTAGCCTGCTGTTGTGCCTACTTTCCCATTTGCATATACCGCCCAATTTATTCCGATTCCTGGAGCTTCTGCAAGCACACCAAAATTTGAGCTTGCATTACTTTGACCAAATGCAGCTGCACGCAATCCAATATTAGTATTCCCGCCACTAGCTTCTCCCTGAATTCCAATATGAGCACCTTGGTTATTCATAAAATTGGCCTGACCGAGGCATCCGATTCCTTCAAGTGTGTTTTGAGAAAAGTCTACCCAAAATTTTCCACCGACATTTTTATTTAAACTTCCTGTAGCAACTCCTTCGACTCCAATGACGTATGAATTGCCTAAACCATTCGCTCTGGACAGTATTCCTTTTGTATTAACTATTCCTCCTGAAACATCAATTTGCTCTCCGCTAATATTGTTTGTATTAACATTCGTATTTTGAACATGAAGTTTGGTAACTGGGGTATTTGTACCGATGCCGATATTACCAGTTCTGCATGAGGTTGCCGTTCCTGTAGACATATCATTTATCCCAATTAAATTCCAAGTACATTGCGCAGTCTGATTGGATACATAGATAACATCACCATTGCTATTCAACGAGAGTAATCCTAACCCTGGATTATTTTCTGGGGTACTTGTTGAATTCATTCTTTTAAATCTTAAGCCTGAAGAACCAATAAATCCTGCGAGACCGGCATTTGTCGAGTAAGCAGGATCTCCAACCCCAGCCTCAATCTCGACTCTATTTTCTAGTGGAACTAAATTATTCGGTTTAATCCCAAGTCTTCCTTGAGCGCTCATGAGCATAGGAACAACAGAGAAGTTACACCAACGAAAAAGGTTTCTATTAACAACTTGTGCAACAGATGTCGAATCACCTTTTCGAACATCAAACTCCATAAGAGCTGGATTTGTTGAAACATCTGAGTTGTTTGGAACCTTTGAACTGAGGATTAAGCCCGTATTATTACCCGAGTTAAATCCTGCCACCAACGGTACAAATGTGCTTGCATTTACGCTTGCATTTTGAAGCCTTAAATAACTATTATTATCGTCAGCCACTCGCGCGTCTAACATCACCTCACTCGATTGATAATTGGATAATGGAATACCTGGAATAGCATTCGACGTTATTTTCGTCTGAACATTTGTTGGGGGCTGAATCAAATAATTTCTGCCCATTGAAATATTGCCATTTTGGGCCCAAATTGAAACCCCGCCCTTTAAGGTACTAGTATTAATACTGTTTAGAATCACGTTTGTTCCTGCCCCATCGTCTGCACTCGAATTTCCTATGGAGACTTCATCTGGTAGAATGGGTGTTCGAAGTAATTTCCCCACTTCGTAATTACTTAGAGAAAATGTAATTTCGGAATTTCCAAGTTTCAAATCACTTTCATTTCCAGGATTACAATTTTTTAAATGTGTCGTAAAATTATTATTTTCCACTTGTATCCTAAAACGTTCGATATTGTTGGCAGGAAGAATTGAGTTCCCCGTATAAAATCTCCAAAAATTATCAACGGCTAGATTCCCGTCTGTTCTAAATAATTCTCCGTTGTATTGCGCATCTTCCGGGGTTTGACACAAGTCATTAAATACATGCAATCGACTTTGAGGTGAATTCCAAGTCGCATTCGACTGAAAAGATCCGATTCCAACGGCCTTAACATTTACAGGTGTAATAAACACTCCAGTACTCGAATAATAAGTCCATTGAGCTGTTGAAGTAAATGGCAGTATGACAGCCATTAAAATAACGAAAGAGACCTTTTGCATTTGTTTTAATTTTTTTCAAATAACACAACAAAAAAACTCTCTGGAAATACGCATTTCAGCGTAGATTTTATTTTGAATACAACGAATCAGTTATAAAAAATCTACGCGGCAATGCGTATTGATATTCCCTCGGGCCTGCATTTGTTTTGAATTCACCTAAAACGGATTTATTATGAAGAAAAAAAATGGCGATGATCTAACGAAAAAAGGAAAAGACTCCAAACAAGATGGTTCGAAATACGAACCGTGGGAAAAAGGAAAAGTAAAACCACCTAAGACCAAAGCACCATCGAAAAAAAAGTGAGATGAACGAATTTATTACCAAGCAATCCAGTCGCCTACTCTTCTCAATTCTAACACCAGGGTTCTTCGGAATTTTACCATATGCACTTACACTCTATTGTAACTTCAACTTTTGCAAAAACAACTGGGACTCATCATTGGTGTTGTTCGTTTTATTCTTTTTCAGCTTAGCCTTTGGTTTAATTTTTCACCTGCTCGGGGTAAAATTGGAATTACAAATCGATCGCATTCTCACCTGTTGTTATTGCAAAAAATTCGATCAAGTGTGGGAAGATTATTTGTCATTAGAACTTGACAAAATTGAAAATCTCAGAAGGAAATACATGAGTTTCTTGATAGATCGCTACCAGTTTCAACTTAACATGTGTCCAGCTTCAATCTCTGCCATCATTGGATTTTCTTATTTCCTACAACTCCAAAATTGGTCACCGTGGCATATTATCTTTTTTGCTCTGATTGGTTTTTCCTTGGTTGTTTTACTCTTATTTCATAGCTACCAAGTGGGGAAATTGTTACACGACAATCGAAAGAGTCTTTTGGCAGATGCCAGAAGAAATAGAAATAGATTCAAGAGATACCGAGGGAACTAGGTTGTGGGAACTGCGTTGTGAGAACTACGTTGTTGGAACTACGTTATTCGAAAATCAAAGATTTTATTCCTATTTCATAATTCCTACTTCGTAATTCCTATTACATAATTGGAACTGCCTTGCTATATCGTCGAAGACATTCGCCAACGGCATTCGCGAAGCATTCCTCGTAGAGATTCGTTACTCCGTAACATTCGTTGCTCCGCAACTTTCGCGCTTCGCGCATTCTTGCTCTAATAGAGCAACGTTTCCTCTCCCAAATTCCCGCGCTTCTGCAATTTCAGATCTTGCAGCAAAGGAGATTTAATATTCAGCTGAATGTAATAACTCTGACGCAAGCCGAATGGAACCACGTTCGCGCTTAACTCCCAACAGTGAAGATCAACGTGAAGTCCAATCGTTGTCGTTGTCATTTCCTTCGCATTGAAATCATATCCTCCGTTGAAGCTCAACGCCAAGCGTTTCGCGAAGGCAACATCGCCCATGAAAGTTACCGCTTGCGTATAAATTGAGCTGTCGCGCTGTTGATCAACCAACCACTTCTTACTCAAACGCAAATTGTAATTCACACTCAAATTCCACGGAACATTGAAGTCTATAAGCGTCGACTGGTTGGTAGAAAGAATCTCTTGTTGCTGAGGCGTAACCGCCGGATTACCCGCTGTCTGATTCGTACTGGGCTTCGCCTGCTTGCTGCGCACAACAATTCCCATCGCCAAATTCGTCCCTTCCATGCGCGCAAGGCCTTTTCGCGATTCATTCAAAAAAGTATCAATCTTCCTACCCAACGAATCGCGATCGTACATGCTGTAAGAGGAAGAATAGTTCAAGGTTAAGAATTTCCCTATCGATGTAAAGGCCGAGAAATTCACATTGCTCCACTGTATCGAATCGGCCATGAAATTGCGCGATGCGCTCGTTCTAAAACTATCAATGATCTTCACCTTCTTATACGAAACCTTCGCTGAAGACTCGTCGCGAACCTTCGCTTCAATATTCTGATTAACTGAAAAATTCATGTTCGCGGTCTGCGCAGAACTCGTCGGTGCAAAACGCGCCGCATCGAACGCCGAATACCCCAAGAACTCTCCATTCACACCGTAATAACCAAACTGCTGAAAATTCTGATAAGGCGTATATGAGAACCCAACATTTGGCTGAATCATGTGTCGAACCGCTTTCAACTTCTTCGCTCCCTTCCGCACAAACGTCCCGTAAATACGCGTGTTCGCTGAAATCTGCGTCGACCAATTTCCTGCTGCTTTAAATCCCGCAATGGTGTCCAACCGCGAATCGCTAACCGGAGAAACAACTTTCCAGGTGCCATAACCCGTGAAGGTAGCTGACGGATTTAACGTTAAAAACTGTCCCAACTTCCAAGAAGTACTTGCGGTAGTATTCATACGAACCCCGCTGGTTGCCTTGTTCAACAATTCACTCATCGTCAACTGGCCGAACTGCTGTTCATACGCCGACAACTGCTGCTCGGTGTTCAATGACGCGTTAATTCCAATCGGAGATTTCGGAAAGACCTTCTTCAACAAATTAATTCGAGACACGTTGAAAGCCGCAGACGGCAACGTAATCTGAACCAATCGAGACTGCGTGTTCTGCGTATGATTGGCCGAAAGCGCCAACGAGAATGGCTTTCCAGGAAACGACTTCGACCATTGAACCGCCGAATTAAACGTGCTCGTTAAGAAGTCTTGTTGCGTGGCGTTCAAGTTATTTCTGAAATTCTGCGAGCTTCCTAAATTCACATTAGCGTTGAACGACTCGTTCGGACGTGCCTTCGGATCTTGCGTGTGATTCCAACGAATGTTGAAGGTCGACTGCTGCAAATAATTCGGCAACTCTCTAAACCCTGTCTTGTTGATGGTTCTTGAAATATTGAACGAACCCTGATATTTGTAACGCTTCTTGTAATTCGTAATGTTCTTCACGCTCCACGATCCGCCCGTGTACACATCGAACAACAACTTCGTGTCTATGTGATCGTTAATGGGGAAGTAATACCCCAAGTTCTGTACGAAGAATCCCTTCGCCCGTCCGTTTCCATATCCCGGAATTAAAATTCCATAAGTACTTTCTTTTTTATTCGGAAAGAATCCAAAAGGTAATCCCAACGGCACGGGCACCTTTCGGAATTGCAAATAAAGCGGTCCGCTAACAATCTTTTCATTCGGAATAATAATGGCCCTCGACAATTGAAAATGGAAATGCGGATTCGGATTCGAACACGTCGTGAATTTTCCCTTCCGAATATGAATGGTCTTGTCTACCTGCATCTTCGAAATGGCAGTGTGCAAATACGCATCTGACTCTTCCGTGCGGACGCCGTAACTGATTCCCCTCTTCGATTTAAAATTATATCCCAACGAATCTTCTTCGAACGAAGTCTCTCCTTGCGTAAAAACGGGCCTTCCTGTATAAACACCCAACGAGTCTTTGAATCCTTTCGCAAAAGCAATGTTGTCGGTCAATGAAAACGCTATGTATCCGGCCTTCAACTCCAAATCTCCGTAAGTCACGTAGGAACCCAATCCGTATAAATACACGCGATCGTTCACCAAATCCATAACGGTACTGTCTTTGCCGTAGTAGTGAACTTCCTCCATTGCCTGTTCTTCCGAAGAAAAATAAAGGGTGTCAACAGGCATTGGCGACAATGAATCAGACTGCGCAGAAAGCGGGTTCAATAAGGAGCTTATCAACACCACACACGTGAAAATTAGAGCGCGTCTGAAGTTCATGCCTTCACAAAGAAAAATAGTTTTGTTTAAATTGCGTTCACTTGTCAAAGCTATGCTAAACAATCGAGATAATAAACCCATACAGCAGATGCATAAAAAAATACTGTACATTTTTTTAGTGGCATTGGTTTTCACTTTGGGATCGGCGTATCGCATTTCGAAGAAAGTAGTAACGATAGATAAAAAGTTTATTGTTGTGCTCGATGCTGGACACGGTGGGTCCGACCCGGGAACCCTGGGAACAGGGCGATACAAGACTTCCGAAAAAGACATTGCACTCGATGTCACGTTGAAAGTTGGAAGGCTCATTGAACAGAATTACCCTAACGTTAAAGTGGTGTACACACGAACAGGCGACACCTTCCCTACCCTGAAACGCCGCGTTGAAATTGCAAACACCAACAACGCCGACCTCTTCATAAGCATTCACTGCAACGCCAATCCGAACACCGAAGCTTCTGGCTCCGAGTCGTTCGTGATGGGATTGCACAAATCCGAAGAGAGTTTGCGCAACGCCATGCGTGAAAACGCTTCCATCTATTTAGAAAGCGACGGAGGGAAGGATTACGACG
>Ga0164294_10000691_pt1 | contig 32055 bp, 47 predicted proteins | sample GEODES005metaG_FD_111479 | JGI IMG/M metagenome (GOLD analysis project Ga0164294, IMG submission 111479) | Oligotrophic lake water microbial communities from Sparkling Lake, Wisconsin, USA - GEODES005 metaG | ecosystem: Environmental > Aquatic > Freshwater > Lake | place: USA: Sparkling Lake...
ATTAACCACTCTGGTTGTTTTGGCTCTGGTGGGTCATAGTGCCTTTGCTTCTGTTGTGTCATTTGTAAAAAATGATGTGTATAGCATCAAAGATACAAACAAAGTTACAACTACTCTGAATGACAAAGTGGAGCCAGACACTCAAATAGGCACCGGTGCACAAAGCATGTGTGAATTGTCACTAGATGATAAATCAGTAACACGCATAGGAGCCAATGCTGTCTTCACATTTGTAGAACAAGAGCGCTTGGTTAAATGTGACAAGGGAGCATTTCTGGTTTCCAAAGACCCTGCAACAGACACCATGACAGTTACCACAGGCAGTGTTACTGCTGCTGTTAATGGCAGCACTGTGATGTTTGATGTGACAGGTGATGCAACCCATGTTGCTGTGGCTGAAACAACTACTGGAGTTGTTGTGACAGATAAGAATGGTAAATCTGTCACATTGCAATCTGGGGAAGGTATTTCTGCAACACCTGCAGGCATGGCATCTGCCACTCCCAGATCTGTGGACGTTAAAGACCTAACATCTTCACCTCTGTTTACAGAAGCAGGGTTAGCTCCTCTGGCCAATAATGCTTTGATTAAGGGTGTTATAGGCGCACAAGAATCCGCAAAAGCTACAGGTATATCTTTTACAAGTGAAATTAATGATGTAGTAGCAGGTAGAATTGATAGCGCTACTGCTTTGGCTAGAGCAGGAGGCATGGATACCCCTGGTGTGGATGTGCCTGATATTGATACTGCTGCAGGAGGTGAAGCTGCAGGCAGTAATGCTGCAGCAGGTAGCGGAGCAGGGGCCATCTCTGGTTCACAACAATTCAATCCATTAATGAATCCTCTGTTGAATCCTAACCTTGTGCCACCTGTAACTTCCTCTCCCCTGCCTTCACTAGCTACACCAATAGGAAGTGATATCACTCCCTTTCCTAGATAGTCAGGTAAGAACGGACCAATTTAGGCAAAAATATCTTTACCCTCTGTAACCAGCTGACGCAACTGTGACAAGGTCTTGCCTGTTCTATATTCAAAATGCGGATAGTCCTTAAACGATTTCCAATTACCACCCCACTCAATATTATATTTTTCTGCAACAACTGCAGCTTTGTTATGAAATGCTTCTGCTTCCGAAGGCTTTAATCCATCTAGATATTTACCATCCTTAAAAACACCCATATCAACTGCAATGCCATAATTGTGATTACTGTACCCGGGCTTTGCATTAGTTACAATCTTACCCGGGGATGTTCTTCCTTGGGCATAAATCTTGGCTTGTTCATCCCACGTTCTATTTCCCGAAATTGCCTTATACTCATAACCATGTGCAGCTGCCATAATTTGGCATTCTGCTATCCAATTTTTAAAGACTTGTTGCACCTTTGAATGCAATGTTGCTACATTTTTTGAACTTCTTTCATCTAAAACAGATAAGTCCTGCTTCTCATCAACCATAGGTATTGATTTGGGGGTACTCTCTACTGGTTTAGCTACAGATCTCTCAGGAACGTTTTTGCGTAGATTATTATCTCTAGATGACCAGCCCATTATCAATCCTTAAATAATTTTCCAGTAGTTGCATCTTCTGCTGCTTGCATTGTGGGTGTTTCAGGATATTTTGTAGGCTCAGATTTATATTCAGAAACCGGTGAACAGCTTGTTACAGAGAGTAATATAAGACCTAATAAAGCCTTGTTCATTTGATTAAATCTTTTGTTTTATCCCAAATGGAATCAGGTTCTTTTCCATCTTTACGCCACGAATTTAATATGGCATAATACACTAAATGCTGCTGATCTATGATATAGAGCTTATTATTAAGTTTATCAGTATATTCTGTAATACCGTCATTATCGTTAAGTTCTACCCCTTTAAAGGACCTAAATCTTACCTTATACGCTTTGATGAGGGTATTGTAGCGGAGCAAACCAAAAGGAGTAATAAGACCCCGTCCGTCGTCAGTAAAGCCAATAAAGCCAGAATTTTGTACATCATATCCTTTGGGCGTTGTTGCATCATATGAGGCTATTTCATCTTTTACTTTATCAGGTGTAACTGTTGTACACGAGCATAATAAAAAACTACTCAGAGAGAATATCGCGAATTTTTTTAACATCTTTATCCTTTATTGCCTTCTCAATTTCATCATTATAGTCAGCTTCTTTTTGCTGTACTTGAGCTTTCTTCATCTCTGGAGTATTTTTTGCACCAAAAACATTATTGATGGCAGAAAAAATACCAGCAATAGCACTCACTACTGCTTCAAAAATACCTGTGGGCATAATGTTACTCTACGTAACTTGAAGTTGCGTCCTTACATCCTTTGGCAATAGCATTCAACACATCAATGGCGAGTTTTGTATTGCCACCAATTTTATTGAATTGTGTTGCATAGAGATCCTTAATCGATGTAATGTAGTTTACCCAGTGAGTTTTTTCTGCAGGAAGATAATCTGTCAAAGCTTTCTGTAGCTGCTCTGGGGTTGGAGCTGTGCCTTTTGTTAAACCCTCTACAATTGTTGCAACATGATTAATCATTTTGGCCTTCTCTGCTCTATCAGCTGGCGATAGTGCTTTGTCAAGAACAATGGTGCATGTTAATGTAACAGCCGGGGCAATATAAGGCAACGCGTTTTCTGTTGTTTGAGCTGGATCAATTCTACCAGTCTCTGTGGTTGCACAGCCTACTACAAAAAAGGGAACTAAGATAAACGGTAAAAGATTTTTCATAAAGCTATTTAGTAGTTTCAACTAATAATTCTACTGCCTTATTTTTTTTGTCTTTATGTTGATGTTGTACACGCGAGATGGTCTGATCTATATATGCCCTGACTGCTATTAGCCCCTGTAATACTACATTTGAGATTATAATTATTGCCGCTATTCCAGATATTTCGCTAAATGATTTATACTTACTTAGATCTGTAATAACCGCTGGCAAAGCTGCAATTGCAAAGTATAACACACCTCTTAACCATGCACAATCTTTCATTATATTATTTATTTTGTCATTCATTTTCTTTGTTGATTTATTATACTTATACGTTATTATTAAAAAATGAAAGGAGGAATTAATATGTCGATTGATTATACAAGTAAGGATCTTCGCCCGAAGACGTTCTACGTTAAGATGGAACGTGCTCGTAATGGCGAATTCACCGTCAAGCGCGCCCGAGTCTTGGAGCAAAAGAACCAATTTGCTACCACGATCCGTCGCGTAGATGCTCGTGATCTAACCCGTGCCATTCGCAAGAGTGGTTTGCAGGTTGCCTAATTCCTCCGCCTGCGACGGTTTCGCAGATTTAAATACCGGATAGCAATATCCGGTATTTTTTTTCTAGCAATACGTACATATACAGCTAAAATACTATCTTGAATAAAAAATATATTATCTTCAATTGTACTGCACGCCCGGCAGGTGGGTTAGCAGACCGACTCAAAGGCTTAGTTTCCACATATGCCTTATCTAAGAAATTAAATCGTGAATTTATTGTTAACTGGACATTTCCACAAAAGCTAAATACCGTCCTAGAACCAAACAAATACAACTGGTTGCCTCGCCCCATTCAAGGCTTTACTCAAAAAGATTACTTTTTAATTGATAATGATAGCTTCAATCAACATAAACATCTCTTCTCACCAGTAAGTGAAATGAATTTTCCAGAGGATCTTGTTACCATTAGAACAAATATTAATTTTTTACCCTTACTCAATATGACAGAAAGCTTTGCCGATCTATTTGAAGAACTCTTTAAACCAAAATTTACAATTCCTTCCTTACAAGAATATGTTGGCTTCAGTGCGCGGTTTGGCGGCACACAAAGTAATTGGGCGGACTCAGATTTTGATAGAGTTGTAACTTATGATTATGCTTTTGAAAGCTTGCAGGAGCAAATGTCTAAAAATAAAAATAAAAAACTTTTTATCTGTACAGACAGTAGCGCTTTTTTAGAATTTTTAAAAGATAAAGGTGTAGATTTTCTTACAACTGAAGGCTATGCCGAACATATCGACCATGAGGGCTGCACTGAGCAGGGATTCAAAAAGGTATTTGAAGATTTCTTTATATTAAGACAGTGTGATCCTATATTAACAATTAAGGGAGAATTTGCCAAGACTGTAATTGGTTCTTTCCCTACTAGCAAAACGCTAGTAACTCTGTAAATAGATTATGGGCGCAGCAAAAGTAACAGCAAGACCTGGATCAAAAAACTCCATACATAGGAGTCGATATTTGTTAGTTAATAACGAAAAACAATTAGTTGCTCCCATATGGTATCATGGATCGCGAGAAGGACACGGCAATTATATGGCTGGTACGGTTGGTGGCAGTACAGTAGAGGATAATACTGGTCGACCCATTCCTTTCAGACAGATTGGCTTTGTAGAATAAGCTTGATCTCTTGCGAATTGCATCTATAAATAAATTGTAAAGCAAAGCTTTATATTGTTCTTTATCAACTGGGGCTGTAATGGTATCGATTGAATGGTGGAGTTTGTGAGTGCAGGTACTGGGGCATGCCAGTATAAAATAGCAACAAACCTTAAATGCCGAAGACAACTTCGACATGGCTATGAGTCTCGAAGAGGCTGATGCAATTCTTGCTCAGCATGGCTTTGTTGACGCAGAAGCTGAACTCGAACTAGTTTAGTTCGATCGTTCTACTGTAGACTGAAGCTTGTAAAGTAGAGCGTGTTACTAGCTTTCGTATAAATTGGGTTTTAACAATTAATAGTTTATACGTATAAAATTGTTATCAGTAAGGGCTTTTTGTTTAGTTTAATCCTTATGAAAGTTCAACTAAAATAAACTTGTAGTACTTATAAGTGAAATTATTCAAGACGAGAGTTCAATTCTCTCCAGCTCCAGGTACTTAAAAATTATTTTTCTCCAAAAATAGCAAACGAGTTGTTTAAATCTACACCGGAATTAAAGACATTTTTATAACCTCTTGAAATCATATAATCCTTTATAATAGTAGAAGAAAAAATATGCTTGTGTTTTCTATTGTTCCAAGGTCTCCAGTATTCCTGGGAATAGTCGGGTAAATACAGAAAGAGAACCCCACCCACCCTCAAGGTATTGTACCAATAATCCATAACATCAACCCAATTGTCTATGTGCTCCAAACAATGGCTGGAAAAGATATAATCTATATTTTGCTCCGGAAGATTGAGAGCATGATACCCATCATTAAAACTAATATCAATAGGACGAGATCCAGGAAATGCCCATTCTATTTTCATGCATCCTACATCAACCCCTCTCCCTTCACATACTTGTTGTGCAAAAGGCATAATAAACTTTGCCGCGTTTCCTTGTGATTGATATTTTGGATAAAATTTTTTATTGAATTCAATTAATTCCATACTTGATTTAATGTATAACCCATAGTTTTCAAGTACTTGAAAATTTAGTATTGTCACTATACTTAATAGATGGATATAGCGTATTACTGTCTTCATCATCCTGCTTTGTATGATCGTAGACAAAATATCCAATCACAATTAGATAAACTAAACTTAGCCGTTGAATGGGTTTGTTCTTTTTTACCTAAAGAAATCGAAATACCGGCAACCGCTTATTTTAAGAATAAGAATGAATACTCTCTCTACTTAAAGCAGCAATACTGTATTGAACAACAAGTGCAAAAAGAAATTCCTTTGATTATTATATTAGAAGATGATGTTTTGTTGCCAGAAAATTTTTGTAGCTTTGTTAATAACTGTATAGAAGAGTTTACTTCACTACAAGGGGATTTATTATTTCTTGGAACATGCTGCAATATAACTGCCCGTAATATTCAACCAGGTAAAAGTGTTTATTATGAACCTGATTATAAGAGTAGATGTGCGCACTGTTATGCAGTTACTCTATCAGCTGCGAGGGCTATAATGAAACATATTAATAGTCAGCAGTGTGCTTATGACTTTAAATTAAACCAAATTATTGCACAGGAGTCTCTCCGTGTATGCTATGCTGAGCCCGGCATACTCCAGGCCACAGAGGAAAGATTAATAAAATCATCACTACAACTATGAATACATTAAAAGTCTATTTCGAAGATATGTGGGGGTATGATATATATCAGTTTAACCCACACGACAATTATTTTGTAAACTTATTTAAACAAGACTATAATGTTGTTATTGATTCAAATCCAGACATTTTAATATATTCAGTATTTGGCTCTAATAATAGACGGTACAATTGTAAAAAAATCTTTTTTTGTGGCGAAAATATAGGTCATAATTTTAAACATCCAAAAGACGAACAATGTGATGTTTCACTTTCACAGTTTGCAGATGATGGTAAGAATATATATTTTCCTTTATGGTGCATATTTGTTAACTGGTTTAATGAGCAACAACCAAGACCACTCCCCTCAAACCCTACATTCCATACAAATATACAAGATCTAATATCACCACCCCTTTACCCTAAAACTAAATTTTGTGCTTTTATTAATAATAATCCTATTGAAAATCGTATGAAAATATTTGAGTTATTATCCAAATATAAAAAAGTGGATAGCTACGGCAATCTCTTTAATAATGTAGGCACCGTCTTGAGAGGGTCAGAGCAAGCAAAGATTGATATTCTTAAAGACTATAGATTTACTATTGCTTTTGAAAATTCCTACCATTCAGGATATAACACAGAAAAAATTATTCAACCACTTTCAGTTAATTGCATTCCTTTATATTGGGGTGGAGAACAAGTTAAAGACTATTTTAATATGAGCAAGATAGTTTTTGCAGATAATTTTACTAGTCTCGAGCATATGGCGGAAGTCGTCATTAATATGGATAAAGATAGTACAGTATATGATTATACCCAGACCCTACCAGGCATACAGGACACATTTTTTAATTTTGCTCCAGAGAAAATTCTTTCAAGACTAAAAACAGCTCTACACCTATGAAGACTATTGCGTTCTATCAACCACATCTAGACATTCAAGGTACAGGTGTAAGCTATTTTGATTATGCATTTTACAATGAAAAAATTCTCGGTAATCGATCGATAATGATATGTGATAAGAATGATCGCCGCACACATCCACTGGCAGAACAAAAATTTAAACAGAATCTTGAAGTATTAGAATTAAGCAGTCAAGAGAATATGAATGAGCTTGAAACTGTCTGTAAGGATCAAAAGGTAGATGCTCTGTATATTCAGAAATGTGGCAGACCTGATGACGGTAGATTCATACATACTGTGCCAACTTTTATCCATGTTGTTGGTGCAGTTAAGGAACCACACGGCACGGTCTATGCATATGTAAGTGAATGGTTGAGCAAGCATTGCAGCAATAGTGAACTGCCGTTTGTGCCGTATATGATTAATCTTCCTGAATGTAATACAGACTTTAGAGCACAATTAAAAATACCCACAAATGCAATAGTATTCGGCCGAACTGGTGGACCCTACTCTTGGAATATACCCTTTGTTAATGATGTAATAAATCAAATTCTTAATGAAAAAAACAATTATTATTTTCTGTTTGCTAACACAGAAAAGTTTATTAATCATGAAAGGGTTTTGTTTGTTGAACCATTTGCCGATCTGAATATAAAGCGTCGATTTATTAATACTTGCGATGCAATGTTGCATGCGCGTAATGAAGGTGAGTCGTTTGGAGCTGCAGTAGCAGAATTTTCTATATGCAATAAACCTATTATTACATACGCAAATTCACCAGAAAAAAATCATATCTTTACTCTAAAAGATAAAGGATTATATTACAACGATTATAACACACTTTACAATATCTTAAATAATTTTGAACTACAACCAGAAAGAGACTGGAATGCTTATACTGCATTTTCTCCTAAAAACGTTATGAAACAGTTTCAGGAAGTCTTTATAGATAAATTATGAAAACTGCAATCATTAAGCAGGCTGCTGGTCTAGGAGATATTCTATTTTGTCAGAAAATTGCAATAACGTTACAGCAAAAATACAATGTTGTGTGGCCGGTTATAACGCAGTTTTTAGGTATTAAATCTTACTTACCACATATTAACTTTGTAGATATTAATTCTAATTTTGAGTATAGAGATCTTTATTTTAGCTGCCCAAAAGGTAGAATCATCGAAAACGATAACTGCATTATAATTGGCATAGATGGTACTGTTATTGATGACCTCGGCATAATGACATCCAAATATAAATTAGTTGGTATAGACTATGTTGATTGGTTAGATTATTTCAAATTAAACCGTAACCACACCAAAGAGAATGAATTGTTTCATACAATCCTACAGCTCAAAGATACCGAAGAATATATTGTGACAAACGATATCATTGGATCACCCGGCCATGAGAGTAAATGGATCATACCTCACCCAACAGATAAAAAAATAATTAGGGTACAACAATATGATGGCTATGAAGTGTTTGACTGGTGTAAAGTTTTTGAAAATTGTTCTGAATTTCATATCATTGATACGTGTATTTCATACATAATTGAAAAAATTAAAACTACAGAAAAAGTGTTTAAAATGTATCATCGTTGCAATTCTAGCGATAAAAGTTTTATAGACTTTAAAAAGCTATATAAAAAACCACAAAGCCATATTGGTAGTGAGAACCTTCAGCCACCTGTTGCATAACTGACTAATATTCTTAAATTAAAGATGGTACACGCTAGTTTTATTATTTCATTTGATAAAGTAGTATTTTTTAATCACGGTCACCTAGGCGACACGCTAATTGCCAAAATATTTATGAAAGAGCTGATAAAGCAGTTTCCTAATAAAAAAACTGCAATTGCCAATAATTACAACTATCATTATATAAAAGATGTAGTAGACGAACATATCGATATTAACAGTATACCTATTGGTCAAGGTGAATCAGAGAGATCTGTAGAGTTTAAAATAGTAGACCGTACGCTGTATATTAATACATGGTTTGCACCCCCATGCGTACAGCCGTCCGATTCTACTAAGGGTGCTGAGTTTGTAAAGGATATTCGTAACGAAGATGGTATTGTCTACAACTATGATTTGCATTTAAAATGCTTTGAACAAGTTGTTAGCAACATGAATGCTACTTACAATACAAACTTTGATTTAAGTCATATGTGGAAAAATAAAGACGAATATTTGCTAGAACTATATAATGAAGATTTTGATTTAAACTCGATACCTTTTATAAATGATTTAAATTATAAAAAAATTCTTATTTTTAATCAAATAGCTACATCTGGTCAATCAGATAACGCCAATTTCTCACCTTTTATTGACGAACTTAAAAACAACGAGCATGTTATTATTTACACCAGTCAACCAAGCGTTGTTAGACATCCAAGGGTTATAAATTTACGCGATTATTATGGAGAGCCTGATCTCTTTAAAACTGCTAAAGTTAGTATGAATTGTAATATTATTTGTGGTCCTAGTAACGCTACAGTAATAACTACTTGGGTCAAACCAAACCTTAAGAATGAAAAAAAGCATTACATTATTATTAACCGCAACAACCCGGGCGAAGCAATATTGTTTAAAGAGTTGGCTTGTAAGACCACTGTTGTGAGTACCACACACGCATTATTCGACAAAATAAAGGAATTAATATAATGGCAAATTTATATAGCATAGCTGAGTTAATTGATAAGCTTATAATTGAAAATATTAAAATCTTCACTAGTAGGGAGAAGATACATAATAAGTCTATATCTGATGAAGAATACGTTCAAAATGAGAACAAGATGAATGTATTAAACGAGAATAGGGGTATTATTATACGGTTTCTTGATGAAAAGATTACTAACGTAATAAATGAAACTGAACAAAATACCCACGTCAAAAATGTCAAAACCTACTACAATTCCAAATAAAATAGTTGATTTGATAATGGAGCTAACAGAGCTTTGGATTACATGGATGCAGAACCACAATATATCAAACAACACTAATATACCTCTTGAGGACCGCAGAGCTGGTGGTGAAAAATGTGAATGTTTGCAGCGCCGTCGCCAAGAAATTCTCATTGAATTGAATGAAGAGTTTAATACTATTTTATGAATTATAAAATTTGGATTATTGGTTGCGGCGGAATGCTTGGCAAAGCATTTTACAATAATTTTTCTAGTACATGTTCTATAGATGCTTATGATATAGATGTGAACGAGAAATGGTTAAAGTATGGCGATATTACTGATTATAATTTTTGCAATAAGAGTATAGAAGCCTTTAACCCTGATATAATAGTCAATTTTGCAGCACTCACAGATCTGGAGTATTGTGAAACTCATAAAGATCAGACCTACAGTACAAATGCTCTCGGTGCCGATATCGTTACTCATATAGCTAGAAAAAAGGATAAGCCCCTTATTCATATTTCAACAGCAGGTATCTTTGACGGCAAACAAAACGCTTATACTGAGTATGATACACCTATCCCACTAAGTGTATATGGTAAGAGTAAGTTTGAAGGCGAAAAAGCTGTGTTAAGATATAAAAATGCATATATTTTTCGGGCTGGCTGGATGATGGGTAGCTTGCAAAAAGATAAAAAATTTATTAAAAAGATATACAATCAAATTCTTGAGGGTAAAAAAGAAATTTTTGCTGTTACCGATAAATTAGGTACCCCAACGTATACTAATGAATTTTCGCTAAACATCATACGATATGCTCAGTCCGGATTACTACCAGGTTTATATCACTTAGTCTGCGGTGGCGATTGCAGCCGCTTTGATGTAGCAAAACACTTTTGTAATCTTGTGGACCCAAGCATTGCCGTGACACCTACAACATCAGATTATTTTAGCAAGGAATATTTTGCCGAACGTCCATATTCTGAAGCATTAGTAAATTTTAAACTCAATTCGTTAAAGCAAAACTATATGCGCGATTGGAAAGACTGTCTTAACGATTATACCAAAGACTTACTAGCTGTTAAGTAATAAATTTTCATAGAAAAGAAAATCTGCTAACTCTGTACTTTTAGCAATTGTTTTATTGTAATTTTCTTGTAAGAAAGTTTCTGTTATCTGTGACCAATCATTAATAAAGAGTATTGGACAATTCTTAAAATATACCATCGGTAGACTCTTAAGACAGATAGGAACTGTCTTGACATAGATAGACTCCCAAACTCTATGACAGTCAATACTATTACCTGGCGGTGATATCACATACTTGTAGCTGCTAAGCTTTTCGATATATTCCTCAAAGGAGTGTAAATTAAAATCAAAATCAATAAAATCACATCCTCTCAACATCTCAAGTGCCTTCATACGCTCAGAAGTATTAGTTTCAATCTTATAATTACAGTACACCAATCTAGTTTTAGGTGTATCTTTTCTAAGAACACGTACAAGAGCATTTATATCCCCATGTGGCCATTCTGCGTTAGCTAATCCAATTGGTATTGCTTGTATCTTTTCATGCAATATATGTACATTCATTCCATACCATTTCTTAAGAAATGGGCTATTTAAAATATGCTCATAGTTACCCGGTATTTGATAATCTGATTCGTGCGTAATAAGAGTAAATGGGTAATAGATTTTTGGCAATATATTGCTAGCAAAAAACTCTAAAAAATCTGTTTTAACAAAGAATATATTTTTTTCAGGCGTAATATCAATGTAGGTCTTTTTTCTTGATATATAATTTGTTGATAATTCTAGAAATTTATCCGAAGTAATAATATTTTCACTATTCATGAAAGAAATTTTTCTATAATTTGTTTGTTATGTAGGTGCAGATTATACAAAGGAATCTGTTTACCCTCATAGATAACAAATGGCTTTTTATCAAACACAACTTCTATTTGTTTTGAAATAATCTCTCGACCAATAAAATGAGCCGGTTCAATATAGCCTTGCGGATGACCATTATTAGTGCCCCCGAGAAATTGACCATAAGAAGCAGGGTCAAACAGCATATTAAATTGATCAAAATTTTGTGATTGTTCACCAACAGGTAGGCTTGGTAACAATTTAAAAAACTTTTGTCCACGCGCAATTACGTCAAGAAAATTCATATCTGTAATATAATCAAAATGAACTCCTGTTGCTTGCTTTATAGCAGCTTCTCCTTTTATAAGAAGTTTTACAATTCTATTAATAAAATTATTACCTGCTTTGCTATCTTTAAAGTATAAAATTCCAGGTGCAGCAACAAAGGGCGAAACAACACTATAACCGAATTCACCTTCGTTGAATACAGAGTTAAATTGTGTAAGATTATCAGAGTAAACAAGATTATCAGCTTCTAAATGTACTATATTTTCTAGGTTATTCTTCTCTACAAAAATGCCTAAGATTATTAAGCGCATAAACGCATGATATAGAAAAACCTCATTTTTGTAGCGAGGCCAAAGAGATTCTAATAATTGTAATATAACTTTAAATTCATCCGTGCAGAGAACACTCTCTTCAATAGAAATAAGATTAATATTTGACGGTACACGGGTCTTAATTTTGTCAATCTCACTCTGTTGTAATAAGAAATAGCTATTATTAAAGTTTTTTGAATTATACTCTATAGTTTTAAGATAATAATCAGGAAGACAAGCATAACTATAAGTTTTCTTATCACTTACGTTGCTATTAAATTCACTATTAAGAAAAACGTATACCAGGTTACTCATTCGAATTGAACTTTATATTGGTCAAGGGCATCACCACATTGGGCAAGGACGCTCCTATGATGCATGAATAATTGACCATACTTGGACTTATCATTTATTAAGTGGTTTCCCCATTGAGAAGGCTCCCGTGACACAGGTAATTTGTACTTTATGGCCATTAATGATAGAATGGATTGATCGTGCCGATGCTGTCGAAACGCTGGATAATCTTTACCTAATACGCTTGGCTCATCTGTTATAATAGTACCTGTTTCACACCATGTGAGATATTCATTAAAGAACTCAACAGAAAATTTATTTTTCTGTACTAAGACATATGACCCATCAATTTGATTCCCATTAACATATTCCTCAGTATTACACTGCATAGTCTCAAAGCAATCGAACTTGGTCCACATATCATTCTTCCATACACCACCCCCTGGGCAGCCATCTCTATTATCGAAAAACAAAACACCACGACTATCACGGGTACAAATATCAAATAGAGGGGTTATATCACCTGTAACCAGATTACCACTATCCACATAAAACAAAAAGTCACCGTCAGAAAGCATTGAAAGTACTTTTTGTATAATATAAGGCTTCCACAACCAGAATCCACCACCTCTTGAAAGGTTGAAAATATGCTTATTTTTCTGCTTAAACTCTTCATCAATTAACTCTGGTGTATATGAAGCATGCGCATCAAAATACGGCTTTGATGATGCTACCAGATATTGTTGGCTCAAATAATAATTCGGAGTGGCGTAGCTTACAAGTACTTTCTTCATGTCATAATTTTATTATGTATTCAATGGATTTCAACAGGCTATATCTTAATATACTATATGAGTTTTAACGTTTTAGGGTTTTTGGATGGTGCGGTTGAAATTTTAGAGAAGTTTAAGAGTAAAGACCCTTTTTGCATAGGTAAGATTGGCAATGCAGAATTAATGTGTGCTTACAACTACTTTCTTGCAAAGCACAAAAATGAAAATCCAATTGTGTGGAGCCCACTAATTGAACGTGAAATCTTTATTAATGCAGGTGTATTTCCACAAACGGAGGAGGCAAGAATCTACTTTGCAGAACAGCTCTCTGATGCTGTTGCCAACACGGATATAATATCCCCATGGAATAGAGGTCTAGGAGATTTTGAGCTTCGCTTTATTAAGAGCCGCAACCCTAACAGTGTGTTAGTTGACCTACAATCTCTTGAGCCTTTTTACAGCGGAATTCCTTGGAGTAGCACTCTGGAGGGTAAGAATGTTTTGGTTATAAGCCCGTTTGTCGAGACTATTAAAAAGCAGTATGAACAACGAAGGAATATATGGGCTAATTCTAAAGTCTTACCAGAGTTTAACTTAAAAACAATTTATCATCCAACGAGTAAAGCAATTTCTGGTAATAAAAATAAATATAGTACTTGGAAAGAGATGGTGGATGATATCAAGCAACAAATGTCTAGTGTTGAGTTTGATGTGGCGTTAATTGGAACCGGTGCATCCTCCCTTCCATTGACATCATTCGCAAAACAAATCAAAAGGCAAGCCATTCATTTAGGTGGCTCTTTACAACTTATGTTTGGTATTAAGGGTAAGAGATGGGAGCAGATGAAGATATTTAACCATTTTTATAACGACTCTTGGACAAGACCTTCTGCAGAAGAAACCCCGGAGGGTTATAAGCTTGTTGAAGATGGTACTTATTGGTAGTGTCCGGCAGTTTGTAGATATTGCGTTGCAAGTTTGCGCTGGAACTCTTCATATGACCAGTAGTTGTTCTTAAACCACTCATCATTAAAATACAATTTCTCTAATTCTGCTTCGTTGGGATGTGGCTGCCAATAATTCTGCCCAGGACGAACTAACAGTACATTAAACAAGTAGTTGTGCCACATGTCTACATCAAATTTACATGGCTGCCAATATAGATTATTATTATAATCCAGATCAGCGGAAGAGTATTGTGTACCCTCACCGTGTTTAATATGGAATGTGGGTGGTGGCCAATCATTACAAAATCTTGAATTACCATGTCTCAAGCAAAGTGTTGCATAATGAACATCCCAGCAAGGATGACCTAATATATAATTTGGAAATTTTTGTGAATTTTGCTTCCACCAATTTGTTTTTAAAATAAAGGTGTCGAACCCCGCTACTTGATAATGGTCCCCTGTGATTGGATCGGAAAGAGTGGAAACCGGGTCGATTGCCAACCTGCTTGCAGGCCATGTGTCATAATCTGTTTCTTGAAAAAACTTTATTAGTCGATCTGACACTATTATATCATCATTGGTAAAAGCAAAATATTCATAATTTAATTCAGCCAACCTATCAAAAATTTCACGCATCAAAGGAATAGTTCTTTCTGAAGTAGGGACATAGGTTTTATTAGATTCTTTGAGTACATATAACGTTTTAAACGCAGGGTGCTCCCTACCCACTATAGCTCTATCTTCGAACTGTATATTATATAAATCTATGATATCAGGAAATTTTTCCTTTAACTTAACCAAAGATTCGATACATAAATCTGAACGTATAGATTTTCCAAACAAGTTAACACCAAATGCTATTTTTGTATTTTGTGGCATTTGTTAATCTCTTTTAGCGTGAAATCGCTGTATATCTTTTAACACCCGCTTTACCTTCTTGTCATCCATATCAGGTACACAACCTTGCCATGCTGGTAGATAGCCATGCTTTTGCTTAAAGAGTGTTACGCCTTGCTCAATATTTTTTCTCCAATCATCTCTGGGTCTAATTGCGCTACTTTTTTCTGAACATTCTATTTCATCGAGATACTCTGTACTGTTGGAAATATCTGGAAAATGCCAATATGGGGCACCCATACCAGCCTTAAAGACTCTATAATCGTGATCCACATGCTCGAAAGCATTAGTATAATCCTCATCAATGTAACCAACCTTGTCAATAGCTTGCTTACTATAATAGGAAAATGCACCTACACTATGTCTGTTAAAGGCAATCTTTATTTCTCCATAATCAACCACATAACGAGGCTTTGGTGGTCCACCTGAAACCCCATCTTTATTTGCAGGACCATGGTAGCCAAAATTAAAATGCTGAATGCCAGTTATATCTTTTGCTCTAATGTATTCTTCAAATACACCTTCTTTCTTTATTATTATATCATCTTCAATTAAGAATAAATCTGTACAGCCCTTTTCAATAAGGTATCTCAACGCTTTATTTTTGGATTTACCTACCCCCAAGTTAATCTCATTATGAATGTAATGAAACGATCTTTCCTTTAATAGTTTAGACCAATCTTCAAAGTCGGACCCATCATTTACAACGACCAACTCTACATTCTTAGGTATTGCTCTAAAACATTTTATAAAGAAATGCGGCCTATTGCATGTTATTATTCCTATACCAATCACAACAATATTTTAAATAAAAATACTTGTATTGCAACTGCGTTATAGCATATAAATAAAGGATATATGCCAACATTTAATAATGTTAATATTAAAGAGCTAAATCAAGTCGAGGAGATAGTCAATGGTGATTATCTTATAACCGAGACAGAAAACGGTACAAATATAATTGACTTTAGAAATTTTGTTGTCGGTCCTAACAATGTTAGTTTTTATACTGCTTTTGCTGCAGTTAGCACCCAAGTCGTTTCGTTAAGTGCAGATTTAGGTAATAAGCCTTCCGGGTTTACCGCGGCCTTGGTTTATAACAGTGGCACTGGCACAGTACCCATACCTTCTGGAGTTAAGAATTTGAAAGTTACTGTTGTGGGTGGCGGAGGCGGTGGAGGTGCTGCATCTGTTACAGGTGCAGCAGGTGCAGGCGGCGGTTCTGGAAGTTTGGCAATCAAGTACTTCACCAATGTGACTGGTTCATTTGTATACACTGTTGGTGCAGGTGGTGGCACAGGTGCTGCAGGCAATGCTTCAACCATTGTAGTTGGCTCAACAACTGTCACCGGCAATGGCGGTGGTGGTGGTAGTGCAGGTACGGCTAGTCAGGTGGTTGCAGGAGGCGCAGGTGGTACCACAGGTACAAATGGTGATTATAATGCTGTTGGTTCAGCAGGTGGAAATGGTATTGGAGGTGCTACTACTGCAACATCAAGCGGTGGTAGTGGTGCGCAGGGATATTTGGGTATGGGCAGTGGTCGTGGTGGTTTCGGCAGTGGTGGTGTAGGTGCAAACGGTGCCACAGGCACAGGTGCAGGTGGAGGTGGTAGTAGCGGAATTTCTGGTACAGGTGGAACAGGTGGCAGCGGTGTAGTTATAGTTGAATATTAATTGCTGTCTTTGTGAAAGGGCAAAGCACGAGTCATTTTGTGCAGAATCCTTTTATCATCAATCTTCATGGATTTTAACCGACTGTATTCTTTGTTAAACGCTTTAATAAATTCTTCTGATAAGGAGAAATTTCTAGGATAAAACAACCTACTAACAGTTTTGATAGATCTAAAATTTTCCATTAATAGATTGTATGTTTTGTCATAGAGCATCTATTATTTATTACAAAATTCCCTTTTCTTTTGAAGCTAACCCCTGTTGCTCTCTTAGTAATTTCTCCATTTTAGCGATCTCATCCATATTTACTAAGCTTTGCTCTTCACCATACATATTGCCATCTTCATTAACATACATTGAAACAAGATCAATTCGTTCATTTAAACCGCCTTTTAATTCAATAAGTGCAGGGCTATCATTGGGTGGAAAAAACGGCGATACACCACTTGTCTGCAATTGACTGTATATCGCTCTAAAGATATTATCTGTCTCGGAAATATATGTGGGGTCAGTTTCTCTTACATTATTACTCTCTGCCGGGCCCATCAAATCTCTTGAGCACCAAAAGATAATATCCAAATGTCTCATGCTTTCTTTCACTAGCTCAATACATTCATTAGTAAATGCATCGGTAAATCCTTTTTTACCTTTATCAAGCGCCCAGATTGTATAGACTATATTATCCAGACCACACCTATCAAACGCTACCTTATCATGAGCGGTATATTGTTTTTGCTGGTTAAGCATAAACTCAAGAATAGCTTTTTGTAATTTTTTATCTGTCTTTTTGCTGTGATTATTTTCTGAAATTAAAGATCTATAAGTCTCTTGAGGTGTTTTATAGCTAGTCCATCTCTGAAGAAAAGTATTTAAAGTAGTTGTTTTACCTGTACAAGCAGCACCACTAAAAGCTATTCGCATACCTTATTTTATAGGATTTATAGTAATTATCAACGATTAAAAAGATTCGCTACACCGCCAAATGCTTTCGTTTCTTTGTTGGATTTTTGTGTCATTCTGTCTTGATACCTATTCTTTATGACTTGTGGAGCATTTTCTAAATCCTCTGGACTCTGGGGTACTCCCTGTGCCACCTGTGGTGTCTGCCCAGTGAATACTTGTTTTACTACATCCATAGGAGCTGTATTTGACGTATCTTTATATGCTGTTGGGCCATAGCCCTGAGAATATATACCACCCGGTCCTGTATTTACACCAAGAGGAACATCTTTCGGTTGACCATACTCTACACTACCCTTTTTGTACTGTTTGCTAAAATCTTTAAAGGAGGGTATTGGCGGTACATATTTAGGACTTACCTGACTGCCTGTAGCTGTTGCATCGACCGCAGCTTGTGTTGGCGGCGCTACAGTAGTTGATATCGGTTCTCTAGTTTTATCTGGAGAAATATCTGCTGTAGAGTTACTAGGTGTACTTGTTGTAGATGCTGTTTGACTTTGAGGCGTTGGCACAATAGTCTTTTGATCCGATTCAGGTCTAGGTGAAACTGTACCCGGTCGCATTTTAATATCTTTTTTTTCTGGCTCTGCTGCAGGAGAAAGTGTACCAGGTAACATCTTTTGCTTACTTGGTGCACTATCCGGCGAAACTTGTGGCTGTACTGTTGGTGCAGATTGCTTAGATGTTATCCCATGATGTATTGCAAGTGCACCCCCTAGAGTAATCAGCGGTGCCAATAACCCGGTAATGATACTACCTATAGCAGGAGCAGCTGCAGTTGCAGCAGGTAAGACCAAGGGGGCAGCTACAAAAAGCTCGTTTAGTAGTTGGTTTGTTTTATTCTCGAATCTATTATTAAGCACTAATTATTTATCAATTAGCGATTAAGAACAGCCGAGAGCTTTTCACGAAATTGTGTTAAGAATTTCTGAACAAACCCTTCCAGAGCTTTATTACCAGCATCAAAACCTTCTGTCTTAATGATACCTGTCAGATCATCTTGATTAAGAAGGACTCTGTAAGATTCAACCCCACCGTTTTGACCAGTAATTTGTACATCAATTGTTACGTTCATGTGTATGTTTATATCTCAGGTTAAACTAATCAACTATACCTTTAAAGCTTTATCCCAAATAACAAGCTGCAATCGAGGGCTAAAATTAAACATATGTTCCTTGCATAGTTCAGCAACCATAGCTGCTTTTTCGGCCAGCTCAGCACGACTGCCACAACATGGCATTAACCACACTCTATTACGAGGCACTCTGACATCTGGAGCGTCAATATAATTACTGAACACTTCATCAAGATCTTCCTGCTTACTGATAACAAATTTAAAGCCAGATCCATTTCTTGCATGCCACGCTAACACTTCAGGCTTATATCTCTTTTCTTTCGGATCACCATTGTTAGCAAGTTTCGGTGAAGTCGTAAATGTGGCTTTATACTTGTCTGCCCATTCTTCACGTGGCATAATTGTTGCGTTGGTCTCGAAATCAATAATAGGGGTAACACCATAGCGCTCTACGAAAGCTTCTACCAGATCCAGAAGCTTGTTCTGTTGAATGAGAGGTTCACCACCTGTAATCTTCCATATTGCACCGCTGATCAATCGCTTATCATATCCATTCTCTTTTAAATAATCAAGAATCTCACTAACTGTAAATTTATTTTTAATGGACCAACTCACAAAGCTATCACACCCATATGGAGCATCAGCTGATTTAAACCCCTGACACGTCAAATTACACATTGAAAGCCGCATGAAAACAGATGGAATACCTGCAAATTCACCTTCTCCCTCAATCGTATAAAAAATCTTATCGTCGCTTAAGAATATCGTAGAATCTTCCATATCAATATATAATAATATAACTTAAGACGAAATCAAGACATAAATATATGTAGATGTCGAAAAAAGACAGGGCACTTAAGAAGGCCGCCAAGTTTGCAAAAGATCAAGATGGTATTATAAGGCCAGATATCTTTCTCAACTTTAAGATAGATCAAAAGTTTCATTTTAATGAGAGGCACAAAGCCTTGGTAGATAGAGCCATGGATGAATCCTCACAAATCATTTTTTGTGATGGTCCTGCTGGTTCATCAAAAACGTATTGTGCGGTCTTTGTTGCATTAACAATGTTAAAGGAAAAGAAGATAGATGAAATCGTCTACATAAGAAGTATCGTTGAATCCGCTACTAGAAAATTGGGTAGCTTGCCAGGTGAGGTTGATGAAAAATTTAAACCTTGGAGTATTCCATTAGTAGAGAAGTGTGATGAACTTGTTGGGAAACAGATAACCAATATGTTATTTGATAGCAATTATATGAAGTGTATCCCAGTTAATTTTTTACGAGGTTCAACCTTTATGAATAGTGTAGTAATTGTGGATGAAGCTCAAAACTTAGAGCATAGTGAATTAGTAACTATTTTAACACGTTTTGGGAAAAATTGTAAATTGTTTGTTATTGGAGATACTCGACAATCAGATATCTTTGGTAAATCTGGGTTTGAAAGAATTATGAATGCCTTCGATACAGAGGAAAGTCATGCAAATGGTATAAACGCATTTCATCTTACCGAAGAAGATATTACCAGGAGTAAGCTATTAAAATTTATTGTCAAGATAATCTCAACAATAAAGATAAAGACTAATAAAGATTAAGAGCCCCAGCTTGTACCACTATACGGGTTTCCCCAGCCAGAAGAAACCTTATTACCAACAACAGCACCATGATCTTTGTTTACAGCCGCCTGTATTTCGGGTGATGGAGCGGCCACAACGTTAGCAGCTGGTTGTGAGTTAAAATTAAGTTCATATTGTTCCGCTACAACCTTTGCCTTATTATCTGATACATAGGGATTATGAGCAGGCATGTGTGTGTAACCATAACTAACAATTGCAGAATTTTTATCATGCTCCCACACTTCAACTCTCTCTACCCAGCATCTATTTTTTGTAATACCTCTCACATGGGCATCAGCCACGTCAAAGCACCACTCTGCTGTTCTTTCAATTCCTACACCCTTTTCCATAACTCTCAAATCACAAGCACCTACACTATGAAGCTGTTTAAACAACTCGAGCTGGGGATCATCCGCGGATACACAGAATGTATGATCAAACTGATTTTCTAAAACCTGCTTAAGCTCTTTGAGCCCACCGAAATCAACAACCCAATTTCTTTCATCTAACTTGTCACAACCAAACCAAAATTTTGCAACCAATCTATAGCCATGGATAAACTTGCAATGACTATCTGCTCTCCATTGACGAAACGCACAACTTCCAAGTTCAATAATTTTAGTACTTTGATATTCCATTCCTATATTATAATGTATATTAGTCTGTTTTCAACTAATCTTTTATATTAAGGATTTAACTTGTTCTCTTTACACTCTTCACACTCACTACAATCACAGCCTTCTTTAGCATACTTGCAATGTTTCTCTACTGTCATTCCTTCTCTAAAAAACTTCTCGAGGAAATTATTAACAGTTTCATCAAAACTTTCTTTTTTAAGAAACTCTTTAATCTTTTTTTCTGGCATTTTAGCGGCCGCCTTCTTTGCTGCTCCAGTTACCTTTGATTTGCCTTTTTTAGCACCCATAACGGCACCAAAAAATCTTTTTTGTTTTTCTGTTTTTGATGGCATTATATTTCCTCTTTTATTATTTTTATTACAACCTTCAATTTATTTAGTTTTTCAGCAACAGATTTTCCGGCAAAATCAGGTTCTTTCTTCAATTCTTCGAAAAAAGCAATCACATCAGCCAGTTTTGATTTATCGTAACCCTTGAGATCTTGTGCAAACCCCATGAGAATGTCACTAAATTGAGGTAACTTCTCAGCTTCTTGATATGAACCTTCAAATAGATCTTTCAAAAGACGTTTTGCACGCACGGCATGTATCAATCCTTTACTGCTTTCTGGTGATTTATCCGCCACATTATATTTGATTATCTTTACAAACCAGATATCTTGAGTTAATGTTATTTGTGCGGTACTGTATCGCTTTTGCCCATCTATAATAAAGATAGCTTTGCCGGTTTTGCGTGGATTATCAAGTACCGAAAAGTCTAACATTATTTTGTCTAGCTTTGGATAGCTCGGATTAATGTCCGAAACAACATATTTGATACCTTCTGCAGAATAATTAGCAGAGGCAACACTACCTTTTAACTGATACTTTACAGGTCCTTGATTGTACGACAACTTGGGTAGACCTGTAAAGTATACAGTATTACCTTTATATGGTATGTGAGGGTATTCCCTTGAACGTAGCTTCAGGGACTTAAGATCTATGAGATCTTGAACGTTTAAGGTTTTTAAGAATGAGGAGAGACGCGCTACTATATTGCGCTTGCCCAAAGCTAGCTCAGAAGCAGTGTCAATTGCAGAGGCTACCATACCTATACCTTTAGATATGCTACCACCATTTTCTAAGCTTTTAAGAATACTGTTGGCCCTACTTTGCTTACGACCAAAAATCTCATCTAAATCATCACTTTGTGTTTCAGCAGGTTGTGCATTTGAGGCAGAGAGTGTAGCCGCCTCAGTAAATGTAGTGTTTAAAAGTGTTTCAGGATCGATGTTTGCCTGCTTCAAGAACGTTTCAACAAACTCTGGATTATTGCTTGCTTTAATTTGATTATAAACAGGGCTTTCAGAACCATGCCCGGCTTTTATTAGTGCAGTCAGTAGGTTTCGTTTTAGGTTTTGAAAAGACGGATTTATTGTTGGTTCATCTACAGGCTCTATTTGTGAAGCGCCTACTTGCTGTATAGGACTAACATTTGGAGGAACATTTACAATATACACACTTACAGTTGTACCACATTCCTCCAACACATAACCTTCAAAGTGTGCTACATTCTCATATCCAAAAACTGGTAGTTCGGAAGGATCTACCTTTATTCTAACTCTCTTGAGCTTAGTGTTTCTAAGTGTGTTCTCAATAAGTTTATTCAAAAGCATATATTATTTATCTTGATTAATGAAGTTTATTACTATAATAACTCATATGTCTAATAAGAACAAGTTTGCTTTTGCTAATCATAACCACCCACACTCCAAAGAAGAGACAGCACAAATCATAGAAAACGCTGCTAAAGCTTATGAAGCCTATATGGATGCTTTAGGATACGATTGGAGAAATGATCCTAATAGTTCCAATACACCGCATAGAGTTGCAAAAGCGTTTGTTGAGGACTTTGCCTGGGGATGTTATAGTAACCCCCCTAAAGTAACTGCGTTCGATAATGTTGACCATTATGATGGTATGGTATGTCAGAATAATATTAAGCTAACGTCATTATGTTCACATCATCATGCACCGTTTACCGGTCATGCTCATGTTGCTTATATACCTTCAACGGGTGGCAAGGTTATAGGATTAAGCAAGTTGAATAGAATTGTAGATTGGTTTGCCCGTAGGCCACAGGTACAGGAAAACCTTACAATGCAAATTCATGCTTATATTGATAAGGTTTGTGAAAAGAATAATGGTGTTGCAGTAATGATTGAAGCAGCTCATACATGCTGTTCGAACAGAGGCATTAGACATGATTCAACTATGCGTACTGCTAGAATGTCTGGTGCGTTTTTAGATAATGATGATAATTCACGAGCAGAGTTTTATAAGTTTGTAGAGTTCTCTCAATCTAATCGAACTTAAGATGTAAGGTTATTGTTAATATTGACATTAACAACACCACCATTTTGCTTAATAAAATCCTTACAAAGTAACACAGGATTATCTTGGTTACTTCTATCAGCAAGACTGAAAGGAGTTTTATTAAATTGCTCTTTACCAATACTGCAATCCAACTCAACAACAACTCTATCGTTAACGTTATTATTACCTGAAACTGTAATACTATCCTTGATGGGAAGTTCCAATACTTTATCACCAATAGTTTTGAATTTTACATGACCAGGTTTAGCATCTTTTAATACTATGGCATGTAGAACGTTATACCCGCTATTACCTGTGTCTACAGTAGCTCGTACATTTCCAACATGTTGAATAGTAATACCTTCTGTTGATCCGAGTATTTGTTCATAAAAAAATTCTTTAAAACTACGCATATTAAGTATTTAGTAGTATAAATATATAAAATGAGTAAGAAAAACGAGCTTATTAAAATTTCTGAAGCTTATAACGAAGTTGTTGTAAATGAATTAAACCTTGGACCTGGGCCGGAATCAACAGCAATGGCCCCTTCGAATAACACACCAACTGTCCTAAAGATAAGTGACAATAAAGCTTGTGAGGACTGTGAAGACGGCTGGGATGAAAAAACACCCACTGCAGGCACAGGAGAAACTGATGCAGATATGGCAAAGAATGAACTTTACAAGATGCATAACGCCTCAAAGCAATTATACAATTTAATTAAAGATGGTGAAGATCTCGAACCTTGGGTTTTCAGTAAAATTACAGTAGCAGCAAGTTACATTGAAGGTGTAAGAAATTACTTAGAATATAATAAGTTTAAGAAGCAAGGTGAATTTGCACCTGATGGCGACGCACATGAATTTAAGATTGTTTCAAGAATCAGAGATATGCTACACGGTGAAAGTAAAGAGGTTCTCGAGACAGTATTGCGTCAAACTATTTTTAATCTTGAAGCCATCAAGACAATTGAAGAAAATAAAGAAAAATAAATTAAAATCTGCCACCCATCAGGCGATTCATTTTAGTAAAGTCTACCCGGTCAACAATCTTGACCTGATTATTGCCAACAAATAAAACATACCCTTCATCCTTAGCTTTTGCATAAGAACCATCAGGTAGCTGATAAAAGGCATGTGATGTTAATCTAGTGTCCAGCTGGGAAAGTATTTGCAGTATAAAAAACTTTACACGAACCATTTCATATGTGGCATGTATTAAACTTTCAAAACTTTTACGATGCATATCAAGAAATTTCATTATACTAGAAATCTTCTGTTCTCTTGCTGCTCTGCCTTTCTCGCCTAATTCCTCAATACCCTTACTGATGCGCTCATTAACAAATGCTTTGAACCCCTCATAGAACTGTGCTGTATCAAACTTGGCACCTATCTTTGCGGCGCCAAAAATTCCATTATCCTCTAAATCTACCTGTTTATTTAAATAAATTTTTAATAGCGGCAATATCTGACCGCCTATCGATCCTTTTGCAGACGAAATATATTCTTGATCAAACTTATTATCAATACTATTGACATGCTTGGTAGCTGTAGCAATTGTTTTTTCTATATCATGTACCATCTTGTCTGACATATCAAAAGCTACCTCACCGTAGTTACTACCTCTTATAAAGGCTTTAGTACCTTGACTGCTACTAATTAGTGACGATATGTTCTTTCCAGCTGGTTTTAATTTAATACTCTTACCGTTGTCACTGACAACCCCCGTGAACGAGTCATGAACTATAACACCAACATTGCTGCTATTAATACTAGCAAACAACGGTGATTTGTCGTCAATAGGTACAGTATACATAATTGTATTTGGTTTAAACGCAATATATTCTTCATTCCCTATTCTGACTCTGCTCTTATCCGCAGGCGATGTAAAGAGGACGTCAGCTTGATATATTTTACCGCTGTTATCATATGCTGGTCTAAGATTTGAGAGCAAACTTTTTAGCTTAGTTGCAAGCTCTTGTTTGCCGCTGAAATTTTGGTCTATCTCTTGTTCACTATGTAATAGCTTGGCATTTTCTTTAAGGGTATCAGTACTTTCATCTATTACATATTTCAAAGCTACAAAAAATTGTTTATTAGCTTCTGGACGAGGATCAGCACCAAACAAAATTGATGGTGCACCATCTATCTTTGCGTTAATCTCTTGCTCTGATTCAAATCCTTTTAATTTGTTTATTATGTTAGTAGCTTGTATAAGAAAATTATTAAACCCATTTTTTCCACCTTCTATAGCTAAATCTTCTAAATGTGAAAGGTGTGGCGAAAAGTAAGTATCTTTTTCGAGAAGAATTTCGTTTTCAGATAATATATAAGTTTTAAAACTAATCATTTTACTAGCTTTCTGTAAATTTCTTGCTTACCTTGAATTGCAATATCTGGTAAGAAAGTAAAGAATTTTGCTTCTTCTTTATTTTTTAATGCTTCTCTAGCCTGCGTGGCTGAAGCTAGTCTAGAAATATTACCGCGACCGATCTTAGAAACATTTTTACCTACATAAATTTGTTTATTAGGACCAGTAAAGGCATTAAAGCGTACCAAATCTTCTTGACTTGCATATAAGTTTATAGTGTAAGGTGCAGGTGATCCTTGCAACATCTTTGCAATCTTGTCTGCATCAGGTAATGGATTAGCAACTTTCGGTGTTGGTGAAAATTGACCATTATTCAATATATCAACAATCTGATAGATTGCAGTTACTGGAGACCCAGTAATAGTATGTATGTAGACATTTTCCGGCAGATACCCTTTATACATATTCCAAATCTCATATGAATCTGCCGTTGTAATACCATCTCGATCAGAACCTGAAATTAGTACAACAGCTATGTCGTTGTCGGTAGCCGCTTGTTTAGCAGTATCAAAATGTCCTTTGTGTGGTGGCTTAAATGCTCCTGGAAAAAAACCTATTGATGTACCGGTTGCTTCAAGTAAGAATTGTTTAAACGTTTTCATCAGGCGTCCCTTGTGCAGGTTGAGGTTGTGAAGCTTGTACTGTAGTAGGAGCAGGGATAGGGGCAGATGTTGTTGTAGAGGAAGCAGGCGTTTCTGGTATTTTTCTTTGTTTTGTCTTAGTAGCTTTTGCTATTCCATCAGATGATTTACGTTTACCTATTAGCACCTTCGCACCATCATTAGCAGGTAATATATAAAATCTATTTTTCATTTTATTTAAGATTTCTGAAATTGATTCATTGTCTGTTATTTGTGCAGGTACACAATTTAAATAGGATGTTCTTTTATCTACAACAAGAAACCAATTTAGCCTATTTTTATTACAATATATTTTTAAAATTATTGCGCCAGCTATATCTCTACCTTCTTCAAACGACAAACTAGTCCTGTCACCTACAATGCTATTAACTTCCGATTCAAAAGGCTTAAACGCATTATCTGCATATTTGTAATCTCCAAATGCTAAGTACTTTATTTTTTCTAATAGCGTATCTGGAGCAGTTATAAAATATTCTTTTGGCTTCTTGTAATATATGCCGCTCTCCTTTATTCCCAACCTACCATCTATAGACTTAAGCTCTAACTTAATACCCCCTACCATTATATCGCCTTTTGAGTCTTCTTCACTAGATGAAGGTTCATCTTTAGAAGAGAGCTTTCTTCCATTAGCAAAAAAAGCTATAAAAACTTCTCCGGGGCCTACATTTTTACTCTGATCTTTTCTAGGTGCCTTATCTGTTGCTAGTAAATCATATAATTCGGTAATTTCGGGATAGCTAGCAATACTCTGCGCTGTAATATTTTGACCGTTAGCATTTAAGGCTTCAGCTAATACAGTTATAAATGAAATAAATGGTTGGTTCAATCTACTCAAAAAAAGTCTTTCACACTCTTTAAAAATTTCTTCCGTTAATGTAATATTAAGGGTTTGTAAAAAGTCTACTAATAAATTGTAGTTTCGAGCTGTGTAACAACCGGCATTTATTAATCTGTCTTTTACTATTTTTGCTAATTGATAATTACCACCTCTAGTTATTGCTGGAGAGATAACATCATCATAATATTCTTTATCTACTTCACCTTCTAGCGTAGCGGGATCATCTGCCTCCTGTTTATAGACTTTTATAGCGTCATCTTCTTCTTTTATAAACAAACGCACGCTTTGTCTAGGTAAGGGTGGAACTGGTTTACCTACAACATTTTCGGAGTATATCTCTTTTAAACTCTTATATGCCACGTATTATTTATTAAAGCTTTATAAAGTTTTATGTTTATCTTCTTCTGTATCTTGCACATCATACCACCCATCTTCTGTGGCATTAGGGAATCCATGCTCTTGATACCATGCATATTGAGATATAATCTCCATAGGGAAATCTTCATCACCAAACATGTTTCGTGCTGCCAAACGAGGATTCTTGCGATTAGGCACCAATCTCTTCAATGTCTCTTGAAATGCCAAATCTAGCACTTTGTCTTGAGCTGCTCTGTTGCTTATATCCAGGTCTCTGGGCAAGAAAGCTGTGACCCATTCATAATCATATTTCAAACGCCTTTTGCCCGGGACTGTCTGTTCTGCATTTTCTTCTTTGCCCGCCTTTTTTGCAGCATGCTTGGCAGCAGCTTCAGGATTTTCCATCTTCCATTTGGCCCATCTCTTCTTGTTTATATCCCAACCCCTCTGTACTCTCTCCTTCTTTGCATCAGCACTCTCTTCATTCTCTTGTAACTTGCTTCTGAATGCTTCAAATATCAAATGGTTGTCTTTGTTCATGTCATTATTTACTTGTTTGTGTATTTACGTCTAAATTAACAGCATCCATCTGCATCAACTTGATAATTTTGCTAAGCACTTCAGATGCATTCTTTTCATCAGTATCAGGTAAATCTTTCAGGACTTTAAGCTCTATATCATCAGGGTTCATGAATAGTGCCTTCTTGAGTAGATTAATTAGAAAAACTTCACCTTCAGGAGTTAAAGGTTTTTGTTGTTGCGGCTCTGCTTGGGGTTCGGGAACTGCTTGCGGGGCAGCAACAGGTGCTTCAGCTGCAGGTACATTAATTTCAGGCTGTACAGGTGTTTGCTCAAGCAAATTACCGAATTTTGCTGCAATTAGATCATTAAATCTCATGGAACTGTTGTTGGTGTAGTGGCGGTTGGTGTTGTGGCAGGAATTTGTGTTGATGCTTGTCTTAATTTACCAGTAGCTTCTTCAGCTTTCTTTTTTAACGCATCAGCAACTTGCTTATAAATTGTATCTAGTTCTAGCTTTTTCTTAGCAAGTTCAGGGTCTTGTTGTACCTTGAGAGTATCATCAATAACTTTTCCAAGATTAGGTGCTTGACTAGCAGATGAAGTCGAGGGTGTAGAAGGAGTTGAGGGTGTAGAAGGAGTTACACCAGCTATACTTGATACATATTCCATAACCCATTGTGGCGGATCAATTTCTAATTTCTTGTACTTTTCAATAATTTGTAATAAAAACTTCATTATAAGATATTTATGTTAAGAACAGCCCTAATTTTACCTTGAAATTACTATTCAATTCCCCTTGAATTTTTTGAATTCCGTTTTTTAATAAAAACTTATCCAGTTTTACGAGATCAGGTCGCTTGAGATGGCGTGCATATACAAAATTGACTCTAGCTCTAGCTTCTCGTCCTTCCCCTGTTGCTGCTGTCAATAGATCCACAAATTCAATAAACCCCATATCATCTACATATATACTTAGCGATAAAATTACAGACAGTTTGCGAAATAAATTAATTACAAACAGTTGATTGTCGCCTATATGTTCTGCTTGTAGTTCCTTAGGAATAAACAGCAAAAGCTTCTTACCACAACTAACATTATTACCTAATGTATCTAGAATAAAACTTACAACCCTGTAGACTATAAATCTTCTCAGCAGTCGGTTATTCTTTTCTAAATTGTATTTAAATACATCCTCTGTTACGCGTGGCTCAATTTCTTCAGTAAAAGCTCGCTGAATATCAATTAACTTGTAATCAAGAGATTTTATGTCTTTAATATAACCCACGCCCATATTATAGATGAACTTATATAGCAGTCAATTAAATTTTAAAATCCTTTGGAGGAGTACCAATTCGGACATTAAGGATGCCGTTATAATATTCTTCACTGAGAATTACATCGCGATGTATTTGTTCTTTAATTTCTCTGTAGCCTAATTCCCATTTAGATCCGCAAAAGTGTAATATAGTAAAACGGAATTTATCTTTTCCATATTTCTCTATATCCGCATTTAGTTCATTTGAAGAGCCTGTATACATCTTCCAATCAGACTCTCTTAACTCTATTCTTTTATTCTTGCGCCCTTTGAGAGGTTTTCTTTTGAGCTTTGATATGCATTGCTTTTTACCAATATATTTTCTATTAGTCACAGTATTGCAGATTTCATATATGAATCCAAATGCCCCTTCTTGAGGAGTAATACCTGGAGCTAATTCCCAGTGGCCGAAATTCATTAGAAGTATTTAAACAAACTTCTTCGTTGTACAAGAGGAACGCGCTTCTTTTTACCTTTTTTACCGACTACCGTTGCCCCTAAAAATTTAGGTATTCGCATATCACCTGGTGCATAAAAATCGGAATTTCCTACTGCCCCACCATGTCCCATACTTGATGCATCACCGAAGACCCCACCTGCACCAGCAGTATTATCCTCTTGCATAACATATTCTTTAAACGTTTTCATGGTATTGATTTTTGTATATATGAGTCTATAATGTATTTATGAGTCTGCTACAGAAATATATATTAGAGTTAGAAGAGGATGTTAAGCTAGATGAACTTAACTTAAAGGAAGCCGCACTTATGTTACCAGCAAAGAAGGCAAAATGGGTATCACGTCTTATGCTTGAAAAAGCTGCTTTGAATGAATTATTAAGAAAGAAGGAAAAAACAGCAAATGAAGTTGTAGATGAATTGCGCAAAGAATCGGCAGTAAAGTTAGCTTTACCGACGCTTCAAAATGCAGCTGAAAGACATGGTCAGGTTATAGCAATTAGCAATGAAGTTAGAGAGCGTCAAGCTGTTATAGAGTTCTTGGAGCGGGTAGAGAAGACAATGCACAGTATTGGGTTTGATATTAAAAATTTAATCGAATTAATTAAGATGGAGACCGCATAGTGGTATATTTTGATTTAGATAAAAATAAAACAACAGGCGTCCTCACAGGAGATCATTTAAATGATGTTCGTGAACATTTCTCTGTAAAGAATGAGGGCGCTAGATTTGCTAGAATGAGAGGACGGTTCATACCATCTCGCACTTATGCTATTACACCTGCAGGTCGATTAGACCCATGCTTGTTTTTTGAAATTACTAGGTTCTTACTTCAGAATGATTACTGCAAACAAGACCAAATTCGAGCATCAAAAGAGTTTCTTGAAGCTATTATACCTGGCCCAACTACATATCAAAAAGGTGTTCATTATACCAATCAACCATATAATAACCTTTCTCTAGAATTAAGGGATTATCAAAAAGCAGTTGTAACAAGATGTCTTGATACGGGAAGAGGAGTGGTTGTGCTAGCAACTGCAGGCGGTAAGACGCTAATTATGGCATCTCTTTTATCAAATTTCTTTTACATGAAGAATAATTTTAAGTGTTTGTTAATAGTACCGGATTTAGGATTAGTTGAGCAAACGTTTTCTGATTTTACATCTTATAATGTACCATTTTCAATTCGTAAGTGGACGGGAAGTAACCCTCTCGAAGGTGATAAAGGATGTGCCGCAAACGTTATTATTGCCAATCTAGGAATTTTACAGTCAGAAAAATCTAATTTGGACTGGATTGAGGATATTGATATGCTGGTGTTTGATGAAATACATAAAGCTCGCCGGGGTAATCAGGTTAATAAAATTATTAAGAAAATGAAAACGAATATCCGATTCGGGTTTACTGGTACTATGCCTGAGGAAAAGCTTGATCAATGGAATATAATTGGTAAGATAGGGCCTATTATCTACGAGAAGAACAGTTATCAGTTACGTAATGAGAAGTATATTTCCAACGTTAATGCAAATATTTTAGAAATGAATTACAATTCAAAGCCTCCAGCAATAACGGAGCTTTCTAATCCTGCAGAACGGTATAAAGCTGAGTTAGAATTTTTGTTTACTAATACTTTTCGCAACAACACAATTGCTGCTCTTTGTAATAATGCCCCTAATAATGTACTAATACTAGTAGATTTTATTCGCCATGGTGAAGAGCTACAACAAGTATTAACATCTACTTGTAATCGAAAGAAAGTTTTCTTTATTCGAGGAGAAGTTGAAGTAAAAGATAGAGAGCAAGTACGAGATTTAATGGAGAAGAGTAACGATGTGGTTTGTGTTGCTATTAGTAAGATTTTCAGTACCGGGGTAAATATTAAAAATTTACATTTTATTGTGTTTGCAGGCGGTGGCAAGGCGAAGGTACGCACCATTCAAAGTATTGGAAGAGGGTTGAGACTACATACATCCAAAGAGAAGCTGTATATCATTGACATAGCAGATCAATTTACATATGGTAAGCGTCATCAAC
>Ga0164294_10000692_pt1 | contig 32004 bp, 26 predicted proteins | sample GEODES005metaG_FD_111479 | JGI IMG/M metagenome (GOLD analysis project Ga0164294, IMG submission 111479) | Oligotrophic lake water microbial communities from Sparkling Lake, Wisconsin, USA - GEODES005 metaG | ecosystem: Environmental > Aquatic > Freshwater > Lake | place: USA: Sparkling Lake...
CGCGGCGGGGGCTGGCGCGGCGGGCGCGGCGGCGGCGGTGAGGGCGACGTTGCAGACGACCTTGCCCTTCCAGCCCAAGCCTTCGAGGTTGCGGAGGATCGCCTCTTGCATGCGGCTGCGATCTTCGGCGCTGTGCTGGCGGTGCGTGTTGAGCGTGAACTCCAGCACCTCGGCGTCGATCTTGGCGCCGGTGATCAGGCCGGCCAGCCATACGCTCCGGCCGCTCGCCGGGTCGCGGACGCGGCTGGCGGCGGGCTCAAGAAGGGCGGCGGCCTCATCGGCGGACTGGCTCATGGGATCCTCTTTCTTCCGAGTGGGCTGGCCACTAACCTCGCCGATTGGGGTGCCCACTGTCTGTCCTTTGCTATACTGGACCGGCAGCGACGATCCCCCACCGTTCTCGGCGACGGTGAGGTCGGCGCGCCGGCCAGGTGGCGCCGGCTACGGGCCTTGGTGGCCGGAAAGGACGGGTTCAAGGATGGATCAGCTCGCGGGAATGCTCGCCTTCGTGCGGGTGGTGGAGGAAGGGAGCTTCACCGCCGCGGCCAAGTCATTGGGCTTGCCCAAGTCGACGGTCAGCCGGCAGGTCTCCTCCCTCGAAGAGCGGCTTGGGGCGCGGCTCTTGCACCGCACCACCCGCCGCATTCACCTCACCGAGGCGGGGCAGGCCTACTTCGACCGCTGCGCCCGGGTGATCTCCGAGCTGGAGGACGCCGAGAAGGCGGTGACCGAGCTTCACGAGGCGCCGCGCGGCACGCTCAAGCTCACGGCGCCGGTGACCTTCGGGCAGATGTTCCTCACCGACGTCCTCACCGACTACCTCAACCAGTACCCAGATGTGCGCCTCGATCTGAACCTGAGCGATCGCACGGTGGATCTCGTGGAAGAGGGCTTCGATCTGGCCATTCGAATTGGTCGACTCGCCGACTCCAGCCTCGTGGTCCGCAAGTTGGGCGTCTCGCGCATGTGCCTCTGCGCGGCGCCGGCCTACCTCGAAAAGGCCGGTGCACCCCAAAGCGTGGCCGAGCTCGAAGAGAAAGACGCCCTGCTCTACACCTACCAGGCCAATGGCTGGCGCCTGAAGGGCGGCCGGATGGTGTCGGTGCGGGGGCGCCTCAGCACCAACAGCGGCGAAGTGCTGCGCGGGGCCGCCGTTCGCGGGCTCGGCATCGCCTATGTGCCCTCCTTCTACGTGGGCGCCGACCTCGCCGCCGGGCGCCTCATCTCGCTGCTCGAAGACCAGATCGAGCAGGGCAGCGGGGTCTTCGCGGTGTACCCGCCCAACCACCAGCCCCCGGCCAAGGTGCGGGCCTTCGTGGATCTCGCGGTGGAGCGCTTCGCCGGCGGGGCGGGCTGGGAGCGGCGGGGCATCGAGCTGGCCTAAGGGCCCCGGCGCTCCACCTCGCCCAGGGCGGCCAGCACGACCGGGAGCAGCTCGCGCTCGACGGCCCGGGCCTGGGTGGCGTTGCCGTCCACCAGGAAGAGCTCGCAGACCGACTCCGACAGGGCGTCGCGGCAGGCCCGCAAGGCGCGCGCCTTGTCGACGGGGTGGGAGCGATGATGGGCCGCCGCGAGGTGCACCAGGGCCCGCTTGAGCAGGCCGGCGCCGGGGTGGCCCTCGCCGAGGGTCGCCAGCAATTGGGTGTACAGGCGCCGACCTGCGGTGAAGGCCGGCAGCTCGCCGAGGCTGGGGCCCTCGGCCAGCGCGCGGGCCGGGCTCTCCGCCGCGGGGCTGGCCGCGGAGAGGATCGGCCGCGGTGCCGGGAGATCGGCCCGATCGACGAGCCAGCGGGCCCCATCGCGCCGCGCCGGAATGCGCCCCTTCTCGACGAGGTAGCGGATCTGGCGGACCGTTCGGCCCGTGAGGAGGGCCGCCTCGTCGAGGGTGAGCTCCATCAGCCGGCGAAGGTGCTCTGGATGAGCTTGAAGGTGCTGGTGATCTCGTCGATCAGCGACTTGGTCTCTTTGGGGATGTCGGCCAGCAGCCCGATGTTGCTCTTCACGGTCTTGGCGAGCTTGGGGATCTGCGTGGGCTTGAGGCCGGCGGCCTTGGCCATGGTGGGGAGCTGGGACGGCAGGGTCTTGGCCTCGTTCACCAGCGCCATCGCCTCTTTGGGCAAGGTGGTGAGATCGGCGAGGGCCTTGCTCATCGCCTCCACCATCTGGTTCATCGCCGTGATGGCCTGGGAGATCTTGGGGGTGGCCCCCGGCTTCACCGCCAGCTTGGGCTTGATCCCTTCCATCTTGATGGTGATGGCCCCCGCCGCGCTGGCCTTGAGCTCGGCCAAGGCCTCGGCAATGTCGGCGCCTTCGGCCACGCCGAGGACAGTGACGAGGCTGGCCTTGGCCTTGGCGATGTTGGCCTCGTTGCCGCGCAGCTTGTCGAGCAGGGCCTGGCCCTTGCCAAAGAAGGAGTCGAGCTCGGGGATGCCGACCTTCTCCATGATGGCCTGACCCTGCTGGGTGACGGTGGCGCCGCCGCCCTTGTCGGCCTTTCCGCCCTTGTCGGCCTTGCCCGACGCGGCGGAGCTGGCGACCGAAGCCGCTGATGTCGCGCTGGCGCTGCTGATCCCCGCCGAGGCCAGGATGTCGTCGGCCGTGGGGAGCTGGCCGCTGCCCGCTGAGAAAAAGACGAACTCGACGCGGCGGTCGCGCGAGACGTTCTCGCCGGTGGAGGCGACCTCCCCCATGCCCTTGGCGTAGATGCGCCGGTCGTCGCAGCCGGCCTTCTTGAGCAGGTCGGCCACGTACTCCGAGCGAGACTGCGACAGGGCGAGGTTGGAATCCGGGCGGCCGTCGGCGTCGGTGTAGCCGGTGAGCACCACATAGAGGCGCGGGTTGGACTTGAGCTGGGCGGCGGCCTGGTTCACGCGGTCGTAGTCGCCTTGGGAGGCCAGCTTGGAGCTGCCCGTGGCGAAGTAGGCCGGGGAGACCGGCGTGATCGGCGGCGCGTCGGCGGCGGTGACGGCGACGGGGCCGCCGGCTGGACTCTTGGGCAGGCAGCCAGCGGCGAGCAAGGCGCAGGACAAAAACAGGGCTGGGCGCATGGCTTCCTCAACGATGGCGGCCTGCTAGCCGCTTGCCACGCCGATGGCCAGCGCCGACCGACATCTTCAAGGTGCAGGTCAGCGCTGGCTCCACTGCAGCAGGAGGCTGGCCAGGGCCTGGGTCGGCCGGCCGAGCTCGGTCTCCTTGCGCCCATCCCAGCGCCAGACCTTCTGATCGCGCAAGAGGTAGACAGCGTCGGCCTCCACAGCGAAGAGGCTGCCCCAGTTGGGGGCCGGTCGGCCGGTTCGCTCGATGCAGAGCGCGGCGGGATCGAGGTCGGCGCTCGGCAGCACCCCCTCACCCTCGGTGACGAGGCCGACGAGGCGCGGCCAGCGGTGGAGGGCCAGGATCTCGGCCATCGGCTCGCCCACGCGCACCAGCAGCACCTTGCTGGCCGGCCGCTCGAGGTCGGGGAAGCCGTAGGCCGCCCACACCCGCCCGTCGGGCGTGCGCACCTCGCCGTGCTCTCCGGCGCTGTCGAGCACATTTTGCACGGGCGCCACGCGCTCCAAGGCGGCGGGCAGCTCCACCCAGGCGCCCTTGCGCAGCGCGCCGCCCAGGGACTCCAGGCCCTTGCGCCAGCCCGGAGGCGTCTCGGTGGGCTCGGCCACCCGGGGCCGCTCGGCGCCGGGCATCTCGCTGAGGCTCACCCGGCCTGTGCTGGAGGACGCCGGCGTCGGCGCGGGCGGGAGGCTTGGGGCGGCGCTGGCGGGGGTGGACCTGGCCGCCGGTGCGGGAGAGAGGCCCAGAAAGGGCGACAGGAGCGGCTGCCAGATCGCCGGCAGCAGGGCGGGCTCGACGAAGAGCACCACCACCGGCTCTCCATCAACCTCGGCGCCCAGAGCCTGGGCGAAGAGCCCGGCCCGGCCGACCCCTTCGACGGCGAGGCGGCGGAGCTGCTCGGCCAGCCCCGGCGCCCGGCGGGCCCCGGCGAGGGCGCGCTCGGCATCGGCGAAAGCATCGATGTCATCAGCGAGGTAGAGGGTTGGCCCGCCGGGGGAGCGCAGGGCCGCCTCGCTGGGCGGTTCTTCCAAGGTGGCCATGCCGTCGCGGTCGAGGAGGGGCCGCAGGGCGGCGATGACGGCGCCATCGCGGTGGAGGAGGCGCAGCGGGGTGCGGTGGGTGGTCATGGCTCGACCTCAGCTTGGGGCAGGTCGCCCGGGGCGTTGGCGTTGTGGAGGGCAGCGGCGGAGAGGCGCAGGGCTGGCAGCCCGGCGACGAGCTTGTGGGCGGCGCCGCCCTCGGCGGCGAGGTGGTGGGCCTCGGCGGCGAAGGCGGTGGGCAGCAGGGCGAGGAGGGGCTGGCGACGGCCATCGGGGCCGACCGCCACACAAGGCGCTGCGGCGGCGGCGAAGCCCGCCAGATCGGCGGCGGTGAGGCCGATGAGGTCGACCGGCGCAAAGAAGGCGAGGGGAGCGGGCTGGGCCGCCCGCAGACCGGCGGCGATGCCCCAGAGCGGATGGAGGGGCGCCGCGGGGTCTGCGTCGAGGATCAGCGGCAGACCGAGCTCCGCGAGGGTGGGGTCGCGGCCGACCAGGCAGACGGGCCCAAAGCCGGCCTCGGCGAGGCGGTGGGCGAGGCGCTGGGCCAGGGCCTCGCCCTGCAGCCGCAGGCGGGCCTTGTCGCTGCCCATGCGCGAGGAGCGCCCGCCGACCAGCACGAAGGCGGGGTGGGGGCTCATCGGTGGGCGCGCCCAGACCAGCGCAGGTCGGGGCGGGCGGCGCCGGCGCCGCGGTGGGGCAGGAGCTGGACCCAGACCGCGTCGCCCTCGTCGATGTGGGTTGCCTCGGCGTCGAGGAGGAGCAGGGCGTCGGCGAGGGCGGCGCCGCGCAGCAGGTGCGAGTCCTGCGGCCCGGTGTCGCGGGCGAGGTAGCCTTGGGGCGCCACGGTGAGCTGCACCCGCACGAGCTCGGCGCGGCCGGCCTTTCGGCGTAGGTTGCCCACAAAGGTGGCCGGCACCACCTCCAAGAAGGGCCGCGGATCGCCCAGGGCCAGCCGCATCAGGGGGCGCACGAACTCCAAAAAGCAGACCAGCGTGGAGACGGGGTTGCCGGGCAGCCCGAAGGTGGGCACGCCGCCCACTTCACCGAAGGCCAGGGGCTTGCCGGGCTTCATGCGGATCTTCCAGAAGTCCATCGCCATGCCGGCCCCGGCCAGGGCCTGCTTGACCACGTCGAAGTCACCCACGCTCACGCCGCCGGTGGTGAGCAGCAGGTCGGGGCCGTGGGCGAAGGCGCGCTCCAGGCCGGCCATCATGCTGGGCAGGTTGTCGCGGGCCACCCCGGCGTCCAGGCCCTCGCCGCCGGCCTCGTCGATGAGGGCGAGCAGGGTCTGGGTGTTGCTCGACCAGATGTCAAAGGGTCCGAGCGGGCTGCCGGGGCTCACCAGCTCATCGCCAGTGGCCAGCACGACCACCCGGGGCCGGGCGACCACAGAGAGATGGGTTGCCCCCAGCGCGGCGGCGACCCCCAGGGCGGCCGGCCCGAGCCGCGTGCCGGCCGGCAGCGCGACAGCCTGGGCGCCCAATTCGCTGCCCTGGCGGCGTACATGCTGGCCGAGGCGAGCCGGGGCCAGGATGGCGACCCGGTTGAGGCCGGCCGGGCGGGTGTCTTCTTGCATCACCACGGCGTCGGCGCCCTCGGGCATCGGGGCGCCGGTGAAGATGCGGGCGGCCTCGCCGGGGCCGATGGGGTGGCGGGGCGCGCTGCCGGCGGCGATCTCGTCGATCACCGTGAGGATCACGCCCTCTCCACCCTCGCCGGGGCCTTCGCAGGAGGAGGCGAGGCCGGCGGCCGCGGCGGTGTCGGCGGCGCGCAGGGCGTAGCCGTCCATCGCGCTGTTGTCCCAGCGGGGCAGCGGAATGGGCGCCAGGAGCGGCTCGGCGAGGAGCCGCCCCTGACAGGCGCCGAGCGACAGGCGCTCAACGCGGCGGGGGAGGGGACGCTCGAGGACGCGGGAGAGGGCCTGCTCTACGCTCAACATGGCGGCTCTCTACCCCGGCGCCCCGCCGGGCATCAGCCCTTCTTGCGGATCTTCAAGGTCTGGCCCGAGTTGATCTGGTTGCCCTTGATGTTGTTCCAGCTCTTGAGGTCAGACACGCTGACGTTGTGGCGGTCGGCGATCCCGGAGAGGGTGTCGCCGCGCTTGACCGTGTACTGGGTCCAGCCCGAAGAGCTGGCCACCACCTTGAGGCGCTGGCCCACCAGGATCTTGTTGGGGTTGTCGATGTTGTTCCACCGCAGGATGTCGGACTGCGACACCCCGTAGCGGTCGGCGATCTTGCCGAGCGACTCGCCCTTCTGAACCACGTGGGTGGTGGTCTTGGTGCGCGGCGTGACGGTGCCGACGGTCGAAGCGAGGGTGACCTCCTTCTTCTTCGCGCTGGTGCCGCTCTTGGGGCTGGTGACCGTGCGGGTCGCCACCTCGCGGTCTTCCACCGCCGCGAAGGTGCCGCCCTTGGTGGGGATGGTCAGCACCATGCCCACGGTGATGCGGTTGGCGTTGCGGATGCGGTTGACCGACTGGAGGTCTGACGCGCTGACGCCGTACTTGCTGGCGATGGAGGAAAGGGACTCGCCGGAGCGCACCTTGTGGGTCTTGTAGGTGATGCGCGCGTCGGGCGTGGCCTCGGACAGCGCCGCGAGGAAGCTCTGGCCGCGACCCTTCGGCACATAGACCCGCACCTCGGGGCCGTCGGGGGGCAGGGCGCCGCGGCGGATGTGCGGGTTCAGCTCCATGATCTCCGCTTCGGTGGCCTCCGCGCAGCGGGCGACCGTGGCGAGGCTGTAGCCGGGAGGCGCCATCACGGTCTCGTACTCGAGCGGCATCTCGTAGGTGATGTTGGTGAAGCCGTAGCGCTCGGGGTGCTTGCCGATGATCGCGGCGGCGATCAGCTTGGGGACGTAGTCCTCCGTCTCGGTGTGCAGGGCGTTGAGGCGCACCAGCTCCCAGAAGTCATTGGTGCCGTAGCGCTTGATCGCCCGATCGACGCGCCCGGGGCCGCCGTTGTAGGCCGCCCAGGCGAGGTGCCAGTGGCCGAAGCGCTTGTACAGGTAGTTGAGGAAGCGGGCGCTGGCGACGGTGGAGGCCTCGGGATCACGCCGGTCGTCGATGTAGTAGTCGACACGCAGGTTCCAGTCGCGGGCCGTGGGGCTCATGAACTGCCACAGGCCCACCGCGGCGGCGCGGCTGTAGGCGTGGTTGCTGTAGCCGCTCTCGATCATCGACAGATAGACGAGGTCGCGCGGCATCTTGGCGGCGTCGAGCTTCTCGAACATCATGGGCTGCACGCGCGTGGTTCGGCCGAGCCATTTGTGGAAATACTTGCGGCCTGAGCCGGTGAAGTACTTCATCCACTTGACGACGGCGGCGTTGACCACCACGGGGATGTCGAACTCCGCCGGGTTGACCTGCTTCAAGTGCAGCGGGTCTTTGGGGTCGGAGACGAAGTTCTCGTCGGCGTTTTGGCGGCGCAGCAGGTCGATGAGGAACTCACGCTCGGCCGAGCGCTCGGCGTCGAGCTCCTCGGTGGCCTCCTGGGCATCCTGGTCGGGGACCTCGCCCTCGACCTCCTCGATGAAGTTCCACAGCGAGCCTTCGCCGGCGGCGCGGACCTCCATCAGCTCTTCGGTGGGGCTGAGCGGCTGATCGACCCGCTTCTGGGGGGCGCGGGTCTCGACCCGCTCGACGTCGGCGGGCGCATCTTCGGCCGGAGCCAGGGCCTTGCGCTTCTTGAAGAGCCCGGCGTGAGCGGGGCTGGGGAGCAGCAGGGCGATTGCCAGGAGGAAGGAGTGCATGGGATTCCGGAGGCGGAAGGGGTTCGCGGAGGGTGCGAAACTCTTGACGCACCAACCCTAACCGCAGACCTTGCATGAAGGGAAGGGGCGCCGGCCCGCCTTTGCCGATTTTTGCAGACAGCGTCAAGCGTTGTTTGTGAATAGCGTTGGATAAAGATGCACTTTGTTTCGTCGGTGCTCGATCCATCTCGGCAGGCTTCTGCGAGGCCAACCCGGTGGGAGCCTGCGCTGGCGCAGTCCCTGGCCCGCGGGGCAGATCATCCAGCGCGGAGGTTTGGATCGTCGAGGATGCCGATCATCGCAGACAGATCGACGGCATCGCGCAGGGCCTTGATGACCGCCCAGGACTGTGCGCCGGCCGCCGCGACCGCCCGCACCGTCTGGGCGTCGACGCCGCCGATGGCCACCACGGCGATGGGCAAGCGGCAGACCTCGGCCAGGGCGACGAGCCCCCGCGGCGCGCCGGCGGCCTGCTTGCTTTGGGTGGCGAAGAGGGGCCCAAAGCCGATGTAGTCGGCGCCCTCGGCGATGGCGTCCGTGGCCTGCTTCAGGCTGTGGGTGCTGCGGCCGAGCCAGGCCCCAACCGGCAGGCGGGCGCGGGCGGCGGCGAGGGGGCCGTCCTCCTGTCCGAGGTGCAGGCCGTCGGCGCCGATCTCGACGGCAGCATGCAGGTCGTCGTTGATGATCAAGCGGGCGCCGCGGGCCCGAGCGAGGGGCAGCAGCGCGCGGCCGGCGGCGATGAGCGTGGCGCGATCGGTGTTCTTGGCGCGAAGCTGCAGGGTGCGCAGGCCGTGGGCGAGCAGGCGCCGGCCGGGCTCGACGAGGTCGCCGCCGGAGTCGTCGACGATGGCGTAGAGGCCGGAGGGTCCGGGGTGGATCATGGGGGGCTCCCGCGAAGTTGGGTCCAGAGGGCGGCGGCCTTGGCCAGGGTCTCCTGCCACTCGCTCTGGGGCACAGAGTCGGCGACGATGCCGGCCCCGACGTGAAAGTGGGCGAGGCCCTCGCGCAGGGTGAGGGTGCGGATGGCCACGTTCCAGCGGGCGCTGCCGTCGGCGGCGAACCAGCCCATCGCCCCGCAGTAGGCGCCCCGGGGATGGGGCTCCAGCGCGGCGATCCGCTCCATGGCGCGCACCTTGGGGGCGCCGGTGACGCTGCCGGCCGGAAAGAGCGCGGCGAAGGCGTCGACGGCATCGGCGCCCGGCTCCAGGACGGCCTCCACCTCCTGCTCGGCGTGCAGCAGATCGCCGCAGGGCCGCAGGCGGCGGGGGAGGGCCTTGACCGAGCCGGGGACGGCGACGCGGCCGAGGTCGTTGCGCACGAGATCGACGATCATGGTCAGCTCGGCGCGCTCCTTCTCGCTCTGCCACAGCGCGGCGGCGGCGGCGGGGCCGGCCGAGCGGCGCACGGTGCCCTTGATCGGGCAGCTCCGGGCCACCAGCGCGCCGTCGGGCCGCCGGTCGACCGCCAGCAGCAACTCGGGGGAATTGCTGACGAGCGTGGTCTCCTCGTCTCGGAGCAGGCCGCCGCGCTCGGCCGGGTTGGCGGTTCGCAGGGCGAGGAAGAGCGCCACGGCGTCGTCGACGGCGGTAGGGGGGCTGCGCCAGGCGAGGTTGGCCTGGTAGAGATCGCCTTGGCCGATGAGGTCGATGATCTGTGCCACGCCGTCTTCGTAGGCCTCTCGCTGCCCCGGGCTCACCAGGGGTGGCCCGGTCGGGGGGCGGTGGGCGCGGGGTGGCCCGGTCGAGGCTGCCAACCAGCGCTCGGCCTCTTTGGCAAAGGCTGCGTCGCCGTCGATGCGAGGCTCGCCCACGCCAAGCCAGAGCCGGCCGGCGCTCGACCACAGGCGCCCCAGCCCGACCTCGGCGGGATCGCGGCGGGGCATTCGCTCAAAGGCGGCGCCGGCCTCGTAGGCCAGCCAGCCGCCGAGGAGGCCCGGGGGGGGGAGGCTCCTGCAGGCATCCCGGATCGCCCCGCGAAGGTCGCCTTCAAGGCGGGCAGGCAGGCTCGGGAGGCGCGGGTCTGCCCAGGCCAGGGCGGTGCCCTCCGCACCCTGATCGAGGGCGAAGAAGCGGGTCGGCAGGTTGGTTTTGTGCAGGACCGCGGAGAGGGTCACGGGGGCGCGCTCCAAGGGCGGGCGGGGGCCTTCGATTCAGAGACGCCCGCGCAGATTGTCACCGGGAAGGTGCCCGCCGGACAGTGACAGGCGGCGGCCTTCGCGTAAGATGAGGGCACAGATCCGTGCTCGGGGCCCGTTGGGATCTGGGACCCGAGCCCTACGTTGTTGCGCCGAGGTGGACAGTGGGTCAGTTGGGGGCGGCGGGGACAAGCTTGGACATCCTGGTGGCAGACGCCGATGGCCGGTGGGCCGAGCTGGTGGGCGGGCTGTTGGCCGCCGATGGCATGACCCTTCGCCACGCTGGCGACGCGACGGCGCTGCAGCGCGCCATCACCCGCAAGGCGCCCGATGTCATCCTCTGCGACGTCGACCTGCCCGGAGGTGGCGCGGTCGCGGCCTTGCCCGGTCAGCGCGGTGAAGCAGCGGTGATCCTCCTCAGCGGGCGGGGCACCGCCGATCCATCGGTGGTGACGGCGGCGGGACAATTGGGTGCGCTCCACGTGCTGCGCAAGCCGGTCTCCCTCCTCGATCTCACCGATCTGCTGCGCGGGATCGCGCGCCGTCGGGCGCCGCGGGCCCTGCCCACCGGTGGGCCGCCGGCCCCCGACGCCGGGCGCTTGCAGCGAGGGGAGCGCAACCTGGGCCTGATGGTGCGCATCCTCGCCGAAGGGCTCTCTGGAGACATCGAGCTGGATGAGGGGCAGGCCCCGGTGCGGGTCAGCGTGGGCGGCCTCCTCGAGGGGCGGGCGGCCGATCGCCTCGCGGCGGCCCTGCCCAGCAGCCTGTGGTCGCTCTCGCCGCGGGCCTCCACCGGGCGGGGCGATGTGGGCGCCTTGGCCGGACTCGTTTGGAGTCTGGCCCGGGACCCGGGGCAGGGGCGCTTCGCCGCCGATCGACGCCTGGAGCTGCTCTCCCGCACCCCCTTCACCGAGCTGCTCTTCGTGCTGCCGGTCCACGATGGCCTGCGCGGCGCCCTCATCTCGGTGGACGGCCGCCACGCCCTGGGCGAGACCTTGGCCGCGGGGGGCCTCGCGCTGGAGGCCTGCTCGGTCGATCTGCACGCCCTGGTGCGCCTGCGGGTGGTGGAGCTGCGCCCGGCATTGGGGGTGTCGGCCCGGCCGACGAGCCCCCCGCTCTCGGCGCGGATGCCGCTGGCGGTGGAGCCGCCTGCCGCCGGCGCCGATCGCTCCGACCACGTTGGCCGGCGCGAGGCGCACAACTCGGATCACGTCGGGCGCTCCGACCTGCGCAGCCGTTCGGAGCCCTCGGCCCCCTCGGCCTCGGGGCCGCGCTCCGACATTCGCAGCCTGCACGGCCGCCCGGTGGATGTGATCGCCCTGCAGCAGCGCCTGCGCAAGGAGATCGAGCAGCTCCGCGATGCGCCGGCCGCCGTGGTGCTCGGCATCCCGGCCAACGCCAACGCCGAGCTGGCCGAAGCGGCGGTGGAGCGCCTGCGGAAGCGCTACCGCGACATCGCCGATTCGCCGACCCTGCCCGGGGCCCTTCGCCAGTTGGCGGGCGAGATGCTGGCCATCGTCGAGGGCGCCTTTCACCGCTTCGCCCGCAGCCGGGCCGACGAGCTGCGCCAGCGCCGGGCAGTGGAGCGGGCCGAAGACTTCGAGGCGGCCCCGGCCACCGAAGAAGACCTCGCGGTGGAGAAGGCCGAGGGTCTGTTCGCCAAGGGCGCCTTCCCCGAGGCCGACCGCCTGCTCAGCCGGGCGCACCAAAAGCGGATCGACCACGTCGGCGTGATCGCCTGCCTCGGCTGGGCGCGGCTGCACAACGGCCACATCGAGGCCCACAAGCGCGAAGAAGAAGCGCGCGAGCTGCTGCTCCTCGCCGAGCAGCTCGATCCCGTTCACCCGCGCGGCCAGCGGTACTTGAGCGAGCTGCTGCGGCGGCGGGGCGATCTGCCGGCGGCCTTGCGTCGCGCCCAACGGGCGCTCAAGGCGGCCCCCGATGACGCCGACGCCCAGCGCCTTGTGCGCGAGCTGCGAGCCAGCAGCGGGCCCTAAGGGCCCCAGCCCGGCGGGGCCCAATCGCTACTCCTCGTTGGGGAGCACGTCGCGATCGTCGGGGTCCTCGTCGATCGGCCCCTCGTCGAGGCCGGGGGGCATGTCCTCGTCGGGCGGCGGGAATTCGTCCATGTCCACCGGGTTGCGGCGGTTTGGCCGAGGGCCGTCGGGGCCGATGCCGGGGCCGCGCATGGGCTCGTCGCCGCGCTCCTCTCGGGCCTTGCGCATGCGCTCCCGCCGCTCGCGGATGCGCTCCAGGCGGGCCTTGCGGCGCTCCTCCTGATCGAGGGGGGCCTCGCCGCTCTCGGCGTCGATCTCGTCACGCGTGTTGCCGATCCCGCCCAGGCTGGGGCTGAGCCCCGGGCTGAGGCCGGCGCCCGGCCCGCCGCCGGTGTTGGCGCGCACAGCGGGCACCGAGCGGTCCTCGCGGCAGGTGGGCGAGCTCATCGTGCCGGTGCAGATGAGGTGGTAGAGGCCGTCTTCGTCGCGGGCGTTCTTGAGCATGGGCACCATGCGGGCCAGCGTGTCGATCTCTTCGCCGAGCTTGAGCTTCATCGTCACCCGCAGGCGCCAGCGCGACATCTCCTTGGCGGCCAGCGTGATGTTGCCCTCCAGGGTGGCGTCGACCAGGGGGCTCGCGAAGTGACCCTCGGTGATCTCGGCCTTGCCGCCCTTGACCTCCATCTTCAGCACGGACTCCGAGAAGGCGGTGGCGGGGATGTCCATGCCCATCACCTTGCCGCTCTGAAAGGCGAGGCCGTCGATCAGGAGCGAGACGGTGCCCGTGGAGGCCTTGGCGTCTTTGGCGTCCTGATCGAGCTCGACGTCGAGGGCGGCGAGGCCGGCCAGGACGAGGTTCCACTCGTCGCCCGAGGGGTTCATCGTCGACAGATCGATGTCGGCCCCCTCGATGTCGATGTGGGTGCTGCCTTCGCCCAGCACCACCGTTCCGCCGAGGTCGCCACCGTACAGCTCGGTGTCAAAGGTGAGCGCCTGCTTGCCGGCCAGGAGGTCGAGCAGGCCGATGCTGGCGTCGAGCTGCTCGAACTGCAGCCAGGTGGTGGCCTTCGGCAGTGGCTCCTCTTCGGGCACGTCGTCGTCGTCGGTGCGGCCGTTCTTTTTGCGGTGTCGCCGCACGGTCTTGCGCGCCTTGTCCACCTTGTAAACGGTGACATCCGAAAGGCTGAGCGAGAGCGGGAAGGCGAGGCTGGCCCCGCTGGCCTCCAGGGCGTACTTGCCGTCGCTCGAGCGCCAGACCTCGTAGCGCAGGCGGGCCAGGGCCTCGTCGGAGGGGAAGTTCACCCGCAAGCCGATCACGAAGACCAGCAGGCCCCAGAGCGCGGCGCCCAGGATCATCAACGCAGTGCGCATCATCCCTCCGACTTGGTTGCGGCGGCGTCGTCGACGACGCGCCAGGCCGAGATGTCGAGGTTCATGTCGATGAGCTTCTCATCGCCCGAATTGCGGGTCTTCAGCTTGAGGCTGCGGACCTTTAGGGGGTAGCCGTTGGACTCCAGCTCTTTCACCAGCTTGGACATCTCGGTGACCGTCAGCTTGGAGAGGGCGACGGCGTAGAGCTTCTCTTCGAGGTTGCCGTCGACGATGGCCTGCTTCTCTTTCACCGAGTCCAGGCGGTCGCGCACGCCCACCTTCTCGGCGGTCTGCTCCATGTAGGTGGACAGATCGGTGCCCGAGTGGCGCTTGAGCTCGGCCTCGATCTGGCCCGCCTTCTCGGCGTTTAGCTTCTCGTCATCGGCCATCACGCCGATGAGGCGCAGGGTCTCAGACCGATCGTCGAGGCGGGCCTGCATGTCGTGGAGCCGACCGTTCACCCACCAGCCCGACCCGCCGATCAAGGCGACGACGCCCACGACGAGGAGGCCGGTGAGCAGCTTGCGATCGCGGGGGCTCATCTCGCCCATCGCGTCGGTCACCCGATCGGAGAGGGTCTGGAGCGCGTCTTTGAGCGCCATGGGCTAACCCTCGCTGGCGGCGTCGGACTCGACGCCAAGGGGGATGGTGATGGTGAAGCGCACGCCGTCCTTGGACTTCTTCTCGTCGCCCTTCTGAGCAGACTTGAAGCGGTCGGTGCGCTGGAGCGAGGACTCGATGCGGGTGGCCGACTCGAAGCCGTCGGTCTCGGCCTTCATCGTGATGCTGGTCTCCGACAGGGTCAGCTCGGTGACGGCGATGCGGGCCTGATCGGGCGGCGGCACTGCCTCGGTCAGATCGGTCAACATCGTGGTGGCCGGCGGCTCATCGGAGAGGATGGTGCCCAGGTTGGCCACCCGGGTGGCGGTGGCCGTGGTCTTTTCTTGCATGATGGCCTTGGCCATCGAGGGGTCCTTCAAGCGCGACGCCTCGGCGTCGGGGAAGGTGGCCAGCACGGCGGCGGCGATGTCAGCGTCGAGCTGCTCCATCTGGCGGTTGAAGCTCCAGGTTTTGTAGCCAAAGAGCAGCAGGCCCACCAGGAAGGTGGCGGCCAGGGCCATCACGCCGACGCGCACGATGAGGCCGATGAGCGCGATGTCGCCCTTGTAGACAAACTCGCCGCGGCGCAGGTCGAGGAGCGAGGCCTTGGAGTCGCTGGCCTTCTCGCCCAGGGCGTGGGCCAGGGCAAAGCGGCCGGAGTTGGAGTCGGGGTCGCTGTCGCCGATCGGGGGTGTGCGCACCGGCACACCGAGCAAGGCGCTGAGCCAGTCGCGCAGGCCGGCCAGGGCTGAGGTGCCGCCCACCAGCACCACCTCGTCGATCTCCACGCCAGCGCTGTCTTCGAAGGCGAGCAGGGTGCTGCGCAGCTCGGTGACCAGCGGCAGGGCCGCCCGGGCCAGGATGGCGCCGTCGGAGATGTGCACGGCCGGTTGGGTGCGCTCGTCCTCGGTCTCCCAGTCGTCCTCCACGGGCAGCACGCCGCCGCTCATCTGAGCCGGCAGAAGCAGGCGGGTGCGGTGCTTGCGCTCCTCGGCCTCGGCGTAGGCGATGCCGCGGGCCTCGCCCAGCGCCATGGTGAGCGCGTGGCCGCCGCCCGACAAAGCGCGGGTGGCGATGACCTTGCCCTTGCGCACCAGCGACACCAGCGTGCGGGTGTGGCCGAGATCGACCACCGCCACCCCGCCGGCGCGGCCAAAGGCGCCGAGGAGATCGCCATCGACGGCCAGAAAGCGCGGATCGACCTTGTGGGCGGCGAGGCCGCTCAGCAGGTCGCGCACCGGGCCCTGCTCGGAGAGGGCCACCACCACGCTGGTCTTGCCGCCGACGACCTCGTCGATTCGGTGGGTGAGCACCATGTCTTCGAGGTCGAAAGGCACCACGTTCTCTACCTCAACCGGCAGCGCCTTCTCGACCTTCTCGGGGTCGGCGAAGGGCAGGCGGACGACGCGAACGCTGGCCAACTCGGTGGGAAAGCCCACGGCGCTTTGTTCGCCATCCACCCGGCCGATTTCGGCGAGCAGGGCGCCCAGCACGTCGAGCCGCTGCTCCAGGGGCGGTGCGGCGGCGTCGGCCTGGGGCACCGGGGCCGCGCGCAGCTCTTGGAGCTCGAAGCGGCCGAGCTTTCCGTCAAAGATGGCGACCTTGACCGAGTGGGATCCGAGGTCGATGCCGAGGGTGCGTGCCATGCAGCTTCCTGTGTCAGTCCATGCGCCAGTACTGGAGCTCGCCCTTGCTGTTCCCGCCGCTGAAGTCGAGGACAGCATGCAAGGTCACAGCGCTGGTGCCGACGAGTCCGATGCTGATGATGTCGAAGGTCTGGGAGGAGGTGGCGACGCGGGCGTCGACGCACTCCTTGAGGAGGGGCAGCCCGCACTGCTCGGCGGACTGGCTGAATTCTTTGGCGCTGCCCCAGGAGCCGCGAGAGAACATGAATTCCATGGTCTCCATGCAGAGGTCCATCGTCGAGTCGGCGGGCACCGTCTCGGAGCAGGCGCGCACCACCGACTTTACGACGTCGTCGGTGGCGTTGTTGACGTTGATCTTGCCGCTGGAGCCGAAGACCGTGAGGTTGGGGCCGAACTTGTCGAAGACCTCGCCCTCCCAACCGGCGACGAGCTTGATCTCTTCGGTGGTGTCGAAGGGGGCGTTCTTGGTGAGGTAGGGCGGCTCGAGCGTGTTGTAGAGGCTGTCCTCATAGCCGCCCTGGCCGGCGCTGCGCATCGAGTCGAGGTCGACCCAGTCCTTGAGGTTGCCGATGATCTCCCAGCGGTCGATGTCGCGCTCCAAGAACCACTGATCGTTGTCTTCGCCGCTCATCAGCGCGTAGAGCTGCTTGGCGGTGGGCGACTCGTAGATGCTGGTGACGCTCTTTTCGTCGGCCAGGGCGAAGGCGTTGATGTTGATGCGCGACTCGTGATCGTGCACCTCGGCCGAGAAGTCGCCCTCAAAGTCGAGGAAGTTGCGGTCGCTGAACAGACCCCCCTCGCGGGAGGCCTCCTCGATCTCTTCGGAGACCTGGCCGGTGGTCTTCAGCGTCTCGATGTCCTCTTCGGAGACGTCGCTGGCGTCGCCGCCGCTGCCCATCAACATGCGCAGCAGGCCGGTGTTGAGCACCGGCACCATCTGCCAGAGCGCGTCGCCGATCGGCAGGCCCATGGAGTCGGCGAATTCCTTGATGGTGCTGTTCTTCTCCAGCTCTTTGTTGGCCACCAGGATGATGCGGTACAGGTTGAAGCCGCTGCGGGCCAGCCACTCGGCCTGGGCGCGGTCGCGGGCGTGGTAGGCCACCAGCATCCGAACCCGCGAGCCATAGGTGAGGTCGGTGATGAGCAGGGTCATCACCATCACGGTGGTGATCACCACGAGCAGCGCGACGCCGCTGCGGCGGTGGCGCGACTGTCCACGCGGCCGGAGCAGCGCGTGAAGGAGGGGGTTTTTGCGCGCGCTCACATGCCCCCCCAGGGCGCCGGGCCGCCGCCGCCGCTGCCGCCGCCCGAGAGCAGGCTGCGCTTGAGCTCGGGCGCCGTCTCCAGGATGATGGTCTTGACGAAGGCGTACTCCTTGAAGGCGTCGGGATCGTCATCGTCGGGGTCGGGGCCGGCGAGGCCGAAGACCACCTGCACCGCCCGCGGCAGGCGATTGGGCGTGTCGACGCCGGTGGTGTCCCACTCGGTCTTCCACTCGTTCTTTTCGGGATCGAGGTAGCTCACGTCAAAGCGCGTGACGTTGCGGGCGAGCGGCAGGATCACGCCGTCTTTGTCGGGGTAGTTGTCGATGCGCAGCGCCTCGCGGTGCAGCAGCACCATCCGGCTCTTGTTCTCGGGGTCTTCTTCCAGCCAGAGCGTGATCTCGGTCTGATCACACTCGTGGGTGTTGTAGTAGGTGCGCCGATGGGAGCGGGTGGCGAACCAGAGCTGGTCTTCGTCGTCATTGTCGCGGCCGACAAACACAGTACGGTAGCTGTTCACCGCCGACACATTCTCGGTGAGGAAGGCCAGCGAGATCTCGCGAGAGAGCCGGTCCATCACGAGGCGGGAGACACGGTCGATCTCGTCGTTCTCCTCCAGCAGATCGCGGGCCTGGATGGTGCCCGAGAGCGTGCCAAAGGCCAGGGCGGCGATGATGGCCATCAGGGCCAGCGAGACCAGCACCTCCAGCAGGGTGAAGCCAGCGCGGCGACTCACTTGCCACCTCCGCCGCTGCCGCCGGCCGCCGCACCGCCGTTCTCGTCGCCGGTGGACTTGACCATGCCGGTGGGGTTGACGACGTGGTGCACCAGCTCGACCTGATCGTCTTCGTCTTCGTTCTCGCCCCACCACACGCGAATGCGCACCTCGCGCAGGTAGCCGGAGAGGTACTCGCTCATCTGTTCGGGCGAGATGAACTGAGAGATGTCCATCTGCCCCGAGGCGTCTTGGAGCTTGTCGCTCTCCTGCATGGCCTCGGTCTTCTCGCTGCCATAGTAGCCCGAGCCGACGAGCTGCTCGGCCATGCCGCCCATGTCGGGGGGAATGGTGAGCTCGATCTTGCGCACCGTATAGGCCCAGCGGTAGTCTTCGAGCCCCTCGGTGAGATCGACCGACACGACGTCGCCGCGGAAGTCTTCTTTTCCGTAGTCCTCGAAATTCCCCTCTTCGTCGATGTCCTGATCGGTCCAGCCCTCATGCTCCAGGTTGAGCATGATCTCCTTCATTTTCTCCTCGGCCAGCATCGTCGCCATGGTCGAGCGCTGGGCGTCGACGGCCATCACCACCGAGCTGCCCTGGGCGTTCATCAGGACGAGCATGGCGGTGACCAGGATGCCCAGGGCGATCATGACCTCGAGGAGGGTGAAGCCGGCGCGCCTCATTGGAGTGTCGGTGCCTCGGTGGGGAGCCAGGAGAGGCTCTGGGAGGGATCGACGATGTCGTTTTCCAGGCTGACCTTGCCGGAGATGGGCTCCACCTCGACGGTGTAGCCATCTTCGGGGTCATCGATGCTGACGATGCGAACGACGATGTGCTGGGCGGTGCCGTCGGGGAAGACGTAGGTGTAGGCCACCTTCTCGTCTTCGGGGTCCTCGGGCGGCTCGTCGGCGGGGCGGGCGCCCTCCAGACCGTACTCGGGGGTGTAGACAAAGGCGAAGCGACAGGAATCGGGCAGCTTGTTTTCGGTGGTGAACGAAGCCGATCCCTCCAGCCCCTCGAACTGCTTGACCTCGTTGGTGACCAGCGACTCGGTGCCCTCTTCGCCCATGTCCTCGGCGGTGGCGGTGGCGCCCTCGGCCAGCTCGCGCTCGGTGAAGCGCGACATGGCGTCTTTCTGGGCGTCTTCGGCCTGCTGGCGCTCTTCGGGGGTGGAGAAGACCAGCGTGCGCGGGTCGCCGGCCTCCACCTTCCAGGTGCCACGGTCGAGGTTGTAGACCACGCGGAAGGTCACGTTGCGCAGTTGGGCCTCGTCGATCAGCCAGGCGTAGGTCTGGGCCAGCTCCTTGGCGGCGCCGCGCTCCTGGAGGTCGAAGATGCCGTCCATCGCCGGGGCGGCCAGAAAGGCCAGCGTGGCGACGATGGCGAGCACCACCATGATCTCGATGAGGGTGAGGCCGGAGCGACCTGCCGCCCGCGCACGCAGCCCGGCCAACCTGCGCGCGCGCAGGGAGGTGAGCAGAGCGGGGCGGGGATCGTTCACGCGCTTACTCGGACTTCGAGTCGAAATTGGTGATGTCGGCGTTCACGTCTTCACCGCCCTCCTGGCCGTCCTTGCCCAGCGAGATGAGCTCGTAGGGGTGATCGCCGTGGGTGCCGGGGCTGAAGTACTGGAACTCATTGCCCCAGGCGTCCTTGGGGATCTCGCCGCCCTTGAGGTACTTTTTGACCGAGGCGAGCCCTTCGGAGGTGCTGGGGTACTTGCCGCCGTGCTTGGCGGCGAAGATGTCGAGCCCGCCTTCAACCTGGCTGATCTGCAGCCGGGTCATGTCGACGTTGGCCTCGTCCTGGGCGCCGAAGAGCGAGCCGGCGAGGATGGCCATCAGCGTGCCGAGGATGGCGATGACGATGATGATCTCGACGAGGGTGAGGCCGCTCTCAGCGTGGAGGCGGGCTTTGCGGGCCAGGATCAGGCGGTTCATGGCAGCTCCTAAGGGATTCAGCGGATCATCTGGGTCATGTTGAGCATCGGCAGCATGATGGCGACGGCCACCGTGGCGACGATGCCACCGAGCACGACGATGAGGATGGGTTCAAGCAGGCTGGTGAAGGCGGAGAGGATGTTCTCCACCTGCTGATCGTAGGCGTCGGCGACCTTGGAGAGCATCGGCTCCAATTCTCCGGTCTTCTCGCCGATGGCGATCATGTGAATGACCATCGGCGGGAACTGCCCGCTCTCCTTGAGCGGGCCGGCGATCGACTGGCCTTCGCGGATGTTCTTGCCGGCGTTGCCGATGGCCTCGGCCAGCACATCGTTCTCGACGACGGTCTGCACGATGGCGACGGCGGTGAGGATGGGCACGCCGCTGTCGAGGAGGGTGGACAGGGTGCGGCAAAAGCGACTGACCGCGACGAGGCGATTGACCTTGCCGATCAGGGGCAGGGTGAGCTGGTAGTTGTGCCACTTCCGGCGGCCTTCGGGTGTACGGACCCACCGAAAGACACCGTAGACGATCGCGATCATCCCGACCAGCATCGCCCACCAGTAATTCTGGATGCCGTCGCTGATCGCCAGGATGACCCGGGTGATCATCGGCAGGGCCTCGCCAAAGCTCTCAAAGATGCGGCGGATCTTCGGGATGACGCCGACGAAGAGGCCGATGATGATCAGCGTGGCGACGGTGCCCATCAGCAGCGGATACATCAGGGCGCTCTGCACCTTGCCGCGCAGGCGCACCTGGGCCTCGGTGTAGTTCATCAAGCGCTTGAGCACGATATCGAGCGCGCCGGATTGTTCGCCCGCGGCGACCATGTTTACGTACAGATCGCCGAAGATCTTGATGTTCTTGCGCAGCGAAGCGGCCAGCGAGGAGCCCTGGTTCACATCTTCGCGCACGCCGACCAGGATGGTCTTCAGCGCCGGGTTCTCGACCTGCTCGATCAAGGCCGACAAGGCCTCGACCATCGGGATGCCGGCGCCGATCAGCGTGCTGAGCTGGCCGGTCATCGTGGCGATGTCCTCGGCGCCGACGCGCTGGAAGACCTTGGAGAGGTCGACCTCAAAGTTGAGGCCCTTGCCGCGGGTGGCCTTGCCCCCCTTCTGCTCATGCACATCGGTGACGAACACGCCCTGGCGCCGCAGCTTGTTGCGGGCGCCTTTGGCCGAGTCTGCGTCGACCAGGCCGGCGGTCTCCTTGCCGGCGCTGTCGAGGCCTTTGTACTCATAGACGGCCATGGGCTTGGGTGCTCCCTAGGGTGAGCGGAGGAGGGGAATGAGCTCAGTCGATGGAGATGACGTCGTCTTGGGTCACGCGCAGCACCTCATCAAAGGTGGTCATGCCGGCGAGGGCCTTGGAGACGCCATCGTCGCGCAGGGTGCGCATGCCTTGGGCGGCGGAGTACTTCTTGATCTGTCCAGCGTCGGCCCCACCGGTGACCAGCGCCCGCATCGCGTCGTCGACCACGAGGAGCTCGTAGATGCCCATTCGTCCGCGGTAGCCCTTCATGTTGCAGTTGGAGCAGCCGCGGGCCCGGTAGACCGGCCCGGTGAGGCGGGCGGCGGTGAGCCCGACGTCGCGCATCTCGGCGGCCGACGGGGTGTAGGCCTCCTTGCACTCGGGGCAGAGGCGGCGGATCAGGCGCTGGGCCAGGATGGCCAGCAGGGAGGTGGAGACCAGGAAGGGCTCGATCCCCATGTCGATGAGGCGTGTAAAGGCGGTGGCCGAGTCATTGGTGTGGATGGTCGAGAAGACGAGGTGACCGGTGAGCGAGGCCTGGATGGCGTTCTCGGCGGTCTCCCGGTCGCGGGTCTCGCCGACCAGGATGACGTCGGGGTCCTGGCGCAGGTGGGCGCGCAGCACGCTGGCGAAGGTCAGATCGATCTTGGGATTGACCTGGGTCTGTCCAATACCGCGCAGCTCGTACTCGATCGGGTCCTCAATCGTGAGGATGTTCTTGTCGGGCGAATTGATCTCCGACAGGGCCGAGTAGAGCGTGGTGGTCTTGCCGGAGCCGGTGGGGCCGGAGACCAGCACGATGCCGTGCGGGGTGCGGATGAGCTTGCGGAAGCCCGCCAGGGTGCGCTCTTCCATGCCCACCGCGTCGAGGTTGAAGACGCGGCCCTTCTCCAGCAGACGCATGACCACGCGCTCGCCGTGGCGCACCGGCATGGTGCTCACGCGGACGTCGATCTCGCGGCCGGCCATGCGGGTGCGGATGCGGCCGTCCTGGGGGATGCGCTTTTCGGCGATGTTCAGTCCGGCCATGATCTTGACGCGGCTGACGATGCTGGCCTGCAGGCGCGGCGGCGGGCGCACCACCTCGTAGAGGATGCCGTCGACGCGAAAGCGCACGGCCAGCTCTTTCTCGAAGGGCTCGATGTGGATGTCGCTGGCCCGCTCCTTGATGGCCTGGGTGAACAGAGAGTTCACGAAGCGGATGATCGGCGCCTGATTGGGGTCGTCGATCAGGTCTTCGCCGGAGAGCTGCAAGCCGGCGACGTCTTCACCGCCTTCGTGCTCGGCACGCTCGCCCTCGATCTCCTCGATGACGGCGGTGGCGTTGCGGGCGGCCTTGTCAAAGGCGCGGTTGGTGCTCTCGCGCAGCACCTCGGGGGCCACCAGGAAGGGGCGCACCGGGCGGCCGAAGAGCACGCGCAGGTCGTCCAAGGCGTGAATCGAGCGCGGCGAGGCGATGGCCACCTCGACCGCGCCGTCGCGATCCCAGAGGGGCAGCACACCTTGCTCGCGCGCCATCGCCAGGGGCAGGGGGCGGACGAGGTTGACGTCGATGGCGTCGATGTCGACGGTGGGCAGGAAGGGCAGGCCCACGGCGTCGGCCAGGGCGCGGGCCAGCACCGAGCCGTCGAGCCCTTCGGTGCGGGCCATGCCTTCAATCAGGTCCACGCCGGCCTTCTCGGCGGTGGCGCGGGCCTCGGAGATCCGCCCGGGGTCGATGCCGCGGGCGACGAGGAGGCGGTCGATGGGGTCGCGTCGGATGCCCATGGTGTGCCTCTACTTGCCCGCGTCGCGCCGCAGCAGCAGCTCTTCGTCGGTGGGTTCGGGTTCGGCGGGCTTGGCCTCGGCCGGCTTGTCTTCGCCGCCGATGACCTGGAAGCGCTCGGCGCCGTCGGGGGAGCCCCGGTACTGGCTCGGGCGGTCGACCTGGTTCATGCTGTAGGAGAAGAGGTTCTGGAACTCCTTCTCCTGGTCTTCGAGGCTCTTGCCGTAGAAGCGGCGGATGAACTCTTGGCGCTGGGCCCACTTGATACGGTAGATCTCTTCGAGATCGGCCGGCTCATCGACGATGTGGGGGGTGAGGAAGACCAGCATGTTGGTCTTGCGCGAGCTCTCGCGCTCGCCGCGGAAGAGCCGCCCGATCAGTGGCAGGTCGCCGAGCACCGGCACCTTGGTCTCGACCTGGGTGGTGGTCTCACCGATCAGGCCGCCGATCACGATGGTCTGATTGTCTTTGACGACGACCGTATTTTCGATCTGTCGCTTCGACGTGATGAAGCCGGCGCTGTTGACGTCGAGACCGCTGCTGTCCTCCTCAATCTCCTGGACTTCTTGGAAGACGTTCAAGGTGACGTAGTTGGACTCGTTGATCTGCGGCGTGACCTTCAGCGTGGTGGCCACGTCTTCGCGCTGGTAGCTGACGATCGGATTGTTGTTGTTGTCGCGCCCCGCGCTCACCGGGAAGGGGATGTTGCGACCGATGACGATCTTCGCCTCTTCATTGTCCATCGTCAGGATGTTGGGCGTGGAGACGATGTTGACCGAGGAATTCTGCTGCAAGGCGTTGAGCGCGATGCCGAAGGCGGGCACCGCCAGGGTCTGCTGGCTGCCGTCGGAGCTGAAGATCGGCACCTCGATCGAGGGGCCGTAGACGCCGACCGCCATGCCGGAGAGAGACTCGGTGGACAGACCCAGCGAGGAGCCGTTGAGCTGGGCCGAGCCGACGGTGATGACGTCGTTCTTGCCATTGCCCAGGTGCATGCCCAGACCAAACTCATTGCTGTCGTCGCTGGCCAGCTCGAGCACCACGCACTCGACGAAGACCTGCTTGCGGCGGATGTCGAGCTTCTCGATCACCTGGCGCAGGATGTCGAACTGGTCAGGCGTGGCGATCAGCACCAGCGAGTTGGTGTTCTCGTCGCTGGTGATCTTGAGCCCGCTCTCGAAGGCCGCGACCGCGCCGCCTTCGCCGCTCTCCCCGCCCGCCGCCGCACCCCGATCGGCCAGCGCTCCGGCGCCGCCGCGCTCGCTGGAGCGCCCGCTGGCCGCCTGGCCGTTGGCGCCGCGTCGGGCGGTGGTGCTGGTGGTGCGCGAAGAGGCGCTGTTGCTGCGCGACTCGTTGGCGAGGTTGGACAGAACCGTGGCCACCTCTTCGGCCTTGGCGTGCTCCAGGTAGATGACGTGGATCTGCGCCCGGCTGGCCGGATCGACGTCGACGTCGATCTTGGCGATGAGGTCTTTCACTGCCTGCATGGCGGTGTCGTTGGCCACCACGATGAGGGAGTTGGTGCGCTCATCGGAGATGATGCGCTCGATGTACTTGCCCTCGGTGCCGACGTTGCTGGCGCTGGCCTCGCTGGGGGCGGTGTCGACCGACTCTTCGCGGGCGCGGCGACGGCGGCCAGCCTTGGTTTCGCTGGAGGTGCTGCTGCTCGACGCCTTGGTGGACTCGCCGCCGCCGTACAGATCCTGCACCAGCTTCTCGATCTCGGCCGCCGTGGCGTGCTGGATGGGGATGATCTCCATCTTCGCCTTGGGGGCCGCCACATCGAGCTGACTGATGATCTTGTAGACACGGCGGATGTTGGTGGCGACGTCGGTGATGATCATCGTATTGGTGGGCGCATAGGCGATGATTTTGGCGCCCTTGCCCGAGAGATCCTTCACCAGCGGCGAGATCTCCGACACGCTGACATTGTCAAGCTGGATGATCTGCGTGACGTAGTTCTCGGTGTAGGGGATGTTGGCCCCTTCGTACACGCGCAGCGGGGTGTTGGCCGCCGACGAGGTGGGGATGACCTTGGTGGCCTCGCCCACGGTGACGGTGGTGTAGCCCGACATCTCCAAGGCCGAGAGGAAGGCCTCGTAGGCCTCCGACACGCTCACCGGCTGATGACTGATGATCGTGACCTGACCCTTCAGCTCTTCGGTGAGGATGAAGTTGCGGCCTGTGATGTCGGCCATGTACTTGACCAGGTCGTTGAGCGACGTGTCCTGGAAGTCCATGTTGACCTTGGCGCCGCTCTTCAGCGTGGGCGGCTTCTGACGGCTCGGCTCCTCGCTGGTGGTGGCGCCCTCGTCCTCGGCGGGCTTGGACGGCGTGATGCGCGGCGGACGCTCGCGCGGCGGCGGCGCCTCTGCGCCATCTTCGGGGGCGGCCGAGGGCGGCAGGGGGGGGCCACCCGATCCGGGCACCGAGGGCGGCGTGGGGATCGGCTTCATGGTCTTCCCGCCACCCTCTTCAGCGGCCCAGGCGCCCGAGGAGCCGAGGAGGAGCAGGGCGGACAGGCTGGCGGGCAGCCAGCGACGGAGGCGGGGAGTCAGGGAGGACACGGTGCCGTACTCCGAGGAAACGGGGGGAGCCATCAGCGGATCTCGTACTCGAAGGTCTGGCGGTTGTTACGCCGCGTCACTTCGAAGGTGAAGTTCTTTTCGTTTTGGAGCGAATTGAAGGCCTCCATGGCCTGTCCCATGCTCCCCATCGCTTTACCGTTTACGGCGTGGACTACATCGCCGTTCTTGATGCCGAGCTGACTGAAGACCGACTTGCGGCGGATGCCCGACAGGCGGTAGCCGTCGATCGCGCCGCTGGCGTCTTTGTGGGGGACGGCCCGGATCTGCGAGTAGAGCTTCTCGGGGTTGGCCAGCATCTGATCGATGAGGGCCTGTTCGACCACGAAGTGCGTGTCGTCGACCTTCTGCACGCCTTCGGCATCGGCGGCGGCCACGCCATCGCCCTCGGCGGCGGCGCCGGGCACGCCCGGCTTCTCTTCATCCATCGAGATGTACTCGATGTTGCCGTCGCTGCGCCGGATGTAGACCTTGCGCTGCTCGATGCGGACGATCTTGGCCTCGCCGATCAGGTCGTCTTCGATGCCGTAGCCGCGGGCGCTGCCCTTGGACTTCTTGTCTTCGGCGATGAGGGCGCTGGAGTACTCGGCGGGCTCGGCCACCACCGTGGCGAGCAGCACCACCTTGAGGTCGCTGCGCCGCTCGGCGCCGCTGATGTCGCTGCTGGGCTCTTCGGTGCCAGCGCCGACCTTGGAGGGGTCGAAGATGTTGCGCTGGACGATGATCGAGACATGATCGCGATTGGGGCGGCGGCCGGCTTCGGCGCTGCGACCGGGGCCGCGGGGGGCCTCGTCTTCGGGCTCCCCGGGCTCGGCCCCGGCGATGGCGTCGGTGGGGGGCTCTCCCTCGGCGGGCGGGGCGCCATCTTCGGGGAAGCCCGATTCGGCGGTCTTACCGGCCTTGTGCTTGCCCTTCTTGCGATCGCGACCCTTGGCGACCGGCTTGGACTCGGCCCCCCCTTCCTCACCACCCGCGCCGGCTTCGGGCTGGATGTCGAGGGCGGGGAGCTCGGCCTTCTCGGGCAGCTCGAGGTAGCTGGCGCCAACCCGGGCCACGCCCATGGAGGCGACCCAGGAGGTCAGCCCGACGCCCAGGAAGGCGCCGGCGAGGGTCCACTGCTTGCGGGTGAGCTGGATGGCCATCAGGTCTCCCATGCCGGCCACGTGGGCGCCGTCGCCGTGGCGAGGCCCCCCGGGGGGGTGGAGGCAGGGTGGTGTGGGGGGCGCATCATGCGGATCACAGGGGGCGTAGGGGCGTGCCGCGCGAGGCGCTGCGGCGGAGCGCGTAGCGCCGTCGCCCGGCTTCTGCACGCTCGGAAGGACAACATGCAAGGAGCGTGCCACCCGCGGATCGCCTGGGAACGCGGTCTCCGCGGGCCGAAGCGGACAAGGTGACAGCGAGCACTGGGGCGCCTCCGGGGCGCGGGACAAAGTGTCAGGAGGCCGGCGGCGGCGGTGCGGAGGCCCTCCGGGCCCGGTGCGTGCGGCTCGACTCAGGCAGGCGCTTCCGCTATACTGGCGCCCGCTCCGGGCCGCATCCTCTGGTGCCCGGGCCTGCGGTCGGCTGGAAGAGCGCAGTCTCTGGCCGCGGGGATGACCCCCTGGCTCCGGCGTCGTGCGTGGAGGCTCAGTTGGCAACTCGAACATGGACCGTGCTGTTCACGGACCTCGCCAACTACACCGCCGCCATCGGTCGGGCCGATCGGGAGGCGGTGCGTCACCTCGTCGCGCTGCACGAAAAGGTGGTCACCCCCGTGATCACCGCCCGTGGCGGGCGCATCGTGAAGAACCTGGGCGACTCCTACATGGCGCTCTTTCCGGCCGCCACCGACGCGGTGCGGGCGGGGGTGGAGCTGGTCGAGACCATCCCGCTGATGACCAAGCACCACATTCGCGCCGCGATGGCGACCGGCGACGTCGAAGAGATCGACGGCGACGCCTTCGGCGAGGCGGTCAACCTCGCGGCGCGGCTGATCGCCCGCACGCCGGAGTCGGAGGTCTGGCTCTCGCCGGGCACCCTGCACTGCATGAACCAGTCCGAGGTGGCCTGGGAGCCAGTGGCGTCGCTCGCGCTCAAGGGCATCGCCGGTGAGGTCGAGGTCTCCCGGGCGGTGCCCTCCGATCGGGCCTTTCTGCCGCAGGTGGTGGCCGACGCGGCCCGCGGCAACCGCCTCGTGCGCCTGCAGCGCGGGGATCCTTTGCCGCCGCTCTCGCCGCAGGTGGTGCTCCTGCTGGAGGGCTTCACGCCTGGGAGCCCGCAGCTCCGCGACGTCGTCGATCGCCTGCCGGTGGTGGACCCGGGCAGCCTGTGGCTGTCGACCTACCGCATCGCGCCGAGCGATCGGCTGGAGTGGCTGAAGGCGGGCCGGGGCCTCGTGATCGGCACGCCCGCCGCGGTGGATCGGGCGATCCGCGAGTCGGTGCCCACGGTGCGTCAGCAAGGCACCGACACCATCATCATCGACGGCGATGCCTCGGTCTCGGTGGAGCTGATCTCGGCGGGCCTGGCCTTGCCGGCAGTGCCGATGAGCGAGGTGGTGGCGGCCTACTCCTACGATCTGCTGCCTGACCTGCGCTGGGTCCACAAGAGCGACGCGGCGATCGCCCGGGTCGAGGTCAGCCAGGACGCGGTCTCCTTCCACACCCTCTCGCCGGGCATCCTCTACAATGGGCGTCAGCTCGGCGCTGGTGCCACGGTCACCCTCCACGATCGAGACTCCCTGCTGCTGGGCGCGGGGCTCATCACCTACCGCACGCTGCAGGGGCGCATCTACCTGGGGGTGCTGCTGGCCGACGCGGTGAGCCGCCTCGGCGTGGGGCCCGGGCAGGTGGCTGAGATCGGCCGCGACCCCAACTTTCCCGGCCTCAGCCTGCCGGACCGCCGGGGCCAGGAGAACCTGCGCTGGTGTGTGGGCGTGCGGGCGGCGCGGGCCCGCGAGAACGGCTTCACCCTCGACCGGGTGCTGGCCGGGCGGCGGCAGTGCGTGGTCATCCCAGCGGTGAACGGGCCGACGGTCCTCCGCAACCTGCATGAGCGCTGCCCGACCTATGTGTGGTCGAAGGGCGGCCTCGAACAGGTGGTGGCCGAGCGCATCATCGCGCCGGGCGACCTCATCATCGTGAGCACCACGGCCATCGCGGTGCGCGAGCCGGTGGGCTAGCCAGACGCTCAGCGGCGCAGGGCCATCTCGCGGAGGGCGTCGGTGATCCGCACGGTGCGGGCGGAGGGGGCGCGCAGGCTGCGCGTGGCGCCGGGCAGGGCGTTGAGGCCGCGGGTGACCCGCTCGCGGGCCGCCGTCAGCGACTCGGGCGCCACAACACGCTGGCCCTCGGTCACAACGGGGCGCAGCAGGGCCTCGCCGCCGCGCAGGGCCTGGGCGGGGGCCTCGGTCTCCAGCCCCAACTCGTCGTGGTGGGCGAAGCGGTAGAGCTGCTTGCGGCCGGGCCAGGGGGCCGACCAGGTGCTGGTGACCGGGGAGGGCTCGTAGCCCCGAACCAACTCGGCGATGCGGTACGAGAGGTTGGGCCGGGCCTGATCGCCGCCCGCCGCCAGGGCCGAGCCGACGCCGAAGAGGTCGATGGGGGCGCCCGCGCGCAGCAGCTCGGCGATTCGGTGCTCGTCGAGGCTGCCGCTGCCGAGGATGCGGGTGGTCTTGAGGCCGTAGCGGTCGAGGGAGCGGCGCAGGCTTTGGGCGGCTGGGCCGAGCTCGCGGTGGTCGAGGCGAACGGTGTGGACGCGGGGGAGGGCCCGCAGCGCGGCGACCCCGTCGTTGGGGTCGTCGCCGGGCAGGTTCACGTGGGTGGCGTCGGGAAAGTACTGGTAGAAGGCCTCGTAGGCGGCGCGGGGCTCATCGTAGGCGGCGAGCATGGCGTCGGACATGACATGCCAGGCCGGCAGGCCGAGCACGCTCGACGCCAGGGCGTTGGTGGTGGCGGTGGCCCCGCCGATCCAGGCGCCGCGGGCGGCGTGAAAGGCGGCCTCGGCGCCGGCGCAGCGGCGGGTGCCAAAGTCGAGGATGGGCCGGCCTTGGGCGGCGGCGACGAGGCGGGTGGCCCGGGTGGCGACGCCGCTGGTGAGGGTGAGGAGCTGCACGAGGCGCGCCTCGACGAGGCCAACCTGGGGCAGCGGTGCTGTGACCCGCAGGATCGGCTCGCCGGGAAAGACCACCGTGCCTTCGGGCACGGCGAGGATGTCGCCGGTGAAGCGCAGGTGGCCGAGGCTCTCGATGAAGGTGCGGTTGACCCGCGAGAAGGCGGGCTGATCGGCGAGCCAGCGCAGCTCGGCCTCGGAGAAGCGCAGGGCGAGCACGGCGTCGACGGCCGGATCGATGCCGGCGGCGATGAGGTAGCCCCAGTCGGCGGGCAGGTCCTTCGCATAGAGGTCGAAGGTGGCCTCGCCCCAGAGCCCGTCGGCGTGGTACACAGCCGACTGAACGAGCTGGTAGACCTCGGTCTGAAGACCGGTGCTTCCGGGCATGAACAACGGTGGTTGCATGGCGGGAGAGTACCGCGGAAGGGGCCCGAGAGCACAGGCGGCCCGAGAGGAAGGTTCCCCCCCCACCCTGACGGTGAACGGCTACTCCGAAGAGTGGCTGGGCAAGGGCTTCCCCTGGGTCTACGCCGACGAGATCGAGGCGAAGAGCAGCAGCCCGCAGCCCGGGCAGCTCGTCCACCTGCGCAGCCGCAAGGGCGCTGTGCTCGGCGTGGGGCTCTGGGACGAGGGGCGCGTGGCGGTGCGGCGCTTCCGGCGCGACGTTGGGCCCATCGACGGCGAGCTGCTGCGGGAGCGCCTGCGCCTCGCCCGGGCCCGGCGGCCGCTGCCGCCCCAAACCACGGCCTGGCGCTGGGTTCATGGCGAGAGCGACGACCTGCCCGGCATTCGGGTCAACGTCTGGGGCGACGAGGTGAGCCTGGTGTTGGACTCGCCGGGGCTGCGGGTCCTCGCTGAGCCGCTCTGCGCCGCGATCCTGGAGCAGCAGGCCGCGAAGCGGGTGTGGCTCTCCTGGCGCCCGCACTCCGCCGACGCCGAGCTGCTGGCCCCCGAGGAGGTCCGCCAGCTCCACGGCCCGCCGCCCGAGGGCTCGGTTTGGGTCGAAGAGCTGGGGCTCAAGGTGGGGGTGCGCCCCCAGGATGGCGCCGACGTCGGTCTCTTCTGCGATATGCGCGACACGCGGGCCTGGCTCAAGCCGCACTGGGCGGGGCGTCGGGTGCTCAACACCTTCGCCCACACGGGCATGTTCTCCCTCTGTGCGGCGGCCCATGGCGCGGCCGAGGTGATGACGGTCGACCTGTCGCCGGCCTACCTGGAGCGGGCGGCCGACAACCTGCGGGCCAACGGCCTCGATCCGGCGGCCCATACCTTCTGGGCCGAGGACTCCTTCAAGGCGCTCGACGCCCTGCGCCGCAAGAACCGGCTCTTCGACCTCGTGATCGTCGATCCGCCCAGCTTCAGCCACGGCCCCCAGGGCACCTTCTCGGTGATGCGCGATCTGGGGCGCCTCACCGCAGCGGCCCTGCGCGTGCTGGCGCCGGGGGGCTGGCTGCTGCTGGCCTGCAACCACGGCAAGCTGAGCCCCAAGGAGTTCAGCAAGCAGATCCTCGACGGGGCGACCCGGGCCGGGCAGAGCCTGCGCATCGTCCACAGCGGCAGCACGCCGGTCGACTTTCCAGCGGCGCTGGACTTTCCCGAGTCTCGGTACCTCAAGGTCTGGATCCTCGCCTCATGACCGTCTCGGTGGGCCCGACCCAGTATGTGGCGGGTGGGGCCCCGGCGATCCCGGTGATCCCGGTGATCTCCGCCGAGCCGGGGCAACGGGTGGTGATCGTCGCCAACATCCATGGCGACGAGTGCACGGGCGTGGGCGTGGTGCACACCCTGGCCGCGCGCCTGCCGAGCCTGCTCCTGCGCGGCGCGGTCTTCCTGTACCCGAGCCTGAACCCCCAGGGCCTCGTCGACGGCACGCGGCGCCTGCCCGACGATGTCCTCGATCCCAATCGGGCCTTCCCCGGCAATCCGCGCGGCTCGCCGGCCGAGCGCCACGCCGCCCGCATCTGGCGCGATGTGTTGGGGCGCGGCCCCGGCCTTGTCATCGACCTGCACACCGACTCGGGCGGCGCCATCCCCTACGCCATCACCGATCGGGTGGTGCGCGGCGACCTCGCCCTGGCCGAGACCTGCCTTGGCCTCGCGCGGGCCAGCGGCCTCACGGTGCTGCGCGAGTACCCGCGCGAGCGCTACCTGCGCTTTGATCTCGATCGCAGCTTGCCCGGCGCCTTGGTGAACGGGCCGGCCATCCCGGCCGTGACCCTCGAGGTGGGGCCCCGCCGCCGCCTCGATCCCCACGCCATCACCGACGCCACCGCCGCGGTCCTGGGGGTCTTGAGCGCGCTCGGGCTCTGCGCCCAGCCCGCCCCCCTGCACCCCACCCGGCGCCTGGGCGGCCCTTGGCGGCGCGACAGCGGGCCGCGCACCACCCGCAGCGGGATCCTGGTGCCCCGGCTGCTCCCCGGGGAGCACTTCGCCGCTGGCACGCTGCTGGCCGAGCTCCGCGGCCTCGACGGCGAGCTGCGGGAGCGCCTGCTGGCCCGGACGGCCGGCTTTGTGGTGGCCTTGCCCGAGGTGGCCCAGGTGGCGATCGGCACCTCGGCGGCGACGGTGGCGGTGATCGACGACGAGCCCTGACTAAAGCAGGTTTCGGGGGTCGACGTCGACGATGAGGCGCACGCCGCCGCGCCCGGAGCGGTCGAGCAGGGCCCGCACCGCGCCCAGCCAGCGTCGCAGCTTTTGGGGGTCGCGGCCCCGCAGCACGAGCTGAAAGCGCCAGCGGCCCACGAGGCGGGCCATCGGCGCGGAGACGGGCCCCAGCACGTTGATGTCGGGGGTGGCCTC